>Ga0310695_10001515_pt1 | contig 54574 bp, 38 predicted proteins | sample RumenRJG_04DNA_FD_203882 | JGI IMG/M metagenome (GOLD analysis project Ga0310695, IMG submission 203882) | Bovine rumen microbial communities from Lethbridge, Alberta, Canada - RJG_04 (v2) (version 2) | ecosystem: Host-associated > Mammals > Digestive system > Stomach > Rumen | place: Canada...
GTCTCGGAGAGCTCAATACATGAATGTAAACAGCCGCACATGCCAAAACAGCGATGATACCGGCGATAATACTTGCGATGATGATTTTGCGCTTGTTTTTTTTGACGGTTTTCATATCCTTAACCTCAAACAAAAATCGAATATAAAGACAAAACGCTGCGACCGTACATGAGATCGCAGCGTTGAGTTTGCCTTATATTATCTTCTGTTCATACCGCCCTGCATATTATTTTGCGGCATTCCTCCTTGCTGCATACCGCCCATGCCGCCCATCATTTGGTTGGTAATGGCGTCGGTCTGTGTGCCGTTTACATAGATGGTGCCGCCGTTCTTTTGCGCGGTTCCGTCATAGTCAAAGGGTGACTGCGCGTTCACGCGGATGGTTCCGCCGTTGATAATGAGGTTGCCGTTGGAATCGACGCCGTCGGTGTCTCCCTGTCCCATATTGACGGTGATATCGCCGCCGTTGATCTCGATCGCCGTGCTGACAGCGTTGGACTTATTGGACGCGTTGATGCCGTCGTCGCTTGCGGAGATGTTGATGGTGCCGCCGTTGATCTGTACATAAGTTCCCTCGATACCTTCGGAAGCGCTGATGCTGATATTGCCGTTGTCGATTTGAACGACCGTTGTCGCCTGAATACCGTCGGAGCCTGCGGTAATATCAAGGCTGCAGCCGCAGATGTAGATATATCCCACGGTGTTGTCCTCGTCGTTTTCGGCGTGCAAGCCGTCCTTGCCGGTGTTGATCGAAATGCTGCCGCCGGCAATGGCGATGGAATCATTCGCTTCCAAAGCGTCAGCGGAACAGGTGATATGCAGCGTGCCGCCGGTCACCTTCAAATCATCCTTGCTTGTGATACCGTTGTTGGAGGATCTGATGTTGAGCGTGCCGAGACCGTTTATCACCAGATCATCCTTTGAGAAGATGACCGCGTCGGTGTTGGTCGTGCCGTCGGCGGTAAAGCTGCCCGTGACCGAAAGGCTGTTTGTCGAGCCGGAAGCGGTGGTCACGAACACCTTGTCGGCATTGACGACATAAACGGCAGGCTTGCTGCTGTTGGTGATGCCCACGCCGTCCAATACGAGCTGCACCTTATCCTTATCTCCGGCGTTCACGGTGATCGTCACATCGGAAGCGTTGCCGCTGAATACATAAACGCCCTCCGAGGTAATACTGATATTGCTGCCGCTTGTGACGGTATAGTAGGTCGCGTCGGTCAGATCAGCGTCACGCTGGTTCTGGATAACCTGACGCTTGCTTCTTCAACGACGGCGCCGATCGTCGTGAAAAAGTCGGCGACCGCCAACATCCATCTTGTCGGCACTTCCACCCTGACCGACAACGAAGATCCAGCAAACGAAACGTCCACTGACACCACCATTGCCGAAGCGTTTGAGGGTGCGGCGATCAAGGTGAAAAGCGGATCGACCGTGACCTTCTGCGGCGACGGCGATTTGAACGTGGTCGCCAACGCGAAGAACGGTATCAAGGGCGGCGCGACTGCTTCGCTTATCTTTAACCAGAGCGGCACGATCAACGTCAGCGGCAATGCGAAGGTTTACGGCGCAACGACTGCCGGCGCAGCAGTTAACAACGGCATCGCCTGCGACGGCAGTCTGATTTTCAATCAGGGAACGTATGTCATCAAAGCCGCGAACGACGGCATCAAGAGTGCTCCCGACGCGACGGACGAGACCGCAGGAACGGTGATCGACACCGAATCCGCAGGCACCGTCACCATCAACGGCGGTACCTTTGATTTGGATGTGGACGGCGACGGCATCTAAGCGGACACTGCGCTGAACATCAACGGCGGCGCCTTTGATATTCAAACGTGGAAGGGCTACAGCGTATGGAACGATACCCTCGCCAACACATACAGCTGCAAGGGCTTGAAGGCTTCCGGCGACCGCGCCGAGGAAGCAGGGCTGGAGCCTGCCCTCACCATCACCGGCGGCACCTTTACGCTGAACACAGGCGACGACGCGGTGCATTCCGACGCATACGCTACTGTGACCGGCGGCACCTTCACCATCCGGACAGGCGACGACGGTATGCACGCGGACACTTCATTAACGATCGGCACATAAAACGGCTATGAGCACGATCCCGATATCACCAGCAACAGCTCTTACGAGGGCTTAGAGGGCGGCACAGTCTACATCTATTCCGGACGAGCCTATGTAGTTGCCAGCGACGACGGCGTGAACGCGGCCGGCGGCAGCAGCAGCGGAACCGATCCCGGCGCAGGCGGCGGCAACACCTTTAATCCCGGCGGTCGTCCCGGCGGTCCCGGCGGCGGTGGCTTTAATCCCGGCGGCGGTTCATCTGCGACAACAGGCAATTACAACATCTATATCTATGGCGGCGATCTGTACGTCAACTGCGACGGCGACGGACTTGATTCCAACGGCGGACTCTATCTGTACGGCGGCACACAAGCGGTGTTCAGCATGAGATCCGGCGGCGACAACTCCGCGATCGACGCGGACGGCACCGTTTCCATTCAAGGCGCTTCCGTTTTCACCGCAGGCACCACCGGTATGGACGGCTCCGCACAATCCGGCTGGTTCGGCAGCAACCAAAAGTATTACGCGAGCAAAACAAGCTACAGCGCAGGCAAAATCATCAACAGCAAGGCAGGCAGCAGCGTCGTGTTCAGCTATGCGCTCCCGAAAGCGGTGAACTACATCATGGCTTCCTATCCGTCAACGGTTTCTGCCAATACGCCTTCCTTTGCGACCGCGACAAGCGTTACCGCTTGCAAGGGCGGTTCGTCGAGCCACACTTGGAATAGCGGCTCCGTTTCCAACGGCGTCATTACCTACACCTGCACCAAATGCGGCGCAACCGAAAAACAGACGGTTCCCGCGACTGTTTCCGTTGACGCCTGCGACCATTCGGTGGATCAGGAGGCCGTTGCGGACGAAGGCTACACGATCTCCTTTGCAGGCGACAGCGGCGTAAGCCGTGCCGCATCAAAAAACCGATTCGTTTCCCGTGTCGTCGGGGCGGATGCGGTGCAGACGATTGTCTGTCGTGGTGTAGTAAAGGTGATCTTCATCAAAGATATACAGACCGATGGCAGAGCTGTTGATATGCAGCACAAATCGTATGATATGATTATACACGATAACACCTATAAATTCAATGATCACGCTATTTTCATCGAATATGATCCTTTCCCGCACGATCACGGACCTGTAAATGTTATGAGATCGTACCCGGGCGAGTGCGCCATCATGGCGCGCATTTGTTTTACAAAACGGCGGTAAAAATCGGTCGCAATAAAGATGTTGCTGCGTATGATCTCCAATTCCTCTTCACGTGTGTATTTTTTGTTCCAATTTACTTCCGGCTCAAAATCATGTGCGTAGAAGCAGCGTTTCAAGGCGTCGAGTGAAGGGTTGTTGAAATCGGTTTCCAAAAGACGGCAACACATTTCGATTTCTTCCAGCATTTTCTCAACAGTCTTATAAGTGTATATATTTGGCTCCAAATTCCATTCAAAACCATCGCTGCAATACGCGTCGCGCATATCGCCGTAATCAAAGCTTTTGTCAAAATATTCATACAAAAAGTGATACAAGAATTGTTCTATATCCATTTCTTCGATGGAGATTCTCTCTCGTAAGTATTGGTCCATTCCCCAAATATTCTCATCATTTCGCTCAGCGGATTCAACAGGATTGATCCAAACACGCTCTGTTATTACTTTTGGCAAGAATATGCTGTGCTTAACACAAAAGGTCGAGCACGGCATTTTTTCATAAAAAACACAATGACGCACTCTCCCGAGGGAAAGTGCGCCATTGCGTTGTCATACGTTAACCTATCCGGTTGGATAGCATTTTAGGGGGTGCAGGATGCAGGACCCTGCACGCGTAAAAAAGGGTAAAAGGGTAAATGAGTATATCGTTATTTAAGGTAGTTATCTATGATCAATTGCGCTGCCAGTTTTTTGGTGATGCCGGCGTCCATAGCGGCTCTCTCCACATGCTTGTGGGCTTCGGCTTCGCTCATGCCTTCGTTTTCGATCAACAGCCACTTGGCTTTGTTGACGATGCGGATGGAGTCGAGCCTGCTCTGAGCCTTATCCGCCTTTTTTTCTGCCGTCCGCAGCCGTTCTCTGGCGCATATCATCAGCGAAAGGGCTTGCGAAAGGAGTGTTTTTGAGGTCGGCTTCTGGATCACGAACACGCCGTGAACAGATGCTTTTGCATAAACCTCCGCATAGGAGTCGTTGGCGGACAAAAGAGCGGCGATGGTCCCGTTGTTTTGACTGGCATCTATACAAAGCCGTGAACCGGATTCATCGCTCAAGGGAGCGTTTACGATCACAATATCATAGGCGTTTTCAAGCAGCTTGCAGCGGGCGTCCGATGCGCTGCTCGACTTTTCTGTTTGATATTGGTCGCTTTGCAGGAGAGCGCCTGCTTCCCTGATGAATTTATCACCGGATGAAACCAGCAGCAATCTGTAATGACGTTCCACCAAACTCAAGATCCGCTCTCCTTTCTCGTTTTATTGCAGCATTCGATTAGTTTTCGCAGTAAAGCCGGATGACGGACGGCGGAATGAATTGTTGAATAAGGTGCGATTTTTTCGCTTCCATGCGTGCTTTCTCAAGGTTGTCGGGAAGTCTTTCGGGCTCCTCCTTTTCACCTTGTGACAGCCAAAAATCTTCATCGACAGGCTGTGCCAGCGGCCTTTCCTGTTCGATACCGTCCAAAACGGCATAAATCATCAGCGCATACGCAAGATAAGGATTCGCTTCGGGATCGGGAGAACGCAGCTGTGCGCAGCGGCTTCCGCTTTCGCTGAACCTGATGGATACTAACTGCGCGCGGTTGTTTTCCGACCATGTGATATATTTGGGCGCCTTGTGCTGTCCGAAACGGAGGAAGGAACCGGCAGTCGGGTTGAGAAAAACAGTCATTCCGGCTATATTATGAAGGATTCCGGCAATGGCGGAATCGGTAACATCATCTCCTGCATTGGATTTGACTGAGATGGTGATATGCAGCGCCGAACCGGCTTTGTCCTTGAGGGGCTTCGGAGAAAAATCCGCATAAAGCCCGTTTTTTGCCGCCATGGTGCGCACGACGCTGAGGAACGTGACCGTATTGTCGGCAGCCGTGACCGGGTCTGCATAGCAAAAATCAATTTGATTTTGTCCGGGACCCGCCTCGTGGTGAGAGCTTTCGGGCTTGATACCCATCTGCTCGAGTGTCAGGCAGATCTCACGGCGGACATTCTCGCCCTTGTCGAGCGGCGCAATGTCCATGTAGCCTGCGTTGTCATACGGCACACCGGTGCTCTCTCCGTTATCGTCCGTCTTGAAAAGATAAAACTGCATTTCGGATTTGAAATGAAAACGCAGCCCCTTTGTGTTCGCGTACCGCACCGCTTGGCGCAGCAGCGCACGCGTATCTGTTTCAATGGGGGTCCCGTCCGCGTAGGTCAGCGTGCAGAACATCCGCACGACCTTGCCGTGCTCGGGTCTCCAAGGGAGTATGGTAACGGTGTCGGGCTCCGGGTGCAGCCAAATATCCTTGCCGTAATCTCCGCCAAAGCCGTCAATATAGGAAGCGTCAATGCCGATCCCCTTTTCAAAGGCTCTTGCCAATTCGCTGCGCTGAATGGAAATGTTTTTTTGTACACCGTACATATCGCAGAAGGTCAAACGGATAAATTTGACGTCCTCTTCTTCGATGTATTTCATCAATTCCTGTTCAGTTGTATTCATTTTTCACCCTCGTTTCTTGGTATGGCAGAGAGGAGCTTTTGCTTTTTGCGGTTCACTGTCCCGATCACAAAAGAAAAAAGGCAACACTCAGGACTTTGTCCCAAATGAACGCCTTTGTTCATTATCATCACACGCCGTACATGCGGCCTTTTTCCCAAAGCAACAAAACAATCATACCGTTTACAAAAACAAAAAAGGTGCCACTTATGACTTGACGTCGTCGTAAGTGAACACCCTTGCTCTGCTTATACTCTATCATACAAAAAGTTTTTTGTCAATCCTTTTTTGAATTTTTTTCAAGATAAAAATTCAAAATCGCTCACCTCCGCAAAAAGACCGGGCAAGCGCGGCGTTGCAAAAAAAGCAGCGCAAGGGTGTTCCAGCAGCGGTTCAAAACAGCCGGCTCCCACCGGATAGTCTGCGGCTGACAAGCGTCATATCGGCAGACAAATACAGGGTAATACGCCAAAACAGCCGCATAAGCGCGGTTTCTTTTGCACCTTCTCCACAGCATTTTCATCCGTCCCTCCTGTCGTTATATATTCTATCACTGATATTATTATATGGGATTTTAAAACATTTGTCAAGCACAAAATGAAGCAATTTGTTTTTGATAATTCACGAAATGACGAAATATCGGGAGATAAACCGCGAAATATTCGTTAAAACTGCAAGAATCAAATTTTTTCTTGCAAAACTATTGACAAACTTTTAACAAGGCGCTATAATAGCCACATCGACAGCAAGGGTGTTGACGGTCAAAAAACCGTTGGCACCCTTGCTGTTTATTTATTAGACGACAGGAGAGATTGTTATGACAAAGGTTCCCGAATTGTTCGGCAGCATGGTGTTTAACGACAAGGTGATGCGCGAGCGTCTGCCCAAGGCGACCTACACGGCTCTAAAGAAAACCGTTGAGAACGGTGAGCCGCTGGATGAAGGAATCGCCAACGTAGTTGCAGCCGCCATGAAGGATTGGGCGGTCGAGCTCGGCGCAACGCATTTTACCCACTGGTTCCAGCCGATGACCGGCGTCACCGCCGAAAAGCACGACAGCTTTATTCAGCCCTGCGGCGACGGCGTGATCATGGAGTTTTCCGGCAAGGAGCTGATCAAGGGCGAGCCGGACGCTTCTTCGTTCCCTTCGGGCGGCATCCGCGCCACCTTTGAAGCGCGCGGCTACACCACCTGGGACCCGACGTCACCTGCCTTTGTGCGCGAGGGCACGCTGTATATTCCCACCGCTTTTTGCTCTTACACAGGCGAGGTGCTTGACAAAAAAACGCCGCTGCTGCGCTCGATGGAACGTCTCAGCGCCGAGGCGGTCAAGGTGCTTCATCTTTTGGGCAAGACCGACGTTACCCGCGTGGCGACAACGGTCGGTCCCGAGCAGGAATATTTTTTGATCGACAAGGAGCTGTATGAGCAGCGCATCGACCTCAAGCTGACCGGCAGAACGCTGTTCGGCGCCAAGGCGCCCAAGGGTCAGGAGCTGGAGGATCACTATTTCGGCTCTATCAAAACACGCGTGGCGGCATATATGCGCGATTTGGACGAGGAGCTTTGGAAGCTCGGCATTTTTGCCAAGACAAAGCACAACGAGGTGGCTCCCTCTCAGCACGAGCTGGCGCCGATTTTTACGACGTCGAATATTGCGACCGACCACAACGAGCTGATGATGGAGGTCATGCAGAAGGTCGCCGAAAAGCACGGCTTGGTTTGTCTGCTGCACGAAAAGCCCTTTAAGGGCGTGAACGGCAGCGGCAAGCACAACAACTGGTCGATCTCCACCAACACGGGCGAAAACCTGCTCTCACCGGGCAAGCATCCCGAGACGAACACGCAGTTTTTGCTCTTCCTTGCGGCGATCGTCAAGGCGGTGGACGAATATCAGGATTTGCTGCGCATCACGGTCGCCTCGGCAGGCAACGACCACCGTTTGGGCGCCAACGAAGCGCCGCCTGCCATCATTTCGATGTATCTCGGCGACGATCTGGACGCGCTGGTGCACTCCATCATCAACGGCGAAAATTACCACAGCCACAAGGCGGCGCGTATGCAGACCGGCGTCGAGGTGCTCGCCGACTTCAAGAAGGACAAATCCGACCGCAACCGCACCTCGCCCTTTGCCTTCACCGGCAACAAGTTTGAGTTCCGCGCGCTCGGTTCTTCGCTGAATATCGCCTGCCCCAACTATATGCTCAACACGATGGTCGCCGAGGAGCTCGCGCAGTTTTATGAAGCCCTGAAGGACGCGGATGATATTGAAGCCGCCGTCAAGGCGCTGATCAGGGACGTGCTGACCGCGCACCAACGCATCATCTTCAACGGCGACAACTATTCCGAGGAATGGGTAGCGGAAGCCGAAAAGCGCGGCTTGCTGAATTTGAGATCCCTGCCCGAAGCGCTCTCTCATTTTATGGAGGAGAAAAACATCTCGCTCTTTGTCAAGCACAGTATCTGCACCGAGCAGGAGCTTCGCGCACGCTATGAGATCGACCTCGAAACCTACAGCAAGCAGCTCAATATCGAAGCGCTGACCATGGCGGACATGGCAAACAAGGAGATTACACCGGCGGTGACGGCTTACGTGCGTGAGCTGACCGACGCGGCGCTCGCCAAGAAGGCGCTGTCGGAGACCATTCCCGTCAAGGTGGAGTTAGACCTCATTCAAAGTCTTGCCGAAAAGCAGGAGCAGTTTGTCACGCTGACCGCGGAGCTGGAGCAGGAAACCGAAGCCGCCGCCGCGATCGAGGACAATCTGGAAAAGGCGTTCGCCTACCGCAACAGGGTATTTGCCAAGATGGAAGCCCTGCGCGAGGTTGCCGACAGCATGGAGGCGCTGACCGCAGCCGACTTCTGGCCGTATCCTTCCTACACCGATTTGCTTTTCGGCGTATAAGCAACGCGACGTTGCATCCGATCCGCCCTTTGAAGCGGCCGATATAGCGGCGACCGTCCGAAAAGGCGGGATCAAACGGTGAGATAAAATGTTACTTTCCGCTTTTATTTTGCTATCATCCGATAGGCTAACATATGACAACGCAACGGCGCGTTTCCGAAAGGGGACGTGCCGTTGTGCTGTAAAAAAATTTATGGAGTGATTTAGCATGAACGAAACAATCAAGGAACTTGTCACACAGATGACAAACGAGCAGCTGTTTGCCGTGTGGTTTTTGATCGGCGCAGCGCTGGTGTTCTGGATGCAGGCAGGCTTTGCCATGGTGGAGGCAGGCTTTACCCGAGCCAAAAACACCGGCAACATCATCATGAAAAACCTGATGGACTTTTGCATCGGCACCGTCACCTTTATTCTCATCGGCTTTGGCTTGCTGATGGGGGAGGATCTGATCGGCTTGCTTGGAAAACCCGGCTTTGACATTTTTACTTCCTATGCCGATTTTGATTTTTCAAGCTTCGTGTTCAACCTCGTTTTCTGCGCCACGACCGCCACGATCGTGTCCGGCGCGATGGCGGAGCGCACAAAATTCTTGTCCTACTGCGTCTATTCCGGCATTATCTCCGCCGTGATCTATCCAATCGAGGCGCACTGGATCTGGGGCGGCGGCTGGCTCAGTCAGCTCGGCTTCCACGATTTTGCCGGCTCCTGTGCGATTCACATGGTCGGCGGTATCTCTGCTTTGATCGGCGCAAAGATCCTCGGCGCACGTATCGGCAAATTCAAAAAGGACAAAAACGGCAAGGTCAAGGTCGGCGCGTTCCCGGGTCACAATATCGCACTCGGTGCGCTGGGTGTGTTCATCCTGTGGCTCGGCTGGTACGGCTTCAACGGCGCGGCGGCTACCTCTGTTGAACAGCTCGGCTCCATCTTCCTGACGACCACCGTTGCACCCGCGATTGCAACGGTCGTCTGCATGATCTTTACATGGCTGAAATACGGCAAGCCCGACGTCAGCATGTGTCTGAACGCTTCTCTTGCCGGTCTGGTCGCCATCACCGCCGGTTGTGACGTCACCGACGCTTTCGGCGCGATCGTCATCGGCGCGGTTTCCGGTCTGCTGGTCTGCTTCGGCGTGTGGCTGCTCGACTACAAGCTGCATATCGACGACCCTGTGGGCGCCGTCGCGGTACACATGCTCAACGGTATCTGGGGCACGCTCGCCGTCGGTCTGTTCGCGACCGATACCGCTCCCGGCTATTCCATCACGAACGCGGCAGGTAAAACGCTGACCGGTCTTTTCTACGGCGGCGGCTTTGAGCTAATGGGCTTGCAGCTGCTCGGCTTCGGCGCGGTCGCGTGCTGGACAGCGCTTACCATGACCTGCGTATTCCTTCTTATCAAGAAAATCTTTGGTCTGCGCGTGACACGCGAAGAAGAAATGCTCGGACTGGATTCCACCGAGCACGGCATGCCATCCGCTTACGCAGGCTTTTCGATGGTGCCCGAATATATCGAAGAAGGCAGCGCACCTGTGCTTGTCAGCGGCAACACCCCTGTTGCCGAGGCTGTCACGGTCAAGAAAATGCCTGCCTTTGACGACGGCAGACCGAAGATCAGCAAGGTGGAGATCGTCTGCAAGGAAGCCCGTCTCGAAGCGCTCAAAAACGCGATGATGGAGATCGGCATCACCGGCATGACCGTCACGCATGTTCTCGGCTGCGGCATACAAAAGGGAACACCCGAATATTACCGCGGCGTGCAGATCGAAGCAAACCTGCTGCCTAAGGTGCAGGTGAACATCGTGATTTGCACCGTGCCGGTCGGAAAGGTGATCGAAACGGCAAAGAAAGTGCTGTACACCGGTCACATCGGCGATGGCAAGATCTTCGTCTATGATGTGGAGGAGGTCGTCAAGGTCAGAACCGGACAAACAGGCGTTGAAGCGATGGAAAACTTTGACTCGATCTGAGGATTCTGCAAAGTTTTTTAAATTTACCCTTGACAAATTAGATTTATAGGCGTATAATGCGGAATGTTGAGGCAAGGGTGTCTCAGACAAAAAAAGTCTGAGGCACCCTTGCCTTTTTTGCGTTATTTTGGAGTAATCAAAAATCTATTGTTGGAGGAAAAAACAATGTCTTATGTTGATGAAGTACTGGCAAAGGTAAAAGAAAAAAATGCCAATGAGCCTGAGTTTTTGCAGGCTGTGGAGGAGGTCCTGAACTCTCTGCGCCCTGTGGTCGCGGCAAACGAAGAAAAGTATAAAAAGCTTGCGCTCTTGGAGCGTCTTTGCGAGCCGGAGCGCCAGATCAAGTTCCGCGTTCCGTGGGTCGACGACAACGGACAGGTGCATGTCAATATCGGCTACCGCGTACAGTTCAATTCCGCGATCGGTCCGTACAAGGGCGGCATCCGTCTGCATCCGTCGGTTTATATCGGCATCATCAAGTTCCTCGGCTTTGAGCAGATCTTCAAAAACTCACTGACCGGCTTGGCAATCGGCGGCGGCAAGGGCGGCTCCGACTTTGACCCCAAGGGCAAGAGCGACAATGAGATCATGAATTTCTGCAACAGCTTTATGACCGAGCTTTGTCACCACATCGGCGCAAACACCGACGTTCCCGCCGGCGACATCGGCACCGGCGCACGCGAGATCGGCTTCATGTTCGGTCAGTACAAGAGAATGCGCAACCTCTATGAGGGCGTTCTCACCGGCAAGGGTCTGAGCTTCGGCGGCTCGCTCGCAAGAACCGAAGCGACCGGCTACGGACTTCTCTATCTCACCAACGAAATGCTCAAAACGAACGGTATCAACATCGCAGGCAAAACCATCTGCGTTTCCGGCGCCGGCAACGTTGCCATTTACGCGATCGAAAAAGCACAGCAGATGGGCGCAAAGGTCGTCACCTGCTCCGATTCCACCGGCTGGATCTACGACGAGGAGGGCATTGACGTTGCCCTGCTGAAGAATATCAAAGAAGTAAAGCGCGCACGCCTTGACGCGTATGCCGCAGCCCGTCCCTCTGCCGTTTATCACGACAAAAAGGCGGAAGGCTCCAATGTATGGGATATTCCCTGCGCGGTCGCACTCCCCTGCGCCACACAGAACGAGCTGGGCATTGACGACGCGAAAAAGCTCGTTGCAAACGGCGTTTTGGCTGTCGCGGAGGGTGCGAATATGCCCACCACGCTCGAAGCCACGGAATTCTTCCAGGAAAAAGGCGTTCTGTTTGCTCCCGGCAAGGCGGCAAACGCAGGCGGCGTTGCCTGCTCCGCACTGGAGATGAGCCAGAACTCCGAGAGACTCACCTGGAGCTTTGAAAAGGTGAACAAGAATCTTGAAGAGATCATGGTCAACATCTTCCGCAATATTGCCGCTGCGGCAGAAAAGTACGGCTTCAAGGGCAACTATGTTGTCGGCGCGAATATCGCCGGTTTTGAAAAGGTTGCCGACGCCATGCTCGCGCAGGGTGTGGTCTGATCACAGACTTCACCGGTTCATTTACGGCTGACGACCGGGCGTACGATTTGCAATCTGTTTTGCCATAGTCCCTAAAAATCTACTGACGCAAATTGTACTCCCGACACAGCCGGAGCTGTCGGTCGGACAACAGGCGCGCTCTCCTTTGTACGAAAGTGAGGGTGCGTTTTTGCTGTATATAATAGCTAATGGAGGAGAACTGAAAAACTATGGAAAATACGATTAACCTGTCTTTGTTGGACGGAGTCCTCAGCGAATATGCTGAGGTCAAAGGAAGCCTTATCACCATTTTGCAGCACACGCAGGAGATCTACGGCTATCTGCCCAAGGAAGCGATCGAGCTGATCTCCGAAAAAACGGGGATCGCCGCATCCGAGATCATGGGCGTCGGGACCTTTTACACGCAGTTCCGTTTTGAGCCGGTCGGCAAGTATCTGATCATGCTCTGCCAGGGCACCGCCTGCCACGTCAATTCCTCGGAGCTGATCTTGCAGACGATACAGGACGAGCTGGGTATCGAGGACGGTCAGACGACGGAGGACGGACTGTTCTCGCTCAAATGCGTGGCGTGTCTCGGCTGCTGCTCGCTGTCGCCTGTGATGATGGTCAACGAGGACACCTACGGCAGCCTGACGCCCGACAAAACAAAAAAGATCTTGAAGGAATTAAGGGAGGCGGCACAATGAAGATCGTTATCGGACAGGGCTCCTGCGGAATCGCCGCCGGCGCCGAAAAGGTTAGAAGGGCTTTATTAAATACGGATATCAACGCCGAGAGCGTTACGATCACCGGCTGTATCGGCATGTGCTGGTTGGAGCCGATCGTCGATATTTATGACGACAACAACGAGCTGACAAGGCTGGTAAAGGTCAGCGAATCCGACGCGCAGGCGATTGCGGATTTTGTCAACAGCGGCGACAGAAGCGCCGTTGAAAAGCTGATCGTTTCAGACGAAGACAATGAATTCTTAACGAAACAAACAAGGATCGCTCTGCGCAACTGCGGCATTATCGATCCCGAAAAAATCACCGAATATATGGAGCACGACGGCTACACCGCGCTCAAAAAAGCGCTCGGCATGACGCCCGAGGATGTAATAGAAATCATCAAGACCTCCGGCTTGGCAGGACGCGGCGGCGCAGGCTTCCCGACATGGTTCAAGTGGAACGCCGCGCGTCAGAGCGAGGGCGAGGAAAAGTATTTGATCTGCAACGCCGACGAGGGCGACCCCGGCGCGTTTATGGACAGGGCGGTCATCGAAAGCGATCCGCACAACCTGATCGAGGGTATGCTCATCGGCGCCTACGCCATCGGCGCAAAGCACGCAGTCGTCTATGTCCGCGCCGAATATCCGCTTGCCATCAAGCGCCTGAAAAACGCCATCGCACAGGCTGCGGAAGCCGGCATCATCGGCGAAAACATCTTCGGCAGCGGCTTTTCCTGCGATTTTATGATCAAGGCAGGCGCCGGCGCGTTTGTCTGCGGCGAGGAGACCGCGCTGATCGAATCGCTCGAGGGTCACAGAGGTATGCCGCGTTTGAAGCCGCCGTTCCCGGCGCAATCGGGCTTTTGGAGAAAGCCGTCTAATATCAACAACGTGGAGACCTTTGCCAATGTGGCTTGGATCATCAACAACGGCGGCGAGGCGTTTGCCGCCATGGGCACCGAGGGCAGCAAGGGCACCAAGGTGTTTGCCGTGACCGGCAAAATCAAGCGCTCCGGCTTGGTGGAGATCCCGATGGGCAAAACCCTGCGCGACGTGATTTTTGACATCGGCGGCGGTATGAAAACCGACAAGCCGTTCAAGGCTGTTCAGATGGGCGGTCCGTCCGGCGGCTGCATCCCTGCCGCGCTGATCGACACCGTGATCGACTACAAGGCGCTGGGCGCCACCGGCGCGATCATGGGCTCCGGCGGTATGGTCGTGATGGACGAGAGCACCTGCATGGTCGGCATGGCAAAGTTCTTCCTCGACTTCACCGCCAAGGAAAGCTGCGGCAAGTGCATCCACTGCCGTATCGGCACCAAGCGCATGCTCGAAATGCTCGAACGCATCACCAAGGGCGACGGCAAAGAGGGCGATATCGAGCTGCTCGAGGAGCTTTGCTATTCTGTCAAGGACGGCGCGCTCTGCGGCTTGGGTCAAACCGCGCCCAACCCCGTGCTCACCACCATCAAATATTTCCGCGACGAGTATGAAGCCCACATCAAGGACAAAAAATGTCCCGCGGGCGAATGCTCAGACCTTATCGAATATAGAATCACCGCCGAAAAATGCAGGGGCTGCACGCTTTGCGCCAAAAATTGTCCGGTCAACGCCATCAGCGGCACGGTAAAAAATCCCCATATCATTGATACGGAAAAATGTATAAAGTGCGGAAAATGCTTCTCGGTATGCAGATTCGGCGCGGTCGTGAAGGAATAAGGAGGGCTGAAAAATGGTACATCTTACAATCAACGGAAAACAAGTGACAGCCCCGCAGGGCGCAACGATTTTGGAAGCGGCAAGGCAAAACGGTATTGACATCCCCACCCTTTGCTATGACGAGGCGGTCGAGGTTTACGGCGCTTGCGGCTTGTGCGTGGTGGAAGCCGAGGGTATCCCGAAGCTCCTGCGTTCCTGCTCCGCAAAGGTCAGCGAGGGTATGGTGATCCACACCGAGAGCGAGCGCGTGGTGCAGTCGCGCAAGATCGCCATGGAGCTGCTGATGTCGGCGCACGACGGCGACTGTGTGGCGCCCTGTCAGCTCAACTGCCCTGCCCACACCGATTGTCAGGGCTATGTGGGTCTGATCGCCAACGGCGCATACGACGCGGCGGTCAAGCTGATCAAAAACAAGATACCGCTGCCTGCCTCCATCGGCAGAGTGTGTCCGCATCCCTGTGAAAAGGCCTGCCGCCGTAAGAATGTGGAGGAGCCGATCAATATCGCGCAGCTCAAGGCGTTCGCGGCGGATATGGACTTGAAAAAAAGCAGTTATCTTCCCGACATCATGGCGCGCTCCGGCAAAAAGGTCGCGGTCATCGGCGGCGGTCCTGCCGGACTGACAGCCGCCTACTACCTGAACATCATGGGTCACAGCGTGACCGTTTACGATATGATGGACAAAATGGGCGGCATGCTCCGCTACGGCATTCCGCAGTACCGCCTGCCAAAAGAGGTGCTTGACAAGGAGATCGCCATCATTGAAAAATCCGGCGTCAAGCTGGTCAACAACGTCAAGCTCGGCAGGGACTTTACCATCGAAGCCCTGCAAAAAGAAAATGACGCGGTCATCGTTGCGGTCGGCGCGTGGCAGTCAAGCTCCATGCGCACACCCGGCGAGGACTTGCAGGGCGTTTACGGCGGTATCGACTTTTTGCGCTCGGTTATCAAGGGCAACGCACCCGCCATCGGCGACAGGGTCGTCATCTGCGGCGGCGGCAACACGGCGATGGACGCTTGCAGGACCGCTGTTCGCTTAGGCGCAAAAGAGGTTTATGTCGTTTACAGAAGAACAAGAAACGAAATGCCTGCCGACAAGCTCGAGATCGACGAGGCGGAGGAAGAGGGCGTTATCTATAAATTCCTCACCAATCCGCTTTCCTTCAACGGCGAAAACGGCAAGGTGACATCCATCACGCTCCAGATCATGGAGCTGGGCGAGCCGGACGCCTCCGGCAGACGCAGCCCGGTGCCTGTGGAGGGCAAAACCGAGGAGATCGCGGTGGACAGCGTGATCCTCGCCATCGGTCAAAGGCTGGTGCAGGGCGACGTTGCCGAATTGACGCTCAACAAGCGCGGCAACATCGAAGCCGATCCCGACTTCTTCACGACCAACCTCGACGGCGTGTTTGCGATCGGCGACGCGACCAACCGCGGCGCTTCCATTGCGATCGAAGCCATCGGCGAAGCCGACCGCTGCGCCAAGGCGGTGGACGCGTATCTGAACGGACAGCCGCTCGACACGCGTGTCCCCTATATCAGCAAGCGCGACGAAAAGACGATTGATTATTCCGACAGAGAAATAAAAAACCGCATATCTCCCAAGGTGTTGCCGCCTCAGGTGCGCAACAAGAGCTTTGACGAGGTGTCGCTGGGCTTTACCGAGGAAGAAGCAAAAGCCGAAGCGAGCCGCTGCCTGGAGTGCGGCTGCCGCGAATATTATAAGTGCAAGCTGCTGAAAGCCGCGCAGCGCTATGACATTCAGCCCGAACGCTGGGAGGGCGAGATGCCGCAGACGTACACGTACGACGAAAACGCCTTCATCGAGCGCAACACCGCAAAATGTATCCTCTGCGGACTCTGTGTGCGTTCCTGCCGCGAGGTGATGGACATCCACGCCATCGGCTTGATGGGCAGAGGCTTCAAGACGGATATTTCACCCGCGTTCGCGCTGCCGCTCGACCAAACAAAATGCAACAACTGCGGCTTGTGCGTATCGCTTTGCCCGACAGGAGCATTGACCGAAAAATCGACTCTGAGCAAGCAGGTTCCGCTTGACGAAGCCTTTACCGAGCAGAAAATAGAAATTGACGGCAAACAGGCAAGCGTGCTTGTTTCGCGCTATAACGGCAAGGTGCTCAGGGTCATCCCCAACGACGAGCTGTCAAGAAGTATGCAGCTCAGCCGCGAGGAGCTCATTGCAAAACTAACATGATTCTTTCCGAAAGGATAGATAGTAATGATAAAAACAGATAACCTACTCTATCACAACCAATTTGAACACGAAAACTGCGGCATCGGCGCGGTCGTCAATATCAAGGGCATAAAGTCGCACGCCACCGTCAAAAACGCGCTGACGATCGTTGAAACGCTGGAGCACCGCGCCGGCAAGGACGCCGAAGGAAAGACCGGCGACGGCGTGGGAATCCTCCTGCAAATTTCCGACCGCTTTTTCCAAAAGACAGCCAAGGAGCTTGAAATTCCGCTTTCCTGCGAAAGAGATTACGCGGTCGGCATGTTCTTCTTTCCGCAAAACGAGCTGCGGCGCAATCAGGCAAAAAAGATGTTTGAGATCATCGCCGAAAAAGAGGGCGTAAGGGTCCTCAAATGGCGCGAGGTCCCCTGTGAGCCTTCCGTTTTGGGCAGCAAGGCGCTTGCATGTATGCCGAACATCCAGCAGTGCTTCATCAACCGTCCGCAGGAGATCAACCGCGGCATCGACTTTGACCGCAAGCTGTTTGTTGTGCGGCGCTCTTTTGAGCAGAGCAATGAGGACACCTATGTGGCGTCGCTTTCAAGCCGCACGATCGTCTACAAGGGTATGTTTTTGGTGGGCGACCTGCGCCGCTTTTATTCCGATTTGCAGGATGAGGACTACGAATCCGCGATTGCCTTGGTGCATTCGCGCTTTTCCACCAACACCTTCCCAAGCTGGCAAAAGGCGCACCCCAACCGCATGATGGTGCACAACGGCGAGATCAATACCATTCGCGGCAACGCCGACAAAATGCTTGCGCGTGAGGAAACCATGCAAAGCGAGCCGCTGATGGGTGATTTTGACAAGGTGCTGCCGGTGGTGAATCCCGACGGCAGCGACTCCGCACGGCTGGACAACACGCTCGAATTTCTCGTTATGAGCGGCATGGACCTGCCGCTTGCCGTGATGATCACGATCCCCGAGCCGTGGGACAACAACCACGCCATGCCCCAAAAGGAGCGCGATTTTTACCAATATTACGCCACCATGATGGAGCCGTGGGACGGTCCCGCGTCCATTCTGTTTTCCGACGGCGACGTGATGGGCGCGGTGCTTGACCGCAACGGTCTGCGTCCTTCGCGCTACTATATCACCGACGACGATCATCTGATCCTCTCCTCAGAGGTCGGCGCGCTGCCGATACCTCCCGAAAAAATCGTCAAAAAGGAGCGCCTGCATCCCGGCAAAATGCTGCTGGTCGATACCGTGCAGGGACGGCTGATCGACGACGAAGAAATCAAAATGCACTACGCCTCGCGCAAGCCCTACGGCGAATGGCTGGACGCGAATTTGATTCGTTTAAAGTATCTGAAAATCCCGAATGCCAAGGTCGAAGAACACCCGCGCCCCGAAAAGCGCCGACTGCAAAAGGCGTTCGGCTACACCTATGAGGACGTGATGACCACCATTTTGCCGATGGCGCAGACAGGTGCGGAGCCGATCGCCGCGATGGGCAGTGACAAGCCGCCGGCTGTGCTCTCCAAGCAGCCGCAGCCGCTGTTTAATTACTTCAAGCAGGTTTTCGCGCAGGTCACCAATCCGCCGATCGACGCCATTCGCGAGGAGATCGTCACATCCACCACCATTTACATTGGCGAGGACGGCAATCTGCTCGAAGAAAAGCCCGAAAACTGCCGCGTGATAAAGGTCGTCAACCCGATTTTGACCTCCACCGGTATGCTCAAGCTCAAAAAGATGAATATATCCGGCTTCAAGGTCGCTGTCATCCCGATCCTCTATTATAAAAATACCAAGCTCAGCAAGGCGATCAACCGCCTGTTTATCGAAGCGGACAAGGCGGTCAACAACGGCGCGAACATCCTGATTTTGTCCGACAGGGGCGTGGATGAAAACCGTCTGGCAATTCCGTCCTTGCTCGCGGTGTCGGCGCTGCATCAGCATTTGGTCGTCACAAAACGCCGCACCTCTCTTTCGATCGTGCTGGAAAGCGGCGAGCCGCGCGAGGTGCATCACTTTGCCACGCTGCTTGCCTACGGCGCAAGCGCCGTCAATCCGTATTTGGTGCACGAAACCATTCACGAGCTGATCCACGACGACCTGCTTGATAAGGACTATTATGCGGCGGTCGAGGATTACAGCGAGGCAGTGCTGCACGGCGTGGTGAAGATCGCTTCCAAAATGGGCATTTCCACCCTGCAATCCTATCAAGGCTCTCAAAATTTTGAGGCGATCGGTCTCGGCAAGGAGCTTATTGACGCCTACTTTACCGGAACCGTCAGCCGAATCGGCGGTATTACCTTAGAGGACATTGAACAAACCAATGACCGTCTGCACACCGCCGCCTTTGACCCGCTGGGATTGTCTGTCAACGAAGACTTGCCCTCACGCGGCAGTCATAAGATCCGCAGCGGCAAGGAGGAACACCTCTATAATCCGCAGACGATCCATGCGCTGCAAACCGCGACAAAATACTACAATTATAACCGTTACAAGGAGTATTCCAAGCTGCTGACAGAGGAAACGGGACCCGTCAGTATCCGCGGACTGCTCGACTTCAACTACGCCGAAACGCCTGTTCCGCTTGACGAGGTGGAAAGCGCCGAGAGCATTGTGCGGCGCTTCAAAACCGGCGCTATGAGCTACGGCTCTATTTCGCAGGAGGCGCATGAAGCCTTGGCAATCGCCATGAACAGACTCGGCGGCAAGTCCAATTCCGGCGAGGGCGGCGAAAGCCCGGAGCGTATCGCGACAAAGGGAACCACGGAAAACCGCTGCTCCGCGATCAAGCAGGTCGCTTCCGGTCGCTTCGGCGTGACCTCGGCTTATCTCAATTCCGCCGACGAGCTTCAAATCAAAATGGCGCAGGGCGCAAAGCCCGGCGAGGGCGGTCATCTGCCCGGCAACAAGGTCTATCCGTGGATCGCCAAAACGCGCCATTCCACGCCCGGCGTGTCGCTGATCTCACCGCCGCCGCATCACGATATCTATTCGATCGAGGACTTGGCACAGCTCATTTATGACCTCAAAAACGCCAACAAAAGCGCGCGCATCTCCGTCAAGCTCGTCAGTGAAGCAGGCGTCGGCACCGTCGCGGCAGGCGTTGCCAAGGCAGGCGCGGAGGTCATTTTGATTTCCGGCTATGACGGCGGCACAGGCGCCGCGCCGCGCAGCTCCATCTACAACGCGGGCTTGCCGTGGGAGCTGGGACTTGCCGAAGCGCACCAGACATTGATTTTGAACGGCTTGCGCGACAAGGTGATCATCGAAACCGACGGCAAGCTGATGACCGGCCGCGATGTGGCGGTCGCCGCGATCCTCGGCGCAGAGGAATTCGGCTTTGCCACCGCTCCCCTTGTCACGCTCGGCTGCGCCATGATGCGCGTCTGCAATCTGGACAGTTGTCCCTTCGGCGTGGCGACGCAGAATCCCGAGCTGCGCAAGCGCTTCAAGGGCAAGCCGGAATATGTGATGAACTTTATGCTGTTCATTGCGCAGGAGCTGCGCGAATATATGTCCAAGCTCGGTGTGAGGACCGTTGATGAACTGGTCGGCAGAACCGATTTGTTGAAGCAAAAGGATAGTGACAGCAAAATTGATCTGTCGCTGCTGCTCAACACCGATTTTGCAAGCGAAACAATCAGCTATACGCATAAGAATAAATACGATTTCAAGCTTTCCGAAACCCTTGACGAGCGTGTTATTTTGAAAAAGCTGAAAAAGGCGAAGAAAATCGAAATCGAGGTCAAAAACACCGACCGCTCGCTCGGCACCGCCTTTGGTTCCGAGCTCACCAAAAAATACGGCGACACCCTGCCCGACGACACCTACCGGATCATTTGCAATGGTGCAGGCGGTCAGAGCTTCGGCGCGTTCATTCCGAACGGCTTGACCATGGAGCTGCGCGGCGACAGCAACGACTATTTCGGCAAGGGACTCTCCGGCGGCAAGCTGATCGTCTATCCGCCCAAGGGCAGCCGCTTTAAAGCCGAAGAAAACATCATCGTCGGCAACGTTGCGCTCTACGGCGCAACAAGCGGCAAGGCATTCATCAACGGTGTTGCCGGCGAGCGCTTCTGCGTGCGCAATTCGGGGGCGACGGCGGTCGTAGAGGGCGTGGGCGAGCACGGCTGCGAATACATGACCGGCGGCAGAGTGGTGATTCTCGGCAGAACCGGCAAAAACTTTGCCGCAGGCATGTCCGGCGGCGTGGCGTATGTCCTTGACGAGCACCATCACCTTTACAAGCGTCTGAACAAAGAGCTGGTCGCCTGCGGCGAGGTAACGGAGCAACGCGACATCAACGAGCTGAAAGCCCTGATCGAAGAGCACGTTGCCGCGACGGGCAGCGAAAAAGGCAGACGGATTCTCGAAAACTTCACGGAATATCTGCCGCTTTTCAAAAAAATCATTCCGCACGATTATCAAATGATCACCGAAGCGATCGAGCAAAACGAGCGCCGCGGCATGGACAAGGAAACGTCCAAAATCGAAGCGTTTTATCAGTTGATTCACAAAAGACAGGAGGAGAGCTAAATGGGAAATCCCTTTGGATTTATGGAATACGAACGTCAGGACGCGCCTGCGTTTTCCGTAAAGGAGCGTATTCAACACTACAACGAGTTCCACACGCCGCTCTCCGCAGAGGAGCAAAAACGGCAGGGCGAGCGTTGTATGCACTGCGGCGTGCCGTTCTGCCAGTCGGGCTTGCCGATCAGCGGCATGATCTCCGGCTGTCCGCTCAATAACCTGATCCCCGAGTGGAACGATCTGGTCAGCCGCGGCGCGTGGAAACAGGCGTATCAACGGCTCAGGCTCACCAATCCGTTTCCCGAATTTACCTCGCGCGTTTGTCCGGCGCTGTGCGAAAAAGCCTGCACCTGCGGCGCGAACGGCGAGGCTGTCACCGTCAGGGCGAATGAATACAGCATTATCGAAAACGCCTATGCACAGGGCTTTGCAAAGCCGCAGCCGCCCAAAGCGAGAACAGGCAAGCGCGTGGCGATCGTCGGCTCGGGACCTGCCGGGCTTGCCGCTGCCGCTCTGCTCAACAGCAGAGGGCACAGCGTAACGGTCTATGAGCGCAGCGACAGGATCGGCGGACTGCTGATGTACGGCATTCCCAACATGAAGCTCGAAAAGCAGATCATAGACCGCAAAATCAGCGTCATGAAGGCTGAGGGCGTGCATTTTGTTACCAACACCAATGTCGGCGCAGACGTTCCTGCGCAGGAGCTGACAGAGCATCACGATTGTGTGATCCTCTCCTGCGGTGCGTCCAAGCCGCGTGATATAAATGTAAACGGACGGGATGCAGAGGGGGTATATTTTGCGGTGGATTTTTTGAGATCGACCACAAAGGCTCTGCTTGATAATGGGTTACAAGAAGGAACGTTTATATCCGCAAAGGACAAAAACGTCGTCGTGATCGGCGGCGGCGACACAGGCAACGACTGCGTGGGAACCTGCGTCCGGCATGGTGCCAAAAGCATCCTGCAGCTTGAGATGATGCCCAAGCTCCCTGACGAAAGAGCCGAAAACAATCCGTGGCCGGAATGGCCGCGCGTCTGCAAAACCGATTACGGTCAGGAGGAAGCGGCGGCTGTTTACGGCAGCGACCCGCGCATGTATCAGACGACCGTCAAGGAGTTCTTGAAGGATGAAAACGGCAAGCTGAGGGCAGTTATACTTACGAAATTGGAACGCGGCAAAAACGGCGGAATGGTTCCCATAGAAGGCAGCGAAGCCGAGGTCGAGGCGCAGCTTGTGCTGATCGCCGCAGGATTCTTAGGCAGCGAGAGCTATGTCACAGACGCCTTCGGTGTGGAAACCGACAGCCGCAGCAACGTTGCGGCAAACGGACACCGCACCAACGTCAAAAATGTCTATGTCGCAGGAGATATGCACCTCGGTCAGTCGCTTGTTGTCAGAGCCATCCGCGAGGGGATCGACTGTGCCAAAGAGGTTGACAATGACCTGATGGGCTACACCAATCTGTGAGGTAAATGATGACGAAATATATATTTGTAACCGGCGGCGTGGTGTCGGGACTGGGCAAGGGCATCACCGCCGCGTCGCTTGGCAGGCTGCTCAAGGCGCGCGGCTTGAAGGTCGCGGCGCAAAAGCTCGACCCTTACATCAACGTTGACCCCGGCACCATGAGCCCCTATCAGCACGGCGAGGTGTACGTCACCGAGGACGGCGCCGAAACCGACCTTGATCTCGGGCATTACGAGCGCTTTATTGACGAGGATCTGAATCAATTCTCCAACCTCACCACCGGCAAGGTGTATTCCAATGTGCTCGCAAAGGAGCGGCGCGGCGCATATCTCGGCAAAACCGTGCAGGTCATTCCGCACATCACCGACGAGATCAAACGGTTCATCTACTCCGTCGGCACCAAAACCGACGCAGATGTGGTGATCACCGAGATCGGCGGCACCATCGGCGACATCGAAAGCCAGCCGTTTTTGGAGGCGATCCGTCAGGTCGGACATGAGGTCGGCAAGGAAAACCGCCTGTATATCCATGTTACGCTGGTGCCGTATCTCAAAGCCTCCGGCGAGCACAAAAGCAAGCCCACGCAGCATTCCGTCAAGGAGCTGCAAGGGCTGGGCGTTTCGCCGGACATCATCATTCTGCGCACGGACGAGCCGATCACCGATCAAGCTATTTTTGACAAGGTGGCGCATTTCTGCAACGTGCGCCGCGATTGTGTGATCGAAAACCAAACGCTGCCGGTGCTGTATGAAGCGCCGCTGATGCTGGAAAAGGCAAATTTGTCCGGCATCGTGTGCCGCGAATTACAGCTTGATTGCCGCAAGCCCGACCTCTCTGATTGGGAGCATATGGTGGAGCGGATCAAAAACCGCGAAAAGCAGGTAAAAATCGGTCTTGTCGGCAAATATGTGGAGCTGCACGACGCTTATTTGTCGGTTGCCGAAGCCCTGCGCCATGCAGGATATTATCAGGACGCTGAGGTTTTGATTGAATGGATCGATTCCGAAACAATCACGCCGGAAAATGTAAGTGAAAAACTCAGTCAGCTCGACGGCGTGATCGTCCCCGGCGGCTTTGGCAAGCGCGGCATTGAGGGGATGATCCTCACCGCGCAATACGCCAGAGAGAACATGCTGCCGTATTTTGGTATCTGCCTTGGTATGCAGATCGCGGTCATTGAGTTCGCGCGTAATGTTGCCGGACTTGCAAACGCCCATTCGGGCGAATTTGCACAGGAGGTGCCGAAGGTGATAGACTATCTGCCCGACCAAAGCGACCAAACCGACAGGGGCGGCACGCTGCGGCTCGGCGCCTATCCCTGCGTTTTGCAGGAAAACACCGTCATCAAGGCGGCTTACGGCAAGGCGCACATCAGCGAGCGCCACCGCCACCGCTACGAATTCAACAACACATACCGCAAGAGCCTGCAAAGCAGCGGCTTAACGCTTTCGGGCTTGTCGCCCGACGGCAGCTTGGTGGAAACCGTTGAGCTGAGCGACCGTGCTTTTTATATCGGCGTGCAGTATCACCCCGAATTCAAGAGCCGTCCCAACAAGCCGCATCCGTTGTTTTCGGCGTTTGTCAGGGCGTCGCTGAGAGGCAAAAATAAAAATCAATCATAATTTTGCGTGCTTGGTTCCAAACTATTTGTTTGCCGACGTCGCGCAAGACAAATGAATTTGCTGCGGCGCACTCTGAAAGGGAAATCATCAAATCAGGTATCGGCGACGTTACCCTGCCGCTTGCGCCTGTTGTTGTTGAAGCCATGAAAAAGGACTGCGAGGAACTGAAATCCAAGGAAACCTTTAAGGGCTATCCCGAATACGAGGGCAACGACTTTGTCCGCGAGGCGATTGCGGGCTATTACAAGCGCTTCGGCTTGAGTATTGCCGCCGATGAGATCTTTGTGTCAGACGCCGCATAGGCTGAAAGCGGTGTTTAGGGATAAGACAAGAAGCCCCCTCCGGAGTTGCAGCATCAGAAAGTAAATGTTGTCGTGTTCGCACGTCATAGCGAAGAATGAGCGGTGCACAAGCGGAATCAATCGTATCAGGTGCACAAACAAGGTGGAACCGTGGAGCTTTTAACCCCACCCTTGACTTACATCAGGGGTGGGGTATGTTATTTTTTGCCTCTGAAAATTTCAATTTTGGAGGTATGATACTAAACTCAAATAAAAAATAGATAATCTTTGCGGTCTATTTTCCGCAATACTTCGTTGTCGTCCTTGCAAGGCGACCGGATTCCGAGGACGACAACGCAGTTATGCGGAATTTTGCACGACAGATGTTAAAGGATTTTATTAGAGAATAGTATTAGCCTGATTATGTGAAGCATTCAGATACTGATAAAAACAAGCAAATGCTGTGCTTAACGGAAATGGTTGAGCACAGCATTTGTGAATGCGGTCTGCTTTGAAGGAGTTAGACAAACGAGAAGCAAAATACACCACCGAGCTGAACGAAGCCTTGCAGCAGTACGCTGAGTACAAAGAGCAATCCAAAGAATTCAACACAGGCGAATTTGGAAAAGCTCGTTTGGATATTCGCTCCGATAAAGAGCGCAATGCCCTCAATCAGATCTTAGATTCATACGGCGAACATTTCTCTCGCAGCACATTTTTCAGCAGTGTCCGTGACGCAGATATGAAGCTCGACGACGAGATTAATATGCCTGCCGTCCGTGAATACGTTTATCAGCAGCGCAGACAAGCACATCAACAGCAAAGAAGCAGAAAAACGCACGGGCATGAGAGATAAATTTATATTGAGATGAATTTTATTAAGGTCATTTTATGCTAAAGTTATAGTTTTCTTTATAATTGAAATATAACAAAAAGGGCAAAAGCAAATAAAATTGTACCTTCGCCCTTTTTCGTTAATTATGTTATTTTTGCAAATGCGAGAATCAAATACGTTTTTTATAAAGCGACAATGTTAGAAGTGATGGTTTAAGCGTACTTGCCAACATACAATTCTGCGTGCTGCGTACCACTTGAATAATAGATCTGTTTTCCTCCAACATAACCACAATAATCTCCGGTTCCTGTCCAATACAATGTCCTACCTGCGTCAATTTTAGAAACCGATGGATTAACTGATAAAAACCATTTTGTTTGATACATATTTGTTTCGCAAAAAACATTAGTCACAGTTCCCCATACGTTGTTACCATAATTATTCTTTTTTATATATGCTTTTGCACCTGCAGTAGCATAATTTATAGCTTTTTTTGCTGTAACAGGACTAGCGGAATTAATTGATATGTTTGTAGTATTTTCTTCTGTGTTAAAATAGTTCAAAGTTGATTCTTTAGATTGCAACCCAGATATTGACTCTTTAGTTATTCTATCATACTCAGGGATTTCAACTTCTGCAATATACCTCAATTCTTTTTCAAAAGAATTAGAATCAAAGTTTACTTCATTATCATTTGTGTTTTCAGGAAGTCCATATTTTTTTAGTTCTTCTTTGGATAAAATATGGATATTTGTTCCATACTCCGAGTTTATTTCTGCGATAATTTCATTCATAGAATCCTGATTAGTAACAATATCTTGTTCGGCTGCTAATGCAACAACTGAAATCGAACAGATTATCACGGTTGTCATAATGATTGATAATAACCTTTTAAACATTAAAATTCTTCTTTCAAAAATTAATAAAATATATTCCAATAGCTCGGTTTTGTGCGCACTAAAACATTGCTCTTGAAAACATTATTGTTTAACCCTAAACTTATAGAAAATATTTTGAATGCTTGGTGCTTTGGATAGCAAAATATAAATAAGATAACCTATTAAAGCACCCAACATATTTAACCATAAATCGTCAATATCAGTTCCACGAGCTTGAGGTAATTGAAGCAACTCAATACATAAGGACATAAATAATGCTATCAAAACGATTTTTTTGACTGATATATTTCTCCAGAGAACTGATATAAAGAAGCCTATTGGGATAAAAATACATACGTTTCCAATTATATTTATAACAAAATAAATATAATTGTTGTATGTATTAATTTCATTGTATGTATCAAAAACCACTTTGCCCGGAATAAAATTGATTTCCCCAAAAATATTTTGATTGAGAATATAACTTGAAGTATTGCCAAATTCTATTTTGGGTATAAAGGTTTGAGAAGCTACACCAACACAATACATCACGAACAGAAACAGTCCCAGTTCATGAAGCCAATTCTTTTGTCTATGCTTATTTAATATAAGTATAACAAATCTAATAATGCTGTATAAAGGTATGGAGCATACCATATAAGGGATTGAGTTTAAAATATAATCATAAATCATGTTTGCTTCTCCTTGATTTTTGTTTTATCCATTCCTTGACTATATCCTCATGTCTGCTAACAGAAAGGTTAATGCCTATAATGATTAAATCAATTAATGTAAAAACTCCTCCGCTTGCTATGAAAGGAATGTTTATATACATTTCCCCAAAGAACTTAAAATTACAAATTATGGATCCTAACAACTGAAATGTTATAATGAAGAAAGTAATCCACGCTGTTATTTTACCAATATCAGTTTTTTGTTTACGTGCAACATTAGCCATAACTAACAGCAAACTGATAAAAACAACAAATATGCATCCTACTCCCAAATAACCATATTTTTGCAACAAAATGATAAACGGATATTTTTCTAACATCAGTCTTTCTGTGGCTGATTCAATATTATAATCTTCTGTAGCATAAAAGCCAGCAGTACTAACAGAATCATTAATTTTTTGTTGAAAAAATGAATCATATGAGATTAAATTAGGCATTTTCAGATTAAAAAACAAAAATAGAAAACATAAGATAATTAGCGTTACAACAAACACAGCAACAGTCAAAAATGCGCAAGGAATCGATAATAAAAACCAATTATTTTTTATACCATAAAAAATAATTAACGCATAGATTGTCGATATTATCGCTATTGCGGGAACAGAGCTAATCAAAAAAGATAATAGAAATGGTGGAATCGTAAATATTGTAAATAGAATCAAACCATATGTCTTGTTGCTTTCTTTTAGGTATAATGCCACTAATGACAGTGAAATAGGAAATAATAGCAAGGTGTAGAATGTATAATTATATCCAATACAGTGTATACCATTCCTCGCTTCAAAAGCAAAAAGACAGGCAGAGAAAAAAAGGTGTACTGTGTAAATTGCTAAAGGATGACGAAGCAGAAAAGTATAATCGAAGAAATATAAAGCAACTGCTGCAAAACAACCAATCCCAATAGCAATAAAATTATTTTTGCTTAAAGTACCCTCTAACAAATAATGAATAATTACTCCTAATACAAGGAAGGCGGTCGTTAGTTCAATTAACAATATATTAATCTTAGGTCTATATGCACAATCTAATTCTTTACCTATTTTTTGAGGATCGCCCATGGATTTTATCGCTTCTTCCAGTGCTAGATTTGAGTCCATACCTTGATTAACATAAGCATCAAATTGATCCTGTATATGTTGTTCTAAATCCTGCGTAGCAATTTTTCTTGCACGCTTCCAGCGAATATTATTTTGAACTTCTTGGATATAAGCTTCTATAGAATGGGTAGGTTTCAAATTGCAGCTCCTTTCTCAACGAATAAAATTGAGTTAATCGCACTTGAATACTGTTCCCATTCTTTAGACTTTTCTGCTAAGTATGCTTTACCTTTTTCAGTAATATGATAGTATTTTCTTTTTTTTCCAGGTGTCTTACTGTTATTGTCACCCTCATAAGTATCTACATAATCTTTGACTTCAAGATTATGTAACAGGGGATAGAGTGAGCCGGCTGATAAACTAAAAACATTTTGAGATTGTTTTTCCAATTGTTCAATAATCTGATAGCCATACATATCTTGATTTTCGAGAAGTTTAAGTACAAGCATATCCACATTTCCGTATGTTAAAGTTTTATTTCCCATAAAGACCTCCTAATAATAAATATCGGATTTCGATATTTATTATATATCGAAATCCGATATTTGTCAAGATGCTATTTGAATGTTCATTTGAGATAGAAGTGAGGCATACATCATAAAGCTAACAAAGCAATCTTAGTCACAAGAGGGCACATAAAAAGTGCTTTTTGGCAATACTTTTAGATTTTTTACTTACTAAAAAATGTTTTTATGGTTTTGTTGGTTGTGTTAAGATCGAAAAAAATATCGCAAAAAATATATTTGGCAGAAAATACCCTTGACAAAACACGTATCACAATAAAGTCATCACACAATAAAGTCATCACACAATAAAGAAAAGGGGCCGGCTCAAAACTCATTTTATGAGTAAGAGCCAAGCCCCTGTTTTTATATCATTGTATTATTGTATAATAGTAGGGATTTGGGTTGGACTTTTGAGCCAACCCTTTTATGATAATGATAAAACGCTTTTATTGCTTTGCCAAATAACGCTGCAGCTCGGTGACGTCCACAATATCCACCGTTTTGTCGCCGTTGACGTCGGCGGCAAGGCGCTGGTTGTCGGTCAGCTCGTCAAACTCCGCCAAAGCGCGCTGCAGCGCGGTGGCGTCGCCGATGGTGTAAGCGCCGTCCATATCGACGTCCTTGACCATGTCGATCAGCTCAAAGCGGAATTTGGCGCCTTCCTTTGTGACATAATCAAGACCGGTGGCGTCGAGCGTCCACTTCACGTTGGTGTATGTGTAGGGCGAGTGGAACACGATGGGGAAGGTGGTGTAATAGATGGGATAGAGCTTTGCGTCAATTTCGGTCGTTTCCGTGATTTCCACCGGATAACCCAACTCCCGGTCAACATAGAACATATCATAATCGGGCTTTTCGGCGTCTGCCTGATAATAGTCTGATTTATCGGACGGAACATTTTGCATAACGGTATAATACACGTTTTCCGCTGCCTTTTTTACGGGATATTCGCCATAATTAAATCTGACGTTTTCGAGCGTGACGTTATGGTTCGGTACAAGGCTGTCGCCCGTCGCCCAAATCCGACAGTCGTCGTTATAATAATCATAGATCAAATTGTAAAAATCGTAAGCCTCCGGGTCAGGCTCGCGGTAGCCGTCGCGATACGCGGGCTCAAAATAAACCGTTACGTCGCAGGGCGCGGTGATTTTTGCCGGAAATGTGTTGTAGCCGTAAAAACCTAAAATTGCTTCGCCCGCAGACTCGACATACACATCAAAGATCGCGTCGCAGGGCTGCACGTTTTTGTAGGTGACGGAATACACGCCGTTTTCATCCGCTGTCATCAGGCCGTCCTCGCGTGAGAACTGCGTCTGTCCCTCAAAGATGCAATACACATAAAAGTATTTATTGCCGTAGCGCGGACGGATATCCCCGCCTTCAACGGACAGATAGGGATAAGCGTCGGGGTCAAAAACAATGGTGATATCCTGCGTGGTATTGGTGGTGAAATCAAAGGTTTTGTAGTAGTAGTCATTGGTGTAGTCGCGTGTGGTGCCGTCGGCATTCAACTCCGTAAAATACACCCGAACCAACTCGTCCTGTTGTATATGATAGGGGAAGCAGTAGGTGCCGTCGCCGTTGTCGGCCATGGTGCGCTCGCTTACCGACAGCCCCTGAAAGGTGTTACCGTTGATCAGGAACGTGGAGCCGGTGTGGTCGGAAGCCGCAGAAACGGACAGCCCCGGCACAAGCATGCACGACAGGATAATGGCAAGGGATAGCCATACGGATATTGCTTTTTTCAAAGTCAACACTCCTTTATTTTTTTAAAAGCAGAATACGCACTGCCCCTGCGGACAGGATAGGCAGCCGAATCGTTCTATACCTTTATTATAGCACAAAACAACATAAAAGAAAAGGGGATTTGTTCCAAAAAAAGCAGGGTCAAAATTTTTAGTGAACATGCACACAAAACAAGAGCGTACTCTTTTTGATGAAGCCCCCAAATACGGCAGCCGCCTGTTTTGGCTTCCCGACCCGTTTCGGTATAGACTTGACTTGACTACACTTGACTTGACTATACTTGACTTGACTATATTAGACTGCGGTTCCGTTTTGGTTCCGTTTTGGTTCCGTTTGTGCTCCGTTTTGGTTCCGGACTTGACTATACTATACTATACTATACTATACTATACTTGACTTGACTATATTAGACTGCGGTTCCGTTTTGGTTCCATTTTGGTTCCACTTTGGTTCCGGAGCAAAATCCTGTTATGCAAGCAAAGCGTTCTGCAAGCGCTTCCCAAAACCAATGGTTCCAAAGCGACATAAAACGCGAGCCGCTAACGCTTCCCAAAACCAATGGTTCCAAGCCAACATAAAACGCGAGCCGCCAACGCTTCCCGAAACCAATGGTTCCAAGCCAACATAAAACGCGAGCCGCTAACGCTTGCTGCAAATCCACGTTCCGAAACGCGGATCGGATGCAACGTCACGTTGCCACGTTGCCACGTTGCCACGTTGCCGTTGACAGGTGGAGAATCTTGTTATATAATATAAAGTGATGTAGAATATTTTACTTAAAAGGAGTGTACGTTTATGGTTACTTATGATGAAAACTTGTTACAGGCTGAACAGGACAAAATCGAAAAGGTTTATACCGCGATCGGTGAACGCTATTATGCCGCCCACAAGGACGACAATAACAGTGAATTTCCCGATTTGATGGACGCGATCAAGGCTTGCGAGCAGACAATGGCAGACCATAAGGCAGAGGTGCTGCGTCAGCACGAGCTGATGATCTGCCCGTCCTGCGGTGCGGAGATCTATTTTAAATCCTTCTTCTGCAATTTCTGCGGCGTCAGAGTGGCGTATCCCGAAGGCCAAAAGCCGGAGCCGGAAAAAGAACCTGAGATCGTGACCGAACCCGAAACGGAGCCGGAGCCCGAGATCGAGCCCGAGATCGAGCCGGAGCCCGAGATCGAGCCCGAGATCGAGCCGGAAACAGCACCGGAACCCGAAACAGAGCCGGTCGTTGTGGTGCCGTCCTATGAGAAGGAGACATTCCCGGTAACGGAGGAGGTCACGGAGATCCCGCAGGTGCGCACCTGCCGATCCTGCGGCTATATCGTCACCGATTCCGAGGCGCGTTTCTGCGATAACTGCGGCGTACCGCTCGACGATACGGCGGCGCCTGCTGTCAGCGCTGCTTCGAACACAAAACATTGTCCGCGCTGCGGCTTCACGACTACCGATCCCGATATGCTGTTCTGCATTGAGTGCGGTCACAGGCTGGAGCAGTAAGGGGACGGCGCATGCAACTGAGTAAAAAAACATCCCGTATTGTGCTTGCGATACTGATCATCGCAAGCCTTGCGCTCAGCTTCTTTTATATGTCGGCAAAGCAGGGCTATCATGAGGACGAGCTGCTCACCTATAACCTCGCCAATTCCTCCAAGCAGCTCGGCGTGGATGCCGAGTGGAATTCCCCCTCGGATTTTAATGAATATCTCGCCGCAGGCGAACACCGCTTTGATTATCGGAACGTCTACCAAAACCAAGTGATCGACGCGAGCCATCCGCCGCTCTACTATGCGCTGGTGCATACCGTGTGCTCGCTCTTTCCGGAGCAGTTCAACCGCTGGCTGGCGTTCGGTATCAATGTGGTGATGATGACCGGTGCGCTGATCATGCTCTATCTGATCGGCAAGCGCATCAGCGGCAATTCGCTTTTTGCGCTCATCGGCGCCGGAGGGTATGCCCTCAGCCTGGCGTGCGTGACGACAACGATCTATCTGCGCATGTATGCCTCGCTCACCTTTTGGGTGCTGACGTTTTTGTATCTCACCCTGCGGATCTACGACAATAAGAAAAGGGCGGTTGTGGCGGACTATCTGTTTATGCTCGTCACGGTGGTCTGCGGCGTGCTCACGCAATACTATTTCATTCTGTGCGCCGGACTGATCGGGTTGGTTTATCTGATTTTTGCCGTCAGGGAGCGCCACATCAAGGCGCTTGTCATCTATATCATCACCGCCGCCGTCGGCGTGGGCTTTGCAATGGTGGTGTATCCGTATATCATCACCAATGTCCTCGGCGGCAACAGGGGCTTTGGCTCGCTCAAAATGGAGATCGACCTGATCACCGTCGTCACCTATCTGAGTTACAAGCTCGTCTGCTATGTGCAGATCCTCGCCAAGGAGCTGTTCCTCGGTCAGCTGTGGCTGCTCGGGCTGGCGTTTTTGGGCGCGGTCGTGCCGTATTTGGTGATGCGCCTCGGCTTTAAGAAAAAGCTGCCGCGCAAGGCTTGGTTTGTTATCGTTCCGGGCGTTGTATATTTTGTCTTTATCGCGCTGGTTTCGCCGTTCAACAGCGACCGCTATGTCATGGCGAGCCTGCCGCTGCTGTCGCTCGGCTTCACGTTCGCGTATCTTCGCGTGATCAAGCACATGCGCCTTGCCGCGTTCCATGTGATCGTGCCGGTCGCCATGCTGCTGGCAAGCGCACTGTCGTTCTTTATGGTCAAGCCCTACTACATCTACGGTACCACGAATCTCTATCATCCGAAAACCGAGAAGTGCGTGTTTGTCGGCACGTCGATGATGGAGTGGAACAAGTGTATCGACAAGTTTATGAACTATGACAGCGTGATGATCGCCAAGACCACCGCCATGTCCTCCACGCTCTATACCGAGCTGGACGAGTTTGCGCAGAAGCGCGGCGTCGTCACCAACGGCAAGGTCGCCTCGCTTGCGCAGAGCTTTATGACAAACGGCAGCGTGGAGCGCACCGAGACCGACAGCCTGGACAAGCTTGTGCAGGATACGACGATCCGCGAGCTGGACGAGGTGACCGTGTATATCTCGCGTCTGGCGGACGAAAAGACCGTGACCGACAAGATCACGCAAAACACCGCGCTCAAGCATGTGGAGCTGATCCAGGCGGACAGGCAGTTTGAGGAGTTTTTCAACTGGTATGACTATTTTGTGGAGACGGAATCGTATTGCAACGTCTACCGGTTTTACAAATAGAGGTATGTATGAAGGAAATTGACAGAGAAAAGCGAAAGAACGAGCTGGGCGTCGTCTTTTCGGGCGGCGGCCTGCAGGGCATTGCGCATATCGGCGCCGTGCGCGCGTTGTATGAGCTGGGACTCAGGCCGCAGTATGTGGCAGGAACCAGCTCCGGCTCCGCGATGGCGGCGCTGACCGCGATGGGCTGCACGCCGGACGAAATGCAGGATTTTGCCGAGCACTATTGGGAGACGCTGGCGGATTTTCGCCCGATCCCGATCGTGGCGCAGCTCGCAAGCCTCAAATTCAACAAGAGCACCGACAAGGACGGTCTGAAGGACGGCGCGGTGATCTCGAACGTGATCCGCAAGGCGATGGACAACAAGGGCGTCCGCGGCTTTCAGAATCTGCCGATCAACCTGTCCATCTGCACCAACGATACCTATACCACCGACGAGTGCATTTTTACAACGCTCGACGAGGGCTTGCAGACCGACCACATCCATTATATCTGCGGTGCGCCGCTGGAGCTGGCGGTGCGTGCGAGTATGACCTTTCCGGGCATCTATACCACCTGCAATTATCAGGGCTACAACTTTATCGACGGCGGCTCCAAGGACAACCTGCCCACCAAGATTATGCGCGACATGGGTGTGGGCAAGGTGCTGGCGCTCGCCTTTGACATCACGGATTACACGCCCGAAACGGGTCTGGACGGCATGATGAAGGTGGTTTGGCGCGCGCTCGACCTCTATTCCATCAACAGCACGCGCGAGAGCAAAAAGCTCGCCGATTATGTGGTGGATATCAAGAACAGCAAAACTGCGATCTTTTCGATGGATAACCTCACCCAAACCATACGGGAGGGGTATGACTGCGTGATGCGGTGCAAGGATGATTTGTTGAGAATCTTCGGATAGCACAGGGGCTTGGCAGTCGTCAAGCCCTTGTTTTTGCCATAAGGGATACATTTTGAATGGGGAGATAAGAGAATGAGTGCAAACAGATTGATTCCGCCGGTACTGACAGCAGGCGTGGCGATCGTGTCCATGATCGCCATGACGACCTGCGCACTGACAGGCGATATGCCCAAGGCTGACATGCATGCCGCGGCAATTAATCAGCTAAAGCTATCACAAAAGACGGAGAGCGAGACCGTTACCACGGTGCCTGCCACCATTGCGACCACCAAGCCCACCGAGCCGCCGACCGAGCCGGAGGTGCCGTGGGACGCCTCGGAGGACGCACAGGCGGTCATGGAAGCGGCGCGCGACGCGGTGCGAAAGTGTACGCGCAAGGGCATGACGATGGAGGAGAAGCTGTACGCGTCGTTCCACTACCTAAAGGACAACTACCTTGAGGGTGTGCGCCGCGACACCTACACCGGACCCGACTGGCCGGTGGTCTACGCCAAGGACCTGCTGATCGACGGCAAGGGCGATTGCTTTAGCTTTGGCGCTTCGTTTGCGTACATGGCAAAGGCGATCGGCTACGAGGAGGTCTATGCCTGCAACAGCGGCGGCCACGGCTGGACGGAGATAGACGGAAAGCTCTACGACCCCGAATGGGCGACGCACAGCGACAAATATTCCTACTATGGCATGTCCTATGACGAGCCGTGCGACGTCGCCTACGGCGACGCCCTCGGCGACGAGGACTGGATGCACGTTAAGGTTTAGAGTTGAGAGTTGGGAGTGGCGTGAGGATGGATAGGCAAAGGCTGGAACGGCAATTTGCGTTTATTTTGGAGGCGGACAAGGAGAAGTCTGTCATGCGGCAGACGCTGTTGTCCAACGGCATGGCGCATGAAAACGACGCCGACCATGCCTGGCACATGGCGCTGATGTGCCTGCTGCTGAGCGAATACGCCAACGAGAAGATCGACGTGCTGCGCACCGTGGGCATGATCCTCATTCACGATATCGTGGAGATCGACGCCGGCGACACCTACGCCTACGACGAACAGGGGCAGACCACGCAGCGCGACCGCGAGCTGAAAGCCGCCGACCGGCTCTACAACCTTCTGCCGCCCGACCAAGCCGCCAAGCTGCGCGGCTGGTGGGACGAGTTTGAGGAGGGCAAAACGCCGGAGGCACGGTTTGCGCGTGCGCTCGACAACGTGCAGCCTGCCATGCTCAACTGCGCCACCGACGGCGCCATGTGGCGGCAAAACGGCGTAAGGCTCTCACAGATATTGAACCGAAACAAAAACACCGCCGACGGCTCGGCGGTGCTGTGGGATTATGCGTATGAACATTTTATCCGTCCCCATGTGGAAAAGGGGAATATTTTGGATAACGCGTAATGCGTGATCCATAATTTACAATTTTTTGAAATCCAGTGTGATGCTGTCCTTGTCGGTGGTGAAGTGTCTGAGCTTTACGCCTGCCGAGGTCAGCATTTTTTTGGAGGCGACGGTGGCGGCGGAATCGGCGTATTTGTCATAGAGATAGACCACCTCCGCTATGCCCGACTGAATGATCGCCTTGGCACATTCGTTGCAGGGAAAGAGATCAACATACAGCCGCGCACCCTTTAGGTCCTTGCCGCGTGCGTTGAGGATCGCGTTCAGCTCTGCGTGTACCACATAGTTGTATTTGGTGTCCTCGCCCTCGCGCTCCCAAGGGTACAGGTCGTCGGAGCAGCCGTAGGGAAAGCCGTTGTAGCCTGTGGACAAAATAATGTTATTGCTGTCCACGATACACGCACCCACCTGCGTGTTGGGGTCCTTGCTGCGCTTTGCCGCCAGCAGCGACACGCCCATAAAATACTCATCCCAGCTGATATATCCGCTGCGTTTCATAGGCACTCTCCTTGCCGTTATGGTGTTGATACCATCAGTATAGCACATGATGCGCAAAATGAAAAGTGCCAAAAGTACAAAATCAGGCGCAAAACCAAAGTTTTTTCGATTAGGTTATTGATTTTTCGGACTAATTAGTGTATCATCATTTAATGAACTATCACAAAATGCGGGAGCTTTCAAGCCTCCCGTATGTCTTTATGCAGTTGGGTGAACAAGATGAAGATTGTTATAATAGGCTGCGGCAAGGTCGGTACCTCGATCGCGCGTGAGCTGAACACCTCCGGCCATGACATCACCGTGGTGGACAACAACGGTGCGGCAGTGCGGCGGCTCTCGGAGTCGCTGGACGTGATGGGCATCGAGGGCAACGGCGCCACCTATGAAGCGCTGTCGGAGGCAGGCGCCGAGACGGCGGATCTGGTCATCGCCGCCACGGCACGCGACGAGGTCAACCTCTATGCCTGCCTGATGGCGCGTGCCGCAGGTGTGCCGCACACCATCGCGCGTGTGCGCAGCCCCGAATACACCGACGATTTGTACCGCGTCAAGGATCAGCTGCGCCTGTCGATGTCGATCAATCCCGAGCTGACCGAGGCGATCGAGATCAGCCGTCTGCTGCGCTTTTCGGGTGCGCTCGAGATCGACAGCTTTGCCAAGGGCGCCGTGGAGCTGATCAAGGTGCTGGTGCCGCCGAATTCGCCGCTCTGTGACAAAAAAATCAGTCAGATCGACACCCTCAAGGGCAGGGTCAGGATCTGCACCGTGGAACGCGGCAATGAGGTCTATATCGCCAACGGCGAGACGCGTATCAAGGCAGGCGACAAGGCTTCGATCGTCGCCAAGCCCGAGATCGCGGCAAAGTTTTTCAAAAAATCGGGCTTCAACATCGGCAGGAGCCGCGACGTGATCCTGCTCGGCGGCGGCAAGGTGTCGTTTTATCTGGCACAGCGGCTCATCAAGTCAGGCGCCAACGTCAAGATCATCGAGCGCAACGAGCAGCGCTGCAACCTGCTGTCGTCCATGCTGCACGACGCGATGATTATCCACGGCGACTGCATGGATCAGGAGCTGTTGCTCAGCGAGGGCATCGAGAGCGCCGACGGCGTTGCCGCGCTGATGGACTACGACGAGGAGAACATCCTGATCTCGCTCTACATCAAGAGCGTGTCGCACGCCAAGATCATCACCAAGATCAACAACGAATCCTTTGATAGCATCATCAGCAATCTGGGCTTGGAGAGCGTCATCAGCCCCAAGACCCTCACCGGCGAATACATCGCGCGCTACATCCGCGCCATGCAGAATTCGCTCGGCAGCAATGTCGAAACGCTCTACCGTCTGCATGAGGACAGGGTAGAGGCGCTCGAATTCCGCGCCAAAAGCAATTCCCGAACCGTCGATACGCCGCTCATGCAGCTGGATCTGAAGGATGATCTGCAGGTCATTTGTATTTCGCGCGGCGGCAAGATCATCTTGCCGCAGGGCAGCGACGTCATCAAGCCCGACGACTCGGTGGTCGTCGTTACCAAGCATAAGGGGCTGAGCGACCTCAACGATATTCTGAGACGCTGAGGGATGGTATGAACAAACGCATTATCATTTATATCCTCGGCTGGGTGCTCATTGTTGAGGGCGCGGCGATGCAGGTATGCACCGTCACCTCCGTGATTTACCGCGAGCACGAGGGACTCTATTTTTTGCTGACGGGACTTATCTCGGCAGCGGTCGGCGTTGTCGCCGTCAAATTCAAAAAGCAAAAAAACATGGTGCTCTATCAAAAGGCAGGCTTTGCGGCGACTGCGCTGAGCTGGATCTTGATGTCGCTGGTGGCGGCGCTGCCGTTCTTCCTCAGCGGCGAGATCCCCAACTACCTCGACGCGTTCTTTGAGTCGGTGTCGGGCTTTACCACCACGGGCGCCTCGATCCTCACCAATGTGGAAGCCCTCAGTCACGGCATGCTGCTCTGGCGCAGCGTGATGATCTGGCTGGGCGGCATGGGCGTCATCGTGTTCCTGCTGGCGCTCATTCCCAAGCTGGGCGGTCAGTCGAGCATCTTCTTGATGAAGGCGGAGAGCCCGGGACCCATCATCGGCAAGGCGGTGCCCAAAATGCGCCACTACGCCGCGATCCTCTACGGTATCTATATCGGCTTGACAACGCTCGAGGTCATCCTGCTGCTCTGCGGCGGCATGGACTTTTTCAACGCGGTCAACGTTTCGTTCTCCACGGCAGGCACCGGCGGCTTCGGCATTCACAACAACAACATGGCGGCGTATCACACGCACTATTTGCAAACGGTCATCGCGGTCTTTATGATGCTTTTCGGCGTCAATTTTTCGGTCTATATCCTGCTGATCGCACGCAAGTTCAAGCAGGCGCTGCGCACCGAGGAGCTGTGGTTCTATCTCGGCTTTATCGTCGTCTCGACCATCGTGATCGCCGTCAATATCCTGCCGCTCTACCGCAATGATTTCGGCGAGTCGCTCCATCAGGGCTTCTTCTATGTGTCGTCGATCATCACCACCACGGGCTTTGGCATCGGCGATGTCAACCACTGGCCGCAGCTGTCCAAGGCGGTCATTCTGGTCATCACCTTTATCGGCGCCATGGCAGGCAGCACCGGCGGCGGCTTCAAGGTCTCGCGTATGATCATTCTTGCCAAGGAGCTGAAAAAAGAAGTTTCGCTGCTGATCCATCCGCGCAACATCAAGACCATCAAGATGGACGGAAAGTCCATCGACCACAACGTCACGCGCAACACCTCGGTGTTTATGGTGGTCTATGTGGCAGTTTTTGTCGGAAGCTTTTTGCTGGTCTCCATCGAGGGCAGGGACATGGTGACGAGCTTCACCGCAGTTGCCGCCACGCTCAACAACACGGGTCCCGGTCTTAACGATGTCGGACCCGTCGGCAACTACTACGCCTTTACGCCGCTTTCCAAAATCGTTCTGATCATCGACATGCTCGCCGGCAGACTCGAGATTTTCCCGCTCCTCCTCCTATTCTCTCCCTCCGCATGGAAAAAGAATTAGGCGCCGGCGGGTGCTTTCGGCGGCTTTGGATAGCGGGAGGTAAATGTATCCTTTAACAGTATATACCAACATTTCGGGGTCATCTGCGCATGACCCTGTCTTTATTTAGGAGAAAACGATGAAAAAACGACTTTGTGCCGCCTTGCTGGGCGTTTGCCTGCTGCTGACGGCAGGGGCTTGCAGTCAGCAGCGCGAGAAAATGACGGACAGTATAGAAGCGATGGACACCTTTATGACGCTCGAGGTCTACGGCGTTTCGGGCAATGAGCTGTCCTCTATCCGCGCGAATATCGAAGCACTCGACAAGCGGCTGTCCGTCACCAACGACAAGGGCGAGGATAACGAGATCTTCCGCGTCAACCAAAACGGTGAGGGCGCGGTCTCGCCGGATGTTGCGGAATTGGCGGAGCAGTCGCTCGCGCTCTGCGAGGACACCGGCGGCGCGCTCGACATCACGGTGCTGCCGGTAGTGGAGGAATGGGGCTTTATCTCCAAGGATTTTCAAATCCCGACTGCCGAACGGCTCACGGCGCTGCTTCCCTTGGTCGATCACACGCAGGTCAGCTGTGAAAACAATATCATCAAACTCAAACGCTCCGGTATGAAGCTCGATTTCGGCGCGGTCGCCAAGGGCTATATCGCGGACAAGGCGACGGACATTCTCCGTGACGCCGACTGTCAAAGCGCCATTCTCAACCTCGGCGGCACCGTTGCAGCCTACGGCGAAAAGCAGAACGGGCAGCCGTGGCGCGTCGGGATCGCCGACCCCGACAACAGCGCGACGTTTATGGGCTACCTGAGCTGCAAGGACAAGGTCATCGCCACCTCCGGCAGCTACGAGCGCTGCTTTACCGGTGCGGACGGCAAGGTCTACAGCCACATCATCGACCCCAAAACCGGCATTCCGGTCGATAACGGCATTTTGTCCGTCACCATCATCTCCTCAAGCGGCGTGCGCAGCGACGGACTTTCGACCGCGCTTTTTGTGATGGGACGCGAAAAGGCGGAGGAATATTATCATGACCACGCCGATTTTGATTTTGTCATGCTCACTTCCGACAAAAAAGCCATCGTGACGCCCGGCGCTGCGGACTCCTTTGCGGTGGCACAGGGCTATGATTACGAGATCGTGAGGATAACCGCCTAAAATTTCCCTTGACTTATTTTCGCAAATATAATAAAATATAGTATATATGCGAAAAACCCAACAGAAAAAAATGAGGAGAGTGAGAAAGTGGTATTTTCAAGCCTGGTGTTCCTGTTTGCGTATCTGCCGCTGACGCTGCTGATCTACTACGTCACGCCGCGCAAATGGCGCAACCTGTTTCTCTTTTTCATCAATCTGCTGTTCTACGGCTGGGGAGAGCCGATGCTGGTTCTTTTGATGGTGTTCAACGTCGCCTTCAACTATCTGGGCGGCTGGCTGGTCGATAAGTACCGGCACGACCGCAAAAAGAAAAAGCTGTTTTTGATTTTGACGATCGTGCTCGACGTCGGCATTTTGGCGGTGTTCAAGTACACGGGTCTGCTCGTCGAAACGCTGAATCATCTGCCGTTTATGAGCTTGCCCGATCTCAAGATCAGCCTGCCCATCGGCATCAGCTTCTACACCTTCCAGACCATGAGCTATGTCATTGACGTCTACCGCGACGACGCGCCGGTGTCCAAGAGCTTTATCAACTTCGGCACCTACCTTGCGCTCTTTCCGCAGCTGATCGCGGGTCCGATCGTGCGCTACCGCGATGTTGCGGAGCAGATGATCCACCGCCGCGAGACGCTGGCGATGTTCACCAAGGGCGTCAAGATCTTTTGCGTCGGACTGGCAAAAAAGGTACTGATAGCCAACCAGATGGGCGCGCTGACCTCAGCGCTGCTTGCGGACGAAAACAACGGTATCCTCGGCGTTTGGGTCGGCATTATCGGTTTTTCGTTCCAGCTCTATTTTGACTTTTCGGGCTATTCCGACATGGCGTGCGGTCTGGGCAATATGCTGGGCTTTGAGTTTCTCAAAAACTTCAACTACCCCTACATCGCCACCTCTATCACCGACTTTTGGCGCCGCTGGCACATTTCGCTGTCCACCTGGTTCAAGGAATATGTCTACATTCCGCTCGGCGGCAACCGCAAGGGCACGCGCCGTCAGATCATCAACCTCCTGATCGTGTGGGGTCTGACCGGTCTTTGGCACGGTGCAGCCTACAACTTTATCCTCTGGGGTCTCTACTACGGCGGCATGCTGATCCTTGAAAAATTCGTGCTCAAGCGCTTTTTGGACAAGCTGCCCGCAGCGGCGCAGCACCTCTACACCCTGCTGCTGGTGATCATCGGCTGGGGCATCTTCTACTTCACCGACGTGACACAGCTCGGCAGCTTCCTTGCCAATCTGTTCAATTTCGGCAGGGGCTTGGGCAACCAGGAAACGCTCAACACCATCATCAGCTTCCTGCCCATGTTGGTCATTGCAGGCTTTGCGAGCACGCCGTTTGCAACGAATATCTACAACAGATTTGCCCGTACCCGTTACATTTGGATCGCGGAGACCCTTTTCTGTGCAGCGGTACTTTTCCTCAGCACAGCGAGCCTGGTCAGCCAGAGCTACAATCCGTTCCTCTATTTCCGCTTCTGACGACTGGTAGGTGATATGAATGAAACATTACGCAGATGACAATAAAAAAGCGTTTACCGCCAAAAAGGAAGCCAAGCACGGCGGCAAACGGTTTGCAAAGGAGAGCGGCGCCGCTGCACCCAAGCACGGACGTCACGCCGCCGAGGCGCCTGCGTCCAAGTCCAAAAAGCTTGGACGTCACGCCAAGGCGGAGGAGCCTGTGCAGGCAGCGGAGGCAGTCGAAGCAGCAGCACAGGTTGAAGCAGCCGCGCCGGTTGAAGCGGCACCTGCCGAAACGCCTGCTCCCAAGCAGAAAAAGCGCGGATTCTTTTCCAAAAAGAAAAAAGAGGAGACACCGCCGGAGCCCGAAACAGACGCTGCGGCTGAACCGGAGGAGCCTGCCGCACCGCAAAAGCCGGAGCTTCCCAAGCTGCGGCTGAACCGCAAGGGAATCGTGCGCAAAACGAGCTTTGACGAGCCGGAAGAAAAAAAGCCGGCGGAGGAGCCGGAAGAGGCAGAGGACGAGGAGGTCGTCATTGAGCCGGATATGATGGAAGAGGATCCCGGTTCACAGCCTGCGGAAGCGCCGGAGGGTGCGGAGATGGTGGACATCGTCTCCTCCTCGACCATGCTCAACGCCGACGGGACGCCGGCTGCCGACAAGGTCAAAAAGAACACCGTCATTCACGTGGAGCGTCCCAAGCGTGCGCGCACGGATTGTCCGGCGACGCCGACCGCACCCGAGCCTGCTATGAAGGCCGGCTATGCGCCCGCGTTCATCTTCAGCGGCTTTTTGGCGGCGATGGCGCTGCTGTTTATCGTCATGCCCAAGCTGGGCTACAGCGCCTCCGAAAAGCGCGTGCTGGCGAGCTTTCCCAAGACCGACGCCGAAACTGTATTCAGCGGTCAGTTCGGCAAGGATTTTGAGACCTACTTTGCCGACCATTTTCCGTTTCGCAACACCTGGGTCGGCGTCAACGCCTATACCACGCTCGCCGAGGGCAACAACGGCGCAAGCGGCGTCTACAACGGCAGCGACGGCTACCTGATCAACAAGCCCATCAAGGATTACGGCAGGATACCCGACAACATGGGACTGCTCACGGAGTTCAAGCGTTCGATCGACACGCCGATGACCCTTGTGATGGTGCCCTCCACCGGCTACATTTGCACCGACAAGCTGCCGCTGGTGCACGACATCTACCGTGACGACGAATATCTCGACTATATCCGCGACTATTCCGACGCGGTCGGCATTCGTTTTCTCGACATGCGCGACACCTTCAAGCGCGCCTATCGCAGCGGTTCGCAGCTTTACTACCGCACCGACCATCACTGGACGTCGGAGGCGGCATATCTGACCTACCGCGAATACTGCAAGATCTTTGGTCTTGTCACCAAGCCGCAGGAGGGCTTTGAGGTGGAAAAGCTCGAGAACTTTTACGGCACCACCTACTCCAAGAGCGGTTTTTGGCTCACGCCGCCCGACACGCTGGAAATCTGGAAGAACCCGAACAACAAGGAGGGCGACATCCACATTCAAATCAGCGACGGCGGAGAGGTCGTCAAGGAGCAGGATTCGCTGTTCTTCTATGAGCACGCGACCGAGGACGACAAATATCCCGTCTTTATCGACGGCAACCATGCCAAGACCATCATTCACAACCAAAACGCCAACAAGGGCACGGTCATCGTCATCAAGGACAGCTTCAGCCACTGCTTTGCGCCGTTCCTTGCCGAGAGCTTCAGCAAGGTGATCCTGCTGGATATGCGTTATTCCAATGAGGACATCACCCAGCTCGTCAAGACCGAAAAGCCCGACCAGATCCTCGTTCTCTACGGCATCGACAACTTTGCCGAAGACACCGACCTCGGTCACCTCTGGGGCTAAGCAACGTGACGTTGCATCCGATCCGCCTATTGAAGTGTTTGGTTTAGAGGAAGCCTTCATCAACGGCGTGCCGAAGCATGGCGGTTGATTTGACTATTTTATAAAACTTTTGGGACGGTTCATGTGAGCCGTCCTTGTTTTTGCATCATTTCAAATTGAAAGGGACGGCTCACACGAACCGTCCCTGTTTGCGTATCGGGAATCTATCAATTGTTTTTGATGAGCAAAAAGCTCTGTGGCTGCATCACGGCTCTGCCGTTTTCGATGACCGCTTCGCCGATTTTGTAGATCACGTCGCCGTCGCAGTCGGTGGCGATCACGGTTTCTTTGCCGAGCGGATTGAAGAACATCATCAAATCGCCGCGGCGAACGGCAAACGCGGTGCTGCCCTCTTTGTAAAGGAACTCCATCTCGCCGTTGCCGTGGAGGTCGTCATACTTGTGGCGCAGGGCAATCAGGTCAATCACAACGCGATAGATGCTGTCGGGGTCGTCCTTTTGGTTCTCAACGGTCGGCGCGTCGTCGCTCATATCGACCGGCAGATACGGGTAGTCGCTCTCGGAGAAGCCGAGGTTTTTGCCTGCCTTCCACTGCATGGGTGTGCGCGAGCCGGTGCGCGAAAAGCCGCCTTCCTTGCTGATCAGGTCCGCTTGATAGCGCATGCCGATTTCGTCGCCGTAATACAAAAACGGCACGCCCGGCATGGTGAAGATAAACGCGTTGACGAGCTTGATCGCCTGCTTGTCCAGATAGGCAGGCACGCGCGGCATATCGTGGTTGTTGGTCATAAAGCAGATGTAGCCCTTGTCCTTGGTGCGGTTGTAGGCAGGGAGATATTCCTCCGCAAAGCCCTTCAAATCACCGAGGCCGTTGGGATTGAACACAGCCAAGTCGCCCCATTCGCCAAAGCGGAACAGGCGGCTGTAGCCGTTGCCGTAGTGGTCGAGATAAAAATCCATGTGGAAGCCTGCGTCCGTAATCGCGCGGTCGGGACAGCACCACTCCGAAACCATCGCCGCCTCGGGATATTCCGCGTCGAGCATCTCGCGCACGCCGCGCCAAATCTTGGCGGTGGCTTTTTTGTCGTCGTCGTTTTTTACCAGCGAGTCCGCCATATCCACGCGGAAGCCGTCGGCGCCCTTGTCGAGCCAAAAGCGCATGACCGCCTTGATCGCCTCGGCAGTGCGCAGGCAGTCGGGATGGTCAACCGGCAGCTGCCACTCGGGATGGGTAATCTCGGCAAAGCCGTAGTTGAGGGCAGGCTGAGAGCTGAAATAATTGACCATATAGTTGCCGTTGCGCTGGCAGATGCCGCACATCATGCGATATTCCGGCGGCGCGTCCCAAACGCTCTTGGTAAAAATATAGCGGTTGGAGAGGTCGCTTTCCTGTGCGCGCTTGGCAGCCAAAAACCACGGATGGGTGTCGGAGGTGTGACCCGGCACCAAATCGAGCAGAATCTTCATCTTTTTGCGGTGCGCAGCCTCAAACAGCCGCACCAAATCATCATTGGTGCCGTAGCGGGGCGCCACTTTGTAGTAATCGCGGACGTCATAGCCGCCGTCCATAAACGGCGAGTCGTACACGGGATTCAGCCAAATCGCGTTGCAGCCGAGACCCTTGACATAATCGAGCTTTTGAATAATACCGTTGATGTCGCCGATACCGTCGCCGTTGGAATCATAGAAGCTCTGCGGATAGATTTCATAGAATACTGCGTCATTGAGCCATGATGGCATAAAAACACCCCTTTGTGAATTGTAGATAAAAATAGTATAACATTATATTTCTATTTTGACAATATATTTTCCAATAAAAATCACTTGCATTTTCACATTTTTGCGCATATGATGGAATATATGATGATACAAAACAGGAGGCGGCTGAATTGACGATAAACAGACTGGACGGTGAGCGCGTGCTGGTGGTGCTGGGCGGCAAGGATATGACAGATTTTGCGTTGGATTTCAAAAAGATGAGCCTGCAAAACGCGCACGCACGCAAGGTGCTGCTGCGTCTGACGCGTCTGGCGTGCCGCAAATCGGGAATAGACACAAACGGAAAGCGCGTCAATGTGGAAGCGCTGACGATGGGCGAGAGCTGTTATCTGTTGGTGACGGTGCGCCGGCGCATGCAGCGCTACCGTCTCAAGCGCAGCGGCGGCACCGGCTACCGCTTTGAGAGCTGCGGCGATTTTTTGAACGCCGTGGAGGTGCTCTACCGCCACTGTCCCTACGCGGGAAAAAATGCCGCCTACGAATGCGGCGGCAGCTATTATCTGTTATTCGATTATCCCACCGCGCCCTCGGCGGTGCGCCGTATTCTGCGTGAATATGCCGTGCAAAGGGGAGGCGCGCTCTTTTGCGCCTCCGTCAGAGAAAAGGGGAGAGAACTGTGCGGCGGCAACGCGGTGGCAGTGATCGGAGAAAAGCTGATATAGAAGTAATATGGCGTTTTATTGACAGCATTTCGGTTGTTTGCTATAATGGTAACTAACATGAATCGGGATTAGCAATGGAGAATATTCATATAAAGATCGGGAGAACGATATGGGCTTTTTATTTGTAGCACTTGGCGGTGCGCTTGGATCGGTGTTGAGATACACGATCAGTCTGATTCCTTGTAAAACAGATTTCCCGTTTATCACCTTGATAACAAATTTTATCGGAGCATTAGCTATTGGATTTGTTATCGGAATAGTAAATGAGAAATCTCCAAACGCGCTTTTGTTTTGGAAAACAGGAGTGTGCGGAGGTTTTACCACTTTTTCTACATTCTCGCTCGAAGCATTTACTTTATTTGAAAAAAAGATGTTTTTTCTCGGAGGATTGTATGTGTTTCTCAGCGTAGGATTATGCTTAGCCGGCGTTTTATTAGGCAAGAAGCTTTCGTACATTTTTCTGTTATAACTTCCGATCGTAGCATCCGAATAAACACAAAGCCCCTGCGCGTTTTGCAACACGCAGGGGCTTGACTTCTATATAGGTATTTGTGGTAACTGCTTAATTTGCTTTCTTTGCCGTGGAGAGGAAGAGAGCCTTTAGGGTGGCGGCGTCGGCGTCGCCGGTTTCTTTGATGCCGTTCTTCTTCTGGAACGCCTTCACCGCGTTAACGGTGGCTTCGCCGTAGTAGCCGGTGACGTTGGAATCCTCCTCTCTCTGGGTGAGGTAGCCCAGATCCACCAAACGCTGCTGCACGGCGCTGACGCTTTCGCCCTCGTTGTCCACCGCGAGCGTCAGGTCGGTCAGGCTGATGTTATACTGCGCCGAAACGTCCTCGCCCTTGGGAGCGGTCGTTTCCTGCGGCTTGGTTGTTTTTTCGTTTTTGGGAGAGGTGGCTTTGACGGCTTCGTCCGGCGTTGCGCCGTGACCCGGATAGATAAAATCTATCATCTTTTTCAGCGTCTTGCCGGCGGTGATACCGGGCAGAGACATATCCGCGAGCGGGATCTCCAGCGTACGTTCGGTCTTGAGGGCGTTGAGCTTGGAGAGGGTCTTGCTCGATTTGAGCTGTTCAAGGGTCTCTTTTTTATCATAGATAATAAAATCCGGATTGGCGCTTGCCACGACCTTGGCGGTGTCGTTGCTGGGCGAAACAGACGTGCTGTTGGTGCCGACCGAAAAGATATTGACGCAGTTGGTGTAGCCCATCAGGATATTGCCAAAGCTGCCGCTCGAGAGGTTGTTCAGCTTTTGATCGTCGATATAAAGATAGCAGACGGTGTAGAGGGCGCCGGTTTTGTTCATATCCTCGATCTCGCGCTTTTGCTTGTCCAGATCCTGCACGAGCTTGTTATAGGCTTCCTTGCCGGCGGCGCTGCCCTTTTTGGTGCCGGCGAGCGCCTTGCCGATGGTTTCATAATTCGTTTTGACCTCGGCGGTCGTTTCGGGCTTTTGAAGCTTGATCACCTGAATGCCCTTGCTTTCGAGCTTTTTCTGGGCGTCCTCGTTGATTTTGTCGTTGCAGAAAACCAAGTCGGCTTTCATCTTGACGATCTGGTCGATGTCGGGATTCTCCTCGGTGCCCACGACCGGTGCGGCCTTCAGCTCCGGCTGCGTGACAGCCTTGCTTCTGCCGGCAAATTTTCTTTCAAAATCCATATACGCCATAATATCGGCGGTGATCGGGTCGAGAACGACCACGTTTTCGGGTTCTTTTTCGATCGTGTAGTTGGCAATGCTCACAGGATATTCCTGCTCCTCACAGCCGGTCATCATCAAAGCGGACGACAGCGCCACGGCTGCCGCCAACAGAACGGAAACCAGTTTCTTCATCATATCCTCCAATTCAGTCTGATTGTTGCCTATTCAGTCATTCTATATTGTACCTTGTTTTTGCGAAATAGTCAACAACGGATTTGCAGAATTTTTCCCAAGAATTCCACTTTTTTCGGCGTTTATAATCGGCATATTGCTTTAGGTGAAATATAAGGAACGGTTTTTGTGATACAATAAATTGAAAACGCACAGGCAACGCCCGCATGCTGTGGGCTTGCCTTTCACGGAGGCTGAGCTATGTCAAATGTAATCAGAATTTTTGTGGAAAAACGCGACGGCTTCAACGTCGTAGCCAAGCAGACCCTGTGGGATATTCGCCACAATCTGCGCATGATGTCCGTCACCGACCTGCGCTATATCGTGCGCTACGATATCGAGGGTCTGACAGAGGCGGAATATGACGAGGCAAAGGGCATTGTCCTTTCCGAGCCGAATGCGGATGTGATTTATGAAGAGACCCTGCCCGTTGAGGACGGCTGGCGCGTGTTTGCGATGGAGTATCTTCCCGGACAGTACGACCAGCGCGGCGACTCCGCCGAGCAGTGCGTGCAGCTGCTCACTCAGGGCGAGCGCTGCAAGGTGCTGACCGCGCGTGTTATCTGTCTCAAGGGCGATATCACCGACGAGGATCAGAAAAAGATCGAGGACTACCTCATCAATCCGGTCGAGAGCCGCTTGGCAAGCCTTGACAAGCCGGAGACGCTTGATATGGAGACGCCTGTTCCCGAGAACGTCCGGCGCGTGGAGGGCTTTGTCACCTGGAACGACGACGAAATGGCGGCGTACTACGGTTCCATGGGCTTTGCCATGACGCTCGACGACCTCAAATTTTGCCGCGACTACTTCCGCGACACCGAACACCGCGACCCCAGCGTGACCGAGCTGCGCGTGATCGACACCTACTGGTCCGACCACTGCCGCCACACCACCTTCCTGACACAGCTCAGTGAGATCAAAATCGAGCAGGAAGCGCTCGGCAAGGTCATCGAGGAAGCTTTGCAGGAATACTACGACACGCGCGACGAGGTGTACGGCAAGGACACCGACCGCATCGTGTCGCTGATGGATATGGCACTGATGGGCATGAAGTCCCTGAAAAAGAAGGGCATGATCCCCGATTTGGACGAGAGCGAGGAGATCAACGCCTGCTCCATCGAGGTGCCTGTGACCATCGACGGCAGGACGGAGCAGTGGCTGGTGCAGTTCAAGAACGAAACCCACAACCATCCCACCGAGATCGAGCCGTTCGGCGGCGCGGCGACCTGCCTCGGCGGCGCGATCCGCGATCCGCTGTCGGGACGCGCCTATGTGTATCAGGCAATGCGCGTGACCGGCTCCGGCGACCCGACAACGCCCTTTGACAAGACCCTGCACGGCAAGCTGCCCTCGCGCAAAATCACCACCGGCGCGGCGGCAGGCTACAGCTCCTACGGCAACCAAATCGGTCTGGCGACCGGTCAGGTGGTGGAGCTCTATGATCCCGGCTATGTGGCAAAGCGCATGGAGATCGGCGCGGTCATCGGCGCTTCTCCCAAGGAGAACGTCATCCGCGAGGTGCCGGCGCCCGATGATGTGATCGTGCTGCTCGGCGGCAGGACCGGACGCGACGGCTGCGGCGGCGCCACCGGCTCCTCCAAGGCACACACCGAAAGCTCCATCGAGACCTGCGGCGCAGAGGTGCAAAAGGGCAATCCGCCCACCGAGCGCAAGATCCAGCGCCTGTTCCGCGATCCCAAGGTGGCAAAGCTTATCAAGAGATGCAACGACTTTGGCGCAGGCGGCGTGTGCGTGGCGATCGGCGAGCTCGCCGACGGTCTGACCGTCGATCTCGACAAGGTAACAAAAAAATATGACGGACTGGACGGCACCGAGCTGGCTATCTCCGAATCGCAGGAGAGAATGGCGGTCGTGCTGGACAAAAACGATGTGGCGCAGTTTATCGCATACGCGGCGGCGGAGAACCTCGAAGCGACGGCGGTCGCCGTTGTGACGGAGGATCCGCGCCTGACCATGCACTGGCGCGGCGATACGATCGTCGATCTGAGCCGTGCGTTCCTCAACACCAACGGCGTCACACAGGTGGCAAAGGCGCACATCACGGCGCCCAAGGCGGAGGACTGCTACCGCACCGCCTGTCCCGAGGAACTCAAGAACCTGCCCTTTGACGAGGCGGTAAAGAAGAATATGGGCAGACTGAATGTCTGCTCTCAGATTGGTCTGTCGGAGCGCTTTGACGCGTCCATCGGCGCGGCAACGGTAATGATGCCCTTCGGCGGCAAGCACCAGCTCACGCCGCAGGAGGCAATGGCGGCAAAGCTTCCGCTCGAAAAGGGCGAGACCGATGACGCCACCGCCATGAGCTACGGCTATATCCCCGGTGTTTCGCGCTGGAGCCCGTTCCACGGCTCGGCGTATGCGGTGGTCGAATCCACCTCCAAGCTTTTGGCGATCGGCGCTGATCCGCTGACCGCCAGACTGACCTTCCAGGAATATTTTGAAAGACTCAAGGACGTTCCCTCACGCTGGGGCAAGCCTGCCGCCGCACTGCTCGGCGCGATGCAGGCACAGCTAAAGCTCGGTCTGCCCTCCATCGGCGGCAAGGACAGCATGTCCGGCAGCTTTGAGGATATCGATGTGCCGCCGACGCTCGTCAGCTTTGCGGTCGCCATGACCAAGGCGAGCAAGACGGTTTCCGCCGAATTCAAGCAGGCAGGCTCCAAGGTGATCTATGTGCCGGTTCCCGAGGTCAAGGCGACCCTGATGCCCGACTGGGACAAGCTCGTCGCCATGTACAAGGCGGTCTATGCGCTGATGGACGCCGGCAAGGTGCGCTCCGCTTCCGTCGTCAAGGAGGGCGGCGCCGCAGCCTGCGTCTGCAAGGCGTGCTTCGGCAACGGCTTCGGCTTCCGCTTCACCAAGGAGCTCACCAACGAAGAGCTGTTTGCGCCGCTCTCCGGCTCGCTTGTTTTGGAGCTTGCCGACGGCGCCGCGCTCGACGCTTCCGTATTGCAGTATGATCTGGGTACCGTCACCGACGACGGCGCTGTCACGATGGGCGGCAAGTCCGTTTCCGTCGCGGCGCTGACCGAGGCGTGGACGGCGCCTCTCGAAAAGGTATTCCCGACCAAGGCGGAATGTCCGGCTGTCACGGTGGACGCACCGCTCTACACCGAACGCAACACCGCCTCTCCGGTCATCAAGACCGCCAAGCCAAAGGTCTTTATCCCGGTGTTCCCGGGCACCAACTGCGAGGTGGACACCGCGCGTGCCTTTGAAAAGGCGGGCGCCGAGGTGGATATGCTGATCGTCAAGAACCTCACGCAGCAGGGTATCGAGGAGACCATCGAACGCATGGTGCAGAGCATCCGCACCGCGCAGATGATTATGCTGCCCGGCGGCTTCTCCGGCGGCGACGAGCCCGACGGCTCCGGCAAGTTTATCGCCACCACCTTCCGCAATCCGCGCATTGCCGAGGCGGTCAATGAGCTGCTCAAAAACCGCGACGGCTTGATGCTCGGCATCTGCAACGGCTTCCAGGCGCTCATCAAGCTCGGTCTGGTGCCCTACGGCGAGATCCGTCCGCTCAAGCCCACCGACCCGACGCTGACCTTTAACACCGTCGGCAGACATATCTCTCACATGGCATACACGCGCGTCACCTCGGTCAAATCGCCGTGGTTCGCCGGTGTGGACGCAGGCGACGTGTTCGCGATCCCCGTTTCGCACGGTGAGGGACGCTTTATGGCGGATGAGGAGACTGTCCGCGCACTGGCGGCTAACGGACAGATCGCCACCCAGTATGTCGATCTCAGCGGCAAGCCGAGCGGCGACATCACCTACAACGTCAACGGCTCCGTCTGCGCGATCGAGGGCATCACCTCGCCCGACGGCAGAGTGCTGGGCAAGATGGGTCACAGCGAGCGCAAGGGCGACAACCTCTATCAAAACGTTCCGTTTGCCAAGGATCAAAAAATCTTTGAGAGTGGCGTGAACTACTTCAAATAAATCTGTATAGTCATATTATATATGAAAAGCCGGTCGGTTCTGCGGAGCCGACCGGTTGCTTTGTTCGTAAAAAATAGCTGCTTTTCTCTTGTGTTTCGCCGAAAGATATTGTATAATGTATCTAAAGTATTACAGGGAGGTTATTGTAATGAAACCATACAAGCATATCTGCGCTGTCACGGCGGTGCTGTGCGCGGTTTGCCTGCTGTTCGGCACGGTGCCGTTTGCGGCGTCGGCTGCGGAACAGCCGCTCAACGCGACAGAAGTGACGCTCTATGCGCTGAATGAAGCCGAGCGTGCCGCTATTTCGATTCCGGACGACTGTCCGCAGTCCTTCACCTTTGCGGTGGAGGGCGCTTCCGAGGTACACTGCTACGCGGTAGGCGGCAGCGATTTGGAGGTGGAGGGAGCCACGGTTTCTCCAAAGATCGTCAACGTCTACTGGTACGGCGGCTGGGGCTATTACAGTCCGCTGCAGGGACAAACGCCGGACAGTATTACCGCCAAATACAGCATTGGCGACCAGACGGTTGCGGTCGTGGCGGACGGAAACACCTATTATGCCACGGTGCATGTCGTGGATTACGCGGAAATCTACGCAAAAAACACGGCGCGTGCCTATCTTGACGCGAATATCCGCGAGGACATGACGACTAAGGATAAGGCGGAGGTCATTGCCAGATTTGTCGCCGACAGGGAATACAACGTCAATTACAGCACCTTCACCGATATGGTGGTGTTTGGCGGCGGCGACTGCTGGGCTTCGACCTACACCATTGTCGAGATGGCAAACATGCTTGGCTTGGACGCCTGGATGCGCAACGGCAACCGCGACGGCTTTGCAGGCTCCGGTCACCGCAACGCGATGGTGACGGACGGTGTGAACTATTACGAGGTCGAGGCAGGCTACGACATGGATGCGCCGCGTTACTATGAGGTGCGTGACCGCGACAGCCTGTTTTCGATCCGTTATAACCGGGAGTATGAGGGCTACGAGGTCTATCAGTACGACGGCAAGGTCATGCCCGAAAAGCTGGAGGTGCCGGACACCTATCACGGCGAGCCGATCGTTTCGGTCGGTAAACAATTCATTTCCTACGAAACGAACGTGCGCGAGGTCGTGCTGCCCGATTCTATTAAGAAGATCGATATGAACGCGTTTGAGGGCTGCACCGCGCTCACCGCTATCAATATTCCGCCCGAAACGGAGTCGATCGAGCCGTTTGCGTTCTTCGGCTGCACGGCGCTGCAAGACGTCACGGCAAACGGCAGGATCCGATACCGCGACAACGCCTTCATTCTGGACGGCACCGTGCTGCTCGAAGCGATCGTTTCCGGCTCCTACACGGTTCCCGAGGGCATTACCGCGCTGCAACCATACGCGTTCGCCTATACCGACCTGACAGAGCTGAAAATGGCGTCCACGGTCAAAACCATCGGCGACGGCTGCTTCTATTACTGCCAACAGCTGAAAACCCTGCGGCTGAACAATGGTGTGACTTCTATCGGCGACTATGCGCTGACCAACACCGCACTGACGGAGCTGACCTGTCCGCGTTCGCTGACCGAATTTGGCGACAATACCGCATTAAGGCTTGCCTCGCTGACTCTTTACGGCTATGAGGGCTCCGCGGCGGAGACCTTTGCCGGTGCGCACGACAACGTTACCTTTGTCGCGTTGCCGGAGGTTCTGCCGGGCGACGTGGATTTGGACGGCGCTGTCACCATTCAGGACTGCACCGCTTTGCAGCGCTATTTGTGTGAGATGACGACGCTCAGCGAAACGGCGCAGACAGCCGCCGACGTCAACGGCGACGGTGTTATCAATGTGCGTGACGTCACCGACATCGCGCGGATGCTGGCGGCGGCATAAAATCTTATCATATCATCCATTCGCGGCAGTCTCTTTTGGGGGCTGCCGTTTTTGCCGCATACAAGATATGGTGTGCGCCTCAAGAGGACGCCCAAGATAGAGAGAGGCGAAAAAGTTTGGCAAAAAAGCCAATTATCTTTTTGCTTAAATGGAATTAAATTGTAAAATCTGTTTAAAAAATTTTTTAATAAAATGTCATAGTTAATTCTTCACAGGCAATAAGGTATGCACGTCGCACAATTATAATTCCAATATATTGGTTAAAATCGTCATTTGGATAGCACGTTGCACAAATATGCAAAATTAAAATTGTTGACTTTTTTGAAAAGCTGCGTATAATAGAGAGTGTCAAGTCAATAGTCCGCTTGACGCATCGGCTTATTCAAACACACACCCGGGTT
>Ga0310695_10001516_pt1 | contig 54573 bp, 41 predicted proteins | sample RumenRJG_04DNA_FD_203882 | JGI IMG/M metagenome (GOLD analysis project Ga0310695, IMG submission 203882) | Bovine rumen microbial communities from Lethbridge, Alberta, Canada - RJG_04 (v2) (version 2) | ecosystem: Host-associated > Mammals > Digestive system > Stomach > Rumen | place: Canada...
GCGGCCGTGCCCCCTTTACACACCACTAATATACGAAAAAGTGAGAATTAACGGAAATATTAACAAACGAACCGCACGAGCCGAAGGGCTTAAGCTTTTACGCCACGGCGGAAATTAGTACAACAAGCGAAATAATTTAAAGCGGACGAATTGCCAAAACAATTCGTCCGCTTTCTTATTACTGCACGAGCCCTATATGATGCTACGATGCCATTAAGTTTATTCTGAGATATGATTCAGATACCAGCCAGAATTCTGCTTACCTTCACTAATTGACCAATCAAGGAATTGTGGGAAGAAGGTGTCAATGCGCTTGCTCTCATTTTCACGCTTCAACACAGTTTCTTTGAATGCATCAATCGAAACGCCCTCTAAATAGAATCCAAACGGGAATTCACCCTCGCCTACATAGTACATCTTTTTACCGTTTTTCGTGACTTTAGAATTCGACTTGTCTGCCTTGGTCCCAAATAAGCTTGTATCTACATTACTGGTAGGACTCTCCCAAGGAATGTGTACCTCCAAATAATTTCCACTCTTCAGCTTGCGATAGAGGAATGGCTTAATCCTGGTCTTACTTGCCGAAACTGCCTCCGTATAAGTCACCTCAAACACCCATGTCACACCTTCGCCTGTTACACTGTTCTCATTCTTTGTAATGTCATCTGTCAAGTACCACAATGTGGGTTTCCCACTATTCCAACCGATTTCTGACAGGTAATAGTACTTCTTATTATACATCTTGTTACATTCAGATGCAAAATCAGTCTGACCAGGCAGAAGTTTATTCACATAAATGGTAGCGATGTCACCTCCATTGGATCCTTCAAGGTCGACAGCCAAACCATCCTGCAAGGTGATATAGTTATGATAGGTGGTGAGATAGAAACGCTCTTTACTCAGTTTCTTCGATCCATCTTTGTGTGTATAGTATTCCAGTTCGTGCTTACAGTCAACCATGAGGTCGTTCATGTCGTAGTCACCTTCCTCTGGCCACTTGTCCTCGAAACCATAGACACCCTCAACGGTAACCCTCCTACTTTCAACTTGTGCAACATCGTTAAAGTCAAAAGCATTAGCAGGATTGAGAGCAAACATCAGGTCGTCGTAGTCCTTGTCGTCGCAGGCATCCTCGAACGACACCACCACGTGTTTATCACCGTTGGGTGCAGTATATGCAAACTTGGCCGAGCGGGCCTCGCCATCAGGATTGGGGCACTTTCCACCATCAGGTGCAAAAGAAAAACCTTCTGTTGAAGATGCCCAGATATTCTTTTTAGCAGCATAGCTACTGCTCTTATTAACAGCATAATCCGTGCCTCTCTGTCCCCATGCATTAGTCTTTAAGATGAAGCCAATTTTTGTGCCGGCAGGGAATATGGTGGTGCCATTAGATGTGTCTATGCCTCCATTAGCTGTAGGTGGATAGTACATCAGCAGCACCACGTCGCCACGGAGCATACCGATATTGCCGTTGTAATTGTTGTTTGGATAATTGCCACGAGGCCACATTCCGTCCTGCGTGTTGGGGAAGATCATGATGATGTTCAAATCCATTTTACTCTTTGGCGGGGTGTTCTCATCGTAATAATAATAGCCCAGCGAGCTGTTCCAGCAAGTGCTGCTACCCAATGCCGTGATGCTCACCTCAGAAGGCTGCTTAACCCTTAAGTCGGCAGCTGCGCGATATGTCTCCTTCATATTTGTTCCTGAATTGAGGGCATCGCAAGCCGTGCCAAACATGCCGTTGATTTCTTGTTCAGTAAACACCAAGCCTTTTGCTATCAACGTAGGATCAGTATTGTCAAGCAGGTAGTCTGGACGACCACTGGCCGAGTTCCATGTACCCAACGCTGTTGACCAAGATTTATAGACTTGAGTACCATTGCTCTTGCAATAAAGATGCGTCATCGCGGAAAGGTCATTGGTGGAACTACCAGGTCCGGCCACACGCCACGGTGCGCGTGCCATTCTTGATTGAGCCTTTGCCAGTGGATTATCAACAATAGCCCGTGCTTCGCCGTTGACGACTTCAACAACTGTTCGTCTCAGACCTACCAGGAAGTTTCCAGTCACGATATGCAGCACCTTGGCGTATGCTGGCAGCGTCACCGTCTGGTCGTATTTGCCATCTGGCTCAGTGTACCCTGCGAAGATAGGCTTGATGTTCTCGTTAATATATTCGCCTTCTTTGTTTTCGTTGACGAAAGGATTAACGCTGTAGACACTAAAGAACACAGGTATCTTGGCATTGAAAGCCGAGTAGTCAACAATTAAGTCTACTTCTTGGGTCGTTGAGAAATCGAAGGTGTTTGCTTCCTTCACATCTGGTTTACTTTCACCTGAAGGGGTGAAATTATCACTATCTGTACATGAAATGATAAAGAAAGAGGCACATGCGAATAAACATGCTTTCGTCAAAAAATTGGCGGGATAAATCATAATTTTATATTGTTTTGGTTATTTATGCTGCAAATATAATAAAAAAATTCCAATTACGCAATTTTTTGTCCACTTTTTCCCATTTTTTTTAAAAAAAAAGTAAAATGGGCTATAGTCTTCCATCCACGACATCACGTGGCAGGATGCCCTTCACATCGTAGACAAGGCCGTTCTCATTGAGCAATGCCTTAATGTCGATGTCGAGGAACTCTTTGTGGGCAACCGCCAAGATGACAACATCATACTTCTCGTCATTGGGTAGTTCGTTGACAATAGGCACCTTATACTCTTCCATCACATGACCAGCATTTGCCCACGGATCATACACCGTGATGTTATTCGAATACTCACGTAGCGCATAGTAGATATCAACCACCTTGGTATTACGAATATCGGGGCAGTTCTCCTTGAACGTCACACCGAGGAGCAGCATTTTGGCATCCTTCACCAACACGCCCCGTTTGTTCATCAGCTTGATGACCTGTTCGGCCACATATTCGCCCATCGTGTCATTCAGACGACGGGAAGTCATCATGATGCGGGGCCATACGCCGTAAACCTGTGCCTTCTGTATGAGATAATACGGGTCTACACTGATACAGTGACCACCGACAAGTCCTGGCGACAGCTTGATGAAGTTCCACTTCGACGCAGCAGCTTCGATAACATCGTGTGTGTCGATGCCCATCACATTGAACACCCTGGCCAGCTCGTTCATAAAGGCAATGTTCACATCTCGCTGCGAGTTCTCAATGATTTTCGAGGCCTCGGCCACCTTGATGCTTGGTGCCTTATGTGTACCATTAATCAGTACCGAGTTGTACACATCGTCCACCAAGTCGGCAATCTCAGGCGTAGAACCAGACGTTACCTTCTTTATCTTCTCCACGGTATGTTCCTTGTCACCGGGGTTGATACGTTCAGGTGAGTAGCCTGCAAAGAAATCTTCGTTAAACTTCAGTCCGCTAACACGCTCTACCACGGGCAGACATTCATCTTCTGTCACACCTGGGTACACTGTGCTCTCATAAACCACGATGTCACCCTTTGAAATCACCTTTCCCACCGTCTCGCTGGCTCCGCGAAGAGGTGCCAAATCGGGATAGTTATCCTCATCAACGGGCGTTGGTACAGCTACCACATAGAAATTGCAGTCGCGAATCTGCTCCAAATCTGTGGTACAGACGAATCCGTGGTTATTGATGGCATCCTGCAGCAATTCGTCGCTTACCTCGAGTGTAGCGTCATGTCCTTGCATCAGGGCATCCACGCGTCTTTGGTTCATGTCGAAACCAACGGTTGGATACTTTGTTGAAAACAGTCGAGCAAGAGGAAGGCCTACGTATCCGAGGCCAATCACACAGATTTTTAAGTTTTTCATAATTATTCTTTATTAAGTTTGCATTATCGGTTTCTATTATTCAATTACTACCACCCTTCCATTTTGTACCTTCCAGTTGACGCTTCCTTCCATTGCCTTTATCACATTGCCAACATATTTAGCTTGCCTAGTAGTACCAGCCTTTTGAAGATACTTTTTGGCATCAACCAGGCGTTTCGTCATTACACAGCCACATGCGGCATTCAGGTTGGCGGTCTCATCATCAGGAAATTGCTCGACGGCAATGAGTAGTGCATCGAGCCAGTTTTCAGAACCTTCCTCATAGCTCATGGCCACATTATACATCTCTTCCATACTCATGGCTTCAGGATGAGTATAAATGAGTTTACGCCCCTTTTCTACAGAAAAAGCTCTTACCTTATATTCTATGATATAGTCAGTATGACGCAGTCCAGGATATACATACTCCAGCAACCAACGGTAAGGTTCACCGCCTCCTACCCTCTTCAAGAGTTCTTCTTTGGCATCGGGATCCATCTTCCTGTCAATGATGCGAAGCAACTCATTGCGATGGTTGATGATGATTTCCGGCACTTCTGGTGTCTCTACATAATCTTTGCTTTCGTACCAGAAGTCACCCTTCACCTTACGTGTGTCGCTTTCGGTCAGGAATCCACGCAAGTTGTCCCAGTCCTCGGGTGTGAAATTGGTCTTAAACACCTGCGAATCAAAATTGTATTTGCGCATCAGGTAGTTCTTCAGCGCTTCGGTACGTCCCTTGGCCAGACGGGTATTATTGCTGTAGGGACTCTCCGGTGAAGCATATCCATGGAGCGAGATACGCGTAATGCTAACCGCTTTGTCAAACAGGACGCTGTCTACTGAAGCATGGATTCTGGCTAACTCGTTTGGATTGTTACGATAGTCCGGGTAGATGACCGTTTCGTTGACAGGGAAATCGAGGAAAGCGTGTCCTTGTATCTGTCGCAGCTTGATGTCTTCCGGGTCGGGCATCAACAGCGGCAACGGTGGACACTCCTTCAGCTTGATTATCCTGACGATGGGCTTGGCCAGCCGTTTCACCTTTTTTGCAAACAAATAGGTCAGGCCCACTTTCAAATTGGTACGACCGTCTAATGGGAAATCGTAGGCCACGCCATTAAAATGATCTCCATAGACAGTGTGACTCAGTTCTGCACCTACACGCCATTTTCTCGACAGTTTGCTTGTTGCCGTGATTCCTGCACGCAAGGCAGGAACCACCTTACTCGCGCGCGAGTACGCATGCGTATAAGAAAGAGGTACGTCGTCGAAGCCCCATGTGTTGGCTAAACCCACGCCGCCAAAGGCTTTCATGTTGAATTTGCCCGGCTTTGTTCCTTTCTTCGAGCGGAAAGCATCAGTAAGGTCAAAGGTGGCATCGGCAAAAAGTGCCCAGTTGTTCCATCCGTAGGTGTCATACGATTCACAGGTCTGGACGTTGCGGCTTTTGTTGTGGTTCAGTCGGAACACGCCACGCCATCCCCACAAAGGAGACACTTCACGTCCTATGCCAATAAACAATCCACCGGACCAAGGATACTTCGTAAACTCTGTCCACGGCAAGTTTTCATTGGCCGATTTGTTGATGCCTACAAATAGCTGCAAATAATAGGGGTCTTTGTTGGCATGAATGCTGTCATCTTCATTTTGAGCATGCAAGCATAACGAGCACAACAAAAAGCTCCATAGAATGATGAATCTCATTGCTTTATCTTTCAAGTTTAATAGGAAACATAAGTATTCATTTCCGGTGTCTTATACCACTCCCAAAAACGTGTCCGGGTCACATCCTTTGACCATCCGGGGAATTCTGCGTATGTAGAGAAGATGTGAGTACCCTCCATAGGCCACTGCCATTCACCGGCCACAAGCAATGCCTCTGGCATTTTGCCAGGTTCGTAGGCCAGCGTAATGACATCGGTGCAGTCATCACAGCTACCGCGTTGTATCTCTATATAGAACCGCTTTGCATCTTCTGCCATCGTGTAGCCCTTAGGCCAGGGCACACAATCAATCTGGGCGAAAGGTGTGCTTGCAATGGCTCCCTGGGTGTTGATATAGCTGCTACTATTCCTGCTGCCCATCAGGCCATGAATCTCGCCCATGTTCATATCACCGTCGGGACCGTCGTAGTGCAGATACATGCGCGAAGTAGAGCCTGCTGCCATCACCGTTACGCAGCACAACTCGCTTTCATAGTCAGGCTCCAATTTAATCACTGCGTCGTTAAAGTCAAAATCAGGGTTACGGTTCACGTCTTCATAGGCAACCGTCCAAGGGAAGGGATCGGTATCTTCTACAGATGGTGTGTAGGGCGTGGGATCGTCGGGCGTGGGATCAATTGGCGTGGGATCGTCGGGCTTGTCCACCAAAGTGGGTTCAACGATGTCTGGAAGCAATATTTTCAGATCTGCCACCACACCGAAGATCACGTCGTTACAATCATGATCGCCACCTTCAATCAGGTCTTCCATACCCATCCAGTAGACTTCATCGTAGTCTTTGATGAAACTTCGATGGATTCCCATGCCATTGCCTTCAATATTGAGGAACTCAGCACAGAAATTGGTTCCCATAAAGTCAGCCTTATTGTCGACGTATGGCTTGAAGCCTTTCGACTGCAATAACGTCCACTGTTCAGGATAGTGCTCTTCATTGGCCCGCAGATAGAAACCGATACGCGTATTATCGGGATGGTCTATCTTAAATGAAATGCCTCGCAAAGCAGAGATGTTCTCACCATAGCGCTCATAGACCGCTTGGGCGTTATAGGCATTATCCCCTGCGCGGTCTGGGTTGTTAGGACTGGCATTTACGTATGTATCATGCATATCGAAGTTGGCATCATACCATGTATTTTTCTTGAATTGGAATCCATTCACCTCATCATCGACGCTGATTTGGTATTGCACCTTAGGCTTTCCGTCGATATAATCCCATTTATGGGTCTCGGACAAGTCTACATACTTCACATCATCGTATGTATAAGGCGAATGATAATAATATCCCAGGATGTGTGATCTTTGATCAGCCTCCTTACCTGTGACCCAAGTAATGTAAAACGGGCCGTTCGTCTCCAACTCGTAATTAATGGATCTCCAAGAATTATCTTTTGCATTGAGTTTTTCCTCGTTCATCGACATCATCTTGAAGAAGTCTCTCAATTGCCCATCCTTGAATTCGTGATATTCGGCATCGTGATGAATACTGTTTCCGCAAAGAGATACAGGCCATTCGCTGGCACGCGTGATGGGACTACGTGTCGTATTAGTAGTATTAATGGTGAGCATTTCTTCGGGCTTGCCACTCAGCGTTATAGTGATGGATTCCAGCTTGTTTTTGTAGGTATAAGCAAGATAGAGTGTATTACCCTGCCCTTGTGGCGCAGTCATGGTGACAGAACCGCTGTTTCTCACTTCCTTATAGTCATAAAGGTATGTCCTGCCATTTTTCGAACCAAGCAAACGCAATGTTACTGGTTCGTCGGTTGCAATGTTGATTTTCAGTGCCACGGCAGTACGCCACCACTGTTGGGCACTGACATTTCCACCCAGGCTGTCTAAGAACTCGGCATTGAGACGTTCCAATTCAGTCGCTTCCTCAGTGCTACATCCAGCAAACAGCAGTAAGAAGCTGAAAAGAAGAAAAAATAAGTGTTTCATATTTCAAGTGTGTTATTATTTAACGTATTGCATCATCCTATTACCTTTTGACTTTGGCAGTATGCTGCCCCTGCTTGACGATATATACACCCGTTGGCAAATGATGCAGGTTGGCATGACAGGGCTGTCCAGCCATATTGAACACCTGATATGGCTGCGAGAGATCCATCTTCGCGGCCTCGATGCCGTTGTCTATATAGGTATAGCCCAACTTCTTGTCCAACCATAACAGGCGCTCGCTGATGAAACGGCGCAACACCTGCACCTCTGCTTCGTAACTGCCGGCCACAGGTGGATTCTGGTGCACCCGTTCGTTCATAATGGGCCATCGTATGAAGTTCAGTTTCTGGGACTGTTGCATGCTTGCCTCCATAGAGTCGATGTATGCAATGAGGTGCTGCTCGTTGACACGCTCCCGCCTGGCCTTGTCCCACATATCAAGCAGTTGGGCTTTGGCTATGGCACTCTTGACAACGATATTGTCTACAAATTCCTTCATATTGCCAGTTACGCTTCCCCCACTGCGATAGAGAAAGTCGCTTTTTTTGTTGACGGGATAGGTGCGCTGGTCGTTATCAAAAGCGAGGTCGAAATCCCATACGGGGCCAGTGAAGATGGTGTCGTTCTCACGATGCTTGTACATATACACGCTCCAGTAAGTATCGGTATTGCCCGACAGCTCGCCGACGAGGAAATGGCGCAGGAAGGTGTTCAAATCCAAATAGTCCTCCCATTGCGTCTCCATCCTGTTGAAACTGTTTCTGATATACGTTTTTTGCGGCTCTGTGATCTCGTCATCATCGGGATAATGGACAGTAATCGGGGTGCCTTTATCAGACTTGAACCAAACAGTCTCACCAGATGCGCGGGCATCTACTTCAATCAGAAACGCAGTAACACTCTGCGCGTCGGCTCTTTCCGTTGTTAGCGTATCAACAAGATCAACCCGGTTCTTCTTCACATCTATGTGGTCGCACAACTGGTAGTTTCCCTTGTATTCACCGTTCAACAGCACATCCACTGCCTGGGCGTATGGCGTGTAAGGCATGTTCAAACAACGGCTCAACTCAAAAGCCAGGATATTGCGCATCAGCGTCTTGTCGCCGTAGTTGTTAATAAGCGTCCATTTCTTGGCTTTTGCCGGGGCATCGAGCACCCGGTGTTTTTTGTTGTACTTGATTCGGTAAGGCTTCTTGGGGAAGTTAATGGAATAATTGCCTCGCAAACGCACCACACCAGAGTCTGTCCGCAATTCCTTCCCTTTGTCGCTGATGACTGTTATCAGTGCATTGATGTTATGCTCCTTATCGTATGGCTCCACGCTGTTTTCCGTGTGGATGCTGACCGTTGGCAGGTTCGTAAGCCGATAGAGATGAGACTCGTCGCCCTCTCCGGGGTGACCGTAGAATTCCAGCTCACCGATATTGCATCGCATGTCTGCCGGTCCTACATATCGCACGTAACGGAAGCCTTTGGAACAGGCTACGTCAACGTATGACATGTTCTTGGCCGTACCTGGCTCGGTGATGATGTGCAACGGTAGTGCATCCATGAAATCGGGACTGTTGGCTCCTTCCATGACACCAAGCAAAATCCTCTCGTCGGCACGGCTGCGGTTGGGTGGTGCCCAGCCAATGCGTGTGATGACGTGCGGTTCTCCCAAGTCGAGCCCCACCCAGGCATAGCTCCGGTCATAGGCGGCATAGTAGGTGGTGAGGTCGCCGTCGAAAGCACACTCACGGGTGTTAACGGTGGTCGTCGGCTGGTTGGTAGCATAGTCCACCGACGTGGCCGTTCCAATCACCTTTCCTATTAATTTGCCGTCATTGTTGCCAGCATGCGACATGCTACAAACAAAGCAGAAAAGTAAAACATCTATCGTTTTGGATAACATTTGAAAGCACATAGGATTCTGACAGAAATAAATTTGAGGCGGGTATACAATGCTTGCAGCCGGTTCTGCTTTTTTACCCATGATGCCATATAATGATGAATGGTACGTGTATTATCAGTGATACCCATTTGTCCGGTATAATAGTTTAACGGACAGAAATACTCAATAGGATAGACGAACAGGCCGTTGACCTTTACTATTCCACCATCAAGCACTTCCTTATGATCATAATCAATGAACCGCGTAACTTTATGGGTGATATTACCAGAGTTCTTTCCATTCCATCTAACGAAATGATGATGGTTGTAGAAGTCCAACATGATACCGAAGAATGGATGGTTTGGAGGTACAGCCACTCCCAGGCCGGGATTCAAATTACCGTTAGGATTATCCAATGGCGTACCCTCTTGACATTCGAAACCCAGAAACGAGCCACGGGCAATAATATCATCCAAAGGACGGATGACCTCTACGTCGGTATCAAAATAGATGCCACCAAAATGGTAGAGTATCCAAAAACGGGCATAATCGCTTACATGAGCAAATTTTTTCAACTTATATGCCTCCGCAATATATGGAGCCTGATATACGTCGAAATTATTCTCATTCCATTCTTTGATTTCGTAATCAGGAAGATACTTCCTCCATGAGGCTATACATTTCTTTGCCAAGTCAGGTAGAGGGTTGCCACCAAACCAGCAATAGTGAATGATTTTGGGGATTGATGTCTGCATCCTAACAAAAGTATTATTTTTTACTATATTTAGAAACGATGCTCTTCACTTTGTATGTAACGGCACGTCTTTCTGCTGCTTCAAGACCAAATTCAAAACTAATAATGCTCGTACAAATGACTGATAAGATAATATTCACGATTGAAAGAAACAGGTTTTCATCCAAAAGGAATTTCAAAAGAAGGGGAACAATGAGAGAGAGAACCAAGACGAGTAAGCAACGTTTTATGGAAAACCTTATGTAGTCTTTCAAACTGAGTGAGATCTGTGGTAGAATGATGTAAAGGCTTACGAAATAACCAATGATTACAATGACCAAAAAAACAACAAAAGCAGACCACGGAGAACCGCCCATCTTTAACACCACATAGGCTATAGGCAATATGGATAGCATAAGAATACCCATCGTGATTTCATATTTCTTAATATTCCCGGTTGCCGCAACAGCAGTAACCAACACACTTGTACTTTGGCGAACTATTAGTATCACAAGTAATAGTCTAAGGAACACGACGCTACCTTCGGGAACTTCTTTTAGCCAAATACCGAGAATTGTTGAAGTTTCGATAATAAGTGGAAGACAAATAGTCAGAAGCAGGCAAAAGGTAAGTCTGCTCCCTTTATATATGAGCTGATGTGTTTCATTTAGCTGGTCAGAAGCGTATGTCTTCATGATTTGCGGGTTAATAGCAGTCTGGAAGTTGCTGGCAAAATGGCCGACCGCTATCTGCACATATGCTGCCGCAGCTCTCGCTGCATTGACCACAGGCCCAAAGAATACATTCAAAAGTATATCCAGTCCTTGCGTATAGAATGCCGTAGCTAATTCACCCCACATCTTCCATCCTGCGAAAGAAGCCATCTCTTTAAATAGATCTTTTCGGTAAAACCACCGATATTTGCACTCGTCAAAATTCCTGACACAGTAGATATTATAAATCAATCGGATGAGCAATTTCTCCGCAGCATACAAAATCGCATAGAATATAAGCCTATCATAGTCAAACACTAACAACAGATATACCAATAGCAATTTCAGTACCGCATCGAGAATGGCGATGTAGGCAAAGGACGACATCTTCTCATGGGCGATAATAGCTGAAATATATGGATAGCTCAAAACATTAAGAACAGCAGTGAAAATGCTAAGTTGTAAACACCACTCAGCTGCCGTCATTCGCTCTGGCGGAATGATCATTTTTTCATGCAGGAACCATAGCCCTACGGTTTCTCCTATCAAAACTATCAGAAGGGAAATGATGAGATGAATATTGATACTGGTTGCAAAAACCTCACGCAACTTCTGTTTATTGCCAGCACCAAGTTCAAAAGATAAAAAACGTTGGGTGGAGGCTGTCATGCTATCGTTGATAAAACCAATCATGACAACAACTCCGCCCACGACATTATAGATTCCAAAATCTTCGACTCCCAACGTATGCAACACTATTCGTGATGTGTACAGATTAATACACATCATCAGTGCCATTCTGAAATAAAGCAGAATGGTATTCTTTGCTAAGCGTGAGTTGTCGGGAGAGTAAGCCACAATGTTCTGTTGAATAATGATCGATATATTTACCTCTTGTCATCCCATCCGAAGGGATGTGCAGACAACGGCATTTTTGCCATAGGATGGTAATCGCCCTTCAAGCCGATGGGAGAAGAGTTACGGATGTCGCTGACGATCTCGATGCTGGGACGTGCCTCGCTGATACGGAAGCCCTCGCCAGCCATGATCTTCTCGTAGCTCTTGGTGTGCAGCTCTGTGAAGCCTACGCTGAACTCAAACTCCTCACCGTCGATGTTCAGGGTGCGATATGTACGCTTCTCACCCTGCACGGCATTGGCGGGCAAACACTCGGCATTGATGCTCAGGAAATAGCGCACACGGGCTTTCTCCAACTCCAAGTAACCCGATACACGGTCGAAGCTCATCACATGCACCACGTTACGCTTCACGGGACCAAACACCCACTGCAACATGTCGTAGAAATGAACACCGATGTTGGTAGCCACGCCACCACTCTTGCGGATATCGCCCTTCCAGGAGATATAATACCACTTGCCACGCGAGGTGATATAGGTCAGATCGACATCATACACCTTGTCCTGCGGACCCTCGTCCACCTTCTTCTTCAGTGCTACGATGGCATCGTGCAGACGCAGCTGCAGGATGGTGTAGGCCTTATGACCTGTCTCCTTCTCCATCTCCACGAGGTTGTCGATGTTCCAGGGATTCAACACCAGCGGTTTCTCACAGATGACGTCTGTGCCCAAACGGAGTCCGTAGCGGATGAAAGCATCGTGGGTGTAGTTGGGGGTACAGATCGAAGTGAAATGCAGTGGGTTGGGCTTACGCATCTGCTTGGAGCAGAAACGGTCGAACTGCTCATTCTCTGTATAGAACATACAGTCGGGGAACGAGCTGTCAAGACGTCCTACGCTGTCGAACTTGTCGTAAGCCACCATGAGGTTGTTACCTGTGTCGGCGATAGCCTTGATGTGGCGTGGGGCAATGTAGCCCGCAGCACCAATGAGTGCAAAATTTTTCTTTTCCATAATAATTTTTTTAGAATTAGTTTTTTTAATCGTTTTCTTTTTCTCCATATTCTTTACATTTTTACTTTTTTACATTTTTACCTTTAAGTAATCGTATAAAAATAAGTGGGTGTGTGTTTAACTAAACACGAAGAAACGAAGAAAGGAAGATGATTTCACGAGAACGAAAAAAACTTCGTATCTTCGTATCTTCGTGTTCCATTAATTATTTGTACCAAGTTATTATTTTATCATCACTAAATACTTGTAGAGTATTTCTATCGGATGTACAGCCCTAACGCCTGTGCCGTCAAGAATCTGCTGGCGACACGAGGTTCCCGGCGCTGCCACAAACATTGGTATACTATCTTCTTCAATTTTTGAATTCTTTAATTCTTCAATTTTCCTGACCGCTGGGAACAGTACCATTTCGCCAATCTCCAACGATGTCTTGTAGTGTTCCTTTTCGTAACCGAACGAACCGGCCATACCACAGCAGCCGGAAGGAATGACATTCACTTTGGCATTCAGAAGAAGGCGCAGCACTTCTGCCATCACCTCAACACCTACGATTGCTTTCTGATGACAATGACCGTGCAGGAAAATCTCTATAGGGGTCTGGTCAAAGCTGTCGCGACTGATATGCCCAGCCTTTATCTCACGAAGCAAGAATTCGTCGAACAACAGGCAACGCTGACCTAACTCTTTGGCTTCACTTCTCAGTTCTGCAGGTACCAAGTCGGGATATTCGTCTCGGAACGAGAGGATACACGACGGTTCGATGCCAACAAGGTTGAGGGTTGATGGAGGAGAGAGGAGGGAAAAGAGGCGTTTGACATTCTTTTCAGCAATCTTCTTGGCGCGTTTCAGGCAGCCTTTGGAGATGGCAGCACGACCGCTTTCCAACAGATCGGGAATTTCCACCTGATAGCCAAGTTGCATGAACAGTTGGGCAAACATCAGTCCTAACTCGGCTTCCTGCTGGTTGGTGAACTCGTCTGCAAAGAGATAAACCTTTTTCTCATTCTCTGTCTTCCGTGTCAATCCGTGTTGATCAGTGGCTTCTTCCACTAATTGCCGCATGGTCTTCTTGCTCAGTGTCGGAATGCTTCTCTCTGGAGCAAACTTCAGAACATGCTTGATGATAGCAGCCGTCGGCTTCCACGTAGCCGCAAAGTTATAGAGTGGACGAATCATCCGTCCCATTTGTTCCATCTGAGCCATCCTTGCCACCATCCACGAACGCAGAGGTGTACCTTGCTGGTCGTAGTAATGCTGCAGCAGCTCTGCCCTCAAGCGGGTCATGTCGACATTCGACGGACATTCACTCTTGCATCCTTTGCAGGCCAGACAGGAGTCAAGGACCTCCTTGATAAGTGAAGAGTGAAGAGTGAAGAATGAAGAGTTGCTGCCGCGAGTAAGGACTTCGCGCAGTACATTGGCACGGGCACGGGTGGTCTTGAGTTCATCGCGGCTCACCTTATATGCCGGACACATGGTACCACCGATAACATTTGACTTTCGGCAGTCACCTGCGCCATTGCATTGTTCTATCGTACACATCAGCGCGTGTGTCTGCGATTTAGCACCAGTGGCACCCGGCGCGTCGCACTCGTCAAATGCCGCTTTCCAGTTAAAAAAGGTTTTATCTGTTCCGATAATCTTTTCCACAGCATACTGCTGGTCTTCCTCAAACCGCAGCATCGAGTCCATCGGCAGCGTGTCTACAATCTTATGTCGGTTCAGCAGTCCGTCGGGATCCCAGCACTGCTTCACCTGCCGCATCAGCTCGTAAGCCTCATCGCCATAGAGCAGGGGGATAAACTCACCGCGGAGTCGACCGTCACCATGTTCACCGCTGATGCTGCCCCGGTGTTTCTTCACCAACAGAGCCGTCTCTTCGGCGAGCGTACGGAAGAGCGTGCGTCCTTCGCGAGTTTTCAAGTTGATAATCGGACGCAGGTGCAGTTCGCCCGTACTGATATGGCCATAAAAGACGCATTTTGCACCGAGCCGGTCTAACAGCTGTCGGAAGTCCTTCATATAGGCAGGTAGCCTGCTTGGTGCTACAGCCGTATCCTCAATCACGCCCATCGGCTTGGCGTCACCCTTCATACTGCCCAAGATACCGAGTCCAGCCTTGCGCAGGTTCCACACCTTGGCAACATCCGAGCCGTAGACTCGCGTACATTTATATATCAGTCCACTCTCAATCAGGTCATGTTCCAATGCTTCAGCCTGTCGGTCAAGTTCTTCCCGGGTCTCGGCCCGCAGTTCTGTAATCAGCAAGGCTGCCGGGTCGCCATCTACGAAGAAACGGTTCTTCAGTTGTTCGGCATTACCCTTACTTAGCTGCAGGATGTCTCCATCCATCAGCTCGATGGCCGTTGGCTGATGCTTCAGCGCCACAAGGTTTCCCTCGAAACTCTTCTCCAACGCGTCGCAATGACCGCACACCACCATGATTTCCTTCGGTGGTAACGGGTCAAGCCCCATGGTTATCTCTGTGATAAAGGCCAGCGTTCCCTCGCTGCCGACCAATAGCTTACAAAGGTTGATACTCCCCTCTACACTCCCCTCCCTTTCAAGGGGATGGGTAGCGTCTGATTGACTGAGGCTTTCTATCACCTCATCAATCGCATACCCACAGCTTCTTCTTTGTAGTTCCTTGTCAGGATAACTCTTCTCAATTAATCCTACGGTCTTCTCGTCAAGGGCAAAGCATACGAGCTGTGCATAGATATTTTCTATCAGCGTTTCGTGGGAATCCCGCTCCCAGAACCTCTCACCAAACCTTTCCTCTAATTCTTCAATTTTATAATTTTTGAATTCCTCAGTGCTTCCGTCTGTGAGAATACCTTTCGCTGCAATGACATGATGACGCGTGCTACCATAGACAAGGGAGTGCGTGCCACAGCTATTATTGCCGAACATGCCTCCGATGCAGCAGCGGTTGCTGGTCGATGTTTCCGGGCTGAAGAACAGACCGTAAGGTTTCAACGCCATGTTCAGTTCATCGCGAACCACGCCCGGCTGTACCCTCGCCCATCGTTCCTCAGCATTGATCTCTAAGATCTCGTTCCAGTGCTTGCTGATGTCAACAACGATACCGCTACCCACCACCTGGCCTGCCAGAGACGTGCCGCCAGCCCTTGGAATCAGGTCAACGCCCTTTTCCCTTGCCATCTGCATCAGTTCCCGCACGTCGTCTTCCGTTTCCGGATAGGCCACGCCATACGGTATCTCCCGATACACAGAGGCATCGGTAGCATAGGCTATCTTGTGGAGGCTATCGGTATAGAGTTTCATTAGATGGTCACTTCAAATATCCTTTTTCCTTCATGCTCCATCCATTGAGGTTCAGACGGTTCACTGCGTGTCCTTTTTTGTTCTGTTCTTTTCGAGAAATCGAAGGTGACGAGGTAGCCCTCTTCCAACCCTCTCGCGGCAAGGTAGCCGGCAAGTTGGTCGCGTCCGCGCTCTTCGTACTTCTCGCCGCGCCAGATTTTTAGCTCAATAACGAACTCCTTCCGCCCGTAGGTAACAACAAGATCCATTCGGCTATTGTTACGGGTCTGCGGCTCTACATAGTAAAAACCTGTCCCGTTGATGACAGGTTTTAGGAAGGTGAGGAACAGCAGGCGACCCTCGCGTTCAAGGAAAGGTACCGTGCTCTCCCTGTACTCCTCATGCATCAGGTCGGCGAAGCGCGAGAGCACCATCTCCATGTCAAGCTGCCCGTCGTGAACATAGTTAGGTTCAAAGCGCTGTCTGCCTAAATCGGCGAGGGTACGCTCGGCAATGAAATAGTTGTTCAGCACTTCCTCGAAGATGATGTTATGGATGCGCACCTTGCGGTTCTCATCACACTTGATGATGCTGAACATAGTGGCAAAGTCCATCACGGGGTTGTTCGCATCATACGTCACCACCTCACCATTGATGGAGATGGCGTAGATAAACTGTTTCAGTTCAGGGTAGTTCTCCAAGTTCTTCGTCAGGCTGGTGAAGAGGGTGTTCTTATCGAAGATGGTCTCCTTCGTGGCGTTCTGCACACCTTCCACCGTCCAGTCCTGCCCAAGTTCTTCATCAATCACCTTGCACAGCTTGCTCACGAGGAACGGATAACCGTAGGTGTACTTGTAAATCTCCTCACTAACCGCCTTGGTGTCCATGCCTGTGTGTACATCGTTTTCATAGTCAGTGAGCATCTGCGCTATCTCTTCCGGATGGAAGGTCATGTCAACCTTGAAGTCGGCTGCAATATTCCACGGTGAGTTGTATTTCTTCTCGGCATCTGGACGGATTTTCAGTTTGAGGTTTTTCACATCGTAAACCCCAGCGAGAATGACACTGTGGAAAGTGTAGTCCATACCTTCTATATTGCGTTCCAGATACTTGTTTCTCAACATTCCGAGGAAATTGAGGAACAGCTGATTGTCGCTGCTCTTATCGACCTCATCGATGGTCACTACGACGGGTTTGGGGGCTTTCTGGCAGAAATCTGTGATGACAGCCGACAAATCGTCGAGCGACTTGGCTGCACAGTTCTCCCATATGTTTACTAAGGTTTCATCTCGTTTCAGGGAGTTCAGTCTCCTTGCCATCATCTTTGCCACTGTTCTCACAAGTGCCTCCTCCGACTCGTATGCACTGTCACCTATCCCCTCAAAACTCAGGGGCACCACTATATATTTTTCAGACAAACGCCGCCATATCATATTGAGCGTGGTGGTCTTGCCGTATTGCCGTGCACGGTTGATGGCGAAGTACTTTCCTCTCTCAATCAGTTCTTCGATGGCCACAAACCTCTTGCGTGTGTCCACCATATAGTGCCACTGTGGATTGCAACTGCCGGTAATATTGAATTCTTTTCTCATTACAAAAAAAATATTTTTCTTTTCTACCTACACTACCTACACTTTTCTCAAACAACCTGTATTTACAGGCGTTTCGCGAGTGTAGGTAGCGGTGTATGTAGTGTAGCTAACTTTTTTCCTTCACCAGATAGACCATGCCGACATTGGTGCGTTTGCGCTGTATGCCCTCAATGTTGGAGAGCACGCGGCCGAAGCGGACGATACCTGTCACGTTGAGACGCGAACCGGCAATTTCGCGCAGGCGCTCATAAATGGTCCCCACACTCATCCAAGTTCCCTCATCCTCATTTAGCACCACTTCGAAATGCTCATGGAAATAATGTATGGCGGGCGGCACCAGCTGGTAAGCCTTGTTGTGCTCCATGACAGCCTTCACCTCGTCGGCTTCGAAATACCATTTCATCTGCCGCTTCATCACGATGGTGTAAGCCTGACCGTAGAGTGCCTCATAGTTTGGCTGGTAGTCGGTGTGTATGGGAGCCGTCAGTTGCACGCAGATGAAGCGCCGGCTGCCCGTCGGGTCACTCAGCACGTTCAGGTCATTCGTCGTAGCGATGAACGAGGCGTAGCGCTTGAACTCTTCGACATGCTTGCCATACGGGCGCTTGATTTTCACGCTGGGCAGCTGGATGACATTTTTCAAGAATCCCTCCTGCACCTTCTGGCTGATCTGGTTGAACTCGTCGAGGTTGATGAGCAGGAAGTTGTGCATGGCCTGCAAAGTGGCCCGTTTCTCGCTGACGTCGAGGTTTTCCAAGAAACCCCAGCTCAGCTCGCGTGGAAGGATCATCCTACAGAAAGAGGTCTTTCCGTCGCCCTGCGGCGAGATGAGCAGCGGAACGATGGCATTGCCATACTCCTGACGGGGCATCATCCACTGGGCAACCATCGACACGAACCATTTCTTGAACCACAACTCCCACTGCGGAATGTCACAGGGCACCTGACGGGCCAGCATGGCAATATGGTCGGTCTCGCCGTCCCATGCCTTCGACACCTTCATGAGATAGTCCTCAATGGGGTCACTCTTACGTATCATATCCGAGTGGACGTAGCGGCGCACGTCCTTATCTCTCACGTCAAGGTTAGACAGGCGTGCCTGTAGGGTCATACCGTTGATAGCATTCTCGTCGCAAGGCAGCCAGTCTTGAATCCATGTATTGTTAGGACGATACTCAGTATAGCCCATCACCGTATTGTAGCGGAACACGTAGCGGCTTTTCAGGAAGCTGATCAGCTGCCTTGTCTCCCTGCTCGTCATCGTCCCGAGCGCTTGCCTTTTAGGCTTCTCTTCAGTATAGACGGCCGAGACAATGGCGCGGAAGTTATATTCATCGTATATTTCCTGATAAACATGGTGGTTGCGAATGTGCAGAAACGCCTCTTCCTCAGGCATGCCCGACAGGCAGAGTCTACGCGCCAATTCTGTGATATAGGCCTCCTGCCACTGCGACCCAATGACATCGCAGGTCTCTTCGCAAGCCTCCTCGACAGCACGGCGGTACATCAGTTCGTAGTCGCCATAAAGCTGCATGTCGACCTCGCGTTGCTCTACTTCGTCTTCCGCTGATGCCCCACCTGTGGCCACACTGTCGTCGACGCTGAGCGGTGTGGCTTCGGGATGGTAGTAGGGCTCTTCGTCGAGCGGCATCAGGAAACCGCTTTTCGCATGAACAGCCTGACGGCCAATAGGTTTCGGAAGCATGCCGCCATAGATACCAAGAGCCACCTCGTAGGCTCTCCGGCAAAAGCCATCCAATTCAGCATCCGTCATCGGCACTTCAACACCTTTCCTTGCCACCGAGACGAGTATCTCAACGCTGCGTCCGTCGGCTCCCTTGAAGGCGGCAAACGTGGTCGGAAGAATTTTCGAGCTCTCTTTCACAGCCTCGACATCCTCCTGATGCATCAGCCCTGCCACATGCAGCCATACCAGACCGTTGAAAGCCACCGTCTTCAGGTTACCATTCTCGGTCTTCTTCAGTTCTACCGACGGACATACACGGGCAATCTTCGTCTCATAGCCGCTTCCCTCGACATGTCCAGTCATTGCAACATATCCTCGCAACGAGGCAATATCGCCGGCTTTCGTGTCGGCCTTCATGCGCTCCACCAGCCATTCGGCCGTCTTCAGGCTGAGGTGAAGCACACCCTTCTTATCAGTTCTAACTATCGATAGTCTCATCATCAATACTTGTTTACATTTGTCCCAGGGGGTGGGACGGTTCTTCCCAGGGGGTGGGACGATCATTCCCAGGGGGTGGGACAATTCTTCTCAGGGGGTGGGACTGCCCGTAACAGGGGCTGGGGCATTCGCACAGAGCTTTGTATAGTCGTATGATTCGCAGTATTCGTCAAAGACAGGAGCGTCATCCACCCCATGTTTTTGCATGATCTTGGCAATCATTTGCTGGAGTTCAGGGTTCAGCCACCGTTCGCCGTCCCTGTAGCGATAGTAGGTACCCTTACTCTTGAAGTAGTCCGTCAGCTCCTCGCGAATCTCATGTTGTGCGTACTTGTTTCCGATATTCCTGAAAAGGCCTTTGAACCCACGTGCCATCCGCACCTTCTCTGCTTTCTGGAAATAGGGACATTCGCCATCCTTCATTGCAGTTGGCAGCACACACGGCCATCGGGTAATCTTCTCTGGTACCTCAACAAAGGCTATATGTCGCAAGCACTCTCCCGCACGTCCACATTGGCTGTTGCTACACAAGGGCCACCACTCAGGTATTTGGTCAAAATCAGTCATCTTATTCTACCTACACTAACTACACTCCTACCTACACCACCTAAGCCACTCTTAATCAACCAATTACAAGGCTGTGTAGGTAGTGTAGGTAAAAATCTAAAATATCATTTTTTAAATGACACGATCATTCTTTTTACAATATTCTTTGTATTCTGCAATACCAGTTCTTTCATCCAGTCAAGTCCAAAATCAAACCATCGCTGTGGATGGGTTGTTATCATTATTTGGTCAGGCAAACGGTTCTCCTGCAATGCATGAACGACATCATCGGTAGAATGAAAAGACCAACCTTTGGCATTCCATTCATCTTGGAATCTTTCTATTTTGTCTCGAACACTCACCTTATAGCCATCCCAACGGCGTCCTGTATCAGTCAGATAAAACATCACTGAAAAATCAGTCGAAAGATAGGGTTCACCAATAATGTTCAAGTCTTTATAGTCGTATGATTTCCAGATGTCCTTACTATCGAAAGGCGAACGCGGACTGCCATGCATACAAATAGTATTCACGGGAACCAATTTCCTCAGCCTGTCAAGGTTTTCCTTGAAATCGTCGTAGGCTTTCTGCGCATTGCCCTTACAGGTAGTCAGTGACTCATAGTGATAGCCCACCTCATGCCCCATATCAGAGATTTCCTTGATGATCCTATCGTCCCAACTCTCAGGTACAGCACGGAAATAATAGGTTGCTTTGGCTCCCAGGTCTTTTTCATCCCGGGCTACCGCCCACGAATTAGCAGGCTTCAAGTCAACATCATGCCGAAGGATGACAAACCGCTGTGGCAGATTACCCTCACAATATTGTTGATAGGTAACGAACTCATAGCCACAGTCCTTTAACTGCGACACAAGTTGACGATATTTTTTACGTGTAAAATCCACTGCTATAATATGAATCGTTATCTGAATTGGTACTGAATATTTCTATCCGCTTTAAGCATCTCCTTACTTTTAGGAAAGTTCTCGACCAACCATACCAAAAAAGTGGTGACATCGATTTTCTCCTTAAGCATAGTCTCACTGCGTTTTTTCCATTGTTCCTTAAGGTCGGAAGTCCCAAGGAGTTCAACAGCTTTATTAGTGGCAACATGGAAATCTTCCTCGCTTTCACTGTAATTGAACATCAGTCCATAATCTTTTTCTAAATGCTTGGTATAGTAAGTACTTGCATTATTCAGGAAAATGGAAGGGACTCCAAGCATTACAGCTTCTTCGGCCATCGTACTGCTTTCGCCAAATACAAGTGAAGAGAAAGCTATCACATCGTGAATTTGTTCAGGTCGGGTAGGGAGTCTGTATGATTCGATGGCTGCAGGCAGGTCGCTTTCAGATGAAATAAAGACACGAGCGTGTTTTGACAGTTCGGTTACCGCCTTGATTTTGTTCTCAACGGATATACCTTTATGGCCAAGATCATGAGTGGCGTTCCATGCAACAAACCTCACCACACAGTATTTCTCATCTTTCGTTACTCCGAGTTCCCGAAACACACTTTCGTCTGGTGAAAACCTCTTCGGATGTAGATAAGCCAGTTCGTTGTAACCCGCTATGCGGAATTCCTTGGTTTTTGACATAGTGGGATGAGCATAGTCACCGGTAAGAATTAGTTCTGTGAAAGGACGGTACAGGCGTACCTGTTCTAAATTATAGGTATCTTCTATACAGATATGAGGTCTATGTAGAATGGCAGAAACCTGCGCAGCATACATGGAACCAACACTTAGAAAAAGATCTGGTTTGAACTTTCGACTGACCTTCCACATAAGGTAATCGAATTTCGCCATCCCCCATATTTTCTTTAACGTCGTAGTATATTTGGGTCCGAATGACACATAGTCAAACCCTTCAGCCTGCAACAGTTGGATAATGAATTCCTTCTGTCTGCAAGTGAACAAGACCTTATGTCCTTTGGCCTTCATTTCATGAGCAAAATACTTGGTCGTATGCACGTGGGCAGGATGTCCAATGTCAATCAAGATATTCATTTTACAAAAACTCTTTTTTGCGTTTTGTGATAAATCTCAACTATACGCTTTGCTATTTGTTCGTTACTCAATTCCAGTTCCAACAATCTCCCAAGGCCGTTTACCCGCTTGTTGCTATCTAAAACGCGTGAGATGCCAGATGCGATGTCATCTGCAGTACGTTGTACGATATAACAACCTTCAACGCCCTTGGTCGTGTTTGCAACATCACCCACTTCTACACTTACTGTTGGACAACCACAGGCAATTGCTTCCTTGATGATCTGCGGCGAGCCCTCTGTGTACGAAGTCATCAGCGTGCAATCAGCAGCATTCAAAAGGGTTGCTATCTGCTGACGGGTGTATCCTTTTAGTTCCACGAAATGTAAGTTATCGCTGTATTGTGTGTAATGATGTCTCAAGGCCTCAATTCCAGCTTTTGCGAGTTCTGGATTCTTTACCGCATTGTCAAAACTGCCAGAAAACAATACATACTTACTGTCTTCGTCCCAACCTAAAGCCTCCCTGGCAACTTTCTTGTCAGAGGGCTGGAACAATGAAACATCAATTCCACATGGAATTACAGAAACATTCTTTCCGTGATAGGCCGACTTTTTCAACAATAGAGGAGATACGAAAATGTTATGCTTTGACATACGAATAGAAATCCGTGAAAAGAAACTTATGATACCTCCTTTATTTATATCGCTTCCATGAAATGTCGTTATCACAGGAACTTTCCTTTGCAGATTGGCAAGCAAACCAGTTAGTCCATAATGGGCATGGATGATGTCTGGCTTGAAAGTGTTGATCTTTTTCTTTAGCTTGCCTAAATTTGAAAGATACCCTTTAATGCCTTTACCCTCTACGCCAAAGAAATCGAACTCCACATTCAGTTTCTTTATTGCTTCAACCTGCTCAATGACAAAAGGCGAGAAACTTCCTGTGTTATAGTTGGCAACAATCAGAACTTTCATAAGCATCCCTTTATTTTAAGTGTCCTAACAGTGATATTAGCTTTGCATAGTATTTCTTGGATGTAGTATAAAAGCCATGCATTATTTTATATTTTGAGAAAGTCATTACGGGTATCATTGCATAGGTGGGAGCTAACTTCTTTTTGTACTCAGCAATACCACCAAGATTAATTGGACCTGCATTCCTTTCATGGAGTAATCTCATGGCCTCCCACATCATCAATTCGTTTGGATGCCGGTTCATGTGCTCATGATAACTGGCTCCAGTAAAGAAGGTACTCTGTGTCTTTCCATAAGCAAAAATACAGGACGACAGGCTTAGTTCCTTTCCATTCTCATCTTTGTCTATAATCTGAAACATCAAAACATGATGAGGAAAGAGAGAATGACATAATACAGACATGTTCGTCTTCCGCTGACAAAGCAGCCCTGCAGTTGCTTTTCTCTTCAGCATGTCTTGGATATGCAAATAATGTTGGTCTACGAACGAGTCAATGTCCTCTTCTTTATCTACAACTCTGATTTCAAGACCTTCTTTTTTCCCCCTGTTGACATAACGCCGGATATTTTGGTGACAGCTTTTCCACATATCTTCCTCCGTCTTCTGAATATCGACAAGATAGGTATATCGAGGAGTGTAGTGTATGCCTTCTTTTTCGAGAAGTGCATGTCGCCATTGGGGGCTCAGTTCCTGACTCTCTTCCCGAATCTGGAAGTCACAAACCTGCACATAGTCGGCTTTCTTGTGTTGGAACAGCCATGCAACCAGTTGTTTGTATATTTCTATTCTATCTACTTCACTGACACTCTCCATCATGCATAAGCCCTGTGTATAAGTGCCTGTGCCCATAAAAGGAGCCATGATAATTTTGATACCTGCCCATATCTTGCTACCAATGAAATAGCCGACAATCTTTCCGTCAGATGAAACGGAGATGACAACACGTTTTTTCCCTAATTTAACCAAATATTCATCCCACTCCCTGAGAAAGAACATACTGCTGTCTTCTGCCTTTTCAATATTCTCCCAAACATCAGAATCAACATGTTCTATGAGATTGAATTGATATGTTGTTTGTTTTGTGTCTTTGTTCATTAAAAGGATCAGATTAGTGAAACATTATTATTATCATTAATGAGTGCTATACCTTTTCTTCAAGTACGCTTAAGATGTCCTTTTAAAGACAACAACCATGCGTATGTTTTCTTGAATTTGGTATAAGCACCATGTAGAACTTGATATTTCGAAAAAGTCATCATGGGTATCATTGCGTATGTAGGGCCAAATTTCTTTTTGTAATCAGCTATCCCGCCCATATCAATTATACCAGCAGATCTTGCTTGTAAAACCCTCATGGCTTCCCAAACCATTAACTCATTTGGACAGTAACGCATATATTTCTGATAGCTGGCACTTGTAAAGAAAGAACTGCCCGCTTTTCCATAGGCAAAAATGCAGGAAGACATGACCACTTCATTGCCATCATTGTTTTTTCCGAGTACTTGAAGCATCAACACATGATGTGGGAAAAGCGTTCTACATAGTGTCAGAAGATTTTCGCGTCTCTGGCTGGGAAGGCCGGAAGTCTTTTTCCGGTGTAGCATATCTTGGATATGCTCATGATGCTGGTTAACGAACGATTCAATGTCTTCTTCTTTGTCGATTATTTTTGTGCTAAGACCGTTCTTCCTTGCTTTATTAATACAGTATTTACATGATTTGTAATGTAGGCCATCCCATATTTCCTCTTCTGTTTTCTGAATGTTTAGAAGGAATGTGTAGCGTGGCGTATAGTGGACGCCTTCTTTGTCAAGGAGAGCATGATGCCAATCCGATGTCCATTCTTCTCTTTCTTCACGAATCTGAAGGTCTCGAATCTGGATATAGCCTGCTTTTTTGTTCTGGAAAAGCCACGCTGCCAACTGCTTGTAAATACCTATTCTTTCAATCTCGGTGACAGAATGAAGCATGCATAACCCCTGTGTATATGTACCTGTTCCCATTGAGGGAGACATAATCACTTTGATTCCAGCCCAGAATGTGCTCCCAAGGAAATAGCCTATCAACTTGCCATTACAAGAAACAGAGACAACAATCCGCTTCTTCCCGTTCTTTGTCAGATAGTCATCCCATTCCCGGGTGAAAGAAACACTGCAGTCTTCAGCTGTATGTATAGTTTCCCATACAGCAGGACTCATGTTCTCAATGAGATCAAACTGATATACTGTTTGTCTTGTCTCTTTGCTCATTTCATTTTCTTTAATAGAGAAATAACCGTTTTTCCTAAAGAGTAAAGAGCAGGATTACAAATATAATCATACCGTCCCAGTTCTAATAGTTTTCCTCCGAATTTCAGTTTGAAGTCCCTGACTCCGTATCCACCATCATCCGGTTTTCCCGCTCCCATGAAGTCGAAAGTATGAAAAGCGTTTTCAGCAGCATGGCAAATGCTTGCATAATTGACCATTACAGAAGGAGAGAGGTTCTTGTAATCATCGTCTTCTCCACAGGCAAACCATGCATACAACACTTTCCCCTCGAGCGCAATACACATCATTCCTCCTATCACGCGTCCTTTCTCTTCTTTAGCAACAAAGAATCTCGAGGAAGGCAAATTCCGTAGTTTTTGGAAGAACTCGTATGGGTAGAGCGGTGTCTTCACCTTGTCCTGATACAGTTTTTGCAGCTGCTGATAGAAGATGCTTAGTTCTTTCTCACCAGGATTGTCATCTATAGTAAGTCCGTTTTCTAGTGCTTTCTTGATATTACGTTTGCGGTTCCTGTTCAATCCACCGTTCACGCTTTCAAGGTTAGGGGTATCAATATGGACATCATAATGCGGTTGGTATGAAAAGCCATTCTTTTCGAACGCTGCTCTCCATTGACTGTAATCACAATAATTTCTGAATTCGATATAGATAGCTTCGCTCTTCAGTTTGTTCTTCAATACCGTCAGCAACATGGATAGTTCTTCCTCTTTAATATCCTGTGCCAGCAATGGTCCTCCATTGACTATTGCCCTACGTGAGAAATAGCGCTTGGCAAAATTACCATCTTGTTGAATATAGCCAACAATGACACCTTTAAGGTTACTGTCTGACTCTACTCCAATAGCGAAGGCCTTTAAAAATGAAATACTATCAAAGAAAGAATATGCTTCTTGTGTCTGAAACCATGATGATACAGGCGACTCATTCACCAACTTCGCCCATTCATCTATTTTGATTTCGTGCACTTCAACTGTTTTACACATGTCTTTAGGTATATTAGTTCGACTTTTAGTTCATTGCTGTATCATCTCATCACGGTCCATACTACCAAAATAGCGATTGCGGAAACGAACCATACTGATTCTGGAATACGCCGTATTTTATCCGTTTCTTTGCATTGTTCCCATTCATACAACCCATAAAAAGTCAATATAAACATGAAGGGGATGTGTAGCAGTACCTTACGCAACTCCAGACTGGCTAATAGCATAGCAGTAGCAATCATCTCAACCAGAATATAGATGACCATGGGAGCTAACTTTGCAACTCGTTGCTTAATAGTAAAATAAACGCCAATCCAGAACGGAAAAACCAGGAAAAGCCTATATGACAATCCCGAACCATAAAAGTTCAAGGTGGCCGGTACACCAGCTTCTTTAGGGAACAATGAAGGGAAGGGGCCAAACGGTCCACCAAACAAACTAACTAAGTAGGTGAACCCAGAGCTATAGTTCTCTACGGCTCCTCGTTCTTTCATGGCATCCATATCTCCTCCGGTATAATGATCCACCATTCCTTGAAGTTTTGCCAAGAATACGATGAACGATGCACCTGCTATTAAATAGATGAAGAAAGACGATGCACTTCCATGCTGTGAGATGGCAAAATAAATCATGAAAGAAAGAACCAGCATAGCAGAAACTGCAGGTCTGAAAAACATTATAAGCCCCACGAAAAGAATCGCTGCTAAATATGACCAATAGTATCCCGTAACAATTGCCTTGTAAAAGAAATACATGGCACAAACGACAAGAAAGACAAAAAAAGACTCTTTGAGAAATGTGCAGTGGAAAAAGATCAGGAATGAAGAAGTTCCGTATGCCAACGCTGCAGTAAATGCGTACACGTCAGACATGAAATACCTACCCAATCTATATATCAATACTGCAGAGATCGCACCCGTTAACATAAATACTGCATTCAGGAAATACTTTGATGGACATAATGCCATTATCAGACTATCAAAAACCAGTGCTCCACAATCCTCGAAGTCATAGATATTCGTTAATCTCTTTATGTTTTCCAGTAATCCTATATCCTCAACCTTCATGCTATTTTCAAAATAAAACATTGCATCATTTTTACTGAACATAAATGTATCGCCATCATAATAATACGATAAGCCCATGAAGAATGTCCCAAGGATAGCAGAATAGAAGAGAGTCGTAAAGAACAAGGTCTTCTCGGAGAACACATTTTTCTCATCTTGTGAGAAATTCATAATCAAACTCAATTGTGTAATAAAGGCAAACACAGTGCCGACTGTCATCAGGCAATAGGCACGCTCTGACACCATTACTGCGGCTAAACCCATTGACAGCAAGCCTGAAATCAGTATATACGTGTGTAGCCTGAACAACATAAATGTGTTTTTACCTCAACACAAAATTCCGAAGCCTCCAGTAACAGCTCAACGCTTCAACAGTAGCACTGACACCAATGCACCTTACCATGCATCGAACCCATTTTGCTTTTGAAGATATTCCATATTTTAGAATATCGGTATGTGCTTTTAGTATCTGCAAGGCAGATTCTTTTTCTTTTTCTTTCAATCCGAAAATACCATAGCCTCTGTTCACCCACATGTTGGCCAAGTAGATTCGAATAGCTTGGGCATTGATGCATCCGTTGTTGCATTGCTCTTTCCAATAAGTGAAAATCTGGTCATAACTATGGTATACATGAAGTGATGGCGTAGATGAGAGGCTGTCCTGCCGGTGATGATAACCATAAAAGTCCAGATTGGTGACTTTCACTGTTCGGGCAACCTGCCATAGGTGCATGCTCCAGAACAAGTCCTCACTGATATAGCCTAACGGGAAGAAAACCCCATTCTCAGTCAGTAGCGTCCTGCGAATTAAGACGAAACAGGCGCTCATGCAGAATCTCTGAGTTCGTATCAGATGGGCAAAAACGGCCTGGGCATCGGGCAGTTGATGAAGTTTTTCCGTGTCGTAATCCTCTGTAAAGGTCTTCCTACCTTTTTCCCAGTAGTCCACATTTTTGAATATGACCAAGTCTGTTGAAGAAGAGGTTGCCTTTATTAGTCTTTCTAATCCTTCGTCAATAATCCACTCATCGTCTGAATCCAAAAAGAGAAGATAGTCTCCCTTTGCACGGCAAATACCAACGTTACGTGCAGCTGATAGGCCTTGGTTCTCTTGATGAATGACAATGATACGTTCATCGGAAACAGCTATCTCATCGCACAATTCATTGCTGCCGTCGGTACTGCCATCGTCGACAAGAATAATTTCCAAATCCTTGTAAGTCTGACGGAGAACAGACTTCACGCAACGCTCCAGATAGGGCTTGACGTTATAGACGGGGATAACTACACTGACTTTCATATTACAATTCTATTTCTTCTGCTCTCACCATGTTATAGCCCTTTATTTGGACGACTAACAGATGGAGAACGGTGCTTTTAATGAGTGTTCTTACCATAGGGGCTTGGGAATACAGGCGAATCTGTTCAACGGCTTTTTTCCATTGATCCAAGGCAATGCTGTCATCATCGCTCTGCTTCAAGTACTTCAACTCAAGAATGTAACTGTGCCCTATCATGGGATAGCGGTTCAAGTCTGGCATTAGGAAAAAGTCACAATAGCCATGACTTAGCTCCATCTCGGGAGCTGTCAGATAATATGGATTCAATGCTAAATAGGCATTCATGAAACCCTGAAGATTACGTTCGCCCTCAATAAGTTGTCTGATGCTGGTCGTTTTCTCATAGGCATCGGTTATCTCCTTTATCATCGGTTGCCAGTTGCCACGCAGTGCAGCTTCTGTATAGGAGCGACTAAGACTTCTCGTGTCAACGTATGCGATTTCCTGATATTGCCGGAACAGGTAGTCGTAATATTGCTTGCGGACATTGTTGTTGGGAATCGTCAGTTTGACATCGGCCCCTTCTACATCTCCTATAGTCAGCATACCGTAATAGAAAAGTAAACTCACGAAGTTCTCTGCATTGGCCATGTCCTTCGCGGGGAACGACTCCACCGGATTCTCATAGATATAACCGTTTTCTGCAATCTCATTGAGCAATCCCCGGCGGTTGCCATCAAGCTTGTCAAGCTGCAGCAATTTGTTCATCTTTGTATAGTCGGTACGCGTGTTGACATCAACCATCACTTCAGGACTATGCCCTGTCTGGATGACAGTCCTTAGATAGTAGCTCACCATGTCACAATTAAACAGCTTCGGATCTTTATAGACCGATGCCTTCGCAAAGCAATAATTATCATACCATGGCTTCATGTCTGCTATCAATGCCTCCTCGTCGGCCTTGAGTATACCGACCTCCTGATAATAGCGTATCATCTGGCGAACATCGTCCTCCGAGAAACCGAGCATGAGGTTGAACAGTGGGTTCATCGTGACATTTGAGGCAATGTTATAGCCACTGGTCACGTCGTCCATCGTCACGGGACTCACACCCATCATCAGAATACGGTCGAAATTGCCTTTGAACTTCTTGAACACATCGCGATAGAAACCTGAGGCATGGGTGAGGGCATGATAGACAGCTTCCCCCTTTTCGTTGAGTACTGTATTAGTGAAATTGTCGTATTCATCGATAATCAGGTACATCCGATGGCCATTGGTTTTGGCAGCCTGGTTGATATAGTTCAGCTTGCCGTCTGTTACCTTGATGTCTTTCACATCCTCAAGATAACCTGTAGGGTAGCGATGGGCGTAACGCTGGGCAAAGTCGTTAATCATCACGTCCATGTAGCTGTCGAAATATTTTCTGAGCTCGTCTATGCTGCCTCCTATTTGGGAAAAATCCAAATGAAGGACCTCGAATGAGTTTCGCAATTCTGTCGGATTGTCCTTTATCCAAAGCCCATCGAATAGTGTGTCAAAGTTGCTGCGCTCGTTAATGTCGTAGTAGGCACGCATCATACTAAGGAAGATGCTCTTACCGAACCGACGGGGACGTATGAAGAACAAGAAATTGCCCTGATCCTCCATGGGTGGAAGGAACATGGTCTTGTCAACATAGTATTTGCCTTCTCGGCGCAACTGCTTAAAGTCTGAAATACCGTAAGGGAGGATTCTAACCTTTGATGACATCTTGATTCTTCTATTTACTCCGTTTCATCTTGACGAAGATGTTGTAAAGTTATTTACTGCTCTTGCTCCTTAACAGGATATTAAATATTGTGCCCCAGAAATAACGCCAGTCAGTACGGAAGGGGTGTTCGAGATATGCCTCGATATATCGACGCTCTGAAGCCTGGATCTCGTCAAGGCCAATGGGCGTTTTCTTTTCATAATAGAATGGAGGCAACATACCGGGCCTTACCTTTGTGCGAAGTTCCTGCATCTCGGGGGTGTAAAGCGAGAAGAAATGCTCGGTAAGCGGACGCACACCCACCCATTTCATTTCACCCTTGAACACGTTGATGAGCATAGGCAACTCGTCGAGCCAAGCGGAACGGAACAAGCGTCCCCATACATTGACTCGGAAGTCATTGGTCAGCTTGCCTGAATGGTCCAGCTTGTTCATCTCATACACATAGTCCTGCAGATACTGTGAATAGCTGTGCATCGTCCTGAACTTGTAGACTTCAATCCATTTTCGGTCCTTGCCAATTCGTTTCATCTTCAGAATGGGCGATTCGCAGCTGTCGTTCCATTCTAACGGCTCAGAACGTTTTGTGGCAACCACATGAAAACCGCCATTAAGAACTTCTTGATGAACGATTTTGAAGCCTGCCCTGCAAATTCGGCCTAGGATCTCTGTACGGCTATAAGTACGATGGCGTTTTCCTGACAAGAAGAAATATATCTTCCGGGTAGACTTCATCTTTGGAAGCATCTCATGCCAAAAATAAGCCAAATAGACGAGGACGTTTCCTATCCCGAAAGGATATCTCTTCTTGATGGCATTAAACTCTTGCCGGTTGGTTATAGCCACACAATCCAGTTGATCGCCCACCTGCATCTCATGATTCCAATCGTCTAAGAAATCATTCAGGTCGGCTACCTGGTTCAGCTTAGCCTTGACACAAACTTTCATCTCTGTAATCTATAAAACTATTAACTATTCACCATCCACTATCCACTATCCACTATCCACTATCCACCATCCACCATCAAAGTGATGCGATAAGAACGGAGCAGACATGCTCAATATCAGCAGCCTCAAGATAAGGATGCATAGGAAGGGATAAAACTGTTTGTGACAGTTTTACCGAGGTATGAGGTATGAGGTAAGAAGTAAGATGACGGAACGCTGTTTGCTCGTGCATGGGCTTGGGATAGTAGACCATCGAGGGGATGCCTGCCTCCTTGAGCGCTGCCTGTAATGCGTTTCGTTTTTCTTCAGACGGTAACTGGATGGTGTACTGTGCCCAGCTGGAACCAAAACCTTCAGGGATGACCGGAGTCTTCACATAGTCTTTGAGAAGTTGGGTGTAATGGCGGGCAGCCTCATTCACTTTTTCAACCTCATGGTCGAAAGCACGCAACTTCACTTGGAGGATAGCGGCCTGTAGGGTGTCGAGACGTGAATTCAAACCGATGCGTACGTTGTCGTACTTGTCGGTTCCCTTGCCGTGTACACGATAGGAATTGATCAACCCTGCCCATTCATCGTTGTTGGTAAACACGGCACCGCCATCGCCATAGCATCCGAGTGGCTTGGCAGGGAAGAACGAAGTGGTAGCGATGTCACCGAACGAGCAGGCTTTCTGTCCATGAATGCTTCCACCGAATCCTTGGGCACCGTCCTCGAGGATCAGCAAACCATATTTCTGTGCAACGGCTTTCACTGCAGGGTAGTTGGCAGGCAGTCCGAAGAGGTCGACGGCAATGATTACCTTGGGTGTCAGTTTTCCTTCTGCCAACGTCTGGCTGATAGCTTTCTCCAGACTATCCACATCGATATTAAAGGTGGTGTCGTCGACATCGACGAATACCGGAGTGGCACCTTCCAATGCGACCACCTCGGCAGAGGCAAAGAAGGTGAAATCGGGCACAAACACTGCGTCGCCAGGGCCAATGCCAAAGGCCTTCAATGCCAAGGTGAGAGCATCGGTTCCGTTGGCACAAGTCAGGCAGTGTTTCACTCCGACATACTCTGCCAACTGCTGTTCCAACTCTTTTACCTGTGGTCCCATAATATAATGGGCTCCAGAAGCCACGCTCAGCATGGCGTTATCAATATCAGCCTTCAATATCTGGTACTGCTTTGCTAAATCTCTAAATTGCATCATAACAATTACTATTTGACGATTTACAATTTATTTAATCAATTGGCTATTTTGTCATTATGTAGGATAGTGGTAACATTGCGTGCCACACTCTCCGCAGAGAGAGAGATTCTTCACTCTTCATTCTTCATTCGCTCAACGATTTCGCCTTGTTCATTGACGGTACCGATCTGGCGAGCTGGGACGCCAGCCATGAGCGCGAAGTCGGGCACGTCTTTAGTAACGACGGCACCGGCGGCAATCATGGCACCACGCCCAATGGTATGACCACAGACGATGGTGCAGTTGGCACCTAAAGAGGCCCCTTCCTTGACCAAGGTTTTATTGTATTTACCATGAACGGGGAAGTGGGCACGAGGCACAAGGACGTTGGTGAACACACATGAGGGGCCGCAGAACACGTTGTCTTCAAGCTCTACACCCTCATAGACAGAGACGTTGTTCTGGATGCGGACGCCGTTGCCGATCTTCACGTTGTTGCCGATATTCACATTCTGCCCGAATGAGCAGTTCTTACCTATCACGGCACCGCTTTGAACATGGCAGAAATGCCAAATCTTGGTACCGTCGCCAATGGTGACGTTATCGTCAATGTAGCTGGATGGATGAACTATAAACATATCTACGATTTTTTTTGTTGTTTCCTAAAGATAATCTTATTCAGTAATATGCTTGTCTTGCTTAATTCTACGATATTCTTATCCTCTTCACTCCGTTTATACTTATGCGAGTAGGCATAACCATAGCGCACATTTACGTTTACACCGTTCAGTATGATATATTGCGGTTTCCTTGTACCATTAATGATCTCGATAGGGCTGAGTTCGCCTAATCTGTGGCGGTTGAAACGACCAGCACGGATAACGTAAAGAGTGCTATCGATGGTTCGCTCAACGATGTCGGCGTCGGCCAAAATGCTTGCTGAAGGACTGTCAATGAAAACACAGTCATAATGCTGTCTCACTGTGTTGATCAGTTTGTCGAGTAGCGTACTTTGCAACAACTCAGTAGGGTTGGTGGGAAGAGCGCCTGCAGGAAGCACATCCAACATAGGATAACCTTCTGGATGCCACAGAAGCTTGCGGTAGTCATTTTCATCACCGCAGAGGTAGTCTGACAGGCCCAACAGCGGTGTACGCCATAGTCGCGATGCAGAGGCCTGACGCAGATCCCCGTCGATGAAGAGCACGCGCTGACCGCCAATGGCCTTCACCAGTGACAGATTCATGCCGACAAAAGTCTTGCCGACCTCAATCTGTGTAGATTTGAGAAGATATACTCTACATCCTTTGCTGGAATACTTGTTGGACACAATTGAATCCATATTGTTGCGCAGCACCCGGAAGGCCTCGTTCGAGGCGTTGAGCATGTCTGAGCCTACGACGATGCCGCTTGCTTTTGCTTTACGGCCAATGCCGAACCGCATCAGGAAACTCTCTAAGCTATGTTCACGGCCGGAGTAAGGAACTTCACCCAGGAACGGGATGTCGCTGTTGCGCTCTACGTCAAAGCGATCGCGCACGCTTTCGTCGAAGGACGCACGGAGGAAAAGGACTGTAACAGGAATCAATAATCCTAAAAGAAGAGCAGAAATAAGCACCTTGCTTCTTTTGGGCGAAGTGGGTTTGCCACTTCCGTGAGGTATATCTATGGTCTGAGTGTTGGCAGCCTGATAGGTGCTGCTTATTTCGTTTTCCTCCTTTTTCTGGAGCAGGTAGAGGTAGAGGCTTTCCTTCACTTTCTGTTCACGCTCAATGGATACCAAATATTTTGCCTGAGCAGGGTTCGAGGTGATTTTTGAAATTGCCTCACCGTGAAACCCTCTTAAAGCAAGGAGCTGAATGTCAATTGTGCGAATATGGTTGTTGATATTAGCTAAGATGTTGCTTCTCAAATTGTTCAGCTCCTTTTGTTTACTGATAACCAGCGGATTTTGTTCTGAGGTGTACTCTAAATGGCCCTGCAGTTGGAGCAACAGATTGTTATAAAGCGATATCTGGGTTTCTATCACACTATTGTTAATGCCCGAATTAACCAATAACAACTGATTCTGCGAAGTCTTATCATTTAACAGGTCACGGATATATTCGGCCATCGCCTTTTGGTTGGAAAGAGTGAGCAGCTCTGCATCCGACTTACTTTGTTGCTGCAGATACATGTCGCTAACACGACTTAAGTCAGTAATGCCATATCGGCTTTTGTACGTGGAAATGCTATCGTCCACACGGTCAAGATCCTGTTCCAACAGTTGAAGCCGGCTATCGATAAACCGCGAAGTGTTTTTGATAATCAGCTGTTTGTCTTCTAACCATCTTTCGTTGTAAACCTGGATAATCAGCGAAAGCACATACTCTGCCTCAATAGTGGAAAAATCTTTGTAGGTAAGATTGATAATTGTGGATCCCAGTTCCTCTATCTCTGCTGTCAAACGTGACTGTATTTCCTTTGCTTTGTTAATAGTTTCCCCTTTGGTCTTTGTTGAATCCATGCGCTGGACCACCTCCATCAACACATCAAGCGATTTGATATGACGCACAACATTGATTACATTGTTTTTTTGGTTGACAAAGCCCAATTCGTCAATATCCTTAGTGTTTGTCTCGGTGCTGTTTTTCCCCATGCTTTCCTCACGAACCATGATTGCCGCTTGACGAGTATAGAGATAAGGGGTAGTGAGCAAATAATAGATTGCAAACACCAGACACACAAAAACTGATGCAACAAGCCACCTCCACCTGTCTATGCAAAGATGCCAGAGGTCAGCAATTGTCATGAAGCTTTCAGCTTTCTTCTCGTTTGCCATATTATTTGTCCTATTTTATTAATAAAGCTCCCAGTGTGGTTAAGAACGAAGCAAGTGATAACCATAGCGACGGTTGGCTTAATGTGTTGCCCGTAGAGTTAGCTTCACGCTGTCGCTTCGGGGTGGGGGTCACATAGACTACATCGTTCTGTTGCAAGTAGAATGCCGGTGAGGATAGAACGTCCTGGCGGTCGCAGAGGTTAATGACAAAGGTGTGATCCTCGCCTTCTATCTCGCGGAACACCATCACGTTTTCGCGTTGACCGTTGATGGTCAAATCGCCGGCAAAAGTAATTGCGTCGAGAATGGTAAAATAGTCTTTCTGAATGTTGATGCGTCCGGGACGATTCACCTCTCCGAGCACGCTAACACCTAAGTTCACATATTCCACGGTGACGATTGGATCCTTGATTAATTCACGGTCAACCAGTCGGTCGTGCAAATAGGTAGCTACTTCCTGACGGGTTTTGCCCCCAACAGCAACTTTGCCTAACACAGGAAAACTAATGTCGCCTTGTTCATCAACAGTATAAGCCAATATCTGAGCTGTGCCGCTACCACTGGTATTTCCCAACGTCATTAGAGGGCTTTCCGTTGCTCCCAAAGGACGCATACTGTTAGATGCTACTGTCAAATTAAACTGACTCACCAACATCGGATCGGCAGTATTGATTACAATATTGATTTTGTCGTTTGGCCGCAAGCGTAGGGGCTGTTCTTTCTGCAGTGTCATGCCGCGAATCTCCTCAGCATTCTGGAAATAGGCCACGTTAGAGGGCGTTGTGCAACTACAGAGCCAGCCAACCAAGGTAATAAAGATAATGATATTGAAGTATTTCTTCATTTTAGGCTTTTGAAATGTTCACACTTTGCGCCCTGTCCGGATCAGCGAGACGAAGCTGCGCAGCTTGGCCGACTTGGGCTGGCAGTCACGCACGTACTGTTTGGCAGCATCGCGGTAGACGGGGTCCTGGGTTGAGATATAGAGGGCTATCCAGAGGTAGGCCCTTGCGTCGGTGGCAATCTTTGACTGTCGACGCTGATTGATATCTGAGAGCAATCCCAGGACCTGATTACGCAGCAGTTTCTCGTCAGCCGTATAACGGCACAGGTGAGCACAGATGAGCATCAACGCAAGGAAGTGGGCGCGGGCGGCCTCGTTCTTCACCTCATGGTTGCGATAGCGGTAGAGACGGGTCAGCATGTCGGCATCGCGACGGTTGACAGTAGTATCTTCCTCACGGTTGACACGGTGTTTCAGGATGGTCAGCAGATGGTTCTGCGTGTAATCGATAAAATCGGTGCGGATGGCATCGGCAGAGTCACGGTTGATGATCGTCACCTTGTTCTTGTCTACATCGCACATACGGATGTTCATCACACCTGAGACCAATTCCACGGACAGTTCCAGATGGATGGTACCATGAGACAGCTGAACGCGTTCGACCGTGGCCTCGTTACCGGCAAAAGGACCACTCGTAATCCTCACCTTGTCCTTCGCTTCTATACTGCTGATGGGCGGGACGATTTCATACTGCCCACGCTGCTTCAGGCATGCCTCCAGGAAATCCTGCATCATCCTGTCGGGAACGGTGGCGACACGGCCATTGGTGTCTAAATAATGCCTGAGCCGGATGTGCGACCGCTTGTTCCGTTCGTCATTGACAAGACTGTTGATGTCGGCCTCGGTGGTCTTGAGGAAAACGATGTTGACAAAGTCGCCAGAAACTGAGCTGTCAGCATTTTTCAGGAAGTCGTATGGATAGAAAGGCTCAACGATGGCCTTCCCGTCCTTCAGACGCTGCGCATTCTCCGTTTTGAGCCACTCCATGAAGCGCTTCATATCAAGATGCGTCATGATATACCAGCAACACGCGGCATGATCGTCATTCATATACCAATGTTTGCCCGCACAGTCCTTGCCTGTACGAGCTAAATATTTGTTTTCCAGACGGTTGTCCGTCGTCAAGAGACCTCTCAGTCCCGCCGAAATTCCGTAATTGCACAAAAAGCATTACTTTCGGCCAACTTCTAACCTGTTTCTCCACAAACATCTGCGATATGTGAAGTATCGGTTACAAAATTACAAAATAATTATCTGATTTTTCCATCTTTTTATAAGGAAAAGACGTTTTTACCGCTTGATTTAACACATATTAACCCCTCACCCTACAAACCTCTTGTTTTTTCATATTTATATTTTGTACTATCAGAATTTTTGACTATCTTTGCACCACTTTTCGATATTAGAAGCAACTATGAGTCAGTACTTGAAACTTTTCGCACTGCTGGGCTGCCTGTTTTGCATCTCAGCCATTAAAGCCGCAACGGAGAAGAATCTTTTGCGGCTTGAGGCTGACATGCTGAAATACATGGAGACCAAAGAGCGCGAAAAGTTCTTCAGCGTTACTGACCAGTTGAAAGAAGAAAGCAAGGAGGCCGGCAACGAGCAGTTGTTCTATAAGGCATGGGGCAATCAGGGCATATACGAAGCAGCCCAACAATACTATCAGAACGCCCTCGACATCGCTAAGGAGATGAAGGAATATGCCTTGAAAGACGGTAGCATCTACGGTGAATATGCCGCCATGCACACCGAGGCCATGATCCTGCTTCAGAAGCAGGACTATGAGGCTGCCGAGAAATCCTTCCTCAATGCGGTGGACTTCAGCCACCGACGCTTCCCTAACGAGAGTACAGCCGAGGACCTACGCGAGCTGATGAAGATAGCCTACATTCGCGACGACATAGCGATGGCTAAGAATTACGCCCACCAGTTGCTGTCTGAACCGAATGTGGCACCCCATCATAAGGGCAGGACATTGTCACGCCTCAGCATCATGGCCTTCGACGAAAACAACGTGGAGGAGTTCAACCACATCTACGAAGAGATGAAGCGACTGATGCAGACTCACCAAATCAGGACCATAAGCCTCTACACTGAGGTGAACTACCACATCATCAATGGCGACTACAAGCAGGCACTGCTCCTTGTTGACCGACTTTCTGCCGACACCTGTGCTGAAAGAAAGGCACTCATCTACCACCGCCTGGGCAACAACGAGAAAGCCTACGAGTATATGGTGCAATACAAGCATCTCTCTGACTCTATTGCCCGTGCTTCGCACGAAAACTCGATGGCCAGCATATACCTGCGCATGAACAACGACCGCCTGCGATTAGAACAGGAACTGCTTGCACAACAGAACAGCCAGCTACGCTATCGCTACTATATCTCCATCGCCGTATTCGTGATCATGCTACTGCTGTTCATGGTCATCAAGCGACGCAGGATTATCAAGCTGTTAAAGCACGACAACTCCATACTGGACTACGGAAAGAAGGGTGTTGAGAGAGCGCTCAAAGACCTGAACGAGCTGTCGTTCTACGAGAGCAAGACCGACCTTCCGCTCAACATGGCGGTGAAGGTCAACAAGCTCTGCGACCATCTGGCCAATGTCACTCAGGTACACTGCAACAAGAACGTCGTCACTGTGTTCCAGACCGACTTCGCAGACGACTTCGAGATCACCACTAATTCCGGAGCATTGGAAAAGCTGCTCTCGCACCTGCTCAACTCTTCCTCGAACTTCACTCGCAAGGGCACCATCGTGCTGAGGTGTACCGAAGAGGGCGAGTTTGTCATGTTCAGCATCACCGATACCAGCAAGGTGCTTGCCGACAGGTCAACGGGCCAGTCAGCCGGAATATCAGAAGACAGCGAAGACACTACCCGCTACATCAGCATGAACCTCAACATCTGCCAGTCCATCAGCCGCCTGTTGCATGGACGTCTATGGCACGACATTGAATATACCGAGGGAACACGATTCTACTTCAAGATTCCCAAACAACCTGCTACCAGCAGTCCCAACACCATTCAGCTCATCGCACAAACCACTAACAGGAAAGAAAGAAAAGAAAGCTCGATATGGACAAGAAAAGAATCCCCATTGCAAGACGACTCACGGGAAGGATCTTGATTTGGATGGTATTCGTTGGCCTCGGCTTGGCATACCTCCTGTTCTATTTCGAAGGGAACGCCATACGCGAATCCTATTCTGAGATATACCGCAACAAGATGCTCATCACCAACGAGTATACGCGCCGAGTCATCTCCGACGTATACGTTGCCGTGACCAACAATATCTACTATCTGGAACATACGCTCGACAAGCCCGATCTGCACAAGGGCACGATGGAACGTATAGTTAAAAGCGGTACGCGCGTCAGAAGCTGTGGCATCAGCTTTATCGAGGGCTACTACCCACAGAAGGAGACTCATTTCTGTCCCTTTGCCTGGCGAAACACGACCAACCCCGACGTTATCTATTCGCAAGACATGGGCGATGCCGACCTTGACTATCTCACCGCCGACTGGTTCCTCGACATTGTCAAGAGCGACTCGGCACAGTGGTCCGATCCTTTTTATGATGGCTATGACAACAAGACCGCCCTATCGGCCTATATGGTACCTATACACGACCAGGAAGGGCGCGTCGTGGCCGTGCTCGGAGCCGACATCTCGCTCGACTGGCTCACCAACAAGCTGAGCGAGACCGACAGCGTCATCAACAAGAACTCGATGTTCATGGCAACCAAGTTCAAGATGAAGTCATACAGCTTCATCATCAACCACGACGGTTCTTACTTGACCCATAGCGATGAAAGCAGCATCATGAAGGGCAATTTCTACAGCCAGTTAGAGTCGTGCGACGGCAGCGACGTGAAGGCACTGGTAGACCAGATGCAGGCCGGCATAGCGTCTGACAACAAAAGCATCGGGCGATTTGTTTTCAACGGCGAGGAATGCTACATCTTCTACATCCCCGTGAAGTACACCAGATGGCTCATGGTCTCTATCGTACCATGCCATGCCATCGACATGCTGGGCTATCTCAATGCCGGCACGATAACCATCATTATCCTACTGGCCATGTTGCTCCTCGTGGTGGTGGCGCACCATTACATGAAAAACGCCATCGAACCACTGAATCAGCTTACCCAACTGACCGACGACATCAGCAATGGCCGTTTCGACACGCCAGTACCCGAGCTGAAGCACAACGACGAAATCAGCGAACTGCGCGACTCCATACAAGAGATGCAGTTCAAACTGTCCAATACGTAATTTCGCATGTCATACCTTTAAAAATACTACTATTGTGGAAGACGAAACTAAGACTATATCCAAACGGCCCTCTCGCCGTATCCTGCTGACCGTGTTCATCATATTGATGGTCACGGTTGCCGCAGCCATGCTCACCTGCTACCAGCTCATCTATGCCGAAGTCTACTCACGCTATATCGGCGTCAAGAACACATCGGCAGAGAAGGTGAGCAAGATTATCAGGGGCACAGAGATGAACGCCAACAACGTGTTCGACGAAGTGAGCATGCACCTTGAAAACTCCGAGGAGGTGATTACCGCGCTGAAGAGCAAGGCGAACCTGAACCTCGACGTACGTGGCTACTTTGCAGCCTTCGTTCCCGACTATTTCCCCGAAAAAGGAACCTGGTTCGAGCCTTATATCTACCAGCCCGAATACGGAGGCTTCGAATACCGCCAGGTGGGCTCGGCACGCCATAACTACACCAAGTCGCCATGGTACATTCAGGCCAAGGAGAGCGGAAAGAGCTTTTGGTCAGAGCCTTACTACTACTACGACGGCACCAGTATGAGCGGCCATTACACCACGTTCATCAAGCCACTTTATAACATGAAGGGCGACCTGGCCTGCGTATGTGGAGCCGATATGAAGTTCGAATGGCTGGCCAAGGAACTGAAGTGGGTCGACGAGAGCAGCAAGAACAACAAGCTGCTGAACAAGTATAAAATATTCAGGGACTCCAAGTTCTATACCATCATTCTCAACAACGACGGTGCCTGTATAGCCCATCCCGAGGAGAAGGAGATCAACATTAGCGACAAAGAGATGCTTAAGGACCTGGCACAGAACAAGAACGGCGTGGCCACCATGAGCATCGACGGCGAGACGTGCATGATATTCTACGGACCCATTGAATTTGTTAACTGGTCGATAGCAGTCATCGTGCCTCGAAGCGAAATTATGAAACCCATGCTCACCATCGCCACCCTCTTCTTGGCGATAGTTACCTTAGGCATGATAATTGTGTGGTTGGTATGCAAAAAATGATCAGGAAATTATTCTCAGCGCCCTCCCTTAGACTCAACACGCTGATTGTGCTGGAGATTATGACACTGCTTGTCGTGTCGCTCGGGGCGTTGTTTTTCTTTACACGCAAATCACTCGTCGAGGAGTCGAAACTGGATGCAGAGCAGCGTTTGGAGACTACGGTGCAGCGTGTTGACGACATTCTGATGACCATCGAACAGACGTCAGGCAACTTCTACTACCGCCTGTTGGAACAGCTCGACCAGCCCGAACGCATCGCATCTATCGCCCGCCGGCTGGTGGAGAGCAACTCCAACATCGACGGCTGTGCCATCGCATTCAAGCCTAACTATTATCCCGGCCACGAGCTGTTTATCAACTACGTCCACCGAAAAAAGTACAATTCGCCGGAGCTCATCATCTCCGACAAATCGGTCGGAATCCCCTATACCAAGCAGCCGTGGTTCATAGAGACCATGCGCACATGCCGCCCCGTATGGATCGATCCCGGAAACAACAAGGACTACGGTTTCGAGCCTATCATCACCTTCTGCCTGCCCATCCGCGACCGAAGCGACGAGTGCGTGGGAGTCATTGCCGTGGGCTTGTCCATCAGTCTGCTGTCACAGATCATACTCGAAACGAAGCCCACCCCCAACAGCTACAGCATGCTACTTGCACACGACGGTTCCTACATCATCCACCCCGACCGTGAGAAGCTGGCGGGCAAGACCGTGTTCGAAATACCTGATATAGCCGAAAGTCCCTCGGCAATATCGGTAGCCAAGGTCATGCTGAAAGGCGAGACGGGCGACATGTCGTTCAAGATGAACGACTATACCTGGTACATATTCTTCAAACCGTTTGTACGCAACAATCTTCCCGGTCGGTCCATGGGTTCGTTGAACTGGAGCATTGCCACCATCTATCCAAAGGACGACATCTTCGGCGAATACAACCATCTGGTGTTCCATGTCTTAGGCATCGTGTTGATAGCCCTGTTAGTGTTCTACATGCTGTGCCGCATATCCATACGCAAGCAGATGAGCCCACTGGCCTATCTCACCGAGTCGGCAGAGCGCATTGCCGAGGGCCACTACGACGAGAACATCCCTGACGTGAAGCGCGACGACGAGGTGGGTGTCTTCTACAAGCACTTCCAGATGATGCAGAAGGCATTGGAGAAGAACATCATCAAGCAGGAAGAACAGAGAGCCACGCTGCTCACACACCATGAGAGACTGCTGGAAACCCACAAGCAGATAGAGCAAGACGACCAAGTGAAGGCCACCTTCCTGCACAACATCACCAACAGGATGATTACCCCGGCAAAGGTCATCAACGCCAGCGTTGCCCAACTCTGCGACAACTACCAGACCATCACCCCGTCGGAGGCTGACAAGGAGATCGACAACATCAAACAGCAGAGCGATACCATTATGGAGCTGCTCAGCCATAAATTCGATGCAAACGTGCCTAACGCTTCCACCGGTAGGCCTCAAACCCCGTCAAACGAAGAAGGAAAGGAGGATAGCCATGAGTGAACAAGTAGTAAAACACACCCTTTCCAAGCGACTCAGCCGCACCATCATGCTGCTGGCAGTGCCCCTTTTCGCGCTGTCGTTAGGCATCTTCTACCAACATGCACGCAATCTCCTGCACAAAGAGGCCATAGCACGGTCGCGCGCTATTCTTAGCACCACCGAACAACTCGTCGAGAACTATCTCAGCACGATTGAGACTGCAGCCAAGTCGAATGTGTGGATGCTCGAGGAGAACTTCACCCCCGACTCACTGCCTGCATTGGCACACCGTATCGTTAGCCTCAACGGAAGCGTGCTCAGTTGCTCAGTAGCCACCGAGCCCGACGTTTTTCCCAACTATGCCGACCGATTCTCGGTTTACACCGTCCATGACGGCGACACCATTATCACCGCTCTCGAGCCCGAATTCGAATATTTCCAGAAGAACTGGTATAAGCAGCCCATGGAGACGGGCCGTCCCTGTTGGATCAATCCATTCAGCGATTTCAACGAAGGCACCATCAACTACCATGATGCCGTGGGCTCCTACTGCATACCGCTGCGGCCTCATGGCGACCGCATTGAAGGCGTCGTCTCCGTCGACTTCTCCTTCCAGACACTTCGCAAGACCGTCCTCGCTACCCACCATCCCTATCCAAGCTCCTACTACATGGTGCTGGGGCCTGCCGGTGGCTATCTCATTCATCCTGAGAGCAGCCTGCTCTTCAAGAAGACCATCTTCACGGCTACCGACTCGGTGGAACACCCTGACATCATCGCACTCGGGAAGGAAATGACGAGCCGCAAATACGGAACGATGCACGTAGCATTCGACGACGTGCTCTGTCATGTGACCTACATGCCCGTTTCAGACACCGGATGGAGCATCGCCCTGGTGTGTCACGACGAAGACGTGCTGGCCGACTACAACCATCTGGGCATCATCCTTATCATCTTCGTTGTCCTCGGCATGCTGGGCATCGCTGCGATCACACGGAGGTTTGTCCAGCGCAACATACGTCCGCTTAATGAGTTGATGGAAGCTACGAACAAGGTGGCTGAAGGCAACTACGACACCGAAATACCAACGACCGATCACAAGGATATCGTGGGTAAACTGCAGAACGCCTTTCATAAGATGCAGCAGGCACTTATCTCGCGTGAGAAAGAGATTCAGCGCAACGATGCAGAGATATCAGAGGAGAGCGCAGAACTGGAACGCTCGCTGCCGCTGGCTCAGGAAGCATCCAAGCGTAGGAAACAATTCGTACAGAACGTATCACGCCAGTTCAGCGCACCGATTGGCATCATCAACGGACTGGCACATGTGCTCCACAATTATATTTCCACTAAACAACATAGCAAGTCGGGCGGAAACCAGCAGCCGGGCGGGGATATACAACATATCAGCACCACGATGAAGCATAGCGCCATCCTGCTGGAACGCACCACCCTCATGCTCTACGACATTTCCGATACCAGCGTGGCCGACACTGCGCGTTATCAGAAGAGCGATGTGGTGGCCTGCAACGAATTGGCCCGCGAATGCATCAGCTATATCTCTAGTAACCACAGAGATGCTGTCTTCCACTTCGAGACCGAGCTGCCCGACAGCTTCAGCGTCAAGACCAATCATCTGTTCTTGATGCGTACCGTCAGGGAACTGCTCTACAACGCAGCCAAGTTCTCTGACAAGCAGCACATCACGCTACGTGTCACTCAGACAGACGCCACCGTGCGCTTCACCATCGAGGATGTCGGCCCTGGCATTCCCGAGGACTACTCAGAGCTGATTTTCGTGCCATTCACGAAAATTGACGACCAGAGTGAAGGACTGGGTATCGGTCTGCCGCTTTGTAAGAGTCACATGGACGGACTTGACGGCAACCTCATCATAGACAAGAGCTACAGTCAGGGCTGTCGCATCATTGCTGAGATACCCAAGGAATAACTATTAAATATCTTACAAGTACCATGAGAAAGCTGCTTGGCATTTTGCTTGGGCTGCTATTCACACACCAGGCCATCGCACAGATTCCATATTTTGCAGGAACCGTGGGCGATGGCCTGCTTTATGGCTATTCGTCGGTGAAGTTCCGACCAGGCATCAACCATCAGGAAACCTACTCCACCTTCCAGTATGGCATAGGCAACGAGTTTGCCACCGGCATCGACCTCTATACCGGACCTGACTGCGCCTATTGGGGAGGTCTTCTGCGCTATGGGCACAAATTCAGCCAGTGGCTGAACATCGGCGGCGAGATGATGTCGTCGTTCGACCTGAACAACAGTTTCCAGTTTGCCTACCTCACGTCAGGCCTCTACATGAACGGTGCCCTATCGTCAGACGGGCGACTATTCTGGTGCACCAATAGCTGGTGGGTGGCCAACAAGGATGCCGACGATACATGGTCGAACTATGAGTATCTGGGCTATGCGTTCAAGTTGAAGAACGGTCATTCCCTCACGCCCATGGTCGGTGCCATCCATTCCTGGAAGTTCGACCAGGATGTAGACGTGGCTACCGGCTTCTACTACACCGTCAAGAACTGGACCATGTATTTTTGGGGAAACGACTTCCTGAAAAGTCATCCACGTTTAGTTCTTGGACTTGAGTTCATTCTTTAACCCAAATCGTTCATTAGAACGAATTAGTTCTTATTTTCTGTCTTTTCATGCCATAGCAGTATTTCTTTTGGCATCTTGTTGACATAGTCTTTTTGACGTAGCCCGCTACGCCTTCAAAGCCTATACCATCAATCTGCTCAAAACAAATACTACTCTGACATAAAATCTAATGACCGATTTGGGTTTAATAGGAAATCGATTAACGCTCGGTTACGATACAAAGTCGACGAGTTTGTTCAACAAAGTCGACGAGTTTGTCGAACAAAGTCGACGAGTTTGTATCGCGAAGCAGGCTCCGTTGGTGAAGAATATAATGATTATCCGCAATCTTCAACTTCTCCCAACTAAATCAAACAGCATTTCGACGAGACGGGGAACGCCATAGTGGTCAATGTCGCTTTCAGCCACCCACTGGTAGTCGGACGGCAAGGCGGGCTTTTTGTCGCACTCCAACAGATAGAAGTCGGCCATAAGGATGCGGTGTGTCAGCACATGCCTGACACCCTTGCGAAGCAATGAGAGACGTCCGTCAAAGGTCGGCAAGGACTCGTCTTCTATGAGATAGGGCTCCCATAAGCCTTGCCAGATATCGCCAGCACCACGCCGATGCAAAGCCACACATCCGTTCCACCTTATATATATATAGATAAGGTGTCGCGTTTTTATGCTTAGTTTTCTTAGTTTTACAGGCAACGCCCCCACCCTTCCCTCACGGAATGCCACACAGGACACTACCAACGGACAAGTATGACAGTGAGGTGATGACGGCGTACACTGCAAGGCACCGAAATCCATGATGGCCTGATTGTAATCGGCAGCGCGGTCTGTCGGTAACAATTCCTGTGCCAGAGCGGTGAACGCATGCTTGCCCTCGTAACTATTGATAGGCGTATCGATGCCGAAGTGACGGGCCAGCACGCGGTAGACGTTGCCGTCGACCACAGCAGCTGGCAGTCCGAAGGCAAACGAGCCGATGGCTGCAGCGGTATAGTCGCCCACGCCTTTCAGGCTTTTAATGCCTTCAAGCGTAGTAGGGAAACCGCCAAGGGCCACCACCTGACGGGCAGCGGCATGGAGGTTGCGGGCACGACTATAGTAGCCCAGTCCCTGCCACTCGCGGAGCACCTCGTCTTCTGAAGCCGCAGCCAGCAACTCGATGGTGGGCCAACGGCGCATGAACCGCTCCCAGTACTCCCAGCCCTGCTGCACACGCGTCTGCTGCAGGATAATCTCGCTGAGCCAGATGGGGTAAGGATCACAGGTCTGCCGCCAAGGAAGCTCGCGCCCATTCGCCTCAAACCAGCGAAGGAGCGCGAGCGAAAAGTCACTATGCATAAGGTGGGGTTATTTCACGTTGCCCACCCGAATAAGGTATTCACCAATCTGGACGGCATTCAGGGCAGCACCCTTGCGAATCTGGTCGCCTGAGAGCCAGAAAGTGAGGCCGTTGTCGTCGGAGAGATCCTTGCGCACACGACCTACGAACACATCGTCCTTACCGGCAGTGTGGAGCGGCATGGGATAGGTGAGCGTCGACGGGTCGTCGACCAGCGTACAGCCGGGAGCAGCGGCGATGGCCTGCTGGGCCTCCTCGACGCTAAGGGGACGCTCGGTCTCGATCCACACACTCTCGGAGTGGGAGCGCAGGGAGCTGACACGCACACACATAGCCGAGCACTTGGCATCGGTATGCATAATCTTGCGCGTCTCGTTGTACATCTTCATCTCTTCCTTCGTATAGCCGTTGGGCTGGAACACGTCGATCTGAGGAATGACATTGTAGGCCAGCTGATGCGGAAACTTCTTGATGGTCTGCACCTCGCCCGTCTCTACGATTTCCTTGTACTGCTGCTGCAGTTCGGCCATAGCAGCGGCACCGGCACCGGAAGCACTCTGGTAGGAGGCCACGTGGATGCGCTTGATGTGGCTGAGCTGCTCGAGCGGCTGCAAGACAACCACCATCATGATAGTGGTGCAGTTGGGGTTAGCGATGATGCCGCGAGGACGGTTCAAGGCATCCTCGGCGTTACACTCAGGCACCACAAGGGGCACATCGTCGTCCATGCGGAAGGCCGAGCTGTTGTCGATCATCACACAACCGTACTTCGTGATATCTTCGGCAAACTCCTTCGACGTGCCTGCCCCGGCAGAGGTGAAGGCGATGTCGATGTCCTTGAAGTCGTCGTTGTGCTGCAACAGCTTCACTTCGATGTCCTTGCCACGGAAAGTGTACTTACGACCGGCTGAGCGCTCAGAACCAAAGAGCACGAGCTCGTCCATCGGGAAATTTCTCTCGTCGAGCAGGCGCAGGAATTCCTGACCTACGGCACCGCTCGCACCTACAATTGCTACTTTCATTTTGTTTACTTTTTACTCGTTTATCTTACTTTTTGGCTGCAAAGGTAGAAAATAATTATGAATTATGAATTATGAATTATGAATTATTTCGTACCTTTGCAGTCGAAATGACGATTTTTGCATCATATCTGCCCATCAACAACCCCACGTTCATCTTTTTCGTGGTGCTGATAATTATCCTGTTTGCTCCTATCATCATGAGCAAACTGAGGATTCCGCATATCATCGGCATGGTGCTGGCAGGCATGATCATCGGTGAGCACGGACTGAACATACTGGTGCGCGACAACTCGTTCGAGCTGTTCGGACGCGTGGGTCTGCTCTACATCATGTTTCTGGCCGGATTAGAGATGGACATGGAGAGCGTGAAGAAGAAGTCGAAGCACTTTATCATCTTCGGTCTGCTGACCTGTCTGGTACCGCTCTCGCTAACCTACCTGATGTCGATGTCGCTCTTAGGCTACAGCGGAAGGGCATCGTTCCTGTTGGGCTGCATCATGGCATCGAACACGCTCATCGCCTATCCCATCGTGGGCCGCTACGGTCTGCAGCGCAACTCGAGCGTAATGCTCAGCGTGGGGTCGTCGATGATTTCGCTGTTCCTGGCTCTTGTCATGCTGGCCGGACTGTCGGGATCGTTCGACGATAATAGCAGCTGGCTGTTCTGGCTGCTGTTTGCAGCGAAGTTTGCCGCGTTCTGCGTGGGTAGCGTGACGCTCATTCCCCGACTGGCACGCTATTTCCTGCGCCGTTACAGCGACGCAGTGATGCAATACATCTTCGTCATGGCCGTGATGTTCCTTAGTGCGGCACTGAGCGACCTCATCGGGTTAGAGGGCATCTTCGGTGCTTTCCTCTCCGGACTGATCCTGAACCGCTACATCCCACATGTGTCACCACTGATGAACCGTATCGAGTTCATCGGCAACGCACTGTTCATCCCTTATTTCCTTATCGGTGTGGGCATGCTCATTAACCTGCGCACACTGTCCAACGGACCAGAAGTGCTGTGGGTCATGGTGCTCATTGCCTTCTTCGGCACATTCGGAAAAGCCGTGGCCGCCTATCTGTCGGCCCTGCTGTTCAGGCTGACGAAAAGCGAGGGACACATGATGTTCGGACTGACGTCGGCCCATGCAGCCGGTGCCATCGCCATGGTGATGGTGGGCATGCGGCTGGAGGTATCGCCTGGCGTGATGCTGGTAGACGACCACATGCTCAACGGCGTGGTGCTGATGATCCTGGTGACCTGCATCATCTCAACGCTGATGACCGAGAAGGCATGCGTGCAAATCAGCATCAAGAACCTCAGACCATCCCCAAACGAGAAAGGTTCAGACCACCTATCTCGCACGAGAGGAGAAAGAGGCGAGGCAGAGAAGACACTCGTCTGCGTGAAATACCCTGACATCGCGCCTCATCTGCTTTATCTGGCCATGCTGTTCCGTAATGAGAAGAACGACAGCGAACTGATGGCACTGAACGTGGTCTACGACGGACAGGACAGTAATGCCGAGCGCGAACGCGGACTACAGCTATTGGAGAAGCTACAGCAGCAGGCCAGTGCCGCAGAGGTAAAGCTGCAGACACAGGTGCGACTGGCCACCAACATTGCCAATGGCATCAAGCACGCCTTCCGCGAGCACGGCTGCACGGAGATTGTCATGGGCATGCACGTACATACAGAGGTGACGCAGAAATTCTGGGGCGAATTCATACAGAGCCTCTACAACGGACTGAACCGCCAGATCATCCTTACCCGCTTCTCGCAACCGCTCAACACCTTGCGCTGCATGCAGGTAGCGGTGCCCTCGAGGGCCGAGTTCGAACCGGGCTTCCATCGCTGGTTAGACCGACTGTGTAGGCTCGCAAGTGCACTGGAATGTCGTATACAGTTCCACGGAAGGCAGGAGTCGCTGGCACTCATTGCCGAGTATATCGACAACCTGAAACTGACGGTACGCAGTGAGTTCAAACAGATGGAGCATTGGAACGAACTGCCGCAGCTGGCCAGCAACATGCCTACAGACCATCTGCTGGTGGTCATCACAGCCCGTAAGGGCACCATCAGCTACAAGAACGCCCTTGACCGTCTGCCCACAGAACTTACAAAGTACTACTCCGGCCGCAACCTCATGATTATCTTCCCCGACCAGTATGGCCAAACAAAGGAGGATGCCATGAGCTTCACCGAGGCACAGCACCACGAAGAGAAGAGCATCTATGACTGGATTTTGAAGAAGATTGAGGGAATTAGTTGTGGAGTGAAGGGGAGTGAAAGGGAGTGAAGGGGAGTGAAAAGACAATAGATTCGATTATCTGCAAACAACATAAACATATCCAATAATGGAGAAATACGGATTTGAAAATGTCATTGCATGGCAAAAGGCACATGCCTTTACGATTCTCGTATACCAATTAACAAGGCTATTCCCTGACGATGAAAGGTTTGGGCTTACGTCACAATTCCGTAGAGCTGCTGTATCTATAGAGGCCAATATAGCTGAAGGCTATAAAAAAATCAGCAAGGCAGATAAACTGCGCTTCTACAATATCGCACAAGGCAGCCTCGAAGAATGTCGCACATATATCATCTTGGCAAGAGACCTGGCATTTGTTTCTGCCGAACAATATGGTCAATTATACGACACGCTTGAAAATACGAGTAAGTTCCTCAACTCATATTGCCACGGTATTATAAACAACAGCGGAATAAAAGATTAGCGCCACAAAACAATTGTCCCTTCACTACCCCTCACTACCCTTCACTACCCTTCACTACCCTTCACTACCCTTCACTACCCTTCACTACCCTTCACTACCCTTCACTACCCTTCACTACCCTTCACTACAAAAAATAATATGATTAGAATAGAAAATATTACCAAGAGCTTCGGCTCACTTCAGGTGCTCAAAGGCATCGACCTGCACATCGCCAAGGGCGAGGTGGTAAGCATCGTAGGACCCAGCGGTGCCGGCAAGACCACACTGCTACAGATTATCGGTACACTGGACCGTCCTGACGGCGGTTCCGTGTGTGTCGATGGTATCGACACCACTACGCTCTCCCGGAAAAAGCTGAGCGATTTCCGTAACCGCCAGTTAGGCTTCGTGTTCCAGTTCCACCAACTGCTGCCAGAGTTCACGGCCATAGAGAACATTATGATTCCCGCCTATATCGCCGGACGCAGCAAGAAGGAGGCAAAGAACCGTGCAGAGGAACTGCTCGACTTCATGGGGCTGAGCGACCGTGCCCGCCATAAGCCCAACGAGCTGAGCGGCGGTGAGAAACAACGCGTGGCCGTGGCACGCGCCTTAGTAAACAACCCGAAGGTCATCTTGGCTGACGAGCCGAGCGGCTCGCTCGACACGAAGAACAAGCAGGAACTACACCAACTGTTCTTCGACCTGCGTGACCAGTTCGGACAGACCTTCGTCATCGTGACCCACGACGAGCAGTTGGCCACACTGACAGACCGCACCATCCACATGCGCGACGGTCTGTTGGAAATCCCAGAGGCCCTATCAGTCCCAAAACAATTGTCAATAGTAGCCCCCTCGGGGGCAGAAGGGGGTGCTTGTGATTAAACTCGGCGACTACAATACCCTCCGCATCAAAAAGCGTACGGACTTCGGTCTTTACCTCGATGGCGGAGAGGAGGTTGGCAACATCCTGCTGCCTACCCGCTACTGCACGCCCAACATGCACATAGGTGATGATCTTGAGGTGTTTCTCTACTTAGATCAGGAGGAGCGCCTCATTGCCACTACCGAACATCCCTATGCCAAGGTAGGCGAGTTCGCCTGCCTTGAGGTGGCTTGGACGAATGAATATGGAGCGTTCCTGAAGTGGGGACTGATGAAGGATCTGTTCTGTCCGTTCCGTGAACAGAAACAGCGCATGGAACGCGGCAAACACTATATCGTCTATATCAAGCTCGACGAAGACAGCTACCGCCTCATGGCCACTGCAAAGGTCGAGCGGTATCTCTCCGTCCCGTATGTTGCGACTAAGTCGCAACAAACAGAACAGTTGACCGAGCAAGCTCCACAACCACTTCCCAAACACGGCGATGCCGTGGACTGCCTCATCTGGCAGAAAACTGACCTGGGCTTCAAGGCCATCGTGGACAATCGTTACCAAGGACAGCTCTACGACAACCAGATCTTTGAGCCACTCAGGACGGGAAACCGCTTGACCGCCTATATAGACCACGTACGGCAGGACGGAAAGATAGACCTGACCTTCCAGCCCACTGGACGCCAACACACGCTGGACTTCGCCGAGGTGCTGCTGCGCTACCTTCATGAGAACGACGGACGCTGTGACCTGGGCGACAAGAGTCCAGCCGAACTGATCTACGACCGCTTCAAAGTGTCGAAGAAAGCATATAAAAAAGCCATCGGCGACTTGTATCGCCGACGGCTCATCACCATCTCGGACGAGGGCATTGCCCTCGTCTGAAATGTCCTTATCACTTGCTAGCCTGCAACTGCAGACTGAGTGCGCAGTTGTAGGTCTTGCTACCTGTAATCTTAGTACTCAGCTTCAAGACGAGACGGTCGGTCTTGAAGTTCACGTCAACAACCGACTCGTCGTTGAGGAACTTGTTGCCCATGGCCGAATCTTTCAGGTTGATGCGGAAAGTGCCTTCCTCACTGCTGATCCAGCCCCAATCACAAGCATCCACCGTGGTATTGCCATAGTTGATATAGAGCTGACCTGTCTTGGTAACCACCACACTCTTGATAACCTTGCTAAACTCTGCCTTCTCACTTTCAGTGAACTCTGCACCATGGCTGATAGCCTCATCGCGCACCTGTGCCATGTTGCCGCCAGTGAACTCCTTAAAAGTATTCACATCACCTTCCAAGTCGAGAATCATGCCTGTCACATTCCAGGTACGGCAGAGATATTCGGTAAGGAGACCCTGAGCTGCAGCCTGACTAAGGATATAGTTTACAACTGCGGCTTCTGCGCCACCGTTGGCAGTGCTCAGCACAATTTCGCCAATGGGCGGTTCAATGAACTCGATGGTAATAGAGAAGGTGATACGAGCAGAGCCGCCAGCACGGGTTACCCCTTCCACCTTAAGCCAACCACGGTTGCCGGCCAGCGTGTAAGTATTGTCTTTCACGCTCTCCACTGGATAAGTGCGATACTCCCTCTTGGTCTTGCCGTTTTCGGTAGAAGTAAACTCAAACACGGCCATTCCGTCTTCAGTCAGATCAACGCTTGTCATTTTGGGCAGAGTATTCTTCTCTGCGTCGGAAAGCTTTTCGTAGTTTGCACCCGAATACTCAAACGTCGAAGCCACTGCTGGAGTAATGCTAATCTCTACTGCCTTGTCTTCATACCTCGGCGTAGTCAGCGTCACATTATCAGTTTTCTTGGGTTCCGACGAGCTGCTATCGTCGTCATCACCGCACGACACATTACAAATGGCAACACATGCTGCCATGGCAAGATAAAAGAAATTCTTTTTCATTGTCATCATAGGTTTTTAAATAAATAATTCAAGTCTTTGTTAGAAGAAACGGCCACTCAAGCGAATGTTGAGCACGGGATATACCACGATCTTCGACATGATATCGAAGAATTTGTCGGCATCTTTGTTGTCAACGTCGCCCTTAGTCAGCTTATGGTACGACTTGTCGCCAAAGTCGTCTTTTGTTGTAGTCCACACGCTGGGTTTACCCCAGAACTGAACACCGAAGTCGCAGCTCACGCTGATAGTGCTCTTGGGTACAGCCCGTCCAAAACCTATGCCTACATAGGGTTTGAAAGAGTTTACCTTCACGTCTGCAGCCACGTCACCATTCTCGTCAGAGGTGATGCGGTAGTCACCCAACTTGATACCTGCCGTACCCCAGTCCTTCTTTGCGAGGAATGTCTCGGTGTTATAGATATTCACCAACTTTGAGCCACCGATGAAAGCGCCAGCAGTAAGGTGGAATGAGGAATTCTTAAAGGGATAATAATCGATGAGGAACTTGAAATCGGTCTTATTCAACTTACCTTCAACATTCACTTTCTTGGCAGTGAAGGTAGGGTCGGTGGAGTCGATGTCTACATCGGCGTCATACTTCACCTTTGGAAGGAACGACACACCGGCTCGCACGGCAAAATAGTCAGTCATCGGCATGGCCAAATCAATTCCTATACCATCGGTTCCCAGCGAGATGCCACCTCCGAGGTGGTTGAACAGATTCTCAGTCTGTGCATTAGCACTCTGCGAGAGCACCACCAGTGCCATCGTCAGGACAAGTGATAATTTCTTCATAAACCCTTAAGCAAATAAACTAAAGAGGTCTTCGTGTGGCCTCATGGCCATATGAAGAACTTGTTGTACGGTGGATGGGCATGAATCTATGGGGATTAGCCTTGGTTTTGA
>Ga0310695_10001517_pt1 | contig 54570 bp, 38 predicted proteins | sample RumenRJG_04DNA_FD_203882 | JGI IMG/M metagenome (GOLD analysis project Ga0310695, IMG submission 203882) | Bovine rumen microbial communities from Lethbridge, Alberta, Canada - RJG_04 (v2) (version 2) | ecosystem: Host-associated > Mammals > Digestive system > Stomach > Rumen | place: Canada...
CAAAACAAAGAAAAAGCAGCCGCCTGAAAAATATCCCATTCTCAGGCGGTTGATTTGCAAAGAGGGTGAGCCATAACTGAATTATGACACACCCTCTTGATTTTTCCCCTGTAATACCCGTTTTTCTCATAATATCTGTTCTCCTTGATGAAAAATCCAATTTCTCCTAATTTCCGCAACAGGCTGAAATCCAGCAATTAATTACTTTTCTTCGAAAAAATGTTTTAAAAAAACCTCAAAAAAATTTGGTCAGTTCCCAAAACGGCATTAACTTTGCACCGCTTTTCGAAACAAATGCGTTTCGCTAAGTGCGTTCGGGGTGTAGCTCAGTCCGGTTAGAGTACGCGTCTGGGGGGCGTGGGGTCGCTTGTTCGAATCAAGTCACCCCGACAACGCAAGAAGTGCTGATGATCATTGACCATCGGCACTTTTTTTAATTTTTTGACGTGATAAAATGACACAATTATGGTAAAGCGAATGGTATTGATGATAATGGCGCTGGCGGCCGTGCTGCCGGCCTTGTCGGGCGCGTGGCTGGGCGGCGACATCTCGATGATGACCTCTAATGCCCGCAATGGCGTGATTTATAAGGACTCGTGCGGAGTGGCTGTGGATCCTTATGACCTGTTTCACGAGCAGGGGTGGAACATGATGCGTGTGCGCCTGTTTGTGGATCCGCGCAATGCGCCGGGCCGTCATCACGACGAGGGCGTGTGCCAGGACCTGGACTATGTCATCAACCTGTGCAAGACCATTAGGGCGCGTGGCTTTGAAGTCATGCTCGATTTCCATTATAGTGACACCTGGGCTGACCCTGCCAAGCAGTTTGTACCCAAGCGATGGGAAGGCCTGGGATCCAAATCGCTGGCCGACAGTATCTACCGTTATACCCGCAACTGCCTTCAGGCCTTGAAGGCGGCAGGAATCGTTCCCGCAATGATTCAAGTGGGTAACGAGATCACCTTCGGCATGGACTGGCCAGTGGGCCGTGTTGACCCCATGAGCGCCGACAACTGGGACGTTTTCACCAGGTTGCTCAAGGCTGGTTGCAAGGCTTGCCGCGAGGTGTGCCCCAACGCGGGAATTATCATTCACACCGAGAAGGCCGGCCAGTGGGAAATGACCCGTAACTATTATGACCGCTTGCGACTGGCCCGAGTGGACTATGATGTCATCGGCCTGAGTTACTATCCCATGTGGCATGGCACGATTCCCAATCTGGGAGTCACGCTCGACTCGCTGGCAGCGCGTTTCCCCGACAAGCCAGTGATGATTGTCGAGGCGGCCTATTACTACCTGCACGACGGCGTGAATCGTGGCGAAGAGGATTTCACACATTGCCCGCCGGGAACCATCGAGGGCCAGCGCCAATTCACTGCCGACCTGGTTGCCGAACTGAACCGCCATGCCAACGTGACGGGCCTCTTCTGGTGGTACCCCGAGGAGAACCGCTATGGTACACGCCATGAGAAGAGCGACTGGGGGCTGAACCGCGGCCTGTTCAACAGCGCCAATGGCAAGGCCCTGCCGGCACTGTACGAGATGAGCCGTTTCAAGCATTAGCCAGTCATAGCAATAACACCCGCACGATCATGAATAAACAATCCAAATCTATCGGTATCCTCTGTGCCGTCTTGTCGGCTGTGTGCTACGGCACCAACCCCTTTGGCGCGTTGCCTCTCTATGAGGAGGGAGTGAACACCGCCACGGTGCTGGCCCACCGTTTCGGGCTGGCTGTCATTCTGCTGGCCGTGATTATGGTTATCAAGCGCATCGACTTCAAGGTCACGCGCCGGGAGTTCAAGGTGCTGTTCTCCCTTGGAGTCCTGTTTGCGGCCTCCAGCATCACCTATTACCAGAGTTTCCACTTCATGGACGCCGGCATTGCCTCGACCATCCTGTTTGTATATCCGGTGATGGTGGCGGTGATTATGGCGCTTTTCTTCAAGGAAAAGGTTACCTCGATGACCGTCATGGCTATAGTCCTGTCGCTGGTGGGCATCGGGCTGCTCTACAAGGGTGGGGCAGGAGTGTCGTTGAGCGTCATCGGCATTGTGCTGTGCATCCTCTCCTCATTGGCCTATGCCATCTATATCATCGTCGTCAACCAGTCCGATATCAAGATGTCGTCGTTCAAGGTCACTTTCTATGCCATGCTGGTGTGTGAAATCACATTGATACTTTATTCCTTCACCTCGCCCGAACTGTATCTTCACATGCTGCCATCGCCGCGCGCGTGGTCATTTGCAGTGTGGCTCAGTATCGTGCCCACCATCCTCTCGCTGGTGTTCATGACGGTGGCTGTCAATCATGTGGGTGCCACGCCCACGGCCATCCTGGGTGCCCTTGAGCCGCTCACGGCGGTGGCTATCGGTGTGATCATCTTTGGCGAGACATTGACTCCACGTCTCATCGTCGGCATTCTGTTCATCCTTTTTGCCGTGATGCTGGTCGTTATAGGAAAAGATTTCCACCTGCGCACAATCACTCATGCCGTCTCCCGCCTCTGGCACTGGCGATAATGAAACTGGGGGACGGTTCTTTTGTCCCCACTTATAGTCCGAGGTGGTCGCGCAGGATGTCAAGGGCAGCGGTGACATCGTCGGGGGTGACGGCCTGGTCGATGCGGTAGTCACCAATACTGGTTAACAGGGTACAGGTGATCTCGCCGTTGCGGCTTTTCTTGTCGTGGCGCATCAGTTCCAGCAGTTCGTCGTAATCATCGCAGGTGAAGGGGAAACCACGGTAGTTGTCGCGCACGAAGTTGCCCAACAGGTGCACGTCTTGGCTGGGAAATCTCAAGAGCAGATGGGAGAGGATGGCTTCGGCGACCAGGCCCCATGCCACCGCATAACCGTGGGGAACGGGTGCGCACCGCCGCATGGCTAGGGCTTCAAAGGCATGACCGACGGTGTGCCCCAGGTTCAAGGCCTTGCGCTCGCCTTGCTCATTGGGGTCACGGGCGACGATGTCCACCTTGACCTGCACCGAGCGCCGCAACCGTTCCAGCAGGTTCTCGTGGTCGATGGGTGCGTTAAAGTCGTGTTCCAGCAGGCGCAATAACTCCCCGCGGTCGCTCAACATCGCATGCTTGACGACCTCGGCATAGCCCGATTTCATCTCTTCGACGGGCAGTGTGTCCAGGAACCGTGTCGAGATGATGACGTCGCTGGCAGGGGCAAAGGCCCCGATCTCGTTTTTCAGTCCGTTGTAATTGAACCCAGTCTTGCCTCCCACGGCGGCATCGACGGCACCCAGCAGCGTGGTGGGTACATTGATGAACCTCACGCCGCGCTTGAACGTCGCTGCTGCAAAACCGCCCAGGTCGGTCACCATGCCGCCGCCCAGGTTGATGACAAGCGTGCGGCGTGTCACGCCCATGCGTTCCATCTCGTCCCACACGCGGGTGACGGTCTCGAGCGTCTTGTTCTCATCCCCTGCGGGAATGGTGATGAGGCCGGCGCCTGCGGGGGCATAGCGGGCCGTATTGGCATCGGCAATGCACACGGTCAGGTTGTGGTTGCCGCCGTCGGCTATTCCATTGATGGCCGCCTCGACATTGTTGGTGTAAATGAGGTTCTGCTTCATGAGGGATGGTTAGGGGAACTCGGAGTTCTCTGAGAACTCCGAGTTCTCATTTTAGGCCTTGACGATGGTCAGTGCAACCAGCAGCGCGGGCAGCGCGGCAGCCAGTTCGTCCATGTTCTTGTAGACGAGGTCGGCACCTGCCTTGTACAGGTCCTTCTCGGGAATCGGGCCCGTGGTCACGCCGATGGTGAAGCATCCGGCGGCATGGCCTGCCTGCACGCCCAGGGGCGCGTTCTCGATGACGATACACTGGTTGGATTTCTTGTCGGCCTTGCTCATTCCCTTCAGGTAGGGCTCGGGGTTGGGCTTGCCATGGCGCACGTCGTGGCCAGTGACCTTGACGTCACTGAAGAGGTCGGGAAAGTCCTTGTCGATGCGCTCCAGCAGCGCGTCCTGCTGGGAACCGGTCACCAGCACGCGCTCCACGCCAGCCTCCTTGAGCGTCTTGAGCACTCTCAAGGCACCGGGCATGACAGGAGCCTCGCCCAGTTCCTTGAAGTAGCGGGTCTTCACGCCATAGAGGGCCTTGGCCTCGTCGTCGGTGATGTTCTTGCCGACGCCTTGCTTGAATTTCATCTTGATGATTTCGGTGCCGGTCATACCTTCCATTTCATAGAATTCGTCACGGGTGCACTTGATGCCGTTTTTCTTCATCAGTTTCACCCATGCCTGGGTGTGGTACTTCATCGAGTCGTAGAGCACACCGTCACAGTCGATGAGGGCGGCGTGGATGTCAAAGCCTTTGTGCCCCGTATATTTCAGGTACTCGGCTATTGTCTGTTGTAGGGTCATTGGTTTTAATGATGTTATATATTAATGTATGATAGTTCTATTATCTCACTGTAATGTGCAGGCATCCCGACTTGCGTTCAAAGATGGCATAGCAACGGCCTCGCTTGCGGAAGTCCTGCACGACCTCGGCCAGGATGTTCTTCAAGTCCTCCAGCGAGACGACCATGCTCGGGTCCAGACAGTCAAACTTCACCCAACTGATGTCAAACGTCGTGCCATAGCGATGGCAGGAGTTCTCGGTTGCGGCACGGTTGCGGCGCACGAGTTTGGACACGCTGTAGATCGTGCGGGTCACGCTGGTGACCTTGATGCGGTAGGCCTTGCCGCCGCGCTTGCGTATGCTGTCCTGGAAGGCATAGGCGATCTCCTTGAGCAGTTGGGCCGCCTTGGGGACAAGGTAGGGCACCGAGGCGCTCAGGTCATCGAGCATATAGGCGTCACAGGAGAAAATCCTGATTAATGGCTTGTCGATGTTGTAAGCGTCTTGCAGGCTCGCTACGGGCTGGAAACCGTTCTCCTCGGCCGCCTCGAGTTGCAGCGCGTTACTGTCGTTGAAAATTTCCTTGAGAGGGCGTTGCTCGATATAGGTGGGGAGCCGGTGAATCTCGGCATCGGCGATGAGTCCCATGCTGTCACCCGTGATGCTGCGGTTGATGGGCATGGCAGGCGGCGCCTTGTAGTCCCATGCCGTGGTATCTTGTTGCTCCTTGCTGCCGCCACCACACGAAGTGACGCTTGCCAGGGCCATGCCCATCAGCAACAACAATGGCAGCAGACGCAGGATGTCTCGGTTCATTTCTCTATCAGTGGTAGTTTCTTAATTCAGGTAGCAAAGTTACACATAAATAACGAAAAAACTGCCCCACATAGCATCAATTTTGCTATATTTTTTGTAATATTGCACCTTCAAAATGACAGAACCCTTGAAATATAAAGTGCTTTTTGTCTGTCTGGGCAACATCTGCCGGTCGCCGGCGGCCCAGGCGGTGATGCAACGCATGGTCGATGAGCGGGGCATGAGTGACCGCTTCTATATCGACTCGGCGGGCACGGGCGGCTGGCACATCGGCGACTTGCCCGACAAGCGCATGCGGGTACATGCCCGCCCGCGTGGTTATGAGTTGACCCACCGCGCCCGCAAGGTGCAGAGTAGTGATTTTGAGGACTTTGACCTCGTCGTGGGCATGGATGCCGCCAATGTGGATGACCTGCGGCACATGGCTGCCACCATCGAGCAGCAGGACAAGGTGGTGATGATGGGCGACTACATCCGCCAGTTCCCTCACTACGACCATGTGCCCGACCCCTACTATGAGGGCAGCGAGGGCTTTGAACTCGTGCTAGACCTGCTGGAGGATGCCTGTGACAACCTGCTCAACCGAATTATCAAACGAAACAAAATATAATGACCAAATGAAGACAATCAAGTTATTGACCACTCTGGCCCTTGCCGTGGCTGCCCTGACAATGAGTGCCCAGTCACCCATTGCGGTGGACTGGCGCATGGGACAGAACAACACTGCCGCCAACAATTACAGTTCGCGCTTTGTCATCCGGAATGTCTCAAAGCAGACGCTTGGCAGCGACTGGCAATTCTTTTTCAACCAGTTTTCCCGCAAGGTGACGCTGCCTGCCGGCTGCCCTGTGGATATTGAAGAAATCTCGACGACCTATTACCGCCTGAAGCCCAACGCCAATTACAAGGCGCTCGCTGCTGGGGACTCGCTGGTGATCGACATGGTGATGGGCGGCGCTGTCATCAACAAGTGCTACATGCCCGCTGGCGGCCACGTGGTGCTGGGTGGCGACATGGCGCACCCCCAGGCCGTGAGCATCAACCGCTCGCCGCTCGACAAGCCCGGACAGTGGCGTGACCACAAGGCCTATCCCGACGGCAACTACATGTTTGCCTACAACCAGGCAATCAACGGATTTGGCGACGGCTACACGGGTAACGATTATGACATCTTCCCGGCACCCAAGCAGGTGGACATCGAGGACGGCTTTACCCAGGTGGGCAGCCTCGTGACCATCAAGACCGGCAAGTTGTTCCAGTGGGGTGGATACCGACGTGCCAAGAATCTGCTGACCAGCGAATTGATGAAACGCGGCATCTACAACACTAGCGGGCAGAAAACGGTCATCCGCCTGCTGCTCGACAAGAAGATGAGCACCAACCGCGAGTACTACTCGCTCAGGGTCCACAATGGGGAAATCACCATCCACGGTGTCACCCAGCAGGGCCTGATGAACGGTGTGAAAACGCTCATAGCCGCCCTGGACCATAGCAAGGGGCATTGTCTGCAGAACTGCTTTATCATCGACTGGCCGGACTTTGGCTACCGCGGCATGATGCTGGATGTGGCCCGCAATTTCGTGCTCAGGCCCGGTGATTTCAAGCGCACCATTGACCTGCTTGCCTACTACAAGATCAACGCCATCCAGTTCCACTTTACCGACGATGAGGCCTGGCGACTGGAGATTCCCGGCTTCCCCGAGTTGACGCAGGTGGCCTCGCGCCGTGGCGCTACCCTTGACGAGAAGGGCTATCTGGCGCAGATTTTTGACGGCAACGGCAATCCCGATGACCTGTCACAGAGCGCCAATGGCTACTTTACCCGCGACGAGTTCATCGACCTGTTGCGTTATGCCTGGGCCCGCGGGGTTTACATCATCCCCGAGATTGAGACCCCTGGTCATGCCCGTGCCGCCATCGTGGCGATGAAGAACCGCGCCATGAACAATCCTGCTGCCGAGCAGTTCCGCCTGTGGGACGAGAAGAACGAGAGCGTTTACACCTCGGCCCAGAGTTACCACGACAATGTGCTCAATGTCGCTAGTGAGGACGTTTACCGCTTTATCGACCGTGTGGTGGAAGAGTTGGCCAAGATGTACAAGGAGGCCGGACTGAAACTGGAGGTCGTGCATCTGGGTGGTGACGAGGTCCCCAATGGCGCTTGGGCCAAGAGTCCCGATGTGCAGGCACTCATGCAGCGCGAGGGCTTGAAGACCCAGCACGAGGTGAGCGAGTACTACATCAAGCGCATCAGCGCCCTGCTTGAACTGCGCAAAATCCGCATCGAGGGCTGGCAGGAAGTCGCCCTTAACCATGATGATGCGTTCAACAAGGTGATGATACCGCGCGTTGCTGGTGTGAACGCCTGGAGCACCGTCGGCTCGCGTAGCGATGTGCCCTACCGTCTGGCCAACGACGGCTACCCCGTCATCCTGTCGAACGTGACCAACTTCTACATGGACATGGGTTACAGTTGGCACCAGAACGAGCAAGGACTGCACTGGGGCGGCAAGGTGGACGAGTTTGACTCGTGGAGCGCTCTGCCGGCCAACATCTATGCCACCGCCCGCACTGCCGTCGATGGAACTCCCATCGACATCACCACCGCCGGCCAGGGCAAGGCCAAACTCGACAAGCCCGAGAACATCATCGGTGTTCAGGCCCAGTTGTGGGGCGAGACCCTGCGCAGTTTTGATGAGGTCCAGTACATGCTGCTGCCCAAGATGATGGGCGTCAGCGAGAGGGCATGGACCGCAGTCCCCGAGTGGAGCAAGGACTTGAATGATGCCGCTGCCTATAACGAGGCTCGTCACCAGTACAACCTCAAGATAGGCACCCGTGAACTCCCCTTGCTGCGCGGCATGGGCTATAACTTCCGCGTGGGGCCTCCGGGCATCAAGATGGTCGACGGCATGCTCCACATCAACACCCAGTACCCCGATGAGTTGGTTACCTACACCCTTGACGGCAGCGAACCCACCATCGAGTCGCCCCGCTGGACCAAACCCGTGAAGGTGGCGTCCCAGCCCCAGGTGATTAAGGCCAAGGCCTTCTATCTGGGCAAGGAGAGCGTGACAACCTACCTGTTCAAGTAAGAATATCAAGGTATATCCATTGAGGTCCCTGAGTTGATCAAGACTTGGGGACCTCAATGTGTTTATCAACCATGGAAATGCAGTGGGAGAGGGAAAAAATGAAATTGTTGATGTTAAAAATAGTATCGAGTGTTTAATTATTGAAAAAACATGTGTATATTTGTAGTTCATTGAATGACCAACTTTAAGGCTGAATAAAATATACAAACAATAAAACCACAGTTACAATGAGAAAACAGTTACTACTGCTACTGCTGTTGTGCCTCTTGTCGCTGCCGGGAATGGTCCGGGTGGTGACAGGCGTGGTCACGCAGTCGAGCGACGGCGAACCGATTATCGGCGCGTCGGTCAAGGTGCACGGCACGGCTCGTGGCACGGCGACCGACTATGACGGCCGTTTCTCGATTGAGGCGGGCGACGGCGACGTGCTGGACGTGTCCTATGTGGGAATGAATCCTAAGAGCGTGAAGATTGGCCCGGGACAGACCGAGGTCAACGTCACCCTCGACGAGAATGCCCAGGTACTGGGAGAGGTCGTGGTGACCGCCATGGGCCAGACCCAAGAGAAGAAAAAACTGAACTTCGCTGTCCAGTCGCTCGACGAGGAGGCGGTGACGGCGGGTGGATCGGCCAACTTTGCCAACTCGCTGCAGGGCAAGATTGCCGGCTTGCAGGTGAGCACTGGCGGCAGTTCGCCCAACTCTTCGACCCAAGTCATTATCCGCGCCATCTCGTCGATGAATAATTCCCAGAGCAACGAGCCGCTGCTCATCGTTGACGGCATGGCCATCCGCGGTGGTGCCTCTACGCTGGCCGACATGAACCCTAACGACATCGAGAACATCACGGTGCTGAAGGGTGCGGCCGCCTCGGCCCTCTACGGCCAGGAGGGCGCCAACGGCGTCATCATGATCACCACCAAGAATGGAGGCAAGGGTGGTGAAGTGACCGTCACGGCATCGGCGACGCTTGAGTTGAACACACCGGCCCGCCTGCCCAAGATTCAGCGCACCTTCATCCCCGGTGCCAAGGGCATGTACAAGGAGAACATGGGTAGCGGCGGCTGGGGCCCCTACATGAGCGAGAACGATACCTACTACAACAACCTGAAGGACTTCCTCAAGACGGGCGTTATGCAGAAGTACGACGTGAGCGTGAGCGGCGGTACCGAGAAATTCACCTCCTATGCCTCGGTTTCCTATAGCGACAACCAGGGCATCGTGCCCAAGGACTATCGCCGCCAGGTGAATGCCCTCATCAAGGGATCCTACAAGCCCAGCGACAAGGTAACCCTGCAGTTGAGTGCCAATTTCCTGAACCGCAAGTCACGTGGATTTGGCAACTCGATGTCCACGATTTACAACTGGGGCATCAACAAGGACATGAGCGACTACCGCACACTGGAGGGACACGTCAACTGGTGGGCCTACTATGACCACTGGGAGAACCTGCTCGACACCGAGCGCATCAACGGTGCCGTGTCGCCCTACTATGGCCGCTACATGGACTGGAGCGAGACCGAGGGCAACCGATTCATCCTCAATGGCCAGATCAGTTACGAGCCCATCAAGCACCTCGTGTTCACGGGCAAGATAGGCTATGACAAGGGGTACTCGATGTATGATTCCTATACTGTCCCGCGCATCTACGACGGCGATCTGGTGGATCCCAATGCCGAGGATGTGCAGACTAAACTCAGCGACATGCAGTCGCGCTACGGTTCCTACAGTTTCCAGCCCTCGCGCAGTTCGCTGCTCAACATGCAGTTCCTGGCTACCTACCAGCATACCTTTGCCGAGGCATTTACCGTGAGCGCCCTCTATGGTCTGGAGTATAAGGAGACTCACGGACTGGAGTCCTCGATCTACAACGAGCACTTCCAGTTGGGCGGTGAGTTCTATAGTTTCAACAACACCGATTTCACCGACGGAGACTTGCTCATCAGCAATCATCCCACACTCTACCATTCGACCTACAACAAGTATGGCCACTTCGGCGAGTTGAGGTTTGACTACAAGGGCATGGCTCAGATCTCGGTCACGGGGCGCATGGACGGTTCATCGGCCTTCAAGCAGGCTACCAGAACCAATTACTTCTACCCCTCGGTGACGGCAGGTGTCATCTTCAGCGAGTTGTTCAACCTGTCTAACGACTGGTTCAGTTACGGCAAGTTGCGTGGCAACTGGGCCAAGGTGGGCAAGGATAGCCCGCGTTACCTGTTCACCGACACCTACAAGCAGTGGACGCTCTTCCCCGACGGGGGCTACGGCGTGGATCCCACCACGTCGCGCGCCATCGATCTGGAGCCCGAGATGACCAAGTCGTGGGAGATAGGTGCCGACCTGCGTTTCTTCCGCAACTGGACACGCCTTGATATCGCCTATTACTCGACGACTGTCGATAACCAGATCGTGAGCGTGCGCGTGTCGCCCGCATCTGGCACCATCCTGCAGACCCGCAACGAGGGAAGCCTCAAGAACCACGGTATGGAGATCTCGTTAAACCAGGACATCATCAAGGCTGCCGACTTCTCGTGGACAGCGCTGGTCAACTTCTCGTTCAACCGCAGCAAGGTCCTGTACCTGCCCAACGATATCACCGAGATCCAGGGCACCCAGTATGGCGACATCTTCCCTGTGGCCCGACTGGGCGAGTCCTCGACGGGTATCTCGGGCAAGGACTACGTGCGCGACCCTGACGGCAATGTCGTGTGTGACGAGAACGGCTATCCCATCATCAATGCGGCCAAGGGCCTCTACATCGGCAACCGCGAGCCCGACTGGCTGCTGGGCGTGGGCAGCACACTGCGTTACAAGAACGCGGCGCTATCGTTCCTGTTTGACGGGCGCAAGGGCGGTGACGTGGTCAACGTCACGGGCCGCAGTCAGATCACCAACGGCATGAGCAGCCTCTATGACAAGTACCGCAACCGCGAGTACATCATCGACGGCGTGCAGGCGGTGGTCGCTCCCGATGGCACGACGACCTACGTGAAGAATACCACCCCCATCGTGCTCGATTCTTACTTTATCAACACCTATTACTCGACCGTCTCGTCCAACTTCATCGAGGACGGTTCCTACATCCGCTTGAGTTACGTGACGCTGAGTTATGACGTGGGCAAGCACTTCAAGCGCACCTGGCCCGTCAAGGGCTTGACACTCACCGCTACTGGTCGCAACCTGCTGCTCTTGACCAAGTACCGCGGTAACGATCCCGCCGTGCTGGCTGGCACTGGCGGTGGTACGGGTAGTGCTGGCATCGACAATTACAACGTGCCCAGCACGCGCAGTTTCAATTTCACGGTTAAAGCAACATTCTAAAACTGGAGGCCGACAACTATGAAAAAGATCAGATTTATCGCATTATTGATGCTGGCCCTCCTGGTGTCGACGGGTTGCAACGATGTGCTTGACGACAACATCAACCCCGACAGGGCCCATGAGATTGATGCCAAGGACGGTCTGCCGGTCATCATCTACTATGCCCAGCAGATCGTGTATGACCACAGCGAGTATTACGCCTACTTCTCCCAGATGCTCACCACCGGCGGCAAGAGTTCGGTGGGAGCCTACAGTTACAAGTGCGAGTGGGAGATGCTGACGATGAACCGTCACCCGATGTGGCGACGTCACTTCTATGATATCGGCAAGAACACCGATAACCTGGTGAACAATTCACGGGCTATCAATTCACCCAACTATGAACTCATCGGCCGCACCATTATGCTCATGTCCACGCAGTTGACGACCGACGCCTTTGGCGACATTCCGCGCAGCGAGGCCTACAACAGCATCGCTCCCAAGTATGACACCCAGGCCTCGGTCTATGCCTGGATGATGCAGGAGTGTGACGACCTGATAGCGATGTATGACGACCCAGCCATTGTCAACAACCCCGACAACCAGCCCTTGACGGTCAAGGAAGACCGCGTCTATGGCGGCGATCTGGAGAAATGGAAAGGTCTGGTGCTGGCACTCAAGGCCCGCCTGCTGCTGCGCAACATCCCCAATGTGGACCGCTCGCCGGCGATGTGCCAGCAGATTATCGACGCTGCCGATGCCGCCATCAGCCAGTGGCGCAAGGGCGACATCTTTGACTACCAGGGCGGTCGTGACGCGTGGTTCGGCAACGAGCCCCGCTACTACTGGGACGGCGGCACGGGCACCCAGAATGCCGTGTGGAGCGTTGCCCAGCCCGTCATCAACTCTTGGGAGTCACGCGGCAACCTGCTGGGCAGTGCCATCCCGAGCAAGTTCTTCATGGTTGACCTGCTGGGCATCAGCAAACCCGACAACGAGATGACCAGCGGCGTGTTCAACGCCGAGGGCGCCCACGACGGCTTTGCCAACGACCCGCGTTGCGGCCTGCTGATGATCGCCCGCACCGGTCCCGCCAGTGCATCGGCGACCAGTGATCGCATCAAGATGCGCTACCTCGAGAACAACATCGGCATGGGAACGTCGTTCAAGATTGCCAACTATCCCAACATGTACATGGGCGCCTATGCCGGTGCCGCCGATGCCTACAACCCCATCTTCACGATGGAGGAACTCTACTTCATTAAGGCCGAAGCCCTGTACTGGATGGGCAACAAGGCCGAGGCATGCGCCCTGGCCAAGGAAGCCACCCGATGGAACATCGAGCGCCACCTGGCCGCATTCCTGCGCAACTATCCCAATCCCAATTATAATGCCAATACCGACAACAAGTATCCCGGCAATGCCATCGCTGGCGGCAAGCCCGGGTATCAGGCTGCCGAGTACTGGCACGAGCAGGTGTCGGCATTCCTCGATAACGAGGAATATTACCATGGCCGCACACTCTCGCCCCACAAGGTGACAGACCGTGGCAACAAGCACTGGTTCTTCAATCCCAGCGAATTCTCGTTGAGCGACCTCATGCAGCAGAAGTACATCGCCATGTACCTGCAGCCCGAGCAGTGGACCGACATGCGCCGCTACCATTACAGTAACAACCGCAACCACTACGGCATCGGTGACAACCAGGAGATTGTCTATCCGACCCTGCGCCGTCCCTATAACCTGTATGCGGCCTACTGGATCGACGGCTTGTCCGAGGAGCAGAAGGAAAATACCTGGATACAGCGCATCAACTATGATCCCGAGACCGAGGAAAAGTACAACCGTCAGGAACTGGAACGCCTGGGGGCCTACAAGAACTACAAGTGGCTGCAGAAACCCATGATCTGGGCTCATGATTATGGTGTCATCTCCTCATTAACACAAGAATAAAGACCTCAAGCGCCTTAATAAAGAAAAAAACAATTATGGAACGAAACAAGATAAAATATGGACTGATAGCCATGATGGTACTGCTCACTACCTCGTGTGCAATACATGACCCGTTTGCCGACAGCGGTGAGTTGGGGCAGGTGTTGCCCACGGTGGACTGGGAACAAGGCTCCACGGTAGTCAAGGCAGGCCGTTATGCCACCTTCAAGGGCAAATACTACACCACCAGCGAGAAGGCTATTGACCATAGCGAGGTGTGGTGCCTCATCAAGCGGGAACAGACGGCCACGGCAACCAGCAAGTTGACCACCTCGCTGGCCTATACCAAGAACTACTCCTTGACCGACACTGTGCGCTCCAGCCAGATGGTCGCCACCTATCCCCACAGCAAGGCGGACTGGGATGGCTATGAGTATGTCTTGACCGACAGTTTCCCCACCTCACGCACGCTGGCTCCCGTGGCATGGGTCAATCCCGAACAGTGGGACCAGGAGAAGTTCGACAGTTATTATCCCTCGACGTTCGAGCAGGAGTTCAAGCAATACATGGTCAACGCGTTGACCAAGGACAGCACCTACTACAACGACTTGCGCAACGTCTATATCAACTATGACTTCCCTGCCGAGGTGTTTGAGCAGTTGAATGCCCAATATGGCATCGACTTCCCGACCGAGACCGCTAGTGCCGATAAGTCTAACGCCTGGTACACCAGCGACGAGATAGATCACTACTACTACATCACCGTGGGGGACGACGGCACGGCTATCTATCATGAGATTGCCAGCGAGAGCGATGCTCCTGCCGGCGTGAATGTGCAGCCGGTCTATGGGTCGGCCTTCTGGCTCTTCTCGCGCTACAGCGACGACACTGGAGGCAAGATCACGTCGGTACGCCGCCAGTACATGCCCTACTTCAAGAGCATGCTCGAGACGATACCCTTCACCTCGTGGATCTATAACACGGCCGACAAGGTCTTCACGGTGAACTTCAACCGCACCTATTACCTGGAGCCCCAGTTCCGAGTCTATGACACCGACGGGAAGGTGGGCGTTACGACCGATAACAAGGAAGTGACACTTAATTAGTTAACACTTGACAGTTAATGCTGAAAATTGTAAGAAGATGAAGACAATCAATAGAATAGCATTCATGGTGCTGGTGGTACTGACGGCAGTCTCGTGTGTCGATAAGACGCCCGACTATGGCAACTTCGCCACCAGGGATGTGGACTTCACCTACAGGGTGGATGACGACCGCTACGGCTTGGACTTCTATGTGGTATCGACCGTTGAGTTTACCAACACTTCCTCCAAATCGGGCCAGGCGACATGGGACTTTGGCGATGGCACTACCTCTACCGAGATGAACCCCTCGCACAAGTATGCGCGGGCGGGACTCTACCAGGTGACACTCACGGTCGATGGTGTGGGCAGCCGCACCTATCCGCTGCTCATCTATGACATCGCACCGCTGCTGAGCGTGGCCGAGCAGAGCGCCACTCCCGTGGTCATCAACGATGTGGAGGTGAAACTCGACATCGAGTTGCCTAACCCCGAGAATCTGACGTGCAGGTATCTATGGACATTCCCCGACGGCACCCGCGACGCACAGGGCAACCTGATCTCCACCTTTGAGGGATACAGCCACGAGGACGGAACAATCGACAATCCCGGCAAACTGACCTTCAGCAACATCGGGTCGCAGAAGATCACATTGCAGACCTGGTTTGACATCAACGGCGAGAACCGCCGCCTGGAGGACAGTTATGTCAACGTGCAGGTGGGATCATCGATTCCTGCCCCCACACTCTACTATGCCGCGATGGGCGGCAACATCATGGCCGTAAAACTCGTGGACATGTCGCAGTTGCCCCCCGGCACTAGGAATATGCCCTTTGACATGGGTGTGAACTCGGGCAACATGCCCACGACGCTCGTGTTTGCCACCGAGCGGTCGGTGACCGACAGTGCCACCATCGAGCAGGACAACATTTATATCCTGGACTGTGGCAAGCAGTATTACTACATCAACGACGAGGCCGGCAACCTGGGTGACGGCAAGATTACCGTCATGAGTGCCGATGGCCAGACCGCCAACATCATGGTTACCAACGTGGGCGGTCCCGCCTTCAACGACCCGTTCCAGGGTTGCACCGATGGCAATGTCCTTTATTATACCGACCGCAACACGGGCATCCGCGCACTCCTGCTCAGTGCTCGTGGCGAGACCGAGCAGACCAACTTCAACAGCACGGCAGGATACTATGTGGTCAACAACCAGTTGAGTTACTACGGCCAGGGCATTGCCTACGGTGCCATCCACACGGGACTGTATCTTGACCGCACGGGCAAATTCTGGTGGGCCAAGAACTACTCGGGCAATGGCATCTATCGCTTCAAGCCCAGCGACATCGGCAAGACCGGCACGGGCGTGAAGATACCTTATCCCATTGTGCTCGAGACCACCCAGCCGCGCGCCTTCACGCTGGACGAGGGCCTGGGTTACCTGTATGTGTGGATGACCAAGGGGACCACGCCTGGAGTGGGCTTCACCCAGTATGCCATCCCTGGTGACAACGAGACGGTAACCTACGACAACTACATCAACTTCATCACCATGGAGGCCGATCCCGTCAACACGACCGACTCCGAGGGCGTCTATACCACCCAGATGGCCGTTGATGCACAGACCCACTACGTCTATTTCGGCTTCCGTGCCGCCGCGACCGAGAAGACCTACACCACGGGCCTCTACTATTTCAATCCCGAGGATGGCAAGGTCTATAACTTCAATGGCAACAAGGACAAAATCCTAGGTGTGTGTATCAATCCGCGCTTGACCCAGTTGTTCTAGAAATGGTAACGGCTGCCAGGACACAGAATCATTCATTAAAGTTTTTTTACGGGAGGGACTCGACATATTAAACTTTTGACTACTTTTGCGCGTTGAAATGAGACAATGTGCAATACTGTTATTGGTCATGGTGCTGGCAGGGGCCTTTCGTGCCTTTGCCATGCCTGCTTGTGCACCGCCCAACACCAAGGTGGTCTTGACATCGACCAACCTGCCCATTGTCTGGATACAGGCGCCCAAAACCATTAACCAGAATACCCGAGTCACCGCGACTATCAAGATTATCGACAATGGCGAGGGGCTCCTCAATTATGCCGACACGGTGGCCTATCCCGGCCAGCGCATTGACTTTGAGGGCTATATCGGCCTGCGTTATCGGGGCAACTCCTCCTATCTCTACAGCGACAAGAAGCCTTATTCCTTCAGGCCGCTCGACAAGCCGCTCGAGGAGGGTGGGGAATGGAAAAAGGCGTCCATACTGGGAATGCCCCGGGACAGCAAGTGGGCCCTGCTGGCACCCTATGCCGACAAGAGCATGATACGCGACATGCTGGCCTTTGAAATCTCAAGGCCGTGGATGGACTACACGCCCCAGGGACGGTATTGCGAGGTCATCTACAATGGCGTTTACCATGGCGTCTATGTCTTGACCGAAGTCGTCTCGGGCGGCAAAAACCGGTTGAACCTTGACGACCCCGGCGAGGAGGGCGATGAACTCACGGGTGGTTACCTGCTTGAGGTGGACCGCAATGATGAGGTCACCTTCAGGTCCAAGTACCCGCCTGTCCTGAGTGACGGCACTCCCATCACTGGCCGTTATATCGAGATTCAATACAAATCACCGGAGTATGAAGACCTGACAAAGACCCAGGTCAATTATATCCGGCAGCGGGTCAACGCGATGGAGGCTGCTCTGGCATCGGACCATTATCGGGACTCGGTGGGCGGTTACCGCGATTATCTGGATGAAATGTCGTTCATTGATTACCAGATTGCCATGGAACTGGGACACAATGTGGACGGATACCGCATGAGCGGCAAGTTCTTCAAGTGGCGCGACAGCGTGGATCCTCGCTTCAAGATGGTGTTGTGGGACATGAATCTGGCTTACGGCAATTCCAACTACAATGATGGCTGGCGATATGACACCTGGCAATACCAGATCAACGACATCATCGCCGATCGACCCACGTCCCATCTTGTCCCCTTCTGGTGGTACAGGCTCAACACCGATGAGGCCTATGTGCAGCACCTCAAGGACCGCTGGGCACAGTACCGCCGCGCCAACATACGCACCGACCGCCTCATGGCGACTGTCGACTCGCTGGTGAACCTGATTACCGTGGGCGGCGCCGAGGAGAGAAATTCCCTTGCCTATCCCACTTGGGGCGAGTATATCTGGCCCAATTACTACATCGCTGTGGACTATGATGACGAGATCGCTCATCTCAAGCAGTGGCTTCTTGAACGCCTGGCCTGGATGGACGAGCAGTTGGACTTTGTGCCCGACCCGGTAGTGATTCCTGGTGACGTGAATGGTGACGGGGAGGTCAATATCGCCGACATCAATGTCGTTATCGATTTCATCATGGGCAACCGGCGGGACGACATGCTGCCGGGTGTCGATGTGAATGGTGACGGCGAGGTGAATGTTGCCGACGTGAATGAGATCATAACTATCATCCTAGCCTGTTGACACGTGAGACGAGAAAAGGCGATGGACAATGCCGATGGATGACTAATTGACCCTGAAGATGATGAAACGGCCGATTCTCATGACTGTCATACTGCTGCTGGTGCTCGCCGCGGCCTGCACAAGGCCTGTGGTGAACTATCCGCCGAACAATACCCGTGTGGAATTGACCTCGACCAACTTGCCCATCGTGTGGATCGAGGTCGATCATCAGGAAATAAGCCGTGATAATCGCATCGGTGCACGCATGAAGGTCATCCACAATGGCGACGGTGCCCTCAATTATGCCGACACCACGGCCCATCCGGGACAATGCGTTGACTATGAGGGACCGATATCCATCCGCTACCGCGGCAACTCATCCTACAATGTCGCCAGCAAGAAGCCCTACTCGCTGCGCACCCTGCAACAGCCCTATAAGAAGAGTTCCAAGAAGAAGAAAGTCAAAATCCTGGGCATGGGCAAGGACGACGACTGGGCGCTGCTGGCCCCTTACTCCGACAAGAGCATGATGCGCGACTTGCTGGCCTTTGAAGTGTCGCGCCCCTGGATGGAATACACGCCGCAGGGCCGTTATTGCGAACTTTTCCTGGATGGCACCTACTATGGCGTGTTCATCCTGTGTGAGGTGGTGTCTCAGGGCAAGCACCGCTTGGACCTGCAGAAACCCGGAATCAGCGGTGACGACATCACTGGCGATTACCTGATGGAAGTGGACTATGACGACGATGTGAACCACATGTCAAGGTTCCATCCCATCGGCAACGATGGCAGGACGCTGCAGGACAAGTTTGTGCATTTCCAGTACAAGTATCCCGATTATGACAAACTTGAACAGTCTCAGGTCAATTACATCAACCGCCGCATCGACGAGATGGAGCGTGTGCTGGCCTCTCCGCAGTTTGCTGACCCACACACGGGCTACAGCAAGTATATTGACGTGATGTCGTTTATCGATTACCAGATTGCCATGGAACTGGGACACAATATTGATGCCTACCGCAAGAGCGCCAAATTCTACAAGCGGAGGGACCGTGTTGACGGGCGCTTCAAGATGGTGGTTTGGGATAATGACCTGGCCTATGGCAACTGTAAACTGGCACAGTCGTGGCGCACCGACACCTGGGCCTACCTGAACAATGACACGCTACAGGCCCGCAACGAGCAGTTCCTGGTCCCCTTCTGGTGGAGCCGCCTCAATAGTGACGAGGCCTATGTGGCGCAACTCAAGGCCCGATGGGCCCAATACCGCACGACCAACCTGCGGGAGGAACGCTTGATGGCGGTCATCGACTCGCTGGCAACCGTGCTGACTTGCCACGGCGCGATGCAGCGCGATAGCCAGGCATGGCCTCACTGGGGCGAGTATGTTTGGCCCATTTACTACATTGCCAGTGACTTTGACGACGAGGTTTCTTACCTCAAGCGATGGATCAGAGACCGTATCGCCTGGATGGATGCCCAGTTGGGTTTTAGTGAAGCGCATTAGGGTTAAGGCTTGAAGGACTGCCCCCCAGCCGTGATGTTATTGGATGATGGAGATGGGTTCAACCGTTGGCCGGCGTTGAGAAAACACTGCCAGGCAGTGAACGCATGTTGTAGGCCGATGCCATCGACTCGCCATAGGCGCCAGCCGAGCGGATGGCAATCATGTCTCCGCGGCGGGTTACGGGCAGGCGGCAGTCGCTGGCAAACACGTCGCTGGATTCACAGACGGGCCCCACGATATCATAGGTGGCCATCTCTGCCTGGGACGAGGTCAGATTCTGGATCTGATGGTGGGCGCCATACAGTGCCGGGCGTATCAGGTCGGTCATGCCGGCATCAAGGATGACAAATTTCTTGTTCCTGCTCTCTTTCACATAGACGACTCGACTGATGAGCGTGCCGCAGCCGCCGACAATCGAGCGGCCCAATTCAAAGTGCAGTCGCTGATTGTTCCTCAGGTTCAGGCCCTGCTTGAACAGGTTGAAGAATTGCTCAAAGTCGGGCATGGGGCACTCATCGGGATTGTCATAGTCAATGCCCAGGCCGCCCCCCATGTTGATGGTCTCAAAATGTATGCCCTCGCGGTCATACTCGTCAAGCAGCCTGTTGACCGTGTCACACAGCATGGCATAGGGCTTCATCTCGGTAATCTGGGAGCCGATGTGGAAGTGCAGGCCTTTCAAGTGGATGTGGGGTAGGCTTGATGCGAGGTTGACCACATCGTGGAGCACCTCAATGCCAATGCCGAACTTGTTGTCGGCTGTGCCCGTGGTGATATACTTGTGGGTGTGGGCGTCGATGTCGGGGTTGACCCGGATGGCGATAGAGGCGGTCTTGCCCATGCCGGCGGCAATCTCATTGATGATTTCCAGTTCCTGAACCGACTCGACGTTGAAGCAGCCTATCTCGTGTTCCAGACCCAGCCTGATTTCCCAATCGGTCTTGCCAACGCCCGAGAATGTCATCTCTGAGGGCTTGAAGCCCGCCTTGATGGCTGCAGCAACCTCGCCGCCGCTCACCAGGTCGGCACCGAACCCTCGGCTGGAGATTTCCTTCATGATGCGGGGATTGCCGTTGGCCTTGACCGCATAGTGCACCGTGATTGGTGCGCCGGCAGTCATGCGTGAAATCTCGTCAAGCGTCCTGTGCAGCAAGTCCAGGTCGTAGTAGTAGAACGGAGTGTGCTGTCCCTGCAGCAAGTCTATAGGAAAAACTGGAGTCTTCAACCCTTGTCCCATATCGCAAATACTTTATTGTGAAATTGAATTTTAAACCTTAAATCTTGGCAAAGGTAAATAATATCCCTTAAAAAGAATGCGATTTTATGGATTGTAAACACAAATTTAGATTTATTTAAAAAATAAATTCTTATAGTCGCTTTGAAAGTAAGTTTTTTTTTCGTTACTTTGCTAAATCTATAAAATAACCAAAGTGAAATTGGATGTTATTAATTATAAACCGACAGATTATGAGGAAATTATTACTTTTCTTGTCATTACTGGCAATCGTATTTATCAATGCCCAAGCCGTCACCGACGGCGTGAAATATGAGCGAGTCAATGGTCTCGGAATCAAGAACCTGTGGATCCAGGACAGGGTACACAGCCCGGAGCAGTGGGCCTCACAGCCCTACTGTAACACCAGTGCCCGCACATCGGTGTTGGCCGATGGCTTCATCTACATCTCCCGCACTAATGCCAAGACCATCATCCAGGGAACCGACACGCTGGCCCAGAGTGTCGTTTACAAGTTGAATGCCGAAAACGGTACTTTGGTCAAGGAATTGCCCTTGACGCTTGATGGCGAAATCTACGGCAACGCTGTCTTGAACGCCAACACGGTGGGCGTGGACAACTTCGGTCACCTGTACATAGCCCCCTATACCAGCGAACTGGCTACCATCCAGAATGTGTATTTGCTTGATGGCGAGACGGGCGCGTTGACGCTTGTGGCCTCGATGGATAAGGGCGACGCGCTGGCCCGCTGCGACTACATTGACGTGATGGGTGACCTCACGCGCGAGCAGGCCGAGTGCAATATCATGTCGGTGGGCGCTAGTTCGGAGTTGCTCTATCGCTGGCACGCCGACCAGGGTGGTGACTTTGAGGGCGGCTTTGAAGGCGACCCCTACCTGGCCATCCTCGATTTCTATCCCGAGACTGTGACCAATTGGGGCTTTGCTCCTTTGGCAAAGATGATCCTGGGCGAGAACGAGGAGAACCGCTACAGCGGTGAACTGTTCTATGTGGATGGCTTCACGACGTCCCCCATTCTGTATGACGTGACGGGAACGATGGTTGAGAGTTTTGAGAACGTTGACCCGAGCCTGTGGCCGATGGACGTGGGTGCCAATGGCGTGTGTGAGTTCACCATCGACGGCCGCAACTTCATCGCCTATGTGGCCGCTCAGTATGACGGCGTTGTCGAGGCCACAATGATCAACAAGGCCTGTCAGGTCTATATCTGTGAGTTGGGCGAGGGCATGACACTGGAGGGTATGCAACGCTACTGGATGGTGCCCAACGAGTTGGGGCGCATCAGTGACGGCGGCACCCGCGTGGAGAGCCTGTCGGTGGAATATGGCACCGATGCCCAGGGCAACGAGGAGGTGTTGCTCTATATCTTCAAGTGCTATAATGGCATGGCCCTGTACAAGATAGGCCCCAATGTCACCGATGATGAAACCCCTGGTGTGGTTGGTGACGTGGACGGCAATGGCGAGGTGAACATCTCGGATGTCAATGCGATTATCGACATCATTCTCTCGGGTCGTGCCGACACCGCTGGCGATGTCGATGGCAATGGCGAGGTAAATATCTCGGACATCAATGCCCTCATTGCCCTGATATTGAAATAATGATGCGGATGGCCTTGAAATAAAGAAACTTAACGTATCGACGTGTGCGAGTCTGTGTCATAATTCACTCGCTTGTTTTATATCGGCCTTACGGCCGAGAAATCAAAAATATGTATAAAAATCAAACATAATAATTTTTCATTTCAATTTTAGTTATATTTTTTCTTGATTTCTCGCGCGTAGCGCGATGAATAGTTCCAGTCGCCATTTATGACACAGACTCGACTTATTGTTGGTGATGTCAAGAATCTTCAATAATTTTGCACGTCTGTTAGATGAAAAACATGGAACGTAACGAATTTATGGTAGAAGTGTGTGCCAACGGTGTGGAGTCTTGCATCGCGGCACAAGATGGGGGCGCCAACCGCGTGGAACTGTGTGCCGGCATTCCCGAGGGTGGAACGACACCCAGTTATGGCGAGATCAAGGTGGCGCGCCGCGTGTTGACGGCGACCCGCCTGCATGTGATTATCCGTCCCCGTGGCGGTGATTTCCTGTACAGCGACCTGGAGGTAGAGCGCATGGCGGCCGATATCGCCGTGTGCCGTGACCTGGGCGTGGATGGCGTGGTGTTCGGCTGCTTGAAGGCCGATGGCACCATTGACCTCGAGCGCAACCGTTACCTCGTGGAGTGCAGCAAGGGCATGAGTGTGACGATGCACCGCGCCTTTGACCGCACGGCCAATCCCGAGCAGGCACTGGAAGAAATCATCGACCTGGGCTTTGACCGCATCCTCACCTCGGGCCAGCAGCCCCGGGCCATCCAGGGTGTGGACTTGCTGGCTAAGTTGAACCGCCAGGCGGCAGGCCGCATCATTCTCATGGCCGGCAGTGGCGTGAACGAGGAGAATATCGCTGAAATCCGCGATGTGACAGGCTTGCACGAATTCCATTTCTCAGGTCGCGAGTCCCAGCCCAGCGCCATGCAGTATGTCAATCCCAACCTGTACATGGGCCGTCCTGGCGCCAATGAGGCCGCGCTTGACTATACCACCGCTCGCCGCGTCAAGGCCACGATAGCCCGGCTACTCGATTGACAATAAGTTGAGAATTAGGGGAATGGCCTCGCCGGGGGTGGCCCAGGTGATGTCGGGGTCACGGCGGTACCAGGTGAGTTGCTTCTTGGCATACACGCGTGTGTTTTTCTTCATGCGCTCGATGGCCGTGTGGCGGTCCATTGTGCCGTCAAACATGGCAAACATCTCCTTCATTCCCACCGTGTTGAGCGAGTTGAGGTGGCGCAGGTGATAGACGCTCCTGGCCTCTTGTTCGAGCCCGGCCTCAATCATGCGGTCCACGCGGCTGTTGATGCGGGCAAACAGTTGGTCTCGCTCGATGTTGAGGGCCACCTTGATGATGTCAAAATCCCGTTGCTTGGCCTTGCCGGTGCGCAGGGAGGAAAAGGGAACACCCGCCTGACGGCAGATTTCCACGCCGTGACACACGCGGCTGGTGTTCTTGCGGTCGATGGCAGCGGCATATTGCGGGTCGAGCCGTTCCAGTTCTTCCACTAGGCTTTCCAGGCCCTCGTGCGCCAGTTTGTCCTTGACCGCTGTCCGCACCTCGGGGCTGATGTCGGGCAACTGGTCGATGCCGTGGCACACCGCGTCAACATAGAGCATCGACCCACCGCACATCACCGCATAGTCACCCTGTTGCCATAGCGAGGGCAGCAACTGAAGCACGTCGGCCTCAAACTGGGCCGCGCTGTACTGCTCTTCCAGATCCTTGAAGGCCACGAAGTGATGCCTGGCGGCAGCCAACTCGTCGGCAGTGGGGGCCGCTGTGCAGATGGGGATGCCGCGGTAGATCTGTCGTGAATCGGCATTGATGATCTCGCAATGCAGGCGCTGCGCCAGACCGATGGCCGTCGCGGTCTTGCCCACCCCTGTCGGGCCGGTAATAACAATCAGCGTTTTGCTCATTCCTTTTTCTTCTCCTCCTCGTTGCGGTATTTATTGAACAACGAGGCCGACATGGTAATGGGCGTCTTTTTGTCCTTGACCTCCTTTTTCTTGCCCTTCTGCAAGGGATTGGGCTGGTGCAGGACAAATTCGCAGTAATAGGAAATGATGAGTGTCGTCAGCGGCAGGCCGATAATCAGGCCGATGAAGCCCATCACATAGACCCACAACGACAATGACAGGAAGATGATGGCGGGATTGAGGCCCATCTGTGACTTCATGATGGTGGGGATGAGCACCATGTCCTGGATGATCTGGCAGACGATATAGGCCACAATGACCCAGGAAAACATCACCCAGAAACTAGCCCCCGTGGCGGCAGTGGCCACCAGACACAGGAAGGCGGCAATGGGGATGGAAATGAGTTGCAGATAGGGAACCATATTGAGCACGCCCACAAACATGCCGAAGGCGATAGCCATGGGCAGCCCGATGATATAGAATTCGATGGCGAATATCACGCCCACAAAGAACGACACGGCGGCCTGACCGCGAAAGTAGCGGCTCATCGTGTCGGCCACGTCACCAAAGATGCGCAACGCCATGCGGCGGTACTTGCTGGGAATCGCAGCCTTGAAGCCGTGTGACAACTTGTTGAAGTCCAGCAGGATGAAGAACATGTACAGCAGCACGATGAACCACGACACGATGCTGAAGATCACACTCATCGTGCCACCCACTACCGACCATGCCCCCGACGCGGCCTTGTTGATGATTTCCATCCACTGCTGCTTGCTGAAGATCTCATTGATCTTGTTCAGGTCGATGTAGCGCTGGATGAACTCATTGATCTCGGCGGGAACATAGGGGATGCGCAACGACGACTTGGCATAGGCCGCCAACTGCTTGGACATGACCCCGAACTCCTCAATCAGGTAGGGAATGATAAGCCAGCACAAGCCGGTAATCAATGCGATGACGATAACGAGCGCCAGCACGACGGCGATGCCGCGGGAGCGGATGCGGGCCTTGCATTGCAGCCACTCGACGAGCGGGTCGATGATATAGGCGAGGATGAAGCCCACGACAAAGGGCATGAGCACAGGACTCAAGTAATTGATGAGCCACACGCCCACGGCCACGCTGGTCAGGGTCAGCACCATTCTAAACACGCGGTCAAAGTCATATTTCTTTTGTACGGTTGTCTGTGCCATTGTCTCTATGATATTGAGTAGGAAGCGATTATAACTAGATTGTTTCGATTAACTGTTCATGTCCAACTGGACCTCCACCGGGCAGTGGTCGCTGCCGTAAATCTCGGTATGAATCTTGGCATCGGTCAATTGACCCTGCAGGCGGTCGCTCACCAGGAAGTAGTCGATGCGCCACCCCGCATTCTTCTCGCGCGCCTTGAAGCGGTAACTCCACCATGAGTACACGTCGGTCACGTCGGGATTGAAGAATCGCCACGTGTCGATGAATCCGGCATTGAGCAGCACGGTCATCTTCTCACGCTCCTCGTCGGTGAATCCGGCATTCTTGCGGTTGGTCTTGGGGTTCTTGAGGTCTATTTCCTGATGGGCCACGTTCAGGTCACCACACACGATGACGGGCTTCTTCTTGTCGAGTTCCAGCAGGTAGTTGCGGAAGGCGTCTTCCCACGTCATGCGGTAGTCAAGGCGCCGCAGGCCGTCCTGGCTGTTGGGCGTGTAGCAGGTCACGAGATAGAAACCGGGCATCTCCAGCGTGATGACGCGGCCCTCGTGGTCATGCTCCTCGATGCCCATGCCATACTCCACGCTCAATGGCTCATGACGGCTGTAAATCGCTGTGCCCGAGTAGCCTTTCTTCTCGGCATAGTTCCAGTAGGAGCGGTAGCCTTCAAACTCCAGGTCCAACTGCCCTGCTTGCATCTTGGTCTCCTGCAGGCAGAAGAAGTCGGCGTCCAGTTCCTTGAAGATATCGCCAAATCCCTTGCCCACCACGGCCCGCAGGCCATTCACATTCCACGAGATAAACTTCATATTGTTCTTGTATCTGTTTTATTTAGGGAACGATATAGCAGTTGGCCGCAATGATTATTTTTTGTTGATTTCGCTTTATCAAGCGAAAAGAATCAATTCGCAATAGCACTAAGTTGAATCCGCGTAATCTTCATTGCCCAGCGGGTTAAGGACAACATCTATATCATTGTCTTTATTATTTAACCTGCAAATTTACTGTAAACACAATTAAATACAAAAGGAAATTCTGTAATTTTGCAGGGATGATTGACAAATTCCATCTCTTGGGAGACGAAGTGGCGACAGTGGAGTTGCCGCGGCAGTTTACATGCCCGTTCCTGTATGAGCCCCATCCGCTGGCGCTCGTGGCGGTCGGGCAGGTGCAACAATACGTCGCCTCCCGGACCGATTGGGCCGACGAGATGGCAGCCGGAAAAATGCTGGGTGTGCTGGTGGCCAGGGATGGCCAGGGGCGATTGGGCTTCCTGGCGGCATTCTCGGGCAACTTGGCCGGCAGTGTCAGGCACGACTACTTTGTGCCTCCCGTCTATAATCTGCTCGACCCGCAGGGCGAGTTCAAGCAGGGCGAGGCACAGATTACGGCCATCAATCACGAGGTGGAACGGCTGGAACGGGCCCCCGAATTGGTGGCGTTGCATCAGCGTGAAATAGCGGCAAGGCAGAAGATGTGCGATGAAATCAATCGGTTTAAGGCATTGATGGCCCGTCACAAGCACGAGCGCGACGAGCGCCGGCTGGCTGGTGACTTGACTGATGAGGAACGGGAAACACTGTTGAACCAGAGCCGCTTTGAAAAAGCCGAACTGAAGCGGGTGCGCCAGCGTCATGAAGCCGAAATCCAGCAGATTGCAGATGAAATAGCGGCTTCTCAACAGCGCATCGATGAGTTGAAGGCCCAGCGCAAGGTCATGAGCGAAGCCCTGCAGGAACGCATCTTCCGCCTGTTTGTCGTGAGCAACGCCCGTGGCGAGCGGCGCGACCTGGTCGAGGTGTTCAGGCCCCTGGGGGCACTGCCGCCTGCTGGGGCAGGGGAGTGCTGCGCCCCGCGACTGCTCAATTACGCCTTCAACAACGGTCTGCATCCCGTCTGTATGGCCGAATTCTGGTGGGGCGCCTCACCCGTTGGCGAGGTGCGTCACCATGGCCATTTCTATCCTGCCTGCCGCAGCAAGTGCAAGCCCATCCTGGAATTCATGCTCCAAGGGCTCGATGTGGAGCCAAACAGGCTAGAACAGCCCATGGGCAATGGCGAGGTGGAAGTCGTCTATGATGACCAGTGGATCACGGTGCTCAACAAGCCGTCGGGTATGCTCACTGTGCCCGGCAAGGCGCTGGATGACAGTCTGCTGAGTCGCTACCGCGAGGCCCATCCCGAGGCTGTCGGCCCCATCGTCGTTCACCGCTTGGATCAAGAGACGTCGGGCCTGGTCGTGTTTGCCAAGGACAAAGCGACCCACAAGGCCCTGCAGCAGCAATTTGAGGCCCATTCCGTCAAGAAACGCTATATCGCCCTGCTCGACGGTATCGTGACGCGTGACGAGGGTGTCATCGACCTGCCCCTGCGCCCCGATGTGGACGACCGCCCCCGCCAGCGTGTCGATCACGAGCACGGCAAGCCAGCCATTACCCGCTACCATGTGCTGGAACGTCGTGGCGGTCACACGCTCATCGCCCTGCAACCGCTGACGGGCCGCACCCACCAGTTGCGTGTCCATTGCTCCCACCCGCTGGGCTTGAACTGCCCCATTGTGGGCGACCGCCTCTATGGGCGTGCCTCCTCCCGCCTGATGCTCCATGCCCAGTCTCTCACCATCGTCCATCCCGCCACAGGCCGCACTCTTGCTCTGCAAACGGGCGGTAATGACCTCTGGCAGAATTGAAAAAGTTTACATTTTTTTTGAAATCATCCTGTTTTAGTCAAAAAGACTGAAACAATGCTAATTGTTTGCAAAATTAAATTAATTGATTTTGATATTTACTTTTGTAACTCTATATTTGTGCCGTGAAATGTGACTTGCTCGTGTCCGTTTCCATTGAATTTATTAAATAAAAGTGCCTATGCTCAGACAATTACGCTTTGGATTATTGTCATTGTTGTCGCTGGTGGCCGTGTTGCCCATGGCAGCACAGGTGCGCCACGTCACGACTGTCAATCCACAGTCCAAGCAGTCCTATATGGAGGTCTATGAGTTTGACTACGTGGATATTCAGCCTCAGTTTCCCGGTGGCGAGCGAGGCTTGATTAATTTCATCAACAAGACCCGCGAGTATCCCTATCATGCCTACAAGAAACGCATCCAGGGCCGCGTGCTGTGCAGTTTCATCGTGGGCACCGATGGCCGTGTGAGCGACGTGAGGGTCATTCGCGGAGCCGGTGACGAGAGCCTTGACCGTGAGGCCATCCGCGTGATCGGTGCGATGCCCAAGTGGAGCGTGGGCAAGGTGGGCAAGCATGCCGTCCCCGTGAGGGTTGTGTTGCCTGTCAACTTCAGGCTCTAGACAATTGAGAGACAAACCATATTACAATATGAATCACAAGAAAAAGGGTGCTGCCGTCGTGCAGGCCCTTTCTTCATTTTGGCGCACTGCCGATAATGGTAGCAGTTTGGGTGTTTTTGTCTTCTTTTGTTGGCAATTCATCGAAATAATTTGTATGGTTGTGAACAATTGTATAATTTTGCAACATCAAGTAGAAGTAACTCTAGCATAAACCACTCATTAACTAACGTCCACTACTTCAATTATTAACTATAAATTTTTTGTTTATGAAGAAAATGTTATTCTTTGCCGCTATCATGATGGCGGCGATGCAGGCAATGGCTGGCAATGTTGATCTGGCAACTGCTCAGTCCAAGGCCGCTGGCTTCCTGCGTCAGAGCGCACCCAATGCCCGCTTCATGACCTCGGCGCCCACCATCAAGGGCACCCATGAGGTGAAGAACTCCAGCAATGCAGCCCAGACTGCTTACTACATCGTTAACACCGACCGTGGCTATGTCATCGTCGCTGGTGATGACCGTGCCCGCGAGATTCTCGCCTATGGTAGCGGAAACATTGACAACCTGAATGATATCCCCGACGCCATGCGTCTCATCCTCAACAAGTACCAGAAGCAGATGGAGTACCTCCAGGCTCATCCCGGTGTGATGGTGAAGACTGGCGTGACAAGGGGTGGCATTTCCGTTGAGCCGATGTTGAAGACCGCTTGGTCTCAAGGCAAGCCCTATAACATGAAGACCCCGAAGGTGGGCTACGGCAGCGATCCCTATTGCAAGGTGGGTTGCTCGGCAGTGTCGTTGTCACAGGTGATGAACTACTGGCGCTTCCCGGTTTCCTCACCCGCGCTTCCCGGTTACACCACCGAGACCATGGGTTATGTCATGCCCGCCCTGCCCGCCTACACCTTTGACTATGAAAACCTGCTTCCCACTTACAGGACCAGTACCGACCAGTATTCGGATACCCAGTTGGATGCTATCGGTTACCTGATGCTCTACACGGGCTATGCCATGAACATGGACTATGTTACTGACAGGAGCGGTGCCGAGTATGAAGAGATTGATCAGGCCATCCGCACCTTCGGCTTTGACCCGGGTTACAGCATTGAGATGAAGTGGGACTATGATGATGGCACCATCAATTATACCGAGGAAGAGTGGGCCCAACTGATCCAGTCCGAACTGATCGCTGGCCGTCCCCTGGTTTATTGCGCGTTCGACATGCAGTCCGACTCGACCGCCATCAACGGTCACGCCTTCAATGTCGATGGCTATGATGCCGACAACGACATGTATCATGTGAACTTCGGCATGAGTGAAGAGAAAAACACTTACTACGCCCTGGATGCCTTCACCCTGGACAATGGCATGACGGTATATGATTTCTATCCCTTGCTTTTTGCCGGTCTGCAGCCTCCCACGGGTGCCGCTGTTCCCCGCATGATTGTTTCGCCGACGGCTCTCAGCATGGAGTGCTATGCAGGCCAGACTGCTACTGCCACCTTTAATGTAGCCGGTGTTGACCTGACCGATGCCATCACCGTGACCGTCAACGACGAGAACGGCTATTTCACGACCGACGTCGCTACCATCGCCGTCAATGAGGCTGGTAACAAGACCGTAACCGTTACCTATGCTCCTCAGGCCGAGGGTACTCACACCGCCACTATTACCTTGAGCACCCCTGGTGGCCTGGATGTGGCTGTCGCCCTCAACGGTAAGGCAACTCCCGCTCCTCTGGAGAAGCACGATCCCGTGATGCTGCCCGCCAACGAGGAGCACATCAACCTGACCTCGTTCCGTGCCGACTGGACCGACCAGACTCCCGCACAGAACGTAGCAAGTTACACCCTCCAGGTGAACACCAAGCCCAACTACACCATCCTGGCCCAGTCCGACTGGAGCGCCACCGAGGAGGTATTTGGCAACAAGGCTTCGACTTGGGAAACTTCTGGCTTGATTCCCGCTGGATGGTCGTTCACTGGCGACAACCTGTGGGCCGAGGATCACTTCATCTCGATCCAGAAAGCCAGCATCTCCACCCCCGAGTTCACCGGTTGTGACAAGGTGACCGTGGTTGTTACCGCCAAGCGTCTGTATAGCGGTTCCCCCGACTTCATCATATCGACCAGTCAGGCTTCGCAGACCTATAACTTGACCAATGGCGAGTTCACCCAGTTTGTACTTGTTCTCGATTGCGCACAGGCCGACAAGGTGACCTTCGCAGCGTCCAATTCTTATTATGCCGGCCTGCTGAACGCTGTCGTTTATTCGGGCGAGATTGAGCCTCCCACGGCTTTGCGTGCTACCGAGACCGGTGATGCGACCTTCCGCACCATCACGGGTATCACTGACAAGTTCTACACTGTCAACAACCTGACCGCTGGCGGCACCTTCCTCTTCAAGGTGAAGGCCCTCTACAACGATGGTACCGAGAGTGCTTGGAGCAATGTCGAGGAGGTTACCCTGTTTGATAACGGTAGTGGCTCGCTGAAGGGTGACGTTAACAATGATGTTATTGTTAACATCAGTGATGTGACCACCCTGATTGATTATCTGCTGGGTAACGGCGGTGACATCAACACCGTGAACGCAGACATGACTGAGGATGGAATAATCAATATCTCGGATGTAACTAGCCTTATCGACTTCCTCCTGGGAAATCATTAAGGAATTTCATTCACTAGACATTAAAAAAGGCCCAAGTGCTGCCAGGCGGTGCTTGGGCCTTTTTTAATGATGTTTGCTAGCCAGATTGTGGTAAAAACGATAGTTTCAGGCGGCTATTTACGGTAAAATGTAGTTAATGTGCTATTTTTGTTTTACCTTTGTCAAGTCTCAACGAGGCAAGAACAGGACCATTAATAATAAACTATAAACTCAACGGTACACTATTTTATGAAAAAAATGTTTCTTCTCGCTGCAACCTTGTTTGCGGCGATACAAGTGATGGCGGCCGATGTCGATCAGGTTGCCGCAAGGTCAATCGCCCAGAAGTTCCTGGCGAGTCATTCGGGTACTAAAACGCTCAACGCGGCCATGCCCGCTGTGAAATGGGTGCATCAGGAAAAGAATTCGGCCAACGCTGGCCGGGTCGCCTACTATGTCGTCAACACCGACAACGGTTTTGTCATCGTTGCTGGTGACGACCGCGCCCGGGAAGTGCTCGCCTATGGCGACCGTCCGCTCGGCGGCATGAACAGCCTGCCCGAGAACATGCGCTACTGGCTGGGCTACTACAAGCGGCAGATGGAACTGCTGCAGTCACGCCCCGGCATGAAGGTTCAGAAACCCGCAATCAAGGCTGGCGGCACGAGTGTCGAGCCATTGATCACAGCCATGTGGGACCAGGGTTCCCCCTTCTATAACCAGTGCCCGATGGATGGTGATCGCCGCGCCCTGACCGGCTGTGCGGCCACCTCTCTGGCCCAGGTGTTCAACAAGTGGAAGTATCCCACCCAGCCCACTCCCACGATACCCGGTTACACGACCACTACCCGCCACTTTGAACTACCGGCATTGCCTTCAGTCACCTTTGACTGGGATCACATGCTCGACACCTACCGGGTGGGCTATTACAATGCCGACAACATCAATGCCGTGGCCACCCTGATGCGCTATATCGGCCAAGCCGAGCAAATGGACTATGTGAACGATGGCAGTACGGCCTGGGAGGATGATATCGTCAGGGCTTGCCACCTGTTTGGCTATATGGGTGCCTATGTTTCCTACAAGAGCGAACTGATTTCGTCCACAGTCGATAACATGCTCATCGATGACGAGACGTGGAGCCAAATGATACAAAATGAACTCCTTGCAGGACGTCCTGTGGTCTATTGCGGCTACTCGTGGAGTGATGCCTATAATATGTTCTATGGTCATGCTTTCAATGTCGATGGCTATGATGCTGCCACGGGCATGTTTTCCATCAACTGGGGTTGGGCAGGCACCGGCAATGGGTACTATGCGCTCAATGCCTTTGCTAACCAGGGCCATAACTATAACATGGGTCAACTCATGGTCATGGGCATTGAGCCTCCCGCTCCCATCGAGGCCTATGCTCCCGTGATGCAGCCCGCTGCCGAGCAGTACATTTCCTTGACGTCGTTCCGTGCCGACTGGACCGATGAAACGCCCAGCGAGAATGTGACCAGTTACACCCTTGAGGTGACAACCGACGACGGTACCGAGCCCGGTGTTTACGAGCGGGTCTTCAGTGAGACGTTCCCCTATGCTTCCGAGAATGGTTCGCGCCCTCTCTCCGACGTTGATAAACTGAGTACCAACAAGGGTTGGAGCAGCAGCAACGCCTATGAGGCACGCGGCGGCATCCGCCTGGGTGGCGGTGGCAACCCTGGCATCTTGACCACTCCCGCGGTTGACATGACGCAGAGCGGTGGCAAGATGACCGTCATGCTCAGCATGAGGCCCTACCAGTCGGCCGATAACAATATACCGGTGACTGTCTCGTGTGGCAGCAGTGTCGAGAGTGTCACCGTGACTGCCGAGGGTACCTACACGGTGGTGCTCAAGTGTGACGCCGATGCCAACCAGAAGGTGACCATCACCGGTGGCGATGGCTCCAACACCAAGCGTGTTGTCGTTACCCAGATTGACATCTACAGTGCGACCGCCAACTCCTTCAAGCAGTTGCTCACCCTTCCCGTCGAGGATGGCGATTCAACCTCGCGCGTTATTACCGGTATCACCGATAAGTTCTACACCGTGAGGAATCTGAGTGCTGGCGGCACCTTCAACTACCGTGTCAAGGCACACTATGTCAACGGCACCCAGAGCGAGTGGAGCAATTTGGAGCAGGTGACCCTGTTCGGTAACGCCCATGACTATGAGCGGGGCGACGTGAACCATGACGCTACGGTCAACATCAGTGACGTGACGGCCCTCATTGATTATCTCCTGGGCACTCAGGATGCTGTCTGCACCACATGTGCCGATGTCAATGGCGATGGCATTATTAACATCAGTGACGTGACTATGCTCATCGATGCAATTCTCAAATAATTAAAGGCAATGATATAGAAGTTGGCCCTAAAAGTTTTTTAATGCTAATTTCGCAAAGAAAGCGTATTTCACTAATAATATTTAAAACTATTCGTGAAATTCGCATTTAGCCCCGCAGGGTTCGGGCCAACATCTATATCATTGGCTAACTAAAAATCAGAGTTCTGAAAAAAGGCGAAGGCTCTCCTCTTCGCCCCTGCTTTTTGAGGACTTGTGCTTTGTTAATCATATCACATTAAAATAAAAATAGTCGATTCAATGAAGAAAATCCTTTTTCTAGCCGTCCTCTTGATGGCGGCAACCCAGGCGTGGGCGGCTGGCGTGGATGCCACGACTGCTCAAGCCCGGGCTCAACGTTTCCTCTCCTCCCAAGTCGCATCGGGCAAGATGATGGCCCTTGGCCAGGGTGCCCTGCGTCTGGCGCACACCGAGGTGAGTTCTCAGTCGCCCTCCCTTTCGGTCTATTACATCTTCAATTCCGCTAGTGGATATGTCGTGGTATCGGGAGAGGACCGTGCACGCGAGATCCTTGCCTATGGTGACGGGACGCTGGATGTGAACAACATGCCCAAGAATATGCGTTACTGGCTGGGCTACTACAAGCGTCAGGTGGAATTTTTACAAAGCCATCCCGACATTCAAGCCAGTGCTTTCTCTCTGTTGGCCCCCCAGCGTGCCAGCCAGTCGGTCAATCCCTTGCTCACCGCCAACTGGAGCCAGAGTGAGCCCTACTGGAGGGAATGCCCCGTCGTTGGCGGCGACACGTGTCCCACGGGCTGCCCGGCCACTTCATTGTCGATGGTATTCTACTACTGGAAGTACCCCAAGCAGCAGACCCCCGCAGTGCCGTCCTATGTGATGCCCACCTATGGCATGACCCTGCCCGAGTTGCCCCCGACAACGTTTGACTGGGACAACATGATTGATAATTACACGGCGACCTACACCGACGCGCAGGCCGCTGCCGTTGCCCACCTGATGCGCTACATCGGCCAGGTCGAGGAGATGGACTACACCATCAGTGGCAGTGGCGCCTATGGCAAGGACATCCTGCGTGCCGTCCAGTTCTTCGAGTATGACCAGGATGCCCAACTGTTGTTCAAGACCGATGACCTGGGGTATGCCAACTACTCCGACAGCCAGTGGGCCGCGCTCATCCAGGCCGAACTCGTTGCCGGGCGCCCCATCGTCTATTGCGCCTATGACAACTACACCGGATCGGGGCATGCCTTCAATGTCGACGGCTATGACGCGGCGAGCGACACCTATCACATCAACTGGGGCTGGAATGGCAGGGGCAACGGCAACTTTGCCCTCAATGCGTTTACCTATGGTGACTACACCTTCGGCACCAGCCAGCAGATGGTTATCGGCATCCAGCCGCCCGAGGGTTATCAGAATCCCCGCCTCCAGGCCTATCCCAATGTGCTCGACATGCGGGCTTATCCCGGTAAACCGGTTACCGCCACTGTCAGCCTCAAGGGCACCAACCTCACTGGCGACGTGACGTTGACGCTCAACGATGCCGCCGGAGTGTTTGCCATCGACACCCACTCGCTGCCCAGGGATGAAGCCGAGGCCGGCCACGACATCACCGTGACCTATACTCCCTTGTCCGTCGGCAATCATGCGGCGACCATCGTCTGCCGCTCGCAGGATGCCGACCCCATGACGATTACCCTCAACGGCACAGCGCCCCTCGAAGTCTATCCTCCCGTGATGCTGCCCGCCGACGAGTCCCGGGTCACGCTGACCTCGTTCACAGCCGACTGGACCGACGAGACACCGTCGGGCAATGTCCTCGGTTACACGCTCGAGGTATATAGCAAGCCGGATTATATCATGCTCGAGGAGGCCGACTTCAGCCAACTGCCCCGCGAGACGCCTACCAATCAGGCCTCTCATGCCACCGATTACCTGCCCGAGGCCTGGTCCTTCACCGGCTCGGAATTTAACCTTGAGGGCGGCTGCATCATGCCGCGCCGCAACAGTGTCATCACAACCGATGCCCTCAACCTGCGCGGATATGATAAGGTGACCGTCGAGGTGACGGCCCGCAGTTATGGCTCATGGGGTGACCCTTCCGAACTCACGATCTCGACCGGCCTTGCCAGCGAGACGCTCGCCTTGCCGTTCTCCTATACCACCATGCGCGTGGTGCTGGATTGCGCTCAGGGCGACCGCATCGCGTTCAAGGCCGGCTATTATCCCATGATCCAGGCCATCAGGATCTATGCGGGCGATGCCACCGCCGCTAGCGTCAGGGCCAATGAACAGGGGGATGAGAATTACCGCTTGATTACCGGCATCACCGGCAAGTCCTGCACCGTCAGGGATCTTGCTGCCGGCGGCACCTTCTTCTACCAGGTCAAGGCCCATTACTGTGATGGCAGTGAGAGTGCCTGGAGCGAGAGTCAGATAGTCACCCTGGTTGACGGTGGCCACGGCTATGAGGCCGGTGACGTGAACCACGACGGCCATGTTAACATCAGCGATGTGACATTGCTCATCGACTACATTCTGGACGGCCAGACAGTCATCTGCCCCACGTGTGCCGATGTGAACACCGATGGCTATGTCAACATCAGCGACGTGACCGCAATCATCGACCTGTTGCTTGGCGGCCATTAATGTCGTGCTGATGTGATAGATTGCATATAATGATGATGCAAGGGCTGCCCAATAGTGGTGGCCCTTGCTGTTAATATTTGATCCTCAGTTGATTGGTTTGAAGGTTGGTTTTGTATTAATATACACAAATGTAGATAGATTTTTCTGCGTCTGACAGGGTGCTGAGCCATTTTGTTGTTTTTTTGTAACTTTTTGCTTCAAAATGTTGCGTTTTCATTGTTTTTGGAGTACTTTTGCGTGCGTTGTTAGCACATCAACGTGTGACGGCCATTCATGTAATCAACATTAACCGACTGAAGCGAGAAAATATTTAAATACTAACCAATATTTTAAATACTGTTTTTTTATGAGAAGAATCTTACTGTTTGCCGTGGTATTGCTTGCGGCAATTCAATTGTCGGCTGCGCCTGTCGATATGCGGACGGCCCAGGCAAAGGCACAGAATTTTGTACAACAGAAGTTGTATAGTGGTAAATTGCGCGCTCCCATCAGCGGAGAGATGAAACTCGCTCATGCCGAGATGAACTCCAAGATGCTTGACCGTGCCGTTTTTTATATTTTCAATAGCAAGAACGGCTATGTGATCGTGTCGGGTGACGACCGCGCCGAGGAAATCCTGGGTTATGGCGACGCTCCCCTGGACATCAACACGATGCCCCGCAACATGAGGGGCTGGCTCGAGACCTACAAGGAGCAGATCGAGTATCTCCAGGCCAATCCCGGCTTGATGGTTGAGACCCCCTCGATGAATGCTCCCGCCCGCATTCCTACCGTTGAACCGTTGCTGACAGCCCTGTGGGACCAGGAGGCTCCCTACTGGAACCAGTGCATCATCAATGGCAGCCAGTGCCTGACGGGCTGCCCCGCCACATCGGCTGCCATGGTGTTCCACTACTGGAAGTATCCCGACTTTGAGACCCCCGAGGTTCCCGGTTACCGTTGCGAACTGTCCACCGGTTACTGGTCATCTTCCTATGTCAACGTGGCTGCTCTGCCTCCCGTTACCTTTGACTGGGACAACATGCTGGACCGTTACACCAGCGGCTATAGCACAGCCCAGGCTAGCGCCGTGGCAACCCTGATGCGCTACGTGGGTCAGGCCGAGCGCATGGCTTATGGTACCAGTGCAGCAGGAGGTAGCGGTGTTGATGCCGACAGTGTGAGTCTCATCGCTGACGCATTCAAGTTCTTCGGATATGACGAGGAGTCCGTTCAAGTGGTCAAGAAGACCAGCGCTTATAGCGGTGGCACCACCCTCTATACCGACGCTGAGTGGGCTGAATTGATCCAGACCGAGATGATCGAGGGCCGTCCTGTGGTCTTCTGCGCCATCTCTGGCGGTATGTTTGGCGGTGGTCACGCCTTCAATGTTGACGGCTATGACGCCACCACCAACAAGTACCACATCAACTTCGGTTGGAGTGGCAGTGACAACAACTACTACGCCCTCAACGCCTTCAACGGTTTCAACCAGTACCAGCAGATGGTTATCGGTATCCAGCCCCCCATCAAGGCTCCACGCTTGAGGACAGACATCAACGACCTGTCGATGACTTGCTTCAAGAACAACACCGCCACTTCCAAGTTCACCCTCACCGGCCGCAACCTGGAGGGCAACGTGACCTTGAAACTCAACGATGAGAACGGCGTCTTCAGCATTGACCAGAGCAGCCTGACTCCCAACGAGGAGGCCCGCGTTTCACAGGCCATCAACGTGACCTATGCTCCCAAGGCCGAGGGCGAATATACCGCTACCATCACCGTCAGCACCCCTGGTGTTGAGGACTTCGTGATCACCTTGCACGGCTCGTCGGATTATGAGTTGTATCGTCCCGTCATGCAGCCTGCAGCCCAGGATGCCATCACGGCAACCTCGTTCCTTGCCGAGTGGACCGACAACACTCCCGCCGAGAACGTCACCAGTTACACCCTCGAGGTGAAGACCAAGCCCGATGTGAACCTGCTGACCGAGGCCGACTGGAGCGACGTGCCCAAGGAGAACACCAACCATGCCAGTGATGCTGCCAACTACATGCCCGATGGATGGACCTTCACGGGCAGCAACCTCTATCTGGACGGTGGCTTCCTCTCGCCTGGCCGCAACTCCGTTATCAAGGTGAATACCGACCTGGCCGGCTATAACAAGGTGAGTGTCATCATCAAGGCCAAGGCCTACACCAAGGGCTCATCCACCACGCTGGATGTCGCAACCGATGTTGAATCCCAGAGTCTGACCCTGGCCCGCGATGTGCAGACCTACCTCGTCGTGCTTGAGATTGGTGACCATGGCTTCATCCAGTTCACCACCGGCTATTATCCCGAGATCCAGAGCATCAAGATCTACGGTGGCGAGATCACCGATCCCGAGCCCTTCCAGTTCAAGGCTCCGCAGGAGACCGGCGACAGCGGCTACCGCCTCATCGAGGGTATCACCCCCGACAAGTTCTACACCGTGACCGGTCTGGCTCCCAATGCTTCATACCTCTACCGCGTGAAGGCCTACTATGTGAACGGCACCGAGAGCAACTGGAGCAACAGCAAGGAAGTGATCCTCAAGGAGGGTGAAACCCTGCGCGGTGATGTGAATGCCGACGGAGAGGTGAATATCGTTGACGTGACCGCCATTATCGACTATCTGCTCGGCGGCAATGCTCCTGCAAGTGCCGACGTCGATCTAGACGGTGCCTTGACGATTGCCGATGTGACGGCTCTTATCGACTACGTCTTGAGCCAGTCGTGGGACTAAGCAACGCTTGATGTTCACTCCGCGTGACATGCAATAGATGAGTGAGTCGGCACGAGCCGGCTCACTCATTTTCATAATAAGCGGAACCCCATAAAAAGTGCCGATTTCTGGAACATTGCCAGGAAAAAATGGGTGAGAGATGTAACTTTTGGGGTAAAATGGAGTCTAAAAGATAAAAAAACGGGCAAAATGTTTGATTCTTGAGTCAAATGTAGTAATTTTGCCGATTGAAACGAAATGAACAGCAAGATGAGACGCATGCTCTACATATTGGCATTCTTGTTGGCAATGGGTGGCCTCCAGGCCGTCCCAGTGCCCGACAATTTCTTGCCGCAGCGCGTCGAGACGGCTGCGACAGGGCCTTCGGCACAGGGCGCCGAGGGGCACATCGTTTTCACTGCTGGAAATAGTGACGCCACGTTCAACGTCTATTCCATCACTGGGCAACTGGTCAAGGTTGTGCGCGTGAGTGCCGAGCAACGGGCCTCTGTGGATTTCCCCAAGGGGTTCTATATCGTGAAGTGCAACAGCCAGTGGTCGCGCAAGGTGGTGGTGCGTTGATGGGAAGTGAAAACCGCTGCATGCCTGAATGTCGGCTTGTGACGCATCTTGTGGAAATTGAAATGAATGAGTAGGGCGTGACTGGGTCACGTCCATTATTGTTTTAAAGAGAGTCAGACAACCCGAAAACTGCGCGATGGTGCTTCTTGCCATTCCATATGCCCACATCGTTTACAACGTCCTCATGGCGCTGTATGTGATCACTGTGCTCACGGTCATCGTTGTGGTCCTGGGTGAGAACCGCAATCCGGTCAAGTCTATCGCATGGGTGCTGGTGCTGGTGCTATTGCCTGTCGTCGGACTTGTGATCTATCTCATCTTTGGCCGCAACTTGAGGGGTATGAGGCTGATTTCGAGGTCCGACCTGCGCGAACTGCGGTCACGCAACGACGTGTCGGACTTTAATGCACCCGTCCAGGGGTTGAGCGATGAGTCCATGCAACTCATCTCGCTGGTGAACAAGTTGACCGAGCCCCATCTGTTTGTGGGCAACGATCTGCAGGTGTTCACTGCCGGCCGGGACAAGTTTGAAAGTCTGATGCGGGACATCGAGGATGCCCGGCAGTACATCCACGTGCAATACTTCATCATCGAGAACGATGCCGTGGGCTCGCAGTTGATTGAGTTGCTCAAGCGCAAGGCCCGTGAGGGCGTGCAGGTGAGGGTGCTCTATGACTACGTGGGGTCGTTCTACTTCAGGCCCCGTCTGTTAAGGCAGATGCGCGAGGCCGGCATCGAGGTGCACCCGTTCTTGAAGTTGACCTTCACCCAGTTTGCCCTGCGCATCAATTGGCGCAATCACCGCAAGGTGGTCGTCATCGACGGCAAGGTGGGCTACATGGGCGGCATGAACATCGCCAGCCGCTATGTGACGGGTGACAAGCACTGGCAACCCTGGCGTGACACCCACATGCGCATCACCGGCGATGCTGTGACGGCGCTGGAGTATTCCTTTGCCATCGACTGGAATTTCACCACCCGCAAGTTGCTGACGGCTCGCTCTGTTCACGTGACTCCACCGACCTCCGGCGAGGGCTATCCCATGCAGATGGTGAGCAGTGGTCCCACCAACCGCTGGCACAATATCTCGTTTGTCTTCTTCAAAGCCATCTCGCTGGCCAAGCGGTGCGTTTATGTCCAGACGCCCTACTTCCTGCCCAGTGATGCCCTGCTCAAGGCCATGCAGGGCGCCGCGCTGTCGGGGGTCGATGTCAGGCTGATGATACCCCGCAGGCCCGACTCGGCCATGCTGCGCCTGGCCACCGGGTCCTACATCAAGGAGTGCCTGCTGGCCGGCATCAAGGTCTATTTTTATGAACCCACGGTCATGCATGCCAAGGTGGTCATCGTCGATGACGAGTTTGTCACCCTGGGTTCGACCAATTTTGACTTCCGCAGTTTTGAACACAATTTTGAGTTCAATGCGCTGGTGTACAGCAAGGAATTTAACACCAGCATGAAGAAAACCTTTGAGGACGACTTGCAACAGTCCACGCGCTTGAGCATGGGCAAGTGGAAACAGCGCCCCCTCGCCCAGAAGGCCCTTGAATCCGTCGTCCGCCTCATCAGCCCCATTCTGTAAACACGATATCACATGATAACTTTCCCTAACGCCAAAATCAACCTCGGCTTGAATATCGTTGAGCGCCGTCCCGACGGCTATCACAATATTGAGACCGTGTTTTATCCCGTCCCTCTCACCGACATCCTCGAGATTGTGCCTGCCGATGAGTTGTCGCTCTCGTGCCACGGCAATCCCGTCGACTGCCCGCTCGAGAAGAACCTGGTCATGAAGGCCTACCGCCTGTTGCAGCAGGACTATGACCTGCCCCCAGTGGCCATCCACCTCTACAAGCACATCCCCGACGGCGCTGGGCTGGGCGGTGGCTCGAGCGATGCCGCCCACGTGCTGATGATGCTCAACAGGATGTTTGACCTGCGGTTGACCGACGAGCAGTTGGCAGCCAGGGCCGTCACGCTGGGGGCCGACTGCGCCTTCTTCATCTATAACCGCCCCATGCTCGCCACGGGCATCGGTGACGTCCTGTCTCCCATCGACCTGAGTCTCAAGGGCAAGACCCTGCTGCTGGTCAAGCCGCCCGTGGGGGTGGACACCCGCACGGCCTATAGCCGAGTCACGCCCGCTGCGCCCGCCATGAGCCTGGGCAAGACGGTGGCGATGCCGGTCAGCGCTTGGGATGGCTTGTTGACCAACGACTTTGAGGCCAGCGTGTTTGCCGCCTTGCCCCAGTTGTGGCTCATCAAGGCACGGCTGCTCGATGCCGGGGCACAGTACGCCGCCATGTCGGGATCGGGCTCCACGGTGTTTGGCATCTTTGATAATGACAAACTGGCAGAAGAGGCTGCTGACACTTTTGCCGATTGCGCCACGTTTGTCCTTCATCTCTAGGGCGCGTACGCCGGCAGTGGCGATGATTGGCGCCCGATAGCCGATTTTACTGGGCAGTGTTACCCGTTGGACTGGTTTTTGCAGCATCGGGTGAGGTAATAACGATTTTAACACAACTACGATATGTCTAAAAAGAACAAGAAGAATCAAAACGAAGAACCGAAGGCCGCACAGGACGAACTCCACAACGAAGAGACCGTCGAGCAGCAGGCTCAGGAACAAGTGAACGAGAAAGACGACGACCCTGTCAAGAAGATTGCCGCCCTCGAGGAGAGCCTCGAGCACGAGAAGAAAGAATACCTCTTCCTGATGGCCGACTTTGAGAACTTCCGTCGCCGCACTCTCAAGGAAAAGGCCGACCTGCTCAAGAACGGCGCCGAGAGCGCCATGCGCGACCTGTTGCCCGTCGTGGATGACCTGGAACGTGCCATGGATGCCATCAACAAGGGGGGCGACCTGCAGAGCCTCAAGGAAGGCGTTGACCTGATCTACAACAAGTTTGTCAAGTATCTCGAGAGCCAACATGTGACCGCTATCGACTCGACGGGCAAGGACTTTGACACCGATGTTCACGAGGCCGTGACGATGTTCCCCGCTCCCGACCCCTCGATGAAAGGCAAGGTCATCGACACGACAATCAAGGGCTACATGATCAATGACAAGGTGCTCCGCCATGCCAAGGTGGTCGTCGGCAGTTGATGACAGACTAGCAACCTAAGGACTAAAAAACTAAAACGTAATATTATGGCTCAGAAGAGAGATTACTATGAGGTGCTGGGAGTGGCCAAGAATGCCACAGCCGATGACTTGAAGAAAGCCTATCGCAAGTTGGCCATTCAGTACCACCCCGACAAGCAGCAAGGCAAGAGCGATGCCGAGAAAAAAGCCGCCGAGGAGAAATTCAAGGAGGCGGCCGAGGCATATAATGTGCTGAGCGACCCCGACAAGCGCGCCCGCTATGACCAGTTTGGCTTTGCCGGCGAGCAGATGGGCGGCGGTGGCTATGGCGGCGGCATGTCGATGGATGACATCCTGCGCCAGTTCGGTGACCTGTTTGGCGGTTTTGGCGGTTTCGGCGGCTTTGGTGACTTCTTTGGCGGCGGTGGGGGACAGTCCCAACGCGTGAACCGCGGCAGTGACCTGCGTGTGCGCGTCAAGATGAACCTCAACGAGATTGCCAAGGGAGCCGAGAAGAAACTGCGCATACCGCGCATGAAATCCTGTGACCATTGCCACGGCACGGGAGCCAAGGACGGTACTGCCATGGAGACGTGCCCCACCTGCCACGGCAGTGGCGTGGAGGTGCGCATGCAGCGCACGATGTTCGGCACGATGCAGTCCCAGAGTGTCTGCCACACCTGCGGTGGCAGCGGCAAGCGCATCAAGGAGGCTTGCCCCCACTGTGGCGGCAAGGGACTGGTGCGCAAGGAGGAGGTCGTGAGCATCAGCATCCCGGCTGGTGTGGCCGACGGCATGACCCTGCGCATGGGGCGTCAGGGCAACGATGCCCCGGGTGGCGGCGTGCCTGGCGACCTGCTCGTAGTCATCGAGGAAGTGCGTGACGCACAACTCACCCGCGATGGCAATGACTTGATTTATAACCTGATGCTTGACATTCCCACGGCTGTGCTTGGCGGCAAGGTCGAGGTGCCCACCGTCGATGGCAAGGCCCGCGTGACCATCAAGCCCGGTACCCAGCCCGGTAGCATCCTGCGCTTGCGTGGCAAGGGCCTGCCCTCACCCGAGCGCTATGGCACGGGCGACCTGCTCATCAATGTCATGGTCTATATGCCCGAGAAACTCAACGACAAGGAGAAAGAGGCCATCATGATGCTGCAGAACAGCGGCGAGCACGTCAAGCCCAGCGATGGCGACAAGAGCCGCATCTTCTCGCGCCTGCGTCACATCTTTGATTAGAACAAGAATAACCGATAAAGCAACACTTCAACAGCATGTCCAACCGACGTCATGACCATCGAGTGCCGCGCAGTAGCGACAAGGCCGTCACTCGCGAGGTGAAAGAGTCCAGCACGCTGCTCGACTTTGTTATGCGGGCCCTTGACGGCATCAGCCGCAACAAGGCCAAGTCCATTCTGGCCCATGGCGGTGTCACCGTCGATGGCAAGGTGCAGTCCCATGTCGATTACCCGCTCGTCCCGGGATGCGTGGTGCAAATCAGGCGCCATGCCCGACCCTCATCGGCCAACAATCCCCACTACAGCATCGTCTATGAGGACCGGTGGATTGTGGTAGTGGACAAGCAACAGGGGGTATTGTCGATGCCCGTGGGCGCTGGCAGCCTGAACATGAAATCCCTGCTGGACCGTCATTTTGCCGAGACTCACCAGCGTTGCACGGCCCATGTGGTGCACCGTCTGGATTGCCGCACCTCGGGCCTCATGGTGTATGCCAAGAGTGTGGACATCCAGCAGCAGATGACAGCCGACTGGCATGAGACGATCATCGACCGCCGCTATGTCGCCGTGGTCGAGGGTGTCATGGAAGAGCCGCAGGGCAGGGTGGAGAGTTGGCTGCACGATACCGACCGCATGGTGGTCGTCAGCAGTCCCGTTGACGATGGCGGCAAGTGGGCCGCTACCGAGTGGGAAGTCGCCGAGCAGGCACCCGAACGCGCGTTGCTCTACCTGCACCTGCTGACGGGTCGCAAGAACCAGATACGTGTCCACATGGCCGACGTGGGGCACCCTGTGGTGGGTGATGGCAAGTATGGCCGTCAGGACGACCCTGGCAGCCGCATGTGCCTGCACGCCTTCCGCCTGGCATTCCATCATCCGGTGACTGGCGAGCCGCTCTACTTCGAGACCCCCATCCCGCGTTACTTTGGCACCGTCCTCCACCACACATCCTAACAACAATTCCGCCTGGCGACTAATAAAAGGAAGACAATAAGTACAATAAACACAAATTACTGATTCTTAACAGATTGTGTTTATTGTACTTATTGTCTTCTTTATTGGCGTGTGGATTAGAATGGGTGGTCGTTGGTGGGGCCGTCTTGAGGCAGGTCGTTGCCTTGGTCGGTGGGTTCCTCCCCGCGCTCCTGGCGCAGTCTCTTGATGTAGGCCAGTTCGTTGATGGCATAGTCGGCATTGTCTTCCTCGTTGAGCATCTGGGTGAAGATTTTCTCGGCCTTGTCCAGTTGGTTGAAGTCGATGTAGGCATATCCGCGCCTGCGTCTCAAGAAGTTGATGAAATCCTTGATGTTGTCGGGCAGTTCGTCATCCTCGTTGAAATTGCGTTTCACCTCGTCCATCACTTCCTCGGTGTAACTGAACAGGCGCAGGTCCTTACTGTTGGCCATGGCATTGACCAGTTCCATCGTGTGACGGATGTTTCCGTCACTGGCCATGAGGTCAAGATAGTAGAAAGCCTGCTTGTGCAACCCCAACTCATTGTAGCAGAAGCCCAGTTTGTAGGCCACCTCCATGAACATGCGCTTGCCCTCGGAACCCATCTCAAAGAAGTCGCAGCGGTAACTGTTGAACACATTCTCCAGATACAGTATCGCCTCATAGTAGCGACTGCTGTTGAACGCCTGCACACCCCAGTACATGTTGTAGGCCACATCGGCGACCCTGACTTGGCCCAGCAGCAACTGGTCTTCGGTAAGGCTGTCTTTCTCGCCGTTGCGCGCCTTGAGTTGGGCATCGCTCCACATGTAGTCAAACTCCTGCTGGCGCTGCTTGTCGCTGCTGCGGTCCAGGGCGATGAGCAGGCTCACGCTGTGAGGCTGGCGGCCTTCGTTGCTCAGCGAGTTCATGCGGCTGGCATTGCGGGGCACATGGGTGACGGTCACGCGGGTGTAGATGGAGTTGTCGTCCTGGCCCTCGGCCGTGAGGGCGATGGTCAGCATGCGGGGCTGCTCGTCGCCACCCTGCTTGTAGTGCAGGTCCAGCACGGCATAGTCCCTGACCAGCCTGGCCTCCTTGCCGTCTCCCTCGACCAGCGCGTGGCGCAGGTCATAGTTGCGGATGCTGTCGGCATCCTCGAGGCGCTGCTGCCCGCCCACGGTGTTGACGGTCATGAACAGCAGGGTGGAGTCGGGCAACGGGGTCACCGTGTCGAGTAGGTTCCCCAAGGGGAGCCTGCCAGTCCCAGCCATGGGGCTCCCGGCCGCCTCGCCCATCTGGTGATGCAGTTCCATGCGGCGCAGCAGGAACATCTCGCGATGATGCTTGTACAGTTCGCTCTCCAGGTCACTGGTGCCGTTGTCCTTGGCCGACGACAGGGCCTCGTCATAGTCGCGGTACCACTCCCGCTGGAAGTGGAATGCGGCCTTCAACTCGTGGGCGATCTCGTCGGGGGTCACCTTGTTGTTGAAGAATGACAGGTGCATGTGCAACATGTCCTCCTCATGGTCAACCGTGTAGGTGTACTTGAAGAGGATATTGTTGTAGTTGCGCTCATTGCACTTGGCGCGCACCAGGTCAATCTGGCTCATCGGTGCTGTGGCCATCGAGGGAAAGGTCACCTCCACACAATCGTCCTGCTTGCGGATAGCCGCGATGAATCGGCCAGCCTGGAACTCAAACGAGTAGGTCACCGATGCATCCTCCTCGCTGGTCGAGAAGTCGCAGTTGTATTGCTTGAGAAATTGTTCAAAAGCAGCCTTTGCCGATTCTTTTTTCTTCCTGATGATGCGCATATTGTGTATAGTCAATGTGTTTAAAATGGGAAACATGTGGGTAAAATGTAACCCATTACTGCAATTATCGTGCCAAAGTGGGGAAAGTGCCGCCAAAGTAGCGCCGCTGCAGGCCGAAGTAGGCAGCCGTGTCCTGCTTCACCTGGTTGTGCCACCTGTCAAGGCTGTCACACAGGCTCTCTCGGTCCTTGGCGACCATCCATGACTGGAACTGCGACAGGCTGATGGCCACCGACCGGTCCAGGTTGGGCAGGCGCGAGGCCATCGCCCGGGCGATGGAGCGGTTGACGACAGCATAGCGTATCTCGCCGCCCGAGACCATCATCATCAACTGCTCGGGACCGTACAGGTCATCGGCGTGGACATAGATGGTGTCGCCAATCTCGCGGCTCAGGCTGGCAATGCGGCCAATCATGGGCGATCCCTTGACCACCCACACCGTGTCGCCGGCAAGGTCCAGTTGGGAATGGATGGCCTGGCTGCCACGGCGCTGCACGAGCACCTGCTGGTCGATGTAGATGGGCTGGGTGAAGGCAAAACGCGACGTGTCGCCGGCCGTCATGGGGAACTGGGCCACCACGACGTCAAACCGGCCGCTCTCCAGACCCGCCAGCGCCTTCTCGAGCGTTACCACGGGGTGGAACTTCATGGGGCAGCCGTTTCTGCTGGATATCAGTCGCAGCAGGTCATAGTTGTAGCCGCCCAGGGTGTCGTCATAGGTGTAATAGGTCACGGGCGAGTACTCGATGGCGATGTCGAGCGTGTCGCCGCCGCTGGGCTGTGATCCTGGAACATCGACAGGCTTGTCACACATGCTCAACGCCACCATGAACCCCACCACCGCTGCGAGCAGCACGATGTAGAGTACCATTTGTCCCCGCTTGGCGGGATGTTGTTGCTTCATGATTGCCATTTCTCAATTTTGGGGACTGCAAAGTTACAATTTTCTCCCCATTTACACAACACCGCCAGCCCTATTGAGCAGGCTGGCGGTTGTGAAACTGATATGGATCGGTCTTTACTTCTTGTTGTAGGCCTCGAGGGCTTTCTCGAGTACCACGAGGGCGCGCTTCAAGTCATCGATCTTGAGCACATAGGCCATGCGCACCTCGTCCTTACCCAGGCCCTTGGTGGCATAGAAACCGCTGGCAGGTGCCATCATTACGGTCTCGCCCTCATAGTTGAACTCCTCAAGACACCAGCGGCAGAAGTCGTCGATGTCCTTCACCGGCAACTTGGCGACGGTGTAGAAGGCACCCATGGGCATCGGGCTATAGACGCCGGGAATCTTGTTCAGACCCTCGACGAGGCAGTTGCGGCGGGCAATGTACTCGTCATACACGGCCTTGTGATAGGCCTGGGGTGCGTCGAGCGAGGCCTCGGCAACGATCTGGCCCAGCAGGGGAGGACTCAGACGGGCCTGAGCGAGTTTCATGGCGGCGGCGCGCACTTCCTTGTTGCGGGTGATGAAGGCACCGATGCGGATGCCGCACTCGCTGTAGCGCTTGGACACGCTGTCGATCATGATCACGTTGTCCTCAATGCCCTCCAGGTGCATGGCGCTGGTGTAAGGAGCATCGCTGTAGATGAACTCGCGGTACACCTCGTCGGCAAACAGGAACAGGTCATATTTCTTCACCAGGTCGCGCAGGCGCATGAGTTCCTCGCGGCTGTAGAGGGTGCCGGTCGGGTTATTGGGGTTGCAGATCATGATGGCGCGGGTGCGCTCGTTGATCACCTTCTCAAACTCCTCGACGGGAGGCAATGCAAAACCGTCCTCGATGTGGGTGGTGATGGTGCGTACCACGGCACCGGTCTCGCAGGCAAAGCCCATGTAGTTGGCATAGGCGGGCTCGGGGATAATGATCTCGTCACCGGGGTTCAGGCACACCATGAAGGCCATCTGCACGGCCTCGCTGCCACCGCAGGTCACGATGATGTCGTCCACGCTCAGGTTGATGTCGTAGCGCTTGTAGTAGCCTACCAGTTTTTCCAGATACTGGGGATAACCCTGTGAGGGACTGTATTCAAGCACCTTGCGGTCAACGTGCTTCAGGGCCTCCAGACCCTCCTCGGGAGTGGGCAGGTCGGGCTGACCGATGTTCAGGTGATACACTTTGATACCGCGTTTCTTGGCGTCGGCTGCAAACGGGGCCAACTTCCTGATGGGAGAAGCGGGCATGTCAACGCTGCGTTGTGAAATCTTAGGCATAATAAGTTATTAAAAAAAGATGTTAATGATATTGTTGTAAAGTCGTTTTGTTCTATGCCGACAAAATTACTATAAAAATTGAACAACTCGAACACAAAAGCGCACAAAATGTGATTTCTTACAATTCCACCCTCATTGCAGGCCGCTAAAACGATAAAAAGTATAACTATTATTGGAGACACGGCCAGTTGTGCTGGACTTATTCCGAAAACGCTTAATCACATTCACGCAAAGTCGCGAAGCCGCTAAGTATTTTTTAATTAAAAATGTCTTTCTTGTCTTCCAATTCAAAAAAAGAAAACAATAAGTACAATAAATACTAGGCATCCGTTGAACCGAATTCACGCTGTCTTATCCTGAAAAAGGGTTAAAGAAATGTTAAAATGGGGGGGGTAAATGTTAATCCACATAAATTTATTATATTTGCAAAGAAAAAAGTATGAACCGACTAAATTGATACAATTATGAAAAAGACATTACTAATTTCAGTTCACGAAGTTGACGCTCACGCCCACTTGCAGGCGGGCGTTATCGCTTTGTGATAAGCAAGGATATGTCGTTGATGAATCTCTCTGTTGGTTCGACAAGCGGTAAAATGTCCTCCTTGGTTAAACTGTAGTTATCACTATAGTCACCTGTTAGCCTAAGTGAGAAAAGTTTGCTATATAGTTTACCATTCTCGGTCGATACAATACCCGCTTTAATGAAGTGCAGGCCAAACATTTGAATAACGCCATTATGGGTGTGGGCTTCGTAACCATTAGAGATTAGCAGCGCACTCACCGCATAGAATGCGGCATAGTACATCCTATTGGCAATAATTTCCCAATACTCTAGAGGCAATACGCCTTTTACCTGGTCAAATGTACTTCTTGCTTTTTCCAGGCGGTAGGTAATGATGGATTGTCTCTCTTCGGGGGTCAGTGCCATGATTTCATAATCTCACGCAGTCGTGAATCACATTTTTATAGAATGGAGTGATTGATTGTTTTTGCCAGTCTTCAAATGAGTATAGAATGGGATTTATGACTTCTCCCAAATCCCAGCCTAATTCTCGGAAAGGATAGGCAATCATGTCATAGTCATTTAACTCGACACGCTTTTTGTTAAGCAGGATGAGAATATCCCAGTCTGAACCGGAATGAGCATCACCACGGGCTTGAGATCCGAACAGCAACACGGTGGCGTCCTTGGGCACCACTTGTTGAGCCTTGGTTTCAAGGGCTGCGATGATATGTTCTCGACGATTGCTCATAATGTCTTCTTAACTCAATCTATTGCAAAGTTAAATGTTTTGTTCTGACTTGCAAAACATTTATGCACATTTTTCAGTTGACGAAGTTGACGCTCACGCCCACTTGCAGGCGGGCGGGGTTGAGCGGGTAGTGGGGCGTGGCAAAGTAGGCGTCGCCGCTGTGGACCTTCTGGTTGAAGTGGGTCCATGCGACAAAGAATCGCGCCTGCTTCATCCTGAAGTTGGCATACAGGTTCATGATCACGAAGTTGCCGCACTCCATCTCTCGCTGGCTGTGGAAGGTCATCGTTGCCGGGTTATAGGCCGGGGCGTAGTACTTGGTGTAATAATTGCCGTCAACGCCCATCTGCACGTGCAGCACGCGGGCGATGGTGAAGGTGGCGTACATGTTGCTGTAGATGGCAAACTTGGGTAGCGGCAATACCTGCTCGTTGCTGCTCGTCTGCAGCGTCACGCTATTGTCCCAATTGAAGGCCTTGAAGTGCAGCCCCTGGCGCCATCGGGCGCTCAGCACGTGTACTGCGCCTCCATGCTGTGCCGGCAGGCCGTTGGCATCCCAGTAGATGTAGTCATTCAGGGTCTCGTAGCCCACGTTCACGTTGGTCCACGAGAAGGGGATGTTCAATTCCCCGCCCACTCGCATGCGCTTGGTCTTGTTGAAACTGTTGTCCCACGCGTAGTGGTTGGAGACAAACTGCTGGAGCAGGTAGGGCACGGCCAGGTTCTTGAAGTAGCCGTAGCCCTTGACGCTCACCGTGTCGCCCAGCAACTTGAAGCGTGTGGTCACGTCGCCCGTGATGTCAATTTCGCCCGCGGCATCGCCCAGCACGCCAAACTGGGCCGTGGCGTTGTAGCGCAGCAGTGAGCCCTGCTGCTTGGTCAACTGGCCGCCCAGCCACATCAGGTTCTGGGTCTTGCGGTGGGCCACGTTGACTGGCAGCGCCTCCAGGCCTTCGGGCAGGGTGGTGCCCGTGATGGTGTCGTTCACCTGGGTATATCGTCTCACCTCGTGAGTGCCGTAGATGGCAAACCCGAATTTGGCCCACTTGTTGAAGCCCTCCAGCATCGACACGCCCACGGTGTTGCGCAGCCGCCAGTAGCGGGTGCTCTCGTCGGTGCCGTCCCCGTCCAGATAGGAGTGCTCAAAGAAATTCCTGTCCTCACTGCCTGAGTTGTTCAGGAACTGGTGCTTGCCGTGCTTGAAGTCTAGCGTCCAGATGAAACTCGTCACCGGCACATAGGTGCGGTCGATCACCGTGTCGGTCACGCTGTCGCGGCGATAGCGGTAGAAGCCCACCTTGTAGCGCTGGTTGAGGTAAAACTGACTGCCCTCAAGGTGATTCTGGGCGCTGGTCAGTCGGGTGGGAATGCTCTTGTTATCGACGCGGGTCACGCCGCCTTGCACCTCGGCCGGGTCGGTGATGTAGCGGTCATCGGTGATGCCGCCACTCTCCTTGGTCGTGTAGTTGTAGTGGTTGAAGAAGGTCTGCATCTCGTAGCGGTCGCCCATGTGGGAACCAAACAGGCGCCACGTGAAGTCCTTGTCGGCCTGAGCCTCATAGGAGCCCTTGCTGTAGATGTAGTCGATGCCACCGCCCAACTGGGTCTTGCGGTCCACGTTGCCCGAGAACTCGACCTGGGTGCGGTCTAGGTTGCTGTACTTGTCGCCACCGGTCGAGTGGCTGAGCAGTGTCATGGGAATGCGGGTGTTGTAGTAGCGCATGTTGGCCGTGTTGTGCATCCAGGCCTCGATGGCGTCCTCAAAGAAGAATTCACCTGCCAGCGGCCGTTCAAAGAAAATCTGGTTCTGTCCCGGGGCGCCATAGTTTCCCGTGGTCAGCCACGCGTCGCTCACCATCGACGGCACCATCGTGCTGTGATAGTTTAGATGCAGGGTGTCGATGGTCGAGGGATAGTGCAGTCCCAGCGGTTCACTCACGCTCCAAGCCACCGACGGCTCAACGCGCTGTTTCTTGGGCTTGCTGGATTTGGAGGGGCGTTCCTGCGTGAATTGGGCCACGGCGACATTCATCGCAGCAACCGCAATCATCAGTGCCAATATTAACAGTCGATTCTTCTTCACGGCTGCAAAGGTAGTGATTTTTAGTCGTTAATCGACGTTTTAAGTCAATTTCTTGGATTTGGACCCTGTAATTACGGGCGATAGTCACCCCTGGGCCGGCTTGGCGCCAAAGAGCCAGCGGGCCAGCCAGGGACTGAGCCTGATGATGTTGCTCACCAGCAGGCAACCCGCGATAATGATGATGGCGATGACCGATGACACGGCCAACTCGATGACTGGCATCGGGTGGTCGTTGAAGAAGGTGAAATCGCTCAGGTTGCGGGGGAGCAGGAAGAAGTGGATCAAGTAGATGTCAAGCGTGCGGCGCCCGACGTACTGCATCGTGCGCCCCAGGCGGGTCTCGCGTGAGAACAGCGCCTGCCGGCTGCGGAAGAAGGCAAACAGGATGGTCAATCCCGTCAACGACAACAGGAACTTCACGGGGATGGCACTGGCCATCAACATGTCACCCAGGGCGTTGACCACAAAGTAGAACACAATGCACACGGCCAGCAGCCACTTGCTGTCGAGCCACTGCTGCACCGTGCCGAAGTGCTCTTTCACCAGCGTTCCCAGCACAAAAAAGATGAAGAACCGCCACTGGGGCACACTCAGGAGCAGGAACAGGTTGTCGAGCCGCTGTATGCCGGTGGTCATGCCCGGCCAGCAGTAATAGTACAGGACAAGCCCTATCGCCACAAGAATCAACTTGTACCAGCCTTTCCTGACGATGAACCTCACCGTGGCATAGATCACATAGTACTCCAGCAAGGCCAGTGTGAACCAGTACCCCATCTTCTGCTTCTCCATCACACCGTCCCACAGCGTGACGTGATGGATGTATAGGAAAATGGCAAAGAAGATAAACGGGCTGATCAACTGCACGGGAATCTTCTTCTTGAAGAAGGCCACAATGTGCCGCCCATTCCACACCACGCCTGCCTTGTAGAGGACAAAGCCGCTGATAAAGAAGAACATGGGCATCCTCACCTGCATGATATAGTAGTGCGGGCTGTACTGCTCAATGGGCAGGTGCCAGCACAGGGCAGCCACATGCCCCAGCACGACCAGGAACATGGTGAGGCCGCGCAGCGCGTCGATGTAACCGATGCGTTGCGTGGTTGCGGCGGATGTGTCGTTGCTCTTCATCATCGGGCAAAGTTACACCAATCCCCCCAATCGGCCAAATAAACAAGCAAGGTTTGCAACCGATGGGTGCAAACCTTGCTCGATGAGTGGGGAGATGGCAACACTGTTGCCTATCGCTGGTGGGGCGACGGCTCAGATGGTGCGCTCCACGGGCAGGACAAACGCGCGCAGTCCCAGTTTGGGTGTTGCCAGGTCCATCTGGTGCAACTCGTCAAGCACTGCGTCCACACGGCGGTCGTCCACCACCGTCAGAATGGCCGAGGCGATTGAGGGCCACGCGTGGGTGGCATAGTGGGGCTCGCCGTTCTTGCTGCCGCGCCCCTGCACCTCGCGCCAACCCGTGAAACCACGGCAGTTGAGCAGTTGCAGTTTCTCTACGATACGGTCATAATATGCCTCGTCAAAGGCTACAAATATCGCTTTCATATTCTTTAGTTTTAAGTATGAATACTAACGCCTGTTGACGTTCAACTAACTCTTTACTGATTTGGCGTGCTCCTTGCTCATCTTCTTGCGCGTGCGCTTGATGCCGTTGTAGGCAAAGATGGTGTACATCGTCGGCACAAACAGCAAGGTCATCAGCGTGGACATTGTCAGACCGCCGATAACGGCCGTACCCATCGGGCGCCACATCTCGCTACCCACGCCCGTACCTACTGCCATGGGCACCATACCCAGGATGGTCGTCAGCGAGGTCATCAGCACAGGACGCAGACGCGAGTGACCGCCGTTGATCACGGCTCGGCGGATGCTCATGCCGCGCTCACGGTTCAGGTTGATGTAGTCGATGAGCACGATACCGTTTTTCACCACAATACCGATCAGCATGATACCACCAATCATCGACATCACGTTCAGGTTGGTGCGCGTCAGCAGCAGGATGAGCACGATACCCGAGAAGGCGAACATGATCGAGGTCATGATAATCGCGGGATAGGTGAACGACTCGAACTGTCCTGCCATGACGATGTACACGAGCAGGATGATGAGCAGACCCAGTGTTGCCAGGTCAC
>Ga0310695_10001520_pt1 | contig 54522 bp, 43 predicted proteins | sample RumenRJG_04DNA_FD_203882 | JGI IMG/M metagenome (GOLD analysis project Ga0310695, IMG submission 203882) | Bovine rumen microbial communities from Lethbridge, Alberta, Canada - RJG_04 (v2) (version 2) | ecosystem: Host-associated > Mammals > Digestive system > Stomach > Rumen | place: Canada...
TTTAAGATGGCCTGGATGAATTCCAGCGACATTGTAATGGTTCCGGGCTGGGTAAAGGATACAATATGGTATCAGATTATGCCGGACAGATTCTGTTCTGCGGGAAATCATTATAAGAGGCTAAGGAACCGCAGCTGGGACAATGACTTTAACTTGAACTGGTCAGATTTTTTTGGCGGCGACCTTGCGGGTGTAATCAGCAGGCTGGATTATCTTAAGGATTTGGGGATAAGCGGAATTTATTTTACTCCGGTTTTCAAATCGTCATCTAACCATAAATATAATACAGAAGATTACGGTATGATTGATCCGGATTTTGGAACTGATCTGGACATGAAGAAACTTGTAGAAGAAGCGCATAGGCGGGGAATACGCATAATGCTGGACGCAGTGTTTAATCATTCCGGAAATGATTTTCCTTACTGGCTTGATGTAGTGGAAAACGGCGAAAAAAGCGCCTATAAAGACTGGTTCTTTGTAAATCAGTTTCCGCTTGATAAAAACGATAATCGCGATACTTCTGACGGCAGGTATTTTTCTTTTGATTTTGTAAAAAGCATGCCTAAGCTTAATACTAATAATCCTCAGGTTCAGGACTATCTTACAAAACTCTGCCAGTGCTGGGTTAATGAATGGAATATTGATGCAATACGTTTTGACGTTGCAAATGAAATTTCTCATGATTTTGTTAAGCATTTGCGCCGCGAACTCTGCAGGGATAATCCAGACCTCTTCCTTCTTGGAGAAATCTGGACGGACAGCATTCAGTGGCTTTCCGGCGACGAATATCATTCTGTAATGAACTATCCGTTTAAGTCGGCAATGGAAAAGGCTTTTTCTGGTCTTGGAGAATTTTCAAAGGAAATGGAAAATGTCTATTCCCTTTATTACCGGCCTGTGAACAATGCGCTCTTTAATTTTATAGATACGCATGATACGGGGCGGGCAATTAATTCCTGCAAAAATATAGATGAATTTTATCAAAAACTTGTAGTCCTTATGACGATGCAGGGGTCTCCGTGTATTTTTTACGGAACGGAAGTTGCCCTGGAAGGTGCAGAAGGCCCTGAAAACCGCCGTCCTATGCCGTGGAAATCAATTGAAAATGGTGATTACAGCGACATTCTGGATTGCGTAAAGAAAATCATTTCCATAAGAAAGCTGTCGGCTGCGGCAAGGGCAGAAAAAATAGAATTTATTCCGACAGACATGCCGGGGCACATTCATTATGTTCGAAGAACAGATGACGGCTCAGAAACCTTGAGGGTGTGCCTGAACATTTCTTCAGACCCGATGAAAGTCGTTTCAGGAAAAGATGAAAAAATCCTTTTTGGAAAAAAATCTGTTGAAGCTACTGAAAATATAGAAGAAAACGGTTCAGAAACCGTTTATGAATTACTTAATGGCGGAATTCTCGTTTTAACCTAATTGATAAACTTTTTCCCCTGTTCCAGGTCTTTTATGGTCGCATCCTGATTTACAATTATGTGACTGTAGGGGATCTGGAACTCTTTTTTCATTTAGTCATATTTAAAAGTTATGGCTAATTATAGAAATAAAGATTTTGATTATATCTGATTATGACTGTACTATATAATCATGGAAAAAGAAGAACAGATAACAAAAACATGCGTAACCGGTTACCCGAGAATCGGTGCACAGCGGGAATTAAAATTTGCTTGTGAAAAATATTTTGCCGGAGAAATTTCAGAAAGTCAGCTCAGGTGCGTTGCAGATGACCTGAAAAAATCTGCCTGGATTACCCAGAAAAACGATGGAATTGATTTTATTTCCAGCAATGATTTTTCTTTTTATGACGGAATGCTAGATACTGCCTTTATGCTTGGTGCGGTTCCGGAACGTTACAGGGCTTTGTGCCTTTCCAAACTGGATACTTATTTTGCAATGGCAAGGGGCTATCAGAACGGCGAAAGTGACGTAAAAGCTCTTCCGATGAAAAAATGGTTCAATACAAATTATCACTATATTGTGCCGGAACTTGACGACAAAACAGTTCTTTGCCCGGATTTTTCTAAAATTACAGAAGAATATAATGCTGCAATGGAAGCCGGAGTAGAAACAAAGATAAATGTTGTGGGACCATATACATTCCTTAAGCTCTGTACGTTTACGGGAGTTAAAACCTTAAAGGATTTTGTAGAGCCTGTAACTGCAATCTACAGTAGTCTTATTAAGGAAGTTGAAAAAATTGGTGCAAAATGGATTCAGATAGAAGAGCCTGCCCTTGTTCTGGATACTTCTGCCGAAGATAATGCATTTTTTGCCGGAATCTACAGAAAAATTCTTGCAGAAAAGTCAGCTTCAGACGGAATAAAGGTTATCTTGAGCACATATTTCGGTGATATCCGTGATTCTTACAGAAATGTAGTCAGCCTTAATTTTGACGGTGTTGCTCTTGATTTTATTGAAGGCAAGGAAACTCTTTCCCTTATAAAGGAAAATGGCTTCCCGGAAGATAAAATTCTTTTTGCGGGGCTGGTAAATGGTAAAAACATCTGGAAAAATAATTTTGCAAAGACAGTTCAGCTGGTTCAGGTAATCAAGTCTCTTACAAAAGCTCCTGTTGCAGTCAGCACAAGCTGTTCGTTGCTTCATGTGCCGTATACAATCCGCAATGAAATAAAGCTTTCCAGTGACATCCTTAAGTATTTTAGTTTTGCGCGCGAAAAACTTTTTGAACTTGCCGATCTTTCTAAGATTATTGACGGAAAAGACATTCAGAACAATGCATTTAATCACAATCAGGATCTGTTCAGGACAGAACGGGTTGCAAAGGACGAAGCATTGCATAGTCGCCTGAGCAAGCTTTCTGCAAAAGATTTTAAGCGCCTTCCTGAATCTGCAGAAAGAAAGGTAATTCAGAACAGAATCCTGAATCTGCCGGCATTTCCTACAACAACAATCGGTTCGTTCCCGCAGACAAAGGATGTGCGCCAGAATCGTTCGCTCTTTAAGAAGGGGGAAATAACTCTGGACGCTTACAGGGATTTTAATAAAAAGAAAATTGAAGAATGCATTCGCCTCCAGGAAGAACTTGGACTTGATGTTCTTGTTCACGGTGAATTTGAGCGCAATGACATGGTTGAATATTTCGGCGAAAATCTGGACGGCTATATTTTTACGGAGAAGGCATGGGTTCAGAGTTACGGAACCCGCTGTGTTAAGCCGCCTGTAATCTGGGGAGATATAAAGCGTAAAAATCCTATTACCGTATACTGGTCGGAATATGCGCAGTCACTTACGGAAAAGCCGGTAAAGGGAATGCTTACTGGTCCTGTAACAATCTTGAACTGGTCCTTTCCGCGCGAAGATATAAGCCTTAAGGAAAGTGCATGGCAGATTGCGCTTGCAATCAGGGAAGAAGTTCTTGACCTTGAAAAAGCAGGAATAAAAATCATTCAGATTGATGAGGCTGCCCTTAAGGAAAAGCTTCCGTTAAGAAAAGCAGACTGGCATTCTGAATATCTTGACTGGGCGATTCCGGCATTTAATCTAGTTCATTCAGGTGTAAAACCGGAAACACAGATTCATACTCACATGTGCTACAGTGAATTTATTCCCATTATTACAGATATAGACAGCATGGATGCCGATGTAATCACTTTTGAGGCAAGTCGTTCCAACCTGGAAATTCTGGAAGCCCTTATGGTGAATAATTTTAAGACACAGGTTGGGCCAGGTGTATATGACATTCACAGTCCAAGGGTTCCGTCCGTTCAGGAAATTGCCGATGCAGTTAAGAAAATCTGCGGATTCATTCCTAAGGAAAATATCTGGATTAACCCGGACTGCGGCCTAAAGACCAGAGGTGAAAAAGAAACTGTAGAAAGCCTTAAGAATCTTGTTACAGCTGCAAGGCAGGTAAGGGCGGCCGTATAGGCTGTCTTACGTGGTGCCGCAGGGCGCTACTAGTATTCGCGGGCAAGTTTTTCAAGTTCTTCCAGATACATTTTTGCGTATCTGGAAGGTTCTGTGCGGTCATTCAGGATGTAGCCGATTGTCATGGTTGCATCTTGATTTGTTACAAGCGGTTTTGCAATAATCTGCGTTCCGTTCAGGTCGCTTGTAAGGATTCCGGAACATGTTGTATAGCCGTTAAGTCCTATAATCAGGTTGAATAAGGTGCTTCTGTCACTTACATGAATGACTTTTTTGCGCGGTACTGTACTTAAAATCTCTTCTGCAAAATAAAAGCTGTTGTAGTCGCCCTGTTCGTAGCAAAGGAAAGGAAATGATTCCAGATCTTCCAGCGTAATTTTATCCTTTTTGCAAAGAGGGCTGTTTGCAGAAATAAAGACGTGCGGTTCAGCCTTAAAGACAGGATGAAAAGACAGGTGATTTTCTAGAAAAAGCTTGTTCATCACCTTTCTGTTAAATTCATCAATGTAAAGAATGCCGGTCTCACTCTTAAGGTTTTTTACGTCATCAATGATTTCAAAGGTTCTTGTTTCCCGCAGGGTAAAATCGTATTCGTCGGCGTTGGTCTTTTTGACAAGATTTACAAACGCATTGACTGCAAACGCGTAATGCTGCGTAGAAAATGAACAGATCTGCCTTAAAGGCTTTTTGTTTGTGTAGCGATTTTCCAGAAGGTCAGACTGTTCTATTACCTGCCGAGCGTAAGAAAGAAATTCAACGCCTTCGTTGGTAAGTTCAATGCCTTTTGCTGTCCTGCTGAATATTTCAATGCCAAGTTCTGCTTCCAAATCCTTTACTGAATTAGAAAGTGCCGGCTGTGTAATGTAGATGTTTTTTGCCGCTTCTGTAATAGAGCGGTACTCAACGATTTTTAAAATGTATTTAAGCTGCTGTAACGTCATCGTTTAAATTATAGGTGCAAAGGTTGGTGAACGGCAATAGTAAAGAAAAATTTATAAAAAAATATTGCTAATAGGACTTATTACTATTTACAAATTAAAATTATGTGCTATACTGTAACCATGAGTGAAGAAAAACTGCTGGTTCGTAACACTGCGCAAAGGAACCTGGTACTGAAATTAATGGAAAACAATTTCAGCCACCCTACTGCGGATGAAGTTTACGAAAATGCACGTAAAATTGATCCTCATATCAGTCGGGGAACCGTATACCGGAACCTGAATCTTCTTGCAGAAGCGGGATTGATAGCAAAGGTTATGGTTCCTTCAGGAGCGGATCATTTTGACAGCACGCTTAGCCTGCATTATCACTTTCATTGCGATAAATGTGATAAATTGTATGACTTGCCTGCTGTGTGCTGTCCAAAACTTGATTCCGTAATCCGAGGAATGGAAGAGCAGGGATTTTCTGTAGAAAGTCATAATCTGACTTTTAATGGAATCTGTCCTGAATGCGCAAAAAAACTGGATTCTTAGGCAAAATAGCCTTAGAATTATAGGTAAAGAAATGCATGATAAAAACTGCTGGAGGCGGTTTTTACGGCTCAGGTTTTCTTAGAGAATCTGCAAAAGAACTTTTATGGGGAACAACATGGACTTGAAGGGAACACAGACAGAAAAAAACTTGCAGACAGCTTTCGCTGGTGAATCAATGGCACGCAATAAGTACACTTATTACGCAAGCAAGGCAAAAAAAGACGGCTATGAGCAGATTGCCGCTATTTTTGAAGAAACTGCAAACAACGAAAAAGAACACGCAAAGATGTGGTATAAGCTCTTGAACGGTGGAATCGGAACAACCGAAGAAAACCTTAAGGCTGCCGCAGACGGCGAAAACTATGAATGGACAGACATGTACGACGGATTTGCAAAAACTGCCCGTGAAGAAGGTTTTGAAGCTATTGCAAAGATGTTCGAAGGTGTTGCAGCTATTGAAAAACATCACGAAGAACGCTACCGCAAACTCCTTAAAAACATTGAGGACAAGCTTGTGTTCTCTAAAGACGGCGATGCAATCTGGCAGTGCCGCAACTGCGGTCACATTGTAGTTGGAAAGGAAGCTCCAAAGGTATGCCCTGTATGTGCACATCCTCAGAGCTACTTTGAAATCTCAAGTGAAAACTACTAGTCAGTCAGCATAAATACACGAGCCCGGCTAAGAACTGCTGTCAGCATTTTGTATGCCGGGAAAAATGGAAATCCTGCCGGTAACAAATTTCGTTCAAACAGCCGGCGGGATTTTTTTTGTCCGTAGGTTTTCCTGTGCTGCGGCTTCTTCCAAAATCTCCAGAAATCTGCTATTTTTCAACTATGACAGAAAAAACGGAATTTAACGAAAACATTATGGCCGGGCTGGAAAATTCTTCTGCAGCTGCCCTTGATATTGGTGAAAAAACTGCTCTTGTAGCAATTTTGGGTCGTCCTTCCAGCGGAAAATCAACTTTCATGAATACAGCCTGCCAGGAACCGGTAAGCATAGTTTCTCCTGTTCCTCAGACAACCAGAAATGCAATCCGCGGAATCGTAAATACTTCTTTGGGACAGCTGGTATTTGTAGATACTCCGGGTTACCATGAATCTGACAAAAAGTTAAATCTCCGCCTTAAAGCCGTTACAGAAGAACAGCTTGTAGACAGCGACTGCATTCTTTACATAATCGATACGACGCGCGAACCTGGCAGCGAAGAAGAAATGAATGCCGCTCTTGCCGCAAAATACAAGGACAGGCTTGTCGTTGCGCTGAACAAAACTGATGCACGCGAATCAAATGTAAAGGCTGTGCGCAGTTTTCTTAATACTTCAATTCCGGGGCTTTCAGAAGAGAGAGTCCTTGAAATGTCTGCAAAAAATGATGAAGGCATAAACGAAGTCCTTAAGGCTCTTTACGCAATTGCACCGGTTCAGCCGCCTTTATACACAGAAGATATGTATACAGACCAGAACATTGCGTTCCGCATTTCAGAAATAATTCGCGGCGAGGCAATTTCCCGCCTTACGCAGGAACTTCCGCACTGCCTTTACGTAGACGTAGCAGATATAGAAAGCCGTGGCACAAACGGAAAGATGTGGGTTCGCGCATTTATCTGTGTGGAACGCGACAGCCAGAAAGGTATGGTTATCGGTAAAGGTGCCGCAATGATAAAGACAATCCGCATGGCAAGCCTTAAAAAAATTGCAGATGTCTTTCCGTTTAAGATAGACCTTGATCTTCAGGTAAAAGTCGACAAAAATTGGCGCCAGCATGACAACATCCTGAACCGCCTTATTCCGCAGTAATTGCAGGTCTGTAATTAAAATTTGATTTTTTCTTCCATAAGTAGAAAAATCATTTTTAATGTGTTATAATACAAAGCTATGAACGCGTTTCAGATTTTTGAAGGAAAACCGCAGGTGCTGGGTGCAGTGCCTTTTAATGACGGCGTTAATTTTGCGGTTTACAGTAAGAATGCAACAAAGGTTGTACTGGATCTGTTTGAAGCGGCAGATTCAAAGCAGCCTTATACATCAATTGAATTTGATCCGATAAAAAATAGAACCGGGGATGTCTGGCACATTTATGTAAAGGGATTAAAGAAAGGAACAATCTATCTTTATAGGGTAGACGGCCCTTATAATCCTCCTGCAGGAAACAGATTTAATTTTAATAAATATCTTCTTGATCCATATGCAAAGGCCCTTACTCCTGGTTCGGTTTTTCAGTCATATAACAGACAGAGGGAACTTGGACTTGCCGGTATAGAAAACGGAAAGCTTTCTGATCTTTCTAATTTTCCAAAGTGTGTAGTAATCGAAGATATTGATTTTGACTGGCAGGGCGATAAGCCTATAAATATTCCTATCGACAAAGCTATTATTTATGAAGCACATCTTAAGGGATTTACAGCTTCTCCAACTTCCGGGGTTGAATTTCCGGGAACATACAAGGGCTTTATGGAAAAAATTCCTTACCTTAAGGAACTGGGAATCACTTCCGTAGAATTTCTTCCTGTCTTTGAATTTGATGAAAATGAAAACGGCAATATAAATCCAAGAACCGGCGAATGCCTCAAGAATTACTGGGGCTACAGTACAATCGGATTTTTTGCGCCAAAGACTTCATATTCGTATGATCAGACACCGGGCGGAAGCGTACGCGAATTTAAGGAAATGGTACGCCAGCTGCATAAAGCCGGAATCGAAGTAATTCTTGACGTTGTATACAATCATACTGCCGAAGGAAACGAACACGGTTATACATTCTCTTTCCGCGGATTTGAAAATTCTGTTTACTATATGCTCCCTGACGGAGAAAAACAGTACTATCACAATTTTTCTGGCTGCGGAAACACTATGAATGCGGCTCATCCAGTAACAACAAGATTTATTCTGGACAGCCTGCGCTACTGGGTAAGCGAAATGCACGTAGACGGCTTCCGTTTTGACCTTGCTGCTGCCCTTTGCCGTGACCAGCATTCTTACCTGCAGGTATTCCCGTTCCTTACAAACGCAATTTCAGAAGATCCTATTCTTAATAATACAAAGATTATTGCAGAGCCGTGGGATTGTGGCGGCGGATATCTTGTAGGCGGATTTCCAGGCGGAAGATGGAGCGAATGGAACGACCGCTTCAGAAATGACATAAGGCGCTTTATTCGCGGAGACGAAGGCGTTGCAACAGCTGCCGCAACACGCATTGCCGGAAGTTCCGACACATTTAATCACAGTGGCAGAAAACCGTGGGCTTCAATCAACTTTGTAACATGCCATGACGGCTTTACAATGAACGATGTTGTAAGTTACAACGGAAAGCACAATGACGAAAACGGTGAGGATAACCGCGACGGTACAGATGACAATAACTGCTACAATCACGGTTATGAGGGAGTGACCCTTAATCCTAAGATAGAAAACCTGCGCGTAAAAAAGATAAAGAATTTTATCCTCTGTCTTATGATTTCTCAGGGTGTTCCTATGCTTACTGCAGGAGATGAATTCCGCCGTACGCAGATGGGAAACAACAATGCATACTGTCAGGATAATGAACTTTCATGGATAAACTGGCGCTATCTGGATAAAAACCAGGAAGTGTTCCATTTTACAAAGGAAATTATCCGCCTCAGGAAGGAACATCCGGTTTTCCGCAGAAAGGATTTCTTCTCGGCTCAAAAGGCAGAGATAGAATGGTATGACAGCGACAGTAAAAATCCTGACTGGTCGGCGTTGGGAAGGTTCCTTGCGTTCCGGCTTGTAGGTTCGTGTGCACCGCTTGAAAACGGTCAGCCGGACAACGATTTTTATATTGCCGCAAATATGGACATATACGATATGACCATAACCCTTCCGAATCCCCCAAGGGGAAAGAGTTGGCATATGGTTGTTGATACTTCTGTTGCAGGTGAACTGTGTATTGCAGAGGCTGGAAAAGAAGAACCTCTTGCAGAACAGAAAAGATATGTAATTCCATCAGGAAGCTTCATCATTTTGATGAGTAAATAGATAAAAAGTTTAAATGATTGTATAGAAACGATTGCAAAATCTTCAAATATTTTGTACGCTTTTCTATCAAAAAAACCGTGGAGGTTATTTTAAATGAAATTTGATGCCGCAAAATTTAAGGAAAATCTTGAAGGTCGACTTAAGAGACAATACGGTAAAGATATTTCACAGGCAAATGAGCATGATCTTTTTGATGCAGTTTCTGCTTCTGCACTTGAAGTTATTATGGAAAACTGGATGGCTACTCGCCATGAATATGAAAAGAAACCTACAAAGCAGCTTTACTACTTGTCTGCAGAATTCCTTATGGGACGCGCTTTGAGCAACAACCTTATCAATGCAGAAATTGCTGATCAGGTAAAAGCTGTTCTTAAAGATATGAAACTTGACTTCAATAAGATTGAAGATCAGGAACCAGATGCAGGTCTTGGTAACGGTGGTCTTGGACGCCTTGCTGCCTGCTTCCTTGACTCTCTTGCTACTCTTGACTATCCGGGACACGGATACGGTATCCGCTACCGTTACGGTATGTTTGAACAGAAGATTGAAAACGGTTACCAGGTAGAATATCCTGACAACTGGCTTGCACACCGTGATCCATGGGAAATCAAGCGCTCTGACCTTGCTGTTACAGTAAAATTCGGCGGAAACATTGCTTATGGAAAGACTCCAGACGGACGTGACCGCTACTATATTGAAAACGCAGAAGAAGTTACTGCAACTCCTTACGATATGCCTATCGTTGGTTTTGGTACAGGTACAGTAAACACATTGCGCCTGTGGCAGGCTTCAAGTCCAAACGGATTTGACCTTCAGCTCTTCAACAACATGGAATACAATCGTGCTGTAGAACGTCAGAATAGCGCAGAAAATGTATCTGCTGTTCTTTATCCAAATGATTCGGGTCCTTCTGGAAAGGCACTCCGCCTTAAGCAGCAGTATTTCTTCTCTTCTGCTTCTTTGCAGGATTTGGTTCGCCACTACGTTGCTGACCATGGAACTGATTTCAGCAAATTCGCTGATCTTCACGTAATCCAGTTGAACGATACTCACCCGGTAGTAGCTATTCCTGAACTTATGCGCATCCTTATGGATGAATACAACCTCGGTTGGGATGAAGCTTGGGACGTAGTAACAAAGACATTTGCTTACACAAACCACACTATCCTTGCAGAAGCATTGGAAAAATGGCCTATTGAAATCTTCCAGGGATTGCTCCCACGTATCTATCAGATTGTAGAAGAAATTAACCGCCGCTTTATGATCGAACTCCGCGAAAAATATCCAAACGATTACGGAAAGCAGAGCCGCATGTCTATCATCAACAATGGTAAGGTTTACATGGCTTGGCTTGCAATCCACGCAGGTTTCAGCGTAAACGGTGTTGCTGAACTCCATACACGTCTTCTTAAGGAAAAAGAACTTCATGACTGGTACGAATTGTATCCTTCTAAGTTCAACAACAAGACAAACGGTATTACACAGCGCCGCTGGCTTCTTTCTGCTAACCCTGAACTTTCTAAGTTCATCACAGACCGCATTGGTCACGGTTGGGAAAAAGACCTTACATTGCTTAAGGGACTTGAAAAATTCGATTCAGACAAGGATCTTAAGGAACTTATTTCTATCAAGGAAAACAACAAGCGTCGTCTTGCTGAATACTTGAAGCACTCTCAGAACGAAATGATTGATCCAGAATCAATCTTTGACGTTCAGGTTAAGCGTCTTCACGAATACAAGCGCCAGTTGATGAACATCCTTCACGTAATGTATGTTTACAACAAGATGCTTGAAGATCCAAACTACAAGCCGGCTAAAAAGACTTACATCTTTGGTGCTAAGTCTGCTTCTGGTTACCGCCGTGCTAAGAGCATCATTAAACTTATTACAACTGTTGCAGAAAGAATCAACAATGACCGCCGTGTAAATGACAGACTTCACGTTGTATTCGTAGAAAACTACCGCGTTTCTGTTGCAGAAAAGATTTTCCCTGCAGCTGATGTTTCTGAACAGATTTCTACAGCAGGTCTTGAAGCATCTGGTACTTCAAACATGAAGTTCATGTGTAACGGTGCCCTTACAATGGGTACTATGGACGGTGCTAACATTGAAATCGTAGAAGAAGCTGGAAAAGAAAATGCATTCATCTTCGGTCTCCTTACAGACGAAATCAAGAAGATTGAAGAAGAACACAGCTACAATCCACAGGATTACCTTGAAAGAAATCCAGGATTGGCAAAAGTTGTTGAACAGCTTATCGACGGTACATATGATCCAACTCATCAGTTGTTCCGCGAACTCCACGATTCTCTTGTATACGGAATCGAAGGTAACCGTGCAGACGTTTACTACGTACTTGCAGACTTTGATGACTACTGCCGCGCTCAGGATGAAGTTGAAAAACTTTATGCTGACAAGAAAGCATGGGCAAAAGCATGTCTTAAGAACATCGCTAATGCCGGTAAGTTCTCTTCTGACCGCACAATCGAAGACTACGTACGCGACATCTGGCACTTGAAAAAGGTTGCCCGCCCGGTAGAAGGTTCAGCATTTGCTGCACCAAAAGCAAAGAAAACAACAAAGAAATAAGTTGTAGATTATAATTTATCATGCAGTTCTTGCTGCGTGTAAATATCAAGGCTGTCCAGAAATGAAGTACATTTCAAAAAGGACAGCCTTGTTCTTTTTCTCTGGAGAGAGATATATGAAAAAAGTTGTTATTACTGTTATATTATTTTTACTTGTTATACTTGTTTCCTGTACAAATGACAGCGAAAGTTCTGATGAGCTTACATCTGAGAAAACAGCTGTTTCGTATTTATTAGGTCAGAATGGAACTTGTTTTTACGATTACAGTACTTTTGCAGAAAATAAGAATAATTGGACTGAACCGGAAAAATATTCATTTAAGCTTGTAAAGACTCAGTCATCATTGGAAAATCGAAATGAATATATGTCTGTAACGGTTTCCGGCGAAACTGCTGATTCGGATTATAGCAACTGCTATGGCTATAAGGAAGGAACCAGCTATACTTATGAACCTTTTTACAGCACAAATTCAATCTCTGACTGGCTTAACTATATTGAAAATTATTACAGGGAATCTATTGAGGAAACTAATAATACTAGTGCTACAAAAAATACCATAAAAATCACCTGGGACGAAGTGAATGGCTTAAAATATCCAAAAACAGTGATTTTTACTTCGGAAAATTTTGAGTCGCTTGCCAAACAGATTCTAACAAAGAATCCACTTTTTGCCGGAACAGATGAAAAAACTTGTGTTCGCTATGAAATTTCAGATTTTATAATAACTGAATAATCGGAAACGTGAGAAAAAAAATCCTCTGAATTTCATTCAGAGGATTTTTTTTTGCATGATAAGATTTTCTTCTAATTACGCATTTTCAGATTCAAGTGTTGGGAATCTATTGAAGTAGTCGTTTGTAGTGCGCGCTGCAACGCCGCTTAAGAGAATAAGGGCAACGCAGTTTGGCCATGCCATAAGACCGTTTGTAATATCGGCAATTGTCCATACTTGGCTGATTGTCATGTAAGGTCCGATTGCAACTGCAATGATGTAAACAATGCGGTAAATCATTACAAGCTTCATTTTTCCGTTTGAAAGATATTCAAGACAGCGTTCTGAGTAGTAGTCCCATCCAAGAATTGTTGTAAATGCAAAGAATACAAGACAGATCATAAGAAGGAACTGAACTGAACGTCCGTCACCACCAAGTACGCTGTTGAAAGCTGCAGAAGTAAGGTCTACGCCTTTCAGTGCTTCTCCGGCTGCGTTTACAGGAAGTGTAAATGTCCCGTTGCTTGCAAATGCGATTACAATTGAAAGGCCTGTCATTGTACATACTATGATTGTATCGATGAAAGTTCCTGTCATTGAAACAAGTCCCTGTGCAACTGGTTCTTCTACTTTTGCAGAAGATGCAGCAATTGCGGCAGAACCAAGTCCGGCTTCGTTAGAGAAGATACCGCGTGCAATACCTTTCTGCATTGCAACGATTACTGAACCAACTACACCGCCTGTTACAGCTTTTGGATCAAATGCGGCATGCAGAATCAGCTGGAATGCGGCAGGAATTTTTGTAGCATTCATGATAAGTACGCTTACACCAAGGAAAACGTAAAGGATAGCCATGAATGGAACGATAACCTGTGCAACTTTTGAAATGCGCTGAAGTCCGCCGATAATTACAAGGGCTGCAAAAATTGTAACGAATCCGCCGGCAATTACAGTTGCCCATGAATAGTCGTTTCCGAAAAGATTGAATGCAATGTGAGCATTTTCCGGGTCAATGGCATTCTTTACGGCAGATGCAATACCGTTAATCTGTGTGAATGTTCCGATACCAAAAAGACCTACACATACACCAAATACAGCAAAGAGAACGGCAAGCCATTTCCATGAAAATCCTGTTCTTTCTTTAAGGCCTTTTTCGATTGTATAGAATGGACCGCCAAGAATGTGACCGTCAGCCTTGTGTTCACGGTATTTTACGGCAAGCATACATTCTGCATACTTTGTTGCAATACCTACAAGGGCTGCAACCCACATCCAGAAAAGGGCACCTGGTCCGCCGGCAGCAATGGCTGTTGCAACACCTACAATGTTTCCAGTACCGATTGTTGCAGAAAGTGCTGTACAGAGTGCACCGAAGCTGGAAACTTCACCTTTTTCTCCGTCTGATTTACGGAAAATAGACTTTAATGCGCGTCCCAGTTTACGGAACTGCATTCCACGCAGGCGGACTGTAAGCAGAAGGCCTGTAATAAGGATAAGAATGATTGTTGGAAGACCCCATACGATGTTGTCGATGGTGTCTAGAATAGCGTCAAAAGTGTTCATGACGTACTCCTGTTAAAAAAAATAAGAGCGATTCCAGAAAGAATATTCTTTAAGGAATTGCTCTCTAAAGAGTTTGTAGAACATTTTCTTTGTTTCTGTCCTTTTGCCTGAGATATCGGCTTTAATAGCCTTAACCCTTCGGCGTTTGCCACTGTGGGCAAAACTCTCCAGAGAATTATTGAAAGACAACATCCTTCAATAACGGAAAAAGAATATCACTATTCAAATTTTCAATCAATTGAAATTCTTCCATTATTTACGTAATTTTTAGTTTTTCTACTTGATTAATGCGTCTGCTTTTAGTATAGTTTTATTCACTTGCTGCCTTAGCTCAGTTGGTAGAGCACGTGATTTGTAATCTCGGGGTCGAGGGTCCAAGTCCTTCAGGCAGCTCTAGAACTGTCCGTTTTTTTTTCGGACAGTTTTTTTTTGCCCTGATGAATTTTCATCTGTAAAAATTAATGTTTTTAGGTGGAAATTATTTCTGACTTCCGTTATAATGACAAAAGTGCAGATATTGTCAATTTGACGCACCTGGAGACGTTTTATGTATTCAACAGTTCCACAGATGCTTTTTGAAAAAGCAATGGACATTCCTACAACTCCAATTCAGTATTCAAAAGATAGTGTTGGAAAATTTCAGCCTGTAAATTATATAGATTTTGCCCAGCTTATGTTTTATTTTGGAGCAGGGCTTCTTTCAATTGGAAATGAAACCGCTAATCATGTTGGTCTTATAAGCGATAACCGCAAGGAATGGTTTGTCTGTTCTATGGGAATTATGGCAATCGGCTGCTGTGACATTCCTCGTGGAAGCGAAGCAACTGTAAAGGATCTGTCTTACATCCTTAAATTTGCACAGTGCCATACAGTTATTGCAGAAAGTAATTACAGCTATAAAAAAATTGTTGAATGCCGTCCAGAACTTACTGATTTACGCAATATCATTGTAATTGATCCAAAAGATATAGATAAAACATTGGTAGATGTACCTGTATATTCATATGATGAAATAATTGCGCTTGGAAAAAATTACCGTGATGATTTTCCGGGTAAGGTTGAAGAAATTCTTGCTGCCGGAAAAGAAGACGATACTGCTACAATTATCTTTACATCCGGAACAACAGGGGTTCCAAAAGGCGTTGAACTTACCCATAAAAATTTCTTAAGTCAGATAAAGGATGTTGCTGCTGTTTTCCCTATGAAGCACGGAGATAAGTCTTTGGCAGTTCTTCCTGTATGGCATGTATACGAGCGCCTTATGGAATATTATCTTGTTTCCATTGGTGTTTCCATCTGCTATTCAAAGCCTGTTGTAAGCATGATTCTTAATGACATGCAGAAAATTCAGCCGCAGTTTCTGGCGTGTGTTCCACGAATCTGGGACGGAATCTATTCTGTAATCGAAAAGAAAGCTGTAAATAAATCAAATGTAAGAAAAGCGTTCTTTAAAATATGTAAGGGTGCTACAACTTCAAAGCTCAGGCTCTATAACATAATCCGCGGAAGAAACCAGCAGTTTAAGCATAAGCCGGTTTTATTAAAGATTCTGGACCGTGTGCTTTATATTCCGGTTTTCTTTCTTCTTCCGTTTAATCTGCTTGGAGAAATGCTTTTCTTTAAGAATGCGCGTTCAGTAATGGGCGGCTCATTTAAAATCGGTATGAGCGGCGGCGGCGGAATTGCGCCAAAACTTGACCGTTTTTACAACGCAATCGGAATACGACTTGTAGAAGGATACGGGCTTACGGAAACTGCGCCTATCTGTTCTATCAGGAATTACCGCAATAATGTTATCGGTACAATTGGAGCCGCTATGCCTTACATGGAAGCAAAGGTTGTTAATCGCCATGGAGTGGAATGCGGTCCTGGTCAACTGGGCGTGCTTTATGTGCGCGGACCAAACGTGATGAAGTGCTATTACAATCAGCCGGAACTTACTGCAGAGGCAATTCAGGAAGGTTGGTTTAATACTGGAGACCTTGTTGTGCGCACAATCGGCGGAGACATTATCGTTAAAGGCCGCGCAAAGGATACGATTGTCCTTCGTTCCGGAGAAAACGTTGAACCTCTTCCTATAGAAAATAAACTTGTTGAATCGCCGTATATTGCACAGGCTGTTGTTGTTGGTCAGGATCAGAACTGCCTTGGCGTTCTTATTATTCCTAATAAGGAAGCCATAAAGAAATTTGCCCAGGAACAGGGACTTGATACAGAAAACTTTGCCGCTGTCCTTAGAAGTACACAAGTTTTTGACCTTATATTTAAGGAACTTGAGCGCCTTATTACTCCAAAAACCGGATTCAAGCCGTTTGAAAAAATCGGAAAGTTTACATTCCTGGACAAGCAGTTTGAACCGGGGGTTGAACTTAGTGCAAAGGGAACTATTATCCGTTATAAGATTGAAGAACTGTACAAGTGGCAGATTGCTTCTATGTTCAGCGATTCTGTTTTTGCGCAGGGATTAAGTAGCCTTACCGGAAACCTAAAGGATTTAAGTTCAAAAACTTCCGGCCTTCTGGAAAAAATAAAAAAATAAACGGATTGTGCCGGTTGTGCCGTATGTGCAGGGGTACTGACTGCTGTAGCGAATCTGTCAGGCTTTCTGTATAGATAAACTGCGGAATCTACTGCGTTTTCGTTGTTCCCATAATTGTTTATATTTAGTAAAATCAATTCATTGTGAAAAGGACTTTTGCTTGTGTTGCAGGCTTTTTGCTGTGCCTGCCGTTTTTTGCCCAGACTAAAATAAATGTTTCAGATGCCGTAACGTTCTGGAGCGATCTGCCTGACGAGGTTCTGGCAGATGAGATTGTTTCCAGAATGACAGATACAGAGCTTTTAAGCCAGATTCTTATGTTTGGCTGGGCAGGTGCAGAGCCGGAAAAGCTTCTGTTCGACTGGGTTGACCGCGGACTTGGAAGTGTAAAAGTTTTCGGGTGGAATACAGACGATATAAATCTTGTTGCAAAATCGATTACAAGGCTTCAGAAAAAATCTGCGGAAGGCCGTTTTAAGATTCCTCTTTTTGTTGCAACTGATCAGGAAGGTGGCTGGATACGTCATGTTAAGGGAGAAACAGCAATCACTCCTGGCAACATGGCAATCGGTTCGGGCGGTTATCCTGCTGACGCATGGTATTCTGCATTCTATATAAGTCGCGAAATTAAGGTTCTTGGAATTAACATGAACTTTGCGCCTACGGTAGACCTTTTTACAAATCATGATTCTACGATTATTGGAACGCGGTCTTTTGGCGATGAACCTGAAAAAGCCGGAATCCTTGGCGGAGCGTGGGCAAGTGGAAGCATTGCAGCTGGAATCATTCCTACGGTAAAGCATTTTCCGGGGCATGGAGACACAAGCTATGATTCGCACATACATCTTCCGGAAATTAACGTAGATTTTGACACTTTTACAAAACGTGAACTTGTTCCGTTTATGTATCTTATAAAGCAGGGCGTACCGGCTGTAATGAGTGGACATTTAAGTTTTCCTAAAATTGATCCGACCGGAACCCCGGCAAGTCTTTCTAAATATTTTCTTACGGACCTTCTCAGAGGGCAGCTTGGCTACAAGGGACTTATAATAACAGATGATATGACAATGAACGGTGCTACAACCTTTGCGGGGTCGCTTTCTGCGGCGTTCAGAATGGCAATTGAAGCTGGAAACGACATTATCATTTCTTCCAAGACTGCAAAACTTGGCGAAGCCTTGTGGACAAGTAATCTTTCAAGAATGTCATATGATCAGGATTTTAAAAAACGTGTATATGATTCAGCGCGCCGCGTAATTATTGCAAAGCTTAAGTATTTTAAAAGCGGGAATGCTGCTCCTCTGTACCCGGAAGCCTCGCAGATTCCTAAGCATATTCCGGATCGTGACGGACAGAAATTCTTCCTTGAACAGGCATGCCGCTCAATTGCAGTTGCCCGACAGTCCCTGATTCCTGCGGATGATGCAAAGGCTGGAAAAGTTCTGCTGGTAGGTTCGCTTCCATCTTTCTTTGAAGAAGGAAAAAAGCGTTTTGCAGAGACCGGAGATTTTAAATTTTCCTATGAAATTGGTCCTAACGAAACTCAGTGGGTCTGCGATAATATTGGAAAAATTGTTCCTGCCTACGATACGATTATTGTAATGGTTTACAGCGAACGTACTGCGCGCATTGCAGAATGGCTTAAGCAGTACGGAAAAAAGACTGTTGTATTTTCTATAATGACTCCTACAAATGCCCTGCCTTTGGACTGGGCAGACGACATTATTGTAGGTTACAGTTATTCAGATTTTACCATAAAGGCAATGTTCGGAGCTCTTACTGGCGAATATAAGGCAGAAGGAAAGCTTCCGTTTACTGAATAGTCTTCCTTAAAAATTCGGAATTTCCTTAAGGGTGTTGTATTTTCCGTCCATGTGATGAATGTCCGGGCGGAGTCCCATTATGCGTTCATTTTCTGCGCGGAGTTGATTTTTTATCATTTCCTTGAATACAGTCATGAGCGGTTCCGGATCTGCATTTTTATTTGCAAGGCCTACGCCCTGCAGCTCCTTTGTAAGATAATAGCATGTTTCTATAGTAGAAATGTATTCAGGCCGCGGTTCGCGCTTAAACGTAAAGATTGAGCGGTAACTTCCGTCAAAAGAAAGTTTAGGAAGCTTTAAAAGCTGCGGGTTATGTTGGATTATCTTGCGGCTACAGAACCATGTTGAATCAATTACCAGTGCAAGAATTGTGCGGCCACCAACTTCCTGTGCAAATCCCGGTTTGGAAGCTGTCCACGCATCTTCTCCTGGATACAGAAGAACCGGGTAATACAAAGGATCGTTCAGAAGCTTGTTGAGCCGAGTGTTTTCTGCAAAATCAAGACCTTCAATTATTTCGCAGTTTTTAAGGGAAAGCCTTGTGATCCAGCCTGTACCGGTTCTGTTTTTCTTAACTTCTTTCGGGTGCATTAAAAGCACGAATTTTATTCCTGAATCAACTTCAGTAATGTATTTACAAAGACAAAATTCACCTTTTTTCTGACACTTTGGACATCTTGCATTCATGGGATGAAGTATACATTAATGATAAAAAAAAATCTGCTTCATATATGCACTTTAAACTTTTCTTGTGCCGAACCTTATTGCGTTCAATCTGTTTTTTATCTAATATTGTGCATGGTAAGGTTCGTTTTTTTTTCTAAAAACGGGCATGTAAAAATGCAGCAGGGAAGGCATGCAGTTCGTTCTTTAGGTTTAGAAAATCCCTGTTGAAAAGGAATTATATGGCTCTGCTGAAATGTAAAAATCTTGCAATCGGGTACGAAGGCAAGGCGATTTTTAGGAACATCAATTTTGAAGTAAATTCTGGTGAATATCTGTATATTGTAGGCCACAACGGCAGTGGCAAATCAACATTGATGAAGACAATAATAGGACTGCAAAAACCTCTTGACGGGGAAATTGAATTTTCTGACGGACTTCTGGAAAATCAGATCGGATATCTGCCGCAGCAGACTGCAATTCAGAAAAATTTCCCGGCAAGCGTTCAAGAAGTTGTGCTGAGCGGTTGCCAGAACAAGCTTGGAATCCTTCCGTTTTATAAAAAAGAGCATTATGACCGTGTTACAGAAAATCTGGAACGGCTTGGAATTCTTTCTTTAAGGAAAAAATGCTATAGGGAGCTTAGCGGTGGTCAGCAGCAGCGTGTCCTTCTTGCAAGGGCTTTGTGTGCCGCAGAAAAAATGATTCTTCTGGATGAACCTGTTACAGGACTTGACCCTAAGGCAACGGAAGAAATGTATTCGATTATTACTCAGCTTAATAAGGAAGGAATGACAGTCGTTATGATCAGTCATGATATTTCAGGTGCAGAAAAGTATGCAGACCGCATTCTTCAGCTTAATAAAATTGAAGGAACTATAACATGGCAGTAATTGCAGATATCTTTCAGAAAATAGGAATGTATTTTCAGTATTCCTTTGTTGTTTATGCGCTTATAGTCGGCATTTTTATCGCCCTTTGTTCTTCTCTTTTAGGTGTTACGCTTGTTTTAAAGAAGTTTTCCTATATTGGGGATGGACTTTCTCATTCTGCGTTTGGTGCGCTTGCAGTTGCAACTGTGCTGAGTTTTTCAAATAACATGTATTTTGTTCTGGCAGTGACAATTGTATTTGCAGTTCTTCTTCTTTGCAAAAGGCCTTCTTCCATAGTAAAGGCAGATGCTGCAGTTGGAATGATAAGTGTCGGTTCGCTTGCATTCGGATATCTTTTCCTGAATCTTTTTGCGCCTCCTACAAATCTTTCCGGAGACGTATGTACGACTTTATTCGGTTCAACTTCAATCCTTACTCTTACAAAAGGCGAAGTTATACTTTCTGTTGTCCTTTCTGTATCTGTCATTATTTTCTATGCAGTTTTTTACAACAGAATTTTTGCAATCACTTTTGATGAAGGTTTTTCAAGGGCGAGCGGAATCAACACACGGCTATACAATTTTTTCATGGCTGTAATAGTTGCTGTAATCATTGTTCTTGCAATGAATCTTGTTGGAACTCTTCTTATTTCTGCGCTTATTATTTTTCCGGCAGTTTCTTCAATGCTTCTGTTTAAAAGCTTTAAGTCTGTAACGATTTTTGCGGCAATTTTTTCTGTATTCTGTGCCGTTCTGGGAATTCTGGTTGCAATTGTGGCCGGAACTCCGGTCGGTTCTACAATTGTAATGTCGGATGTAATTGCATATGCTGTATGCCGCATAATAAACAGTTACAGGCGCCACCGTTCATTAAAGGAATAGTTTTTTGTTAAAGAGATTTTTAATTTTTTTTCTGGCCTGCATGGTGTTTTCCGGCTGCCAGAAGAAACAGAATAACGGAATTACTCTTGTACCTTTAAATGACTGTAAAGATGCCGGTGAAGATTTTGATTCTGCAACTGCCGGTCCGCTTGAAATTAAAAAGATTGACGTTGACCTTTCCATGCTGAACTTTAACATTGCGTCAGCCCAGATTTTCAACATGCTCATAGAAACAGATTCGTATCTTGGGAAAACTGTAAGGATAAAGGGGCAGTTTTTTTCGACTTATGATGAAGAAAACAAAATGCGCCATTATTCTGTCCTTATATGGGATGCAACGGCATGCTGTCAGACAGGACTTCAGTTCATTCCGCGGGGAAATCCTGTGTACCCGGATGATTTTCCGGAAGAAATGGCAGATATGGAAGTTACGGGAATTCTTCGCATGAAGCTTTTGAACGGAATGGACTACCTTTATATTGACTGCGAACTTTAGTTTTTGGACAGTCCGCGTTTTACGCTCATCAGAATAAGATTGAAGCGCTAAATAATTGCTTTTTGTGACAAAAAAGTATATTTTGTCACAAGAGGTATTTTTTTTATGTATAAGCCAGAATTAGTTAATACAATCAAAAGCTATAGCGGAAAGCAATTCGTTACAGACTTGATTGCGGGTATTATCGTTGGTATTGTAGCGCTTCCTCTTTCTATTGCGTTTGCCATTGCCAGCGGATGCAGTCCGGAAACAGGACTTTACACTGCTATCATTGCAGGTTTCTGTATTGCGGCGCTTGGCGGAACACGCTGTCAGATTGGCGGTCCAACTGGTGCATTTACTGTAATTATTTATGCAATTGTAAATAATCCGCAGCTTGGTATAGGCGGGCTGGCAACAGCAACTGTTCTTGCCGGAATCATGCTTATTCTTCTTGGTGTTCTTAAGCTTGGCGGTCTGGTAAAATTCATTCCGTATACTATTGTAGTCGGATTTACAGCTGGAATTGCAGTTACAATTGCTACAGGTCAGATAGGTGATTTCTTTGGAATGCATCCACAGTTTCCTATGACTGTAATGGGCGCTGAATACGCAAAGATGCCGGGAACTTTTGCCGGAAAGATTGCCGTATACGCTAATTCATTTTCTTCAATTAATTTTTATTCCTTGATTATGGCTGTTGTATGTCTTGTAATCATTTTCATGTGGCCGCGCGTTACAAAAAAGATTCCTGGTTCACTTATCGTAATCATTCTTGCTACAGTTGCAAACATCATAATTTCAAATGTTGCAGGCGATAATCCGGCATGGCATACAGACATTATCCGAGACCGCTATTCAATTCCAAACGGACTTCCTAAGCCGGCTTTGCCAGATTTTACTCTTTCTACTATTCAGACTGTATTCCCTACAGCAGTTTCCATTGCTGTCCTAGCGGCAATTGAATCGCTCCTTTCTGCTGTTGTTGCTGACGGTATGATTGGTACAAAGCATGACTCAAACAATGAACTTATCGGTCAGGGTATTGCAAATATCTTCAGCCCGCTCTTTGGCGGACTTCCAGCTACCGGTGCAATTGCACGTACAGCTACAAACATCAATAACGGCGGACGCACACCTGTTGCAGGAATCGTTCATGCAATCGTCCTTCTGCTCATAATGATGCTGTTCGGAAAATACGTTGAATACATTCCTATGGCAGCACTTGCCGCAGTCCTTATGAGCGTTGCCTGGAACATGGCCGGAATCCCTGCCATCCGCAAGCTTCTTAAGGGACAGAAATCAGACATTACAGTTCTTTCCGTAACATTCCTTATCACAGTGTTTGTAGACCTTACTTATGCAATCGGTATCGGACTTATTTTTGCAGCATTCCTTTTCATAAAGAAGATGATAGATGTTTCGGAAGTTCAGGAAAGCCGCGGTACAATCGTTTCTGGTATTACCGGTGACGGACAGGAAGAAACTCTTGATGTTCCTGCCGGCGTTCTTGTTTACGAAATTGACGGACCTTTATTCTTTGGTACAGTACGAAAATTTGAGCTTGCAGTTGAACGTGCCGGTGCAGAATTCAAGGTTCTTGTAATCCGCATGCGAAATACAATTTACCTTGATGCAGGAGGACTTCAGGCCCTTGAGCAGTGTAAGGCGGCCTGTGACAGAAAAGGCGTAAAGATTGTTCTTTCGGGCATTCATACGCAGCCTTACATGCTATGCGAAAAGACCGGAATGGCAGACAAAATCGGCCGCGAAAATATTTTTGATAATATTGATGGCGCCATGACAAGGGCTCGTGAACTTGTTCAGGCCTAGCGTTTTATAAGCACTGATTTGCCATTTTGTCAAATAAAAAACTTTTTTTTATTTTTGCTTTTTGCGCATTTTTATATTGAATAAATCTTTTATCAATAGTAAACTTCTAAATAGACAGACACTATATCTAGTGTCTGTTTTTTATGCAATTTAAGAAAGTGCACCATTAGTATAAATAAAAGAAAGAGGTGGGAAATCGTGAAAATCATCAAGCGTAACGGCGAAGAAGCAATTTTTGACATCAGAAAGATTGAAACAGCTGTTTCAAAGGCAAACTGTGCTGTACCGGAAAATGAACGCCTTTCTGAAGAATACATAAAGGCAGTTGCTTCTAAAGTTGCAGAAACATGCCAGACAAGCAAGGTTCAGATGAACGTTGAAGCCATTCAGGATCTTGTAGAAACTGAACTTATGCGCATCGGTGCTTTTGACATTGCAAAGCTTTACATTACATACCGCTATCGTCATGCACTTATGAGAAAGCAGAATTCAACAGACCAGCAGATTCTTTCTCTCCTTGAATGTGCAAACGAAGAAGTTAAGCAGGAAAATTCAAACAAGAACTCTACTGTAGTTTCTGTTCAGCGTGACTACATGGCAGGTGAAGTTTCCAAGGATATTACAAAACGATTCCTTCTTGATGAAGATATTGTAGAGGCTCACAATGAAGGTATAATTCACTTTCACGATGCAGACTATTTTGCTCAGCACATGCACAACTGTGACCTTGTAAACCTTGAAGACATGCTCCAGAACGGAACTGTAATCAGCGGTACAAAAATCGATACTCCGCATTCTTTTTCTACAGCATGTAACATCGCTACACAGATTATTGCTCAGGTAGCTTCAAGCCAGTACGGCGGACAGTCAATTTCCCTTGCTCACCTTGCACCGTTTGTTGACGTAAGCCGCAAAAAGCTTATCAAGGAATTGAACCAGACAATCGAAGAAACTGGCGTACAGTTTACAAAGGAACAGTTTGATCACATTGTAGAACGCCGCCTTGCAGATGAAATTACACGTGGTGTTCAGACAATCCAGTATCAGGTTGTAACACTTATGACTACAAACGGTCAGAGTCCGTTCGTAACTGTATTCATGTATCTGAACGAAGCAAAGAACGAACAGGAAAAATCTGACCTTGCACTTATCATTGAAGAAGTCCTTAAGCAGCGTACAAAGGGTGTCCGCAACGAAAAAGGCTACTGGGTAACACCTGCATTCCCTAAGTTGATTTACGTACTTGAACCGGATAACATTGAAGAAGGAACAAAATACTATTACCTGACAGAACTTGCTGCAAAATGTACTGCAAAGCGACTTGTTCCTGATTATATTTCAGAAAAGAAGATGTTTGAACTTAAGGAAGGAAACTGCTACACATGTATGGGATGCCGTTCGTTCCTTACAGTTTATCGAGACGAAACAGGTAAGCCGAAGTTCTATGGACGCTTTAACCAGGGTGTAGTAACAATCAACCTTGTTGATGTTGCCTGTTCAAGCGGTCGTGACATGGACAAATTTTGGAAGATTTTTGATGAACGCCTTGAACTCTGTCATAGAGCCCTTATGCTGCGCCACAAGCGTCTTTTGGGAACTCCTAGTGATGTTGCACCGATTCTCTGGCAGAACGGAGCCCTTGCTCGTCTTGCAAAAGGCGAAACAATTGACAAGCTTCTGTTCAACGGTTATTCAACAATTTCCCTTGGCTATGCAGGGCTCTGTGAATGTGTCCGCTACATGACAGGCAAGCCGCATACAGATCCGGAAGTAACTCCGTTTGCTCTTGAAATCATGCAGCACATGAACGATGCCTGTGCAAAATGGCGCGCTGCTGAACATATTGACTTCAGTTTGTACGGAACACCGCTTGAAAGCACTACATACAAGTTTGCAAAGTGCCTTAAGCAGCGCTTCGGTGAAATCCCAGGTGTAACAGACAAGAATTACATTACAAACAGCTATCATGTTCACGTAACAGAAGATATTGATGCATTCAAAAAGCTTACGTTCGAAAGCCAGTTCCAGAAACTTTCTCCGGGCGGAGCAATCAGCTATGTAGAAGTTCCTAACATGGAAAACAACATTCCGGCTGTAATGGCACTTCTAAAGCATATCTATGAAAACATCATGTATGCCGAACTGAACACAAAATCAGACTGCTGCCAGGTATGCGGCTACACCGGCGAAATTCAGGTAATTAATGATGAAGACGGCAAGCTTATTTGGGAATGCCCTCAGTGCGGTAACCGCGACCAGACAAAGATGAACGTAGCCCGACGAACCTGCGGTTACATTGGAACCCAGTACTGGAACCAGGGACGAACCCAGGAAATCAAGGAAAGGGTACTTCACCTGTAGGTCTGTATGTATTACGGAAACATAAAGGAATTTGACGTTGCAGACGGGCTTGGTGTTCGCGTAAGCCTGTTTGTAAGTGGCTGCCGTAACTGCTGTCTCGGCTGTTTTCAGCCGGAAACTTGGGCATTTGATTATGGTCAGGAATTTACAGAAGAAACAGAAAACCGCATTATAGAACTTCTTGCACCGACTCATATTCAGGGATTCAGTCTTTTAGGCGGCGATCCTTTTGAAGAAGAAAATCAGGAAGTTCTTGCTCCTTTTCTTGAACGCTTAAAATCAGTCTATCCAAAAAAAGATATATGGTGCTGGACTGGCTACATTTTTGACAAAGATTTGCAGCCAGGACAGCGCAAGTACACAGAGTACACAGACCGCATGCTCCGCTGCATGGACGTTCTTGTTGACGGTCCTTTCATCCAGTCTCAGAAAAATCTCATGCTCAAGTTCCGCGGAAGCGAAAACCAGCGCCTGCTTCATTTAAAAGACGGAAAAGTTGTCTCTGAAGAATAAAAATCCTATTCAAAAAAAATCATTAAAGTTTTATTATTTTTCTACCGATACTAGAAGTACGAAGTTAGAATTTTGGGAGAAAAATATGAAAAAAGGTGAATTTTACAGTTTGATGAAGACAGTTCCTAAGGCAGAAATTCATCTTCACATAGAAGCTGTTCCAACAATTAAATCAATCAAGGCACTTTATAAAAAAAATAACGGTTCAGAAATGACCGACGAAGCAATTACAAAGCTTTTTACCTATGATGATTTGAATGGCTTTATTCAGGCATTTTTGCAGGTACAGGCTCTTTATACATCCGTAGAAGATTTTGACTATATTTTCAATGATCTTGCGTCATATCTTGTAGAAAACGGAATTGTATACACAGAAGCATTTTTTGCGCCGACTTCATTCCTTAAACGCGGATTCAAGTATGAAGAAATGGTACAGATTTTTGACCGCAAAATAGAAGAAATCAAGGAAAAACATGGAATTACTGTAAAGCTTCTTATGGACGTAAGCCGCACATTCGGCTGTGAAAACGCCATGAATAATTATAAGCTTTTAAAGCAGTTCCCTAGCAAAAATATAATCGGAATCGGTCTTGGAGGAGCAGAAAGTAAGGGACCTGCAAAGGATTATGCTCCTGTCTATGACGAAGCTGTAAAAGACGGATACAAGGTTGTTGCCCATGCCGGAGAAGATGTCGGTCCGGAATCAATCTGGGATGCCCTTAATTACTGTCACGTTACACGCGTAGGTCATTGTATAAGTGCAATTCAGGACGAAAAACTTATGCAGAAACTTAAAGATGACAGAATTGTTCTTGAAGTCTGCCCTACAAGCAACGTGTTTACAAAGAAATTTGTAAAATCAATAAAGGAACATCCGATTACAGAATTTTTTAAGCGCGGACTTTTTGTAACGGTAAATACAGATGACCCGGTTTTCTTTAAGGTTTCTCTCATTGATGAATACTGGAAACTTCATCACGAAGCAAAGTGGACAATGGAAGAAATCCAGCAGCTGGTAAAGAACGGATTTAATGCCCTTTTTGCAGACGAACAGGAAAAGGCTTCCTGGTGCGAAAAAGTAATCGAAGCTTTCTCTAATGCAAAAAATGACTAATATAGAAAAATATTACAACAAATTCAACGAAGAACACAGGCTTACAACACGGCATGGTACTGTAGAATTTTCTGTGTCGATGCATCATATACAGGAATTGATTGCCGGACGCACCGGGCTTAAAATACTTGACGCAGGTGCCGGAACCGGCCGTTATTCCGTTGAACTCTGTCACATGGGGCATGACGTTACTGCTGTAGAACTTGTAAAGCGTAATCTGGAAGTGCTCCGCGCAAAACATGAAAAAATCAAGACTTGGCAGGGAAATGCCATGGATCTTTCTTTTCTTGAAGAAAATAAATTTGATATTTCAATCTGTTTTGGTCCTATGTACCATTTGCATACAGAAGAAGAACGACTTGCTGTTCTTGAGCAGCTTAAGCGCGTTACAAAAAAGGACGGAGTGATTTTTGTTGCATACATTTTGAATGACTACGCAATCCTTCGCTACTGTTTTGGCGAAGGCAAAATAAATCAGGCTTTGCAGGACGGTTCTGTTTCTCCGGATTTTAAGTGCGTTACCCGCCCGGAAGACCTTTATAGCTATATTACGCTTGAAGAAATCAATAGAATCCGGCAGAAGTCAACCCTTGAACGCATAAAGATATTCAGTCAGGAAGGTGCTGCCGACTTTATGCGCCGTGAATTGAACGCCATGGATGAAGAAACTTTCCGTCACTTTGTAGACTACACAATAAGCATAAGCGAGCGCCCGGAGCTTTTAGGCGCCGGGACTCACATTGTTGATGTGCTCAGAAACGACTGATCTATACCTTAAACTGATCAATCTGCATTCCGATTCTGTTAATTGAATCGTTTACCTTGCCGGAAATGTTGGAAAGCTGTCCACTCGTCTTGTTCATTTCTTCGGCACCGATTGTCATTTCGTTCATGCCTTCTTTTATTACGCCGGTTGCATCCTGAAGGTTCTGGATTTCTGTAAGGATTGTTCTGTTTCCTTCTGCCATTTCCCGGGATGCGCTTCGTACTTCAGATGTATTGTCGTTCATATTCTTAAGAGCTTCTACAATCTGCTGAGACCCTTCCTGCTGTTCCTGCATTGCAGATCTAATCTGATTCACAAGCTCGTCAGTCTGCGAAATTTTTTCGCTTACGCCTGCAAAACTTTCTGAACTTTCGCGAGCTGCAATAACAACAGATTCAATAGATTCACTGATTTTATGAAGTTCTTCGCTGATTTTATGAGATTCGGCCGCAGACGTTTCCGAAAGCTTACGGATTTCATCAGCAACAACAGAGAATCCTTTTCCTGCTTCTCCGGCATGTGCGGCCTCAATCGCTGCATTCATTGCAAGAAGGTTAGTCTGGCTTGCAACATTTGTAATCGCTACGTTGGCGTCCTGCAGTGCCTTTGACTGGGCTTCGATTTCGGCAACGTGTTCAGAAACTCTCTGCTGCTTCTGAATTCCAACAGAAGTGCTCTGTTCAAGCGCGCTGAACGATGCCGCCATCTTTTCTACGCTGGAGTTTACAGAAGAAATGTTGCCAATCATCTGTTCAACTGCCGCAGAAGCCTGAGTTACTCCGCTTGCCTGACTTTCAATCATTCGTTCAAGACTGTTGATGTTTTCCGCAATTTCTGTAACAGCGGCAGATGTCTGTGTAACGGATTTTGTCTGGTTATCAATCTGACCGCTCATGCTTTCAATGTTTGAAAGAATTTCTGTAATCGAACTTGCGGCTCCGTCAATGCTGTCCTGAAGTTCAATCTTAACGTTTGAAAGTTCTTCTTTAGAATTCTTTACATCACCTACAATTCCCTGAAGTTTAGCCATAAACTTGTTAAATCCGTTTACAAGGTTTCCGATTTCATCTTTTGTAGTTGCGTTAAGACGTTGTGTAAGGTCTGCGTTTCCTTCTGCAATTCCGTTTACAGCAATATCAACTGTCTGAATAGGTTTTACAATCTTTGCTGCAAGAATAATTGTAATTAATACAGAAACTGCAAGTGCAAGAATTGATATAATTACGATAAGTGCAATGTTCTTTTTCATCTGGCTGTAAATTTCGCTTGATTTTCCGATTGTAACCAGAATCCAGCCAGTCTCTTTGTTAATAAGCTGACCTGCAATGTAATATCCGCCTGGAGCATCTGTTTCAATAAAAAGGTCTCCGTTTACAGAATTTTTGTATTTTGCCAAAGTTTTGAATTCATCAAAGAAATTTGAATTAAGAATTTTGTCAAAATTTTCATTTGTAAGATAGGTTCCGTTTTTATCAAGGATGAATGATTGTCCGCTTTCAGAAAGTTTAATTTTTCCTACCAGATTATTAAGCTCTTTAAGGCTTATATCAATACCTGTAGAACCCGCAAAAGAACCGTTCGGTTTGCGTACACCAATACAAATTGTAGTTACAAGCGAAGCTGTCGGAATGTCCATGTATGGATCTGTAATAACGATTCCGCTTTTGTCACGTGCGTTAATAAACCATCCACGCGAATATTTGTCGTATGATGAATCTGGAGTCCAGCCGCCGCTGTAATAGAAGTAACCGCCTTTGTTCATTGGAACTTCATCGGCGTAGTATAAAGCCATAATGGTCGGTTCATCATCAATGAGTTTCTGAAAATCGTCCTGCAATTTTTTTAACTGCAAATCAGCATTTGTTACGTGGTAGGCAAAGTCCTTTACCATTCTTGCCGGTTTATCCAAAAATGCGTCAATTGCAGTAGAGGCTGTTTCCATGTGGGCTGCAGAAACCTGAGTGATGTTTGTTTTTACTTCTGCTACCTGAGCCTGAAGCACAGGAATTGCTATGATAAGAATAGCTGCCAAAATCATGGCTGTTGTTGAAATAATAAGTTTTAATCGAATGCTGTTCATAAATAAACCTCATTAATTTGTTGTAATTTAATTGATAAGCTGTTCCGAATTAGATGTTGTACTCTAGTTTCGGTTTAAGAATTTTCGCAGAATCATTTGCTGAACAAAAACCGAAATTAGGGTTACTATAGAAGAATACAATCATTATAACGCTGTTCTATTGAAATGCAAGATTAAATTTTGGGTTAAGAAAAGGTAAATATAGATAGAATTAATTTTTAGTTTTCTCGACCGGTAGCTATTTTTTTTCACGGCAATTATATTAAACTTAAAATCAAGGTTAAATAAATGTTTACCTAAGGTACACTTGAGAAAAGCGAGCTGGCGCAGCTTCCTTGATAGATCGAATATTTACGTTGATTGAGCCCTTCGGCAGGCTCAGGAACCACTTGCCGAAATCAACGTAAATATACCTGAGAGAAGCGAGCTGGTGCAGCTTCTTGATAAATTGGATATTTACGCGTTAGCGTAAATACACCATTAACAGCATAATATCACTGTTTCTGATTCCGCTTATGCGTTCTGCCTGCCCAAGGGTAAGAGGACGCACTTTTTCCAGTTTGTTGCGGCTTTCTGCACTGAGCGAAGGAATTGCGCCGTAGTCAAAGTCAACAGGAATGCGCACGTTTTCCATTTTGTGCATTTTTTCAATGCGCTTGTCCTGTTTTTCAATGTAATATTTGTACTTGAACTGAACTTTTGCATCTTCCCAAACTTTTTCTGGGTAGCCTGGGTTTTCCATGTGCGGCTTTTTAAGAAGCTGCGCAACAATTTCGTCAAGCTGGGCGTATTTTGCGTTTACCGCATCAAGCTGAGCCTTGGATTTTAGTCCGGCGTCAAAAGCGTATTTTGTAAGACGCTGGTCGGCTGTGTCGTGGCGGAGCTTAAGGCGGTATTCTGCGCGCGCCGTAAACATTCGGTACGGTTCTTTTGTTCCCAGCGTTACAAGATCATCAATAAGAACGCCGATGTATGCTTCATCGCGGCCAAGTACAAGCGGCTTCCATTCAGGAATTTTTTTGAAATTGCTGTATCCGGCAGCTTTCTGGCAGTCTTCTTCTACTTTGTTAAGGCGGATATTAACGCTTTCGCTTATTTCGTAAAAACGCTTTTCTTCTGCTGCGTTCATTACCGCCTTAGGGCAGAATGCTCCCGGTTCCTGGCTTGCTGCAACACCGTTAAGGTCGTGCGGCAGACTGCACAAAGGACCGCAGAAATCTTTGTGTGCGCGTGCATAGTAACCTGCGTTGATTCCGGCAATAAGCCCCTGACCGGCGGCTTCTTCGTAGCCGGAAGTTCCGTTTATCTGGCCAGCATCAAAAAGACCTGAAACACGTTTTGTTTCAAGGGAAGGATAGAGCTGAGTAGGTTCAACATAGTCGTATTCAACAGCGTAGCCCGGGCGGCTTTGAACGGCATTTTCAAAGCCGGTCATTGTACGCATGAAGGCATCCTGTACGCATTCCGGCAGGCTGGAAGAAAGTCCGTTCAGGTAGATTTCGTCAGTTTCAAGACCTTCCGGTTCCACAAAAATCTGGTGGCGTTCGCGGTCGGCAAAGCGCATTACCTTGTCTTCAATGGAAGGACAGTAGCGCGGTCCGATTCCGCTGATTTTTCCACTGTAAAGCGGCGAGCGGCCGATATTTTCGCGGATTATTTTATGAGTTTCTTCGTTTGTATATACAATGTGGCACGGAGTCATCGGGCGGTCAACTTTTTCTGTTTCAAAGCTGAACGGAATAACTTCAGCGTCTCCATCCTGTAGTTCCAGTTTAGAAAAATCAACCGTACGGCGAAGAATTCTTGGCGGAGTACCGGTTTTAAGACGGCCTGTTGTAAAACCAAGCTTGTGAAGGCTTGCAGTAAGACCGTAGGCAGCCGGCTCACCGATTCTTCCGCATGGTGCGTCGTATTCGCCTATAAAAATGCGTCCGCCCAAAAAAGTTCCCGTTGTAAGGACAACAGAGCGGCATGGGATTATTCGTCCGCGTTCGGTTACTATTCCCGTAACTTTCTGCCTCATAGAACTTTTCTGCTTAACGCGTGTTTCTCCCGGAATCGTACCGACTTCCGCACTGCTGTCTGAATCCGGCGGCAGCGGAGTTTCGCTTTCTACGGTAAGAATATCTATAACTGTGTCCATAAGGGTGCACAGATTAGGTGTCGTTTCAAGTGTTTTTCTTGCTGTCTGAGAATAAGTGATTTTATCTGCCTGGCTTCTAGGTGCCTGAACGGCTGGACCACGGCTTTTGTTCAGCATGCGGAACTGAATCATCGATTTATCTATGAGTTTTGCCATCTCGCCGCCAAGGGCATCAATTTCGCGGACAATGTTTCCTTTTGCAATACCTCCGATAGAAGGGTTGCAGCTCATTCGTCCTATTGCATCCGGAGTCTGAGTAACGACAACGGTTTTCAGTCCCATACGGGCGCAGGCCAATGCTGCTTCAATACCAGCGTGACCGGCACCAACAACAGCCACGTCATAAAAATCATAAAATCCAGACATAGTGAGATGATTATAGTGATTTTAATAGGGATTCTCAATATGTGATAAAAAAGGCAGGGAGGGGGAAGTCTCCCCCTCGGCTGCACTTCGTTACGGCCTACCCCTTCTCCTAAGGGGCTTACGAGCCCCTTAAAAAACCGCGGATTTTTTACACACCAAAATACGTATCAAAGAACTTACTCAAACGCTGAATGACATTCTTCTTTACTTCGCTCCTATTGCCGCCGCAAAATCGGGAAACAGGCGTGGGGAGCGGCCCTGAGATCCTCTCTAAAAATAGTCCAATGAACCGTTTTTAGCGAGTCTCCGAGCAGCAGTGCTGCGAAGGTTGCTGCCCTAACCCCATGTGTTAATTCAAATTTAAATAAGATTTACAAAATATGTAAAATAGTGTAAAGTATTAACATGATAAAAGAGCGCTTGAAAGACATGGAATTAAAAATTACAGAACTCTCAGATTATTTGCAGATTTCGCGACCAACTATGTATAAATTTATTGAGGCTTATGATTCTGGAGATGTTTCTATAATCAATAAGCATGTTCTTAAACTTTTTAAATATATAGATGAAAATCCGTTGATTGGTAAAAAAACAGTTGTTTCGTATATTCTTACAAATCTTGTTGAGGAAAAAGAACTTGGCGATACTGCAGAAAACCGTATTTATAATCAAATTAAACGTTTCCTTATTGCTAATCCTGAATCTATAAAAAGCCAGTTCATAGAATTGATTGTTCAAAAAACTGATTATGATGACGCAATAAAATATCTGCTGAAAATATATCCGTTGCTTAGAAAACGAAAGCTTTCTGATGAAGAAATTGCTTTTTTAAAACCTTTTGATGATATAAAAACTATTCTTGATAAAGAAGGAGTCGAATAATTATGGAAAGAGCATTGAGAATTGAAGCTTACAGAAACATAGGATTTAAAGACAAAAAGCCGTATAGTGAGCGTCTTGTACTTAACAACTCTCTGAAGAGAGGGGAACTTGGTGATTTAATTATTCTTATTGGTGCAAACAATTCTGGAAAATCAAATGTGCTTTCTGCGCTCGAAACTTTTAGCAATAAGCAGATTCAAACACGCGATGTTACAGATTTGTACTTGGAAGAAGAATGCAGAAAACCGGCTTTGACCTTGTTTGCAAGAAATACTGAAAGAGAAGATGAGTTTGCGTATAAGAAAGTATATCTTCAGAATGATTATTTTAGTTATCCTGAAGATAACCCAGAAAAAGAATTCCAGTATATTACAGTTGAGAATTTTCCTGAAAGTTTGAAGAATCTCTCTGATGTAGAGAAAAATAGGATCGGAACTTCCAGTCTCTTGGAATTGTTCAATAAATACTCAAAGGAGTATGATTTTAAAAATTTTGATGAAGGTGAATTAAGAAGTGTTATAAATGAAGTATTTCAGACATTGGATAACAAGCAAAATTCACCTGCAGTAAGAATCGGAGTACTCAAAAATTACAATCAAAATAATTTGGGGCGACAACTTTGTTCCATTGCTCCAAATAATATAATTATTAAAGAGTATTCTTTTTATTTAGATACTGGTTATGAGGATTTTACGGCAATTATAAATAATAAATATTTTTCAAAATACGGATACAATTTTGTACCATCAATTTTGACCTATAAAAATGACGATTTATTAAATAATGATTTAATTTCAGATTATAAAAAAATTTCAAGCAATAAATTTTTCTCTGCATTGTTCAATTCCATAGATTTTGATGTATCTAAAATAAAAAATGCCTATGAAACATTTCAAAAGCTGAACAACAAAGCTGTTTTGAATCAACTTGAAAAAAAAATAAATAAGAAACTTGAGAGTGTTGCAGATAAATTTAATAACTTGTATTTCATTGAAGCTGCTGATTATTCTTTTAATATCGATTTAGAGAGCGAGAAAATATTCTTTTCAATGTCCCGTGGAGAACAGGCAATCTCCCTTGATTATCAGTCTACAGGTTTCAGATGGTTCTTCAATTTGTTTTTCAATCTTCTTAATTCTACGGATTTGAATCCTGGTGACATCATCATTATGGATGAACCTGCGACAAATCTTCATGTAAAAGGTCAGCGTGAACTGCGCGGATTTTTAAAGGATTTTGCTATCAGAAATGACATTACAATTGTTATAGCAACTCATTCGCCGTTTTTAATTGATTTGGATAACCTTGATGAACTTCGCGTGATAGTAAATAAAGATAATATTACTTCAATCGAAAACAATTTTGCCACTGTAAATGAAAAGGATCCAGATTCTCTTCTTCCTGTAAAAGATGCTTTGACAGTTGAAAATCATATTCTTGTAAATCCAGAAGAAAAAGTTGTGTTTGTTGAGGGGATTACGGATTACAATTATCTTACAGCGTTCAAAAAACTGCTTGGTAAAACAGGTATAACATTCTTACCTATAAATGGCGTAGGAAAGACAAAAGAAGAGAGCAAAGAAATCAGCAAGCGTGTATTAAAAATCAGAAAGAAAGATCCAATTCTTCTTGTGGATAACGATAAGGCGGGAAACTGCATAAAAGAAGTAAACAAGGATAATAAGGATTTTAAAATTATTTCATTAAGCGATGTAAATTCAAATTTCAAGACTATAGAATCTTTGTTTTCTGAAGTTGATTTGAAAAAATTTGGTTTAATAGACGAAACTGGAAAATCAATAAAACATGCTTCAACATCTACGGTTTTTAAGAATCAAATACTGAAAAATAAGGATGAAATTTCTGAAGAAACAAAAGATAATTTTTCAAAGTTGTTTGATACAATTTTTGAGGAAACGGAGTAATTTTTCCTGCGCAAGGGATAGTAGCGGCACGCCGTTAGGCGTGTTCCGAAGCGAAGCGTAGGAATGTAGCGCGGTTAGCGCGAAACCGCGCATAGCCCGGTTTTTGCGTAAGCAAAAATGCGCCCAAATAAAAAAATATGTCTATTTCTCAAAATTAAATTTTTTTCATTTTTGAGAATATGATTTTATCTCCTCCCTTTTCATTTCCCTATTTATCTTAAAACAATTTCTTCAGCTGATCGACAATATCCTTGAATGTGTCACATGCAGCCTGAACGGGTTCGGTTTTTTCCATGTCGACGCCGGCAACTTTAAGGCTTTCAATAGGGTATCTGCTTCCTCCGGATTTAAGGAATGCAAAGTAGTCTTCGCGTTCTTTTTCTCCGCCGTTTGTAACGCGCTTTGCAAGTGCAAGGGCGGCAGAAATTCCGGTTGCGTATTTATAAACGTAGAAAGCACTGTAAAAATGCGGAATCCTCAATCCTTCCATGTCGCTGTTTTCTTCAAAATGCATTTCCGGACCAAAATACAGTTCCAGAAGTTCGCGGTAAGTTTTCCTTAAAAGTTCTGGTGTAAGCGGAGTTCCGTTTTCTACATATTCGTGAGCTTTAAGTTCAAATTCTGCAAACATTGTCTGGCGGTAAAGGGTTGCAAGAATGTCGTCAGCGCGCATTGCCAGAAGGTATTTCTTTTCATCCTGGGACTTTGCGTTTTTCAGAAGGTATTCAAAAACAAGTTCTTCGTTGAATGTAGATGCAACTTCTGCCTCAAAAATTGTATAGTCATAAGACATGAACGGATTATTGTGAACCGAATACCAGCTGTGCATAGAATGACCGCCCTCGTGTGCCATCGTGAACACGTCGCGGATGTCGTCTGCGTCATAATTCAATAGAATATACGGGTTTCCGATGTAGCAGCCGCTTGAAAATGCACCACTCCTTTTCCCTGTGTTTTCGTAGCGGTCAACCCAGCCGTTTTTCAGTCCGTCGCAAAGGCGGTCAGTGTATTCTTTTCCTAAAGGAGAAAGCGCATTGCGGCAGATTTCCACTGCTTCATCATAAGAATGATGCATTGCAACAGATTTTACGAGAGGAACGTATACGTCATAGTGGCGGAGTTCGTCCAGTCCTAAAATTTGTTTGCGGAGCGAATAATATTTGTGCAGGCTGTCCAGATTTTTGTGAACGCAGTCAATAAGATTGTGGTAAACGCTCAAAGGCACCTTGTTTCCGTATAAAGCCATCTGAAGGGACGAATCGTATCCCCTCGCACGAACGGAAAAAACATCCTGATTTACAGAACCTGCGTAAAGAGCGGCAATAATATTCTGAAAGTCTTCGAATTTTTTATAAAACTGTTTGTATGTAGTTTCACGGACTTTTCTGTCCTGGTTTTTAAGCAGGGTAGAAAAAGTTGTCTGTGTAAGCGGTTTTTCTTCGCCGTTTACGTTGACTGTTCCAAACTGCTTGTTCAAGTCAACGTTTTCCAAAACGCTGAATGCATTGTGCGGAGTCTGTCCCGGCTGCATCTGCAAAGAAAGAATTCGTTCTTCTTTTTCGCTAAGCGTGTATTTATTGTAATGAAGCAATTTTTCAATGTAGATTTTATAATCTTTGAATTCCGGTGCAGAAATCCATTCGCGGAGTGTTGCTTCTGGGATTGCAAGAAGTTCTGGATCCATAAAACTGAGTTCTGACTGCATCTGTGTGTAAGCCATCATGGCGCGGCCGTCGCGGTCAGTTGCTTCTGTGTCGTTTTCATCAGCTTCATGCTGGAGAGAAGCAAAATGATAGACAGTTTCCATCTTAATCTCGGCTTCTTCCAATGCCTTAAGCGCTTCAAGCAGATTTTTGGAATTTTCACCAAGTTTTCCCTTGAATGCAGTAACTTTTTCTGTAAGGGCCGGCACTTCCTTTAATGCGACTTCCCATTCATCATTTGACTTATAAATAGAAGATAAGTTCCATTTGTCGCTTTCTGGAACTTCAGATCTGTTCGGAATTTTTGTATTCATATTTATAATATAACAATACGAAGCATAAAAGGCGAGTAAAAGGATTCTCAATTTAAAGTTTTCCTATTGCAATTTAAGAGAGGCAGGAATAGACTCGTAGATATGAAGAGAATCATATCAGTTTTTTTATTTATGCAGTTGTTTTTTATAAGTGCTGAATCAAGCTCGCTTAGTAAAATTTCCGAAGAGCGTAAGAAAATTTGGGAAGAACAGTATCTGGCTCAAATATCCGCTGAAGCAGAATCTTATGCAGAAGTTGAATCAAGAAAAGAAAATTTAGCAAAATCTGTATTAAAAGGAATTGCAGATTCTTTCGGTACGATTTTATATGAAATTGCAAAGGATGATGCAGCAAATATTGAAAAAAATGCGTCCTGCTCTGATTGAAAGGCATGGCAGGACGCTGTGTAAATTTTCCCGGAAAATTTCCCATTCCCACATATTGCAGAAATTTCTCGTTCTGTATAATGTAAACGTTGGAAATTGATTTTACCATTGGAGCTGAATTTCTTAAGGAGTGTTTTATGAAAGTACTGGTAATTGGCGGTGCAGGATATATTGGAAGCCATGTTGTAAAGGAACTTATGGCAAACGGACATAAAGTAACGGTTTTTGACAATCTTTCAAGCGGACTTAGACAGAATCTTTTTCCTGAAAATGACTTTATATATGGAAATATTTTAATCCCGTCAGATCTTGACGCAGCTTTTGAGCGCGGTTTTGACGCATTCATTCATCTTGCTGCATTTAAGGCTGCCGGCGAATCAATGATTAAGCCGGAAAAATATTCAACAAATAACATAACAGGAACCCTTAACATTCTGAACAGTGCCGTAAATCACAACTGCCTGAACATGGTATTCAGTTCATCGGCTGCCGTTTTCGGTTCCCCGGAATATCTTCCGATTGACGAAAATCATCCGAAGCACCCGGAAAACTACTACGGCTACACAAAACTTTCCATTGAAGAGTTCATGACATGGTACTCGCAGCTTAAGGGACTTCATTTTGCAGCTCTCCGCTATTTTAACGCTGCAGGCTACGATGTAGACGGAAAAATTACAGGTCTTGAACAGAACCCGGCAAACCTGCTTCCAATCATTATGGAAACGGCCGTTGGAATGCGTCCTGGAATGAAAATTTTCGGAAACGACTACGACACTCCTGACGGAACATGTATCCGCGACTACGTTCATGTAAATGACCTTGCTTCTGCTCACGTGAAGGCCCTTGAATACATTTCTTCAAAAAAAGAAAACCTCAAACTCAATCTTGGAAGCGAAACTGGAACTTCTGTAACAGAAATGGTTGAAGCTGCTCGTCGTATAACAGGTCAGGAAATCAAGGCTGAATATGTAGAACGCCGCCCTGGTGACCCTGCAAATCTTGTTGCAACAAGTAAACTTGCTCACGAAGTTTTAGGCTGGAAGGCAAAATACAGCGATGTAGACACACTTATCAAAACTACATACGAAGTATACAAACTTGCAGTTTCAAAAAAATAACACAGAGGGGCGAATGCCCCTTTTTTTAGGCACAGATATGAAAGACATTATTGAATACATTCATTCATCAAAAGCAAAAATGGTAGAACTGGAATCGCTCCTTACTGCGCATCCAGCCCTGGCCCCTGAAAACGCCGGCCACGGAGAAATAGAAAAGGCCGAAGCCCTTACAGAATGGCTTCTGGCAAACGGATTTTCAAAGGATTCAATTCAGCGCTATGACGCACCCGATTCCCGTGCAAAAGGCGGAATCCGCCCGAACATAATAGTAACTGTACAGGGGCATTCAGACGCTCAGCGTATATGGGTAATGGCCCATCTTGATGTGGTTCCAACCGGTGATCTTAGGCTGTGGAATTCTGATCCTTGGAAAGTCGTAGAAAAAGACGGAAAGCTTTATGGCCGCGGTGTAGAAGACAATCAGCAGGGACTTGTAAGCGGAGTTTTTGCCGCTCTTGCTTACATAAAGACCGGCGTGAAACCTGCTCACACTGTAAAACTTCTTTTTATGTCAGATGAAGAAGTCGGTTCGAAATACGGAATCATCTGGCTTTTAAAAAATACAGATCTTTTCAAGAAAGAAGATCTTTTTCTTATCCCAGATGGCGGTGATCCAAAAGGCGAAACAATCGAAGTTGCTGAAAAAAATATTTTGTGGCTTAAAGTGCATGTAAAGGGGCTTCAGTGTCACGGCTCTCGCCCGGATCAGGGAAAAAACGCCTGCCTTGCCGCATGTGATTTAAGCCTCAAGCTGAACGGATTTCAGGAAGTATTCAATAAAAAAGATGAACTTTTTATGCCATCGTATTCTACGTTTCAGCCGACAATGCGTTTTTCAAATGTAGAAGGGGTAAACATCATTCCTGGGGAAGACGTTTTCTGTATGGATTGCCGCATTCTTCCGTGCTACACGCTGAATCAGGTGCTCGGTAAAGTTGAAGAATGCTGTACCGCAGTTGAACAGAAATACGGTGTGGAAGTCTGCTATGAAGTAATTCAGTCAAGCGAAAGCCCTGCAACTCCGGTAGACGCACCCGTAGTAAAAAAACTTGCAGCTGCAATCAAAAAAGTGCACGGTCTGGATGCAAAGACAATAGGAATCGGCGGCGGCACAGTAGGAGCTGAACTCCGCCGCGAAGGCTATCCGTGCGTAGTCTGGTCTACAATGGACGAATGTGCTCACATGCCGAACGAGTACTGCATCATCGAAAACATAATCAAAGACGCTGATACTTTGGCAACAATGTTCGCAGAAGAATAGGAATGAGTGTGCATTTATGAAAAAAAATTGCTGAAACGATAGTAAAAATGTGGACAATGAGCCATTCTAAGGGCTGTTGAAATTTTTTGAAAAAAAATTGCGTACATAAAGTACCATGCAGCCTTAGCCGTGGCGAATTGGACGCATTTTTGCGATAGTGTAAGCAATTTTCATTGCAGAATAATCAAATGCGCCACTATATTTTAATTTTCTTCTAGCGAACCTTAAAGAAGATTCCAATCACTGCAACCGTAATCAAAAGCTGCATAATCATGAATTTAAGCAGAACCTGTGTTGCAGACCATCCGCGGTTCTTTCTCATGTGATCATGAAGAGGGAATCTTGTATTTGGGAAAATTTTGATTTTAAGGAATCTTAAGAGTGCGACTTTTAAAAGTCCCATTCCGCCGTTAAGGAAGATTACTGTGGAAGTTGCAAAAAGCAGAAGCGGGTTTCCTGTTATCAAAACTGCGCAGCCGATAAAGAATCCCAGTGCGCGGCTTCCGGCGTCTCCCATAAGTACGTGACTAGGGAATGCGTTGTGCCACAGGTAACCTGTAAGGACTCCTGCAAGTGCAAAAGTCATGACTGCCCAGCGTGCTCCGTCTGCAAGGTGCGGAACAAGAAGGTATGCAGCAATGTCCTTGTGACCAAGAATAAAATAGAACAAAGTTCCAAGTGTTATAAGGGCAATAAGGACAAGCGTTCCGCTTAAGCCGTCAACGCCGTCAGTACAGTTTGTAGTATTAATTGAAACCCAAATCAGGACTGTTCCAATTACAGTATAAATCACCGGGTGAATAAGAATCGGATGGCGTGCAATCGGAAGCCAGTAATATACGTTTCCGTCTGCAGAAAGTTTTTTGCTTGTATAGTAAAGAAGAATAGAGGCTGCAACGCTCAGTATAAGGTCAAGGGCAGCCTTTCTGTATTCTCCCCAACTTGTTGTACTTCTGTCATCAAGGAAGCCGGTAAGCATTGTAAGCCATGTAAGAAGAAGAATTCCTGTGTGTGCAGGTTTTAACGGAACAAAAAGAATGCACAGAAGCGCAAAAATCGTTATGAATACAGAGCCTGCTCCTGTAGGCTTTCCTTTTGCAACTTCGGCTGTAAGTGTAAATTCGCGTCCCCTGTCATGAGGAAGCATGTCGTAGAATTTTGGAAGTAAAACATAAGTAAGCGCATAGCCGGAATAAAGCGCAAGCGTAATCAGAACTGTGTAAGATTGCAAAAGTCTTGCTGGTCCAAAAAAGTTCTGAAGGTATGAGCCTAAATAGTAAAGCATAGTGACCTCTTTTTTATAGGAAACCTGATTATACGGCTTCCGTTATATACACAGATGCTGGATTCCTGTAAAAACCATTGAAATTCCGTGCTCGTTGCAGAACTGAATGAATTCTGCATCGTTAGGAGCGCCACCAGTCTGAATGATTGCTTTTACACCAATATCTGCAAGCGATTTTGTATTTTCATCAAAGTTTATTACAGAATCGCTAACAAGTATTTCGGCATTTCTTTCACCTGAATTTACATTATTCTTAAAATATTCTGCTGCGTCGGCAAGTGCATAGCGTACTGCACGCTGACGGCTTGTATTTCCTGTAGAAATTCCGACTGTAGCCATGTCATTAAGCACTATTGCAGAATCTGATTTTGCAATCATTGCAAGCATCATTCCAAAAGACATGGAATCTGCCTGTTCCTGGGTTGGGCGGTTCTGGGTAACTACATTCCATTTCTTGAACATAGTAAGGTCCGGCTGCTGTACAATTAATCCGCCGTCTACAGTACGGGCTTCGTAGTATTCAGTAATCGGCTTGGAAGCAATTACAAGCCTCATTTCGTTTTTCTGCGAGAAAATTTCCTTTGCTTCCCTTGTAAAGTCCGGCGCAATAATCGCCCTGAAGTCAATTTTAATCAGTTCTTCTGCAGCTTCCCTGTCTACAACAGAACTGCATCCGAATGTGGCGCCTTCAAACGATGTCTGGTCGCACAAAAGCGTCTTTTTGAATGCTTCTACCAGATTTGATCCAAGTGCTGCTCCGGCTGGATTTGAATTCTTTATGGCAATTGCAAAAACAGAACCGGCAGCCGGTGTAAACTGGGTTGTAAACGGATAGTTGTTGCAGTCCCGGCTTTCTACCGTGAACGGGTTTTTAATCAGTTTAAGGAACATGCTTATGCATTTCCATGCTGCCATACAGTTTTCAATCAGATTAAAGTTCAGTTCTTTTCCCTGAATTTTTTTAAGTCCGCTTAATGCACCAATCTGGTTGTTTACAGTGTAAAGGTATGAAGTCTGATGCTCATTCATTCCATGCCTTAACCTTTCTGATCGCTTAAATGGAATTACATAGTAATTAGGATATTTAATGTCTTCGCCCTGACTTAAAATGGAACATGCGCAGGTTGCATCATATGCGGCAGTAAGGTTTAGGGCTTTTCCGGAAAGATAAAGCCTGAATTTTGTAGTAATGCTGTCTGTCTTGATTTGAATGATTGCCTCGTCGTAATCAGCCGGATCAGTAAGTATGAGCACGTTATTGTAATTTTTTGCACTGGCGCGGATAAGGTTGATTATGTTCAGGTCAATGCAGTTGTCAGATTTATCAATTTCAAGAAAGTCATTCAGTTTTCTGAATGTCGGAGGAACATTCAGGCACGCAAGGCTTACTACAGCTTCCGAACGTGATGCAGTTGTCTGGATTGAGCGTCCGTTTTCTGTAATCATTTTCATCAGCTTTATGTAGCTGTCATTTGAATTCAAAGGTTCTTCCAGAGCCCTGTTTATTGTAACGGCAATATTCTGTGCCTTCAGAAAATCAGCAGTGGCGCCGGCAGAAATAATTTCCCAGTTTTCATGTACAAGTGACTGTGCCAGCGTTGCAAGTTTTTCAAAATTCGGTGTGTATAGAACGGCTTTCTTTTTCATGTCTATAATGATAACAGAACGCGCAAAAATCTGCTATAATTAATTGATATGAGCTTTTTAATTTCATGGAAAGATGTGCCCGAAACAGCAGATTTAGAACCTGTTTCAGAAAAATTTGAATTGAAAGAATGTGCGGACCTGTCTTTTTCTGCTTCTAGAGATGATTCTGGCGTTCAGCATGTTTTTGTCTCCGGGGATAACTATCCTTCCATGAAGCTTATGCTTCCTGAGTTTTCTGGAAAAATTGATTTCATCTATATTGATCCCCCATATAATACAGGAAAAAAAACATTTACCTATAATGATTCGTTTGAAACTGATTCTTGGCTTTCGTTCATGGATAGAAGATTAAAGCTTGCCCGTCAGTTTCTTTCCGATTCGGGATGTATTTTTATTTCGATAGGGCAGAGTGAACTTTACCGGCTAAAGCTTTTATGCGATTCAATTTTTGGCGAAGAAAATTTTATAAATGACTTTATGTGGCTTCACGGAAAAGGAAAAAAAGACTGCTATTCAAGGACAATGCAGCAGTCGACTTTGTGCTATGCAAAATGCCGCCGCCTCCTTAAGCCTTTTTTGGATTTTGAAAAAACTGACTGGGCGCAGAGAAATGCTGACAATGATTCCAGGGGAAACTGGTTCAGCGGAAGTATAAGTTTTTCAGAAAAGCGTTCAAGCAAGAATCATCCTAATTATTTTGAAATAGTTTCTCCGGGCGGTAAAAGGTGGAACCGCCAGTGGCTTGTAAGCCGCGAACGCATGCAGGAACTTATTTCAGAAAATATGATTTATTGGGGAGAAGCTCCGGAATATTCAAACGTTCCGCGTGTAAAAATTTTCAACGGGCAGAATAACAGGATAATTCCTAAAAACATAATTGATGACATAGAAACTACGCGGGATGCGCAGAATTATCTGGATTCTCTGTTGGGTGAAAAAAAATGCTTTGATAATCCAAAGCCGGTAAGCCTTATCCGTCATTTTCTGAAGATTGCAGGCGTTTCAAAAGATGCCCTTGTAATGGATTTTTTTGCCGGAAGTGGAACTACTTTTGAAGCTGTAACGGCACTTAATCAGTCTGACGGCGGAACAAGGCGCTGCATTCTCATTCAGAAACCGGAACTTATTGCAAACCCAGACTCTGCCTACGGTTCAATTTCTGAACTTTGCTTTGCGCGCATAAAAAAAGTGATTCCGCCTTCTGACGGAATCACTTTTATGGTTTGCGAGTGACGCCTTAATCTGTACTAGAACAACTTGCGGCATTCAAGGTAGAAGCGCTTTTCATCGGCTTCACCCATGCTGAAGCTCTTTCTTGGAAGCGGTCCCCTGCTGCTAATAGTTCCAAAGAAGCTGTCTTTTGCAACCGGCGGTAAAAGGATTCCTGTTGCTCCTGCTGAGCTTCCAAGGCGCATAACTTCTGCGTCTCCGTGGATATAGTCAATTTCTGGGGCTTTTCCGCCAGATTTTTCAGAATTAATAAATTCATCAAGCGCCGGCTGAAGCCTGCTTACTGCAAGATCAGAAATCTCAGTAGAAAGAAGAACGTATTTCTGTTCGTTTTCTTCCATAAATACAAATCCAAAGTCAGCAGTGCTGTTCTTTACGGCTTCCTTAAGTTCTTCTGCAGAAGAAAGATTTTTTTCCGTAGCAGAAAGTGCAGCCTTAAGATTCTGAATGACACGTTTAGCATCTGTGTTGAAAAGAACCCTGTGAATCGGTTCAAAAGTAAGTCCTGTATCGTAAATGTTTACAATTTCAACAAGTGCATAGCGTACGTTGCTTTCCCAGTCATCCGGATGCGCGGCTTTATATTCGTCCCATACGGCTTTTGCTGTTGCAAGGGAGTGGTTTCCGTCTCCTACTGCAAAAAGGAATACAGAACCGTCCTGCTGAGTATTTGCAGTTGCAAGTTTTTCAAGGGATGCTCTTACGTATTCAAGGTCAGCTTCTGTCTTTACAGCCCAGCCGCGAATGCTTCCTGACTTCTGCATCATCTCGCCTTCATACAGCGTACTGCCGGCCTTTACCCTTTCTCCAGTTCCTTCTACAAGAATGTGTTCCGAGTCATTTACAAGCAGCATGATGTGCGGCAGTTCCAGCGGTGCATTGCGTCTAATTTCCATGCGCGGAGGAATCCTGTCTACAATAGTTGCTTCAGTTGCGCGTATAAGTGCCTTGCTGAACGGCTTCCATTCATATGTTTCAAGGTCAACTGCACATACAAGTCCATGCCTTACGCGGCCGTAAGCAGTTGTCCTTTCTACGTAAACGGCTTCTTTTTCCGGAGCAGCAAATACTCCGCCGTTAATGTATTCCTTCATTGTTGCGCGGATTTTTTCAATTCTCTGGCTTTTATCAGAATCATTTAAATAAACTTCCGGCAGAATGATATTCAGCGTGCTCGGTTTTCCGGCAGCAGTTTTTTCAGCATTTTTCCAATATTCACGGTCTTGAGTATACTGGTCACATGCAACTACAGACCATGTTTTAACATCAAGGTCTTTCGGCAATAAAATTTCAGGAATTTTAATTCCCATTTGTTCAAATGTTTTCATAACCTAATCATAGCGTATTTAACCTTCTTTGTTTAGATAAAAAACTATGATATAATCTCGTCATGGCTTTGTTAGGCTTGGAGCAGGTTCAGAAAACCTCGCAGATTCAGACACAGCGGCTTTCTCAATATCAGATACAGGTCATGAACATGATCGGCATGAGCAGTCAGGATCTTCGCTCGGAAATTTTAAGGGAAGTAGAAGAAAATCCTGCCCTGGAACTAGTTTCCGACTCGTTTTCAGAAGGAACTTCTGTCCTGCGCAAGAAAAACGAAATTCTTTCTAACGTGCGCCAAGGAACGGTAACAGCCGCAGGCGTTCAGGCCTCGCAGGATTTTCAGGCAATGATGGAAAGCGCGCCGGCTCCGGAACAGACGCTTCAGGAGCATCTTATTCAGCAGCTGAATGTTTCTGATGTTTCAGATTCTGCGCGGGATCTGTGCGAAAAGATCATTCAGAATCTTGATTCAAACGGTTTCTATATACTTTCGCCGGAAGTTTTTTTGGAACCTCAGAATCCGCAGCATACACGCAATTTTCTTTCGTTCTGCATACAGAAAATCCGCACTTTTGATCCTGTTGGAATCTGCGTAAAAGACGTTCAGGAAAGCCTTCTGGTTCAGGCAAAGTCAAAAAAGCAGGCGCCAGCCCTTGCACTTTTTATTCTGGACGGTCACCTTGATTTTATAATGCCTCCGTCAGCAGACAAAGCCCGCAAAAAGATTCTGGACTATTCTGAAGAACAGGAAAAACTTTCTTTTGCAAAGGAAGATGCAAATCTCCCTGAAAAAAAACAGGTTACTCTTTCTGCTGTGGAAGAAGCCATAAAATTTATCCAGACCCTTGATCCTTATCCTGCAAGGGGATTCGGCGTGTCAGATTCCCGCTATATCCGCCCAGATGTTTACGTAACCCATGAACAGGGAATTTTGGAAAACGATGATATGGAAAAAGGCCTTGTAAGTGACGGGGAAAGTTATTATTTCCGCGTCATTCCGGCAAATGATACGGTTCCTGTGATTCGCCTTGCCCGCGATTTTCAGGATGCGGCCAGCACCGTAACAGAAAAAGAGCAGAAATTCTTTGTAAAATCCCAAATAAAAGCCGCTGAAGCCTTCATTGATTCAATAAATTTCAGGAACCGCTCCATAATTACCGCCTGCACCCGGCTGGTAAAGCTACAGTCAGAGTTCTTCAGAAAGGGGCCTGGCCATATGATTCCGCTTACCCAGCGACAGTTTGCAGAAGAAGCTGGCATTCACGAATCAACTGTTTCCCGCATTGCAGACAGTAAGTTCATTCACTGCGACTGGGGAACTTTTCCCATAAAGTACTTTTTCTCCAACGCAATTAAAAAAGCTGTAACGGTAGAAACTGTCCGTAATAATGATACCGCAACAGAAGTTTCTTCAGATTCTGTAAGGCTTGAAATAGAAAAAATCCTAAGGGAATCAGAAACTTCCGGTAAAAAATTGTCCGATCAGAAAATTGCAGATCTACTTTCTTCAAAAGGATATAAGATTGCGCGCCGCACAGTTTCAAAATATCGTTCCCAGCTGAACATCGCCTCAAGCTACGCCCGCTAGCATGCCTTTCAGTATGCTCTTTGGACAGAAGGGGTGTACTTTCATCAAATTTTATATAAAACAAAAAAACATTATCTCATCAGTTGAAAAAATACCAATCTATTAGTATAGTGAATTGTATGCTCGAAAAGAAATTAACAGTTTTGGATCTTCTTGATCTGGATCTGCCGGGACACGATTCCCTAGAATTAAAATGTATTGCCGGCCGCCGTGGCTTACCAAGGGCGATTAATGTTCCAGATCTCAACCGTCCGGGGCTTGCGCTTTCTGGTTTTTTTGATGCATTTGCATACGAGCGTGTTCAGCTTTTCGGGCGAGGCGAAACCGCTTACCTTCAGAAACTCCACAACGAAAATTTTAGCGAAAATTTAAAGACGCTTTTCAATTATAAAATCCCGTGCTGCATTTTTTCTTCTAACCGTGAGCCGACTCCGGAATTTCTTGAATTTGCAGAAGAGGCTTGCTGCCCGATTCTGCAGACGAGCCTTGATTCTACAGATTTTTCAAACCGTCTTCTCCGTGTTTTTTCCAGCGTATTTTCTCCAAAAAAGACAATTCACGGAGTTTTAGTAGAAGTATACGGTGTAGGAATTCTGATTACAGGTCATTCCGGCGTAGGAAAAAGCGAAACAGCACTTGAACTTGTTGAACGCGGACACCGCCTTGTTGCAGACGATATTGTAGAAGTCCGCTGCGTAAACGGAAACTTTATAGAAGGTCGCGGTGCAAACAGCCTTATTTCGCACCACATGGAAATCCGTGGACTTGGAATCATCAATATTTCAAAGCTTTATGGTGTTGGCGCAGTCCGCTACCAGAAAGAGGTTCAGCTTGTTGTTTCTCTGGAAGAATGGGATTCCAATAAAGTTTACGACAGAATCGGCGTTGACCAGAAAGAGGTCGATATCCTTGGCGTAAAGGTTCCATCAATCGACATTCCTGTACGCCCTGGCCGAAGCATGCCGATTATTATTGAGGCAGCTGCAATGAACGAGCGTCTTAAGGAAATGGGCTATAACTCTGCCCGTGACTTTAACCAGAACGTACTTAAATGGATAGAAAACGGAGAAGCTCAGCGAGTATTCTCTAGTAACGAAGATAAATACTAATAAACCTAAAAAAGGAAACAAAAATGACAGAAAAAATGCTTACTGTAAAAAACCGTGCCGGAATCCATGCGCGTCCGGCAGCAATCATTGCTCAGACCGCAAATAAGTATGCATGCGAAGTTTCTCTTTCAAGAGATGGAACTACCGTAAATGCAAAATCTATTATGGGTGTCATAACAATGGCAGCAGGATACAATACAGTTCTTACCCTTCATACAGATGGTGCAGACGAAAAAGAAGCTGCTGAAGCAATCCTGGCTCTGTTTGACTCTAAATTTGAAGAAGAATAGTTTTCAGGGGTTATATGAGACAGATAACAGACAGACAGAAAGAAGTTTTATCATTTATATCTGATTTTACGGAAAAAAATGTCTATCCGCCGACAGTCCGTGAAATCAGTGAGCATTTTAACGTCTCTTTACGTGCTGTACAGGATCATATAGCTGCCCTTCAGAAAAAAGGCTACCTGGTTACAGAACAGAAGCGTTCAAGGTCCATTCGTGTACTTGTAGATGAGCGCAAAAAAGAGGACAGCCTGTTTGTAAGCAAGGTTCCGCTTCTTGGTACAGTTGCAGCCGGAAAGCCTCTCCTTTGTGAAGAAAATCTGGACGGTTATGTAAATCTTACAGAACCTTTTATCCGCCCTGGAAAAAGTTATTTTGCGCTCAGGGTACGCGGCACAAGTATGATAGATGCAGGTATTCTGGAAGGAGATCTTGCCGTTATTGAACAAGCAAATACAGCTTTGGACGGTCAGATAGTTGTTGCAGTCCTTGATGATGCAATTACCCTTAAGCGTTATTACAAGGAATCTTCACGTGTAAGGCTTCAGCCTGAAAATTCTGCAATGCAGCCTATTTACTGTCAGGATGTGCGCATTGTAGGAATCCTTTCAAACATTGTAAGAACATACTGATGGCTGCTCCCGTATATCTTTTTACTGGTCCCGAAACCGGCGGCCAGCAGGAATCTGTTCAAAAAATAAAAGCGTCTCTAAAAAAGCAGTATGGAGAAATAGAGGAATATTCGTTTTACGCCATGGAAACTTCGGCCGGCGAATTTTTAACGGTTCTTCAGAATGAATCGCTTTTTGCTTCTGCAACATGCGTAGTTGTAAAAAATGCCGAACAGATAAAGAAAAAGGATGAAGTAGAAATGCTTGTAAACTGGATGAAAAATGCCAGCTCGCCAACGAATGTACTCATCCTTCTTTCTGATGAAATTTCAATAGATTCAAAAATAGAAAAGGCCGTTCCTCCTGCAAATAAGAAGATATTCTGGGAACTTTTTGAAACAGATAAAATTGCCTGGATAAACAGTTTTTTCAATAAAAATAAACGTTCAATAACACCGGATGCAGTTTCTTCCATTCTGGAAATGGTAGAAAACAATACTGCCGCCCTTAAAAATGAATGTTCCCGCTTTTTTGTACTTTTTCCAGAAGGTCATAAGGTTACCGCAGAAGAAGTTGATTCCGTACTTTACCACAGTAGGGAAGAAAATGCGTTCACTCTGTTTGCTCAGATGGCAGATGCGTCGGCAAGCCCGGAACAGCGCCTTGCAAAATCTCTGGAAATCCTTCAGAAAATCCGCCTTTCAAAAGAAAATTCTTCAGTCCTTGTTATTGCGGGGCTTACTTCGTGCTTTAGAAAACTCTCTCTCTGGAAAAAACTTAAGGCAGAAGGCCTGAGCGATGATTTTAACCTTAAAAAAAACGGGTTCACCAGTAGTCGCCAGAAGACCCAGTATTCAAATGCATCCCGAATATGGAAGCCCGGCCAGGTAACTGCAATCCTTGCAGTTCTTGCCACCAGCGACATGACGATACGCTCCGGCGGCTCCGCCCTAGAAGACGTGTTTCTTCAGAAAATGCTGTATGAAATTATAATAAAAAATGGTGCTTCCTGCGCCGCCTGCGACTATTCAGATTTCTAGCTTAAAAGGCAGCGCAGTAAAAATTACAGACTGTTCAGTGTGTTTTTAAGGGAATTAAGCTCTTCGTCAGAAAGAGTAACGCCTTTTCCCATTTTCTGGTGATCCGGAGACCAGCTTCTTAAGTCATATTTTGCAGGCCGTCCGCCCCAGCTTACTTTGTTAAGTTCCAGCGTCCATCCGCCCTTGCTGGTAGAAATTACCGCAATCTTTTCTGTAATTTCAAATGAAAATTCATCGGCCATAAGTCACCTCTCAAGTCTCAGACTGTTTCCATACATTCTAATTCTTCCTAGGTATAAAATCAAATCAAAATTCCATTCATACATTATTTACTATATTAGGAATAGATTTATTTTAAATATTGGAATATAATTGAAACATATAAATTTGGAGGTCTTATTTTGAAAAAAAAGTATATTGCTTTTTCATGTGCAGCAGCCTTGTCCCTTATTTTTGCATCCTGCGCATCAAAGCCAAAAGTAGAAGAACCGGCTCCTGCAGAAAATAAACCGGTAGAAAAAATAGAAGAAACCCAGGAAGAAGCTCCAGCTGTTCAGGAAGATGACACTTCTTCTGCAGAAGCTCAGGCAAAAGCCCGCGCACAGGCAGACGAGCAGTATCAGAAAGCCCTTCAGGCAAAAGCTAAAATTGAGGAACTTGGTTTTGCTTCATACAGCCAGGAAGATTACGACGGCGGAAACGCTTCCCTTGCAGAATATGAATCAAAAAAAGATTCAGAAGATGTTGCAGGAACAGAACTTCTTGCACTTGCAGATTCTGCATACGGAAAATTCGTAAATGTTCTTAACAAGGCATTTAAGAAGCTTGCAAAAGAAGCCCGCATTGCCGCATTCAACGAAAAGAAAAATGCAGACGGCGTAAAGGCTGCTGTAGCAGCTAAAGCAGAATATGCAGCTGCCGCAGATGAATTCAAATCTGGCGATACAAACTATGCAATGCAGAATCCGGAATCAGCTTACAAGCATTACCTTGCTGCAAAAGACAAGTTTGCTGCTCTCTATGCAAGCGTTTCAAAGAAGCGTGCCGCAGCACAGACAGCAATTGACGAAGCAAAGGCAAAGGTAGAAAGTGCAGAAAACTACGCAATCAATGCTGATCACGAAAAGCCTCTTGAAGGCGAAAATATTGAAGGAATCGAAGCGGAAGATGCAGTTCTTCTTGAAGCAGATGACTATGCTGCTCCAGAAACTCTCGAAGCAGAAATCCCAGAAGTTCTTGATGTTCAGGAAGATGATTCAGATTCCGCTGCAGAAGCTGTTGAACAGGAGGCTGAGTAATGAAAAAAATAATTTCCGCAATTGCGCTGCTTACAGCCTGCGCTTCAATTTTTGCAGTCAGCTATAAGAACAATACTTATCAGAAACTTGCAGACGAATACAATAAAAAGGCTCAGATTGCTTTTGATGCCGGTCAGTATGATGATGCAGTTGAATATTCTAAAAAAGCTGCTGAAAATGCTGAACTTTCAAAAGCATATATTGACATGATGATGGCTCGCGGAAACGCAGAAAACGAACTTAAGCTTGCTGAAAACCGCATTAACTGGGCAGAAAGTGTTCATGCAGACAAAACATTCCCGATGGCATATACAGCAGCAAAAGAAGCCTTTGAAAATGCAAAAAAAGCATTTGAAAGGGAAGATTTTGCCGCAACAATCGATTATGCACGCCAGTCTCTTGCTGCCCTTGACGGAGTTGTAGAAGTTACACCGCTTCCGGAATACTACATTGTTCGTCCTTGGGCAGAAACAAAAGACTGTTACTGGAATATTTCTGGCCGTCCTTATGTATATAACAATCCTCTGCTTTGGGAAAACCTTTACCAGGCAAACAAAAATGCAATGCCAAAGCCGGAAGATCCAAACCTTATCAAGCCGGGAATGAAGATGAAGATTCCTAGCCTTACAGGTGAATACCGCGAAGGCGTTTACAGTCCTTCAAAGAAATATGATCCGTACAATTCTTCTGAAAACAAATAGAATTTAAATTTCAGAAGCGTATGAACAGGCTGTAGAAAAGTGCAGATTTTTTTACACTTTTTTGCAGCCTTTTTTTTTGACATAATAATTCTTACGAATTAAAATAGTAAAAAAGAGTTAAAAAACCGCATCAAGTGCGTTTTTCAAACTGTCCTTAAGTTATTCTTAAAAATCAGGAGGAATTTAAAATGTCTATTATTGCTATTTCAAGACAGGTTGCGTCTCTTGGAGATGAAATCGCTCGGTCAGTCTCAGAGAAAACCGGTTATAAATTTGTTACACGCCATGATCTGGAAAAACGCATAGTTGATTTAGGATTTCCTCAGGAAAAACTTAAGAAGTATGACGAAAAGAAACCTGGTTTCTTTGCTTCTCTTGTAAAAGATCGGGATGAATATCTTAATTATCTTCAGACTGCCGTTCTTGAAGCTGCAGCAGAAGGTAACTGTATCCTTATCGGTCGCGGTGCTTTTCTTATTCTGGAAAACCTTCCGAATCTTATTTCGCTCCGCTTTGTTGCAAAAAAAGACGTGCGCGTAAAACGCCTTATGAGCGAATTTAACTGGAACGAAAAGCAGGCACTTCAGCGCATTACAGAAAGTGACTCAAACCGCAAGGGCTTTCACAAGAGTTTCTTCAATATAGAAAGCGATGACCCTGCTCACTTCCTTATGGTTTTGAATACAGGTGTTCTTGATGTTGAAAATGCAGCCGCTTCAATCGTAACGATGAACAAAACGCTCATTACTCCTGAAAAAGAAGCTGCCGGCAAGGAAAAACTGGACGAACTTATAAAGTGCCAGCACCTTGTAAATAAACTTGTTTTTGAATACAAGCTCAATATTGAATTCCTTCGCGCCGTAATTGATGGAAAGAATCTTATTCTTCAGGGAGTAGCAGATTCTTCTGTTCTTGTTGAACGTGCGTTAAAAATTAGTGCTGTAGAACTTCCTGAATACAATGTTACTTCATCAATCAGTGTAGTTCAGGATTTTAAGGCCAGACTCTAAATTTTTACAAAAAGGGCTTCTGCTGGAATTGTTACTTGCTTTAATTGACTTTTCTGGCAGAAAAGTCAATACTTATATACACTATGAAAACTTCGAATAAATTTACCTTAGCGCGAGTAATCTTTGCTCCTATATTTTTCCTTATGTACTACATCCCTGTATGGACATCAAATGAACTGTTGGCAAAAATTTCTGCATTTGTAATGATTCCACTTCTGGCGCTTGCACAGCTTACAGATTATTGGGACGGTCACTATGCCCGCAAAAGTAATGAAGTATCAGATTTTGGTAAACTTTTTGATCCATTTGCAGATGTCATGCTGAATCTTACTCTTTTCCTTTGTGCTCAGGGTTCTGTAAAAGGTAAAGGTTACATGCCGATTGTTCTTTTTGTGCTTATACTTTACCGTGAATTTTCAATGAATTTCCTGCGCATGGTTGCTGTTTCAAAGGGAACAGCAATTGCAGCCCGCAAAGGCGGAAAATTTAAAACCGTATTCTATATTGCATCCGGCTTTTTAATGCTTGCTCTTGAAACTTCATTCCGCCTTGGATTTACAGACCAGGTTTCTGCTTTTGTTCCGCTTATCCGCACAATCCTTGTTGTAATGTTCTCAATCTGCGTTCTTTTAAGCTATCTTTCTTTTTCTGATTACATTATAACTTTCTCAAAGCTTCTTTCTTCAAAAGACTGATTTTTTATTTCATTTTCTTTATATAAGCCCCTTTCCTGTATATTGATAAAAAAGTCGGAGAGGGGGGCAAAGACTCTTCTTTACGGCGTTTATTCAGTTGAAAAAAAATCATAAGTTTTAAAACTCCGTAAGGAGTTTTAATTGAAAAATACTTTTAGTATTTGCTGCAGCCTTGCTTTCTGTCGTCGCTGGAGCCCGCTTTTTTTTGCGGTCATTGAGCCTGTCGAAATGACCGCTATTTCAAATTTTTACATAATAAAAAAAATTAAAAAAAACATAAAAAAAATGAAATTCAGTGTTGACACAAAACAGAGAAAGTTATATATTCATTTTCACCGTCGCACGACAGTGTGACACAAAAACAAAAGTTGTTTGACATATCAGGGAAGGAAAGAAAGACAGAACAAAATAAGGTTCGTACAGGTCGTGGTCCTGAGCAAT
>Ga0310695_10001521_pt1 | contig 54508 bp, 33 predicted proteins | sample RumenRJG_04DNA_FD_203882 | JGI IMG/M metagenome (GOLD analysis project Ga0310695, IMG submission 203882) | Bovine rumen microbial communities from Lethbridge, Alberta, Canada - RJG_04 (v2) (version 2) | ecosystem: Host-associated > Mammals > Digestive system > Stomach > Rumen | place: Canada...
GGAAATCAATGAGGTCGTCAGACTCGTCGATGAATTCATTGGCACCCACACGAAGTTTGTGCCGAAAGCGTCGGTGGCCATCGTTGATCTGAGACGGGCATTCCTGAGTGAACACCCGTCCGTCCACATCGGTATGCGCCGACTCTACGACATCATCGGCGACTCAGTCAGTTGTCATGCCAAGGCGGCCAAGGCCAACATCTACTTCGAAAGAGTGCCAGCAAACAATGGCCGTCTCGTCAATGGATTCATGGGTGTCAAGTATCTGGAGCAGAAGCCGATGCAGCCCGTCCTCGGCGACGATGACGATCTGTTCGACGTCAACCATGAACCCTGGGACGAGAACTTCGAGTCCCTCAGCAGAGACGAAGTCTTCGACTGGTGCGGAGCATTTCTCAGAAACGCATGTTTCCATCAGCCGAACTCCTGCATCACGCTGCCGGCGCTGAAGAAGTTCTTCATCCAGTGGATGGGACTTCCCGAAGACTTCAGATACAACGATGATGCCGAAGACAGCAAGGATCTCATCGCCGACAGTCTCATGACGTCGATCGCCAACTACCAGTGGATCGACGGCGTCACGTTCCATCTGAAACACGGCAACCACAAGAACGTCTTCGTCGACATCGGATGCATCTTCGCCAAACACACGAATCCGAGAGATCGCGGCATCGTCGTCGATGAACCGCTGGCAGACAAAGCCAATCTCATCGACGCCGTCCGCGACTTCATCTACCGGAACTGCATTCCGAACGCCGAAAGCCACATCAGCGTCACCGATCTCTGGGAGCAGTTCATCGACACGCTGCCGAAGAGCAGCCGTTGGCTCGACGTCGGTGAGGAGACCTTCATGAAGGCCGTCTCCGAAGTCTTCAATGGCACCGGCCGATTCGGCTCCACCAAGCCCGGCACCTACACCGGCTTCGAAGAAGACGGCTTCGTCGCATCGCAGTACGTCGGGTTCTCGAACCTGTCGTACCGGCCGTCGGTCGAATTCTTCCCGACGTACGACAGAGGACTGAACGAGAACGACAACGTCTTCGACTATGTCAGCCGGTTCCTGCAGTTCTTCTACATGCCCGATGAAGATGCCAATCCCCACAGCACCGAGTCCATGTTCAATGTCTTCTGCGACTATTCGAACATCGAAATCAGCTATCCGTCGTTCGCCGCCATGGTCGGACGTGCATTGAACGGTCTCCGGGCCGGCGACGGCTCCATTGGCGCATCGGGTCGCAACTGGAACATCGTCGAGGCGACCGACATGCAGCAGGAGTTCGTCACCGACGCCGAATATCCGGAGACACTCCTGAACTGCAGCTCTCGCGATCCCGTGCTCGAAGACTTCTCCGTCGAGAAGCACGCTGCAGAATAACCCATGAAAGGAGCCCAACATGATCTACGTCGAAACCTTCAGACACTACTCGCAAGAGTGGATCAAGGTGACTCCTCCCGAAGACATCAACCGTGAATGGCCCTGGGACCGGTCCATGGATCTCTTCCTGCTGAACCTCTATGCGGTCAGTGGGCCGGAGTACTTCACACCGGAACGGCCACCGAAACCTCTTGTGTCCATCGTCATCGACTATCGTGACAGCGAAGCGAACCTGCTGCCGCACAACTTCATTCTCCACAGCGAATACTTCCAGCAGTCCATGTACTCTCTGCCGCGCCGGTTCTGGAACGATCTCCGGACTGGCTGCGGTCAGACCCACTCGAAGACGTTCATTCGACGCGGCACGTTCTCGTCGAACCGAGTCAATGAGACTCTCGGAGATGAACAGTCGACGGAACGTCGAGTCATTCGCCATCTGGCCATGCTGAAGCACCAGCGGCTCTGTCAGTACGGCAGTCACGAGTACGAGATACTGCGGCAACGGCTCAATGAGATGGCCGACGCCGCCGGCATCCCGATCCACTGTGCCGAAGACCTCATGGACGCCACTACCCGAGTGACGAAGAAACCGCCGTCGTTCGAGTTCTCTCCGGACCTCTACATTGTAGCGGTGCCCGTCATCGGCTACGTGAAACCCATCGTGCGGTCGAAGGAGTACCGGCTCATCAACGGCGTCTACGTGTCGACACCGGATGAAGTCAGACTGTCCATCGAAGAAGAGCCCTGTCACCACGAGTATGACAAGGTCCGTGTGCCGTTCGCCGATCTCCAGTATAAAACGAAGGCACTGGAGGCGATGGCAGTGCCGAATGTTGCCAGAGGTATCGTCTACATGGTCGTCGAAACGCCGTGTGGCTCCTTCACCATGCAGGAGTTCCGACCCAGTGACATCATTCGGACGTCGAGTCAGGACTATGTCCGAGTGCTGAATCATCACTTCCATGTGGAGCCGGAACTCTACGAAGCGGTCGGCTCGACAAATACATCGCTGGTGGCAAGACTGAAGCACACCATCGAAGAGGGTATCATACCGAAGACCAGGGAAAACAAACAGTTCATGGGACACTTCAGTCCGAAGCTGTTCCATCGGACGAATCTTCCGCCGGGCTACGTCATGCGGTCCGACGGAACGATCGAGACGAAAATCGGGGAGGATCGTCAATCCTAACAAAAAAGAGAAAACGGAACTTCGGTTCCGTTTTCTTTTTGGATTATAAAGATACATATGCCGGAATACAGTACATTTAATCCCTGGAGTCGGAAAACTCCGATCTCCGTACCATTTTCATGTCTGAAAGGAATATGTATCATGAGTCTCTACTACGTCAACGAACACCTTATCCACGAGGAAGTTACCGACGACAAGTCCTGGCCGAACGGCGAGAACTACAAACGTATCATGATCCGGACCACCGATCAGCTTGTCCGCAAGGACGAGAACGATGAGATGGTCAACTTCAGCAAGCCCATCTGCGCCCACAACTGCTCTCTGAATCCGACGTCGAACACCCGCATCAGCTCCACCTACACCGACGGTGAGACGAAGCGCAATGCCCGTGTGACGATTCGGACATCTTCCGACACGCGCTACAACAGTGATATCTTCATCGTGGCGTTGCCGTACGAGGGCATGGTGCAGCCCTTCACCCACGACGAGGAGGCGCTCCAGATCTACAAGAGCCTCATCGTCAAGAGCGACAAGTTCAGCATCGAGAACGGCGACAAGAAGTATCGCCGCTGCGCCTATTTCATCGTCAAGCCGAACCACACCCACCTGGGCAACGACGGCTGGTACGACAAGGCCTGCAACCTGAAGCTGACGTTCGCCCGTTCCGACCGTCCCAAGAAGAGCGACAGCGTCACCAAGTGGATCTTCACCACGACGACGGTTCGCTTCGGCGCCGACGGCAAGTTCGAGATCAACGAAGACGTCACCGAAGGCGATGCCGACAGCTTCGATCCCGAGTCCATCCGTTCCGCTCCCATCTGCCGCATCGTGGAGCCGACGGCGCTGGCGCCGCGTGATGCCCAGCAGGGTGGCAACTTTGCCAACCGCAATGGCGGCAACCGTCAGGACAACAACGGCGGCGGTCGTCGTGTCATCGATCGTTCCAACTACCGCAATAACAGCCGTCGCCACTGAGCGACGTGAAAACAGAGAGGCTTCGGCCTCTCTGTTTTAGTTTTCGCCCACTTGGGGAACATAAGAGTAGCATCGGTCGATCATCCCGATGTTGCTACCTCCGTTGCGGTGATGCGGCAAGGACGCCGCAACGACCCCGACACGCAGTTGTGTTCTTCTTCCTGCGTTCGGGCCATGCTGCCATAGGCGGGCAGCCTCCTTTACTGGGTCGGATCCGTTCGTCCGTCTGGACATCGGTGCCGACCCGAAACATACGGGTCGTCGGTACGTCTGTGCCGGCGACCCTGTGGCTCATTAGAAAACTACACGGACTCATCATTCGGACGTCGTAACCGAATGGAAAACCTCAATCAAGAAAGGAAGTATCAGAACATGGGTCTCATTCAGGCACTCAGAGAGACCGACAAGAAGGGTCTCTTCACATCGAACGACGCCTACGTCAACTACTCGACGGGGCTGCTGCCGTTGGACTACGCCAACGGATTCTGGTCGACACAGATCGACGACAACACCGGCGAGATGATCCGCACCGCCGTACCCGGCATCCTCGGAGGAAAGCTCATCCTCATCTTCGGCACCACCGGCTCCGGCAAGACGACGCTGGCGCTCCAGATGGGCTACCGCATCATCAAGGACTTCGAAGACGGCGTCCTGATGTTGGTCGACTGTGAGCAGACCGGCCTCAAGGAGCGCATGGCCGGCATCACGAACCATGACCCCGACGACGAGCGCATCCTGCTGAACGTCGACAACACGTCCATTGAAGACGTCCTCGACATCGTCAACGCCATTTGCGAAGAGAAGCAGTCCGGCGGAAAGCGCTACATGTACGAGATCAAGAACGCCGGCTACCACCGTCAGACCCAGTGGGCCTACGTGCCGTCGGTCATCGTCATTGACTCGCTGCGCCAGTTCAACCCGAAGAACAAGGACGTCGTGACACTCGGCACCAACATGGACAACGCCCGCGAGGCCCAGTCCATCGCCCGGTTTCTCGACAACGTCATCAACCGTATCAACAAGTACAACATCACCATCATCTACACGAACCACATCCAGCCGAAGGTCGATACGAATCCCTATGCCCAGCCGCCCCGTGGCCTCATGCTGAGTCCCCAGACGGAGACGCTACCCAGAGGCACCAGGCCGTTGTTCCTGGCCCACACGGCGATTCGTGCCAATGCCATCAAGTCGAACATCTACACGAAGGACGACGTCGGCTTCGACGGCTTCATGTGCAACATCATGCTGGCGAAGTCCAAGACGAACTTCATCGGTGCGTCTCTGAACATCGCCTTCAAAGGGTCGGCCGGATTCGACCCCATCTACACCATGTTCGAGTTCGCCAAACAGTGCAACATCGTACAGGGCAAGAACCCGAACCTCTACATCGAAGGTCTGCCGGAGTACAAGTTCTCCCGCAAGAACTTCTCCCAGAAGATGATCGACGACCCGACGTTCAATCGGAAGTTCTTCCAGACGATGCAGCCGTATCTCGAGGCGCTGCTCGGAGCCAAGGAGATCTCCGAAGACGAGCGGGTCCAGTACGGCGACTACGCATCGATCGTCGACGACTACTCCGAAGACGAAGCGACGAATGTCATCGAGACCGTCGACGGAGACCAGAAGCAGAAAGTGAAAGCCAAGAAGGGAGACGTCGTGTCCGTCGGTGTCTGACCGACAAAAACAACGAGAGGAGCCATTTCGGCTTCTCTCTTTTTAGTCGTATATCATTGGCACGGAGGTGAGAAACATGGAAATGTACAGAATCTTCGGCCTCATCGAAACCGAAGACCTGATTCTGAAGACTTAAACCGACAGCTACGAATTTGTAAAAAGAAAACGAGGTGAATGAAGTGACCGGAATCATCAAAGACGCACTATTCCTCATCGGTGGCGCCATTGTCATCGGGACCATTCTGGCGATGGTCGCCATAGGTCTGATCAATTTACCGAAAATGACACGAAAGACTCTGTCGTCACTGGCGGGTGTCGTCATTGGCGCCATAATGGCATGGAGTATCATAACTTTCATGGAGAGACTGTCTCTCTGGTGTTACAACCACGACGTCATCTGGGTGTCATTCGTGACCATTGCGCTGTTCATCGGAGGTTGCATATACCTGGGACGACGCATCTATAATAAATAGCATACTCGAATTCATCATATCAGAAGAAAGGGAAGTGAGAACCAATGAAAGATGCGGCCGGAAAAGAGCTGAAGGCTGCGACCAGGTTCGTAGGAGGGCTTGGCCTGTCGCCGTCCGGAGAAAAGAAACCGTTCATTCGGACAAAGGTTGACCCGAAGCAGGGCGTCGGAAAGGCGGCTGCCTGGGCACAGGACTGTCAGAAGTTGGCGGAGATGGAGCACGCGACACAGTTTCACAAAGTTGATGGAAACTTCCGTTCGGCCTACTCGGAGATTCGCCGAATTGGCGAAGTCCACAACTACTTCCGCGGCCAGATCAAGAACTGGCGTAGCGGAGCCGGGGAATACGACTGGGTCAGCGTCGGCACCATCAAAACCGGAGTCCGAGTCTCGACGACGATGCAGATCAAATTCAGACTCAGAAACAACATCATGCGGGTGCTCTTCAAGTTCACACCGCTGTCCGGCGCTATACCACACACCGTAAACCCGAACTACATCGGAACCTTCGCCTGCATGTACGACACCAGCGACACTGCATCGGATGTGAATCCCACTGATATCTACTGTCGCAACATCTCGCAACGGTTCCCGGAACTGGCACTCTATGCCACCGCGGCGCTCGACAGCTGCGGGCTCGTTCAGCACTAACTATATCTGTGGAGAGACACGCGCAGCAGCGTGTCTCTCCACATCTCAACGTCCCCCGCGAGTCAACTTTTTGCGCGGGCGGTCAGGTCAGCTCCAGTCGATTGGCACAATGAAGACGGCGCGTGGCATGATGTATCTGCCATAGTTCATCGTTAATGTCATATCAGAGTATTGCATTGACGGTATCGTGATCGACTCATTTCCGCTGAAAGTTAACATGCCAATTGAAGAACTGATAATTGCGACTGAGTTGGTCGAAAATGTCGGCGCACTACTATTTTGGGATATCATAAACACGATTCCTATAATCTTAGTAGTGGCGCTATAGTAGGCCATGATAAAGCATACGAGATAATCATGCCGTCCAACGATCATCGCGCCGCTAATATCACTGCCTGGGTTGATAATCTGCTGTATTGGACCGACGGTTCCAGATGAACTGCTAGTGCCAGCCACCTGCGGTATGAGAGATTCCGACACGATTTGCTAGGATTTGGTGATTTTTGCACGAACGATACTCTTAGAGTATCAAAAGTCGATAGTCAGATAAAAGATGTATGCGTATAATAGAGTTAGGCTACAAGACAAGATCCCCGTATTATAGCTATATTGCATTCCTCCTGCTGGATATGAATTGCGGTTTGGTGTAACGTTTTGGATAGAACTATTTTGAATCGCACAATAAAATCCATAGAATTCTGAAGCTAGACCTAAAGTACCATTTTTAGAGAATTGAAATGGTCCACCCCAATAGGACTCATACCCATTAGTTCCGGAAACAAAACCAACGATATGATCATGCTTACCAACCGTCACACTTCTGGAAGAAAACGCGGCCGCATGCAATGTACTAATCGTCGGCTCTCCGCCGGAAGTCACCTGCTGGACCAGAATCGCGTCACCCATATGAATCACTCCTTCCAACATTGGGCTTAGCCGTCCAGCATTTCACACCCGGATATCATCGATGGGTTGAAAACCTACTCGGTGGTTTACAAGCAATGAAGGAGTGATGATCAAATGGCAGTAATCGACGTATCCCAGTACGCCAAAATGAATGAGGCGTTCCAAGACTGCATGTACAAACTCTGGGGACCGACTCTCATTGGATTCCCGGAGGACACGGACTCGTCACGAGCCCTCATGGCCACAAGCCAACAGAAGCAGTTTCTCACCCTGCTGAACCCCGACGTGCCCCACGTGCTGACGGGTTACGAGAACGCCTTCGGAAAGTACAATCGTTCCTATAAACAGCTCGAAGGTGAATGGGAGGTCATGGACCGCATCGACAAGTTCGGTGACGGCACCATCGTGACCCTGGTGCTGTACAACGCCAAGACCCGCACCTACGACATGATCGAGAAGGTCGTTGCCGAGGTCAAGACCGAGAAGTTCGGCTTCCTCTACAACACCGACACCATGGATAAACTCCAGGTCGGTGACAAGATCACCGATCCGATTCTATACAAGTCGACGTCGTACGATGACCACATGAACTACCGTCTCGGCAAGAACGCCAAGGTCATGTACTCGACGTCGAACCCGACCATCGAAGATGCCATCTACGTCCGTGAGGGCTGGGCCAGAACCGTCGAATTCGTCGAACTCGACCAGGTCCGCGTCCCGCTCAACGACAATGACATCTTCATCAATCGCTACGGAAGCAGCGGCGAATATAAGCCGTTCCCAATGATCGGCGAGCACGTCGAAAACAACATCCTCTGCACCACCAGACGTGTCGTCAATGCCCATCTGCTGAACGACTTCCAGGACAGCAACCTGCGCCATAGCAACTCTACTGACGTCGACTTCTACACGTCGAAGAACGCCGTCCTCTACGACATCAACGTCTACTACAACGGCGAGGACGAATTCCCGGACAACCTCTTCTACTCGCAGCTCGGGTTCTACTATCGCTGCTGCTGTCGCTATGCCGACGCCATGACGAGCGCCGCCAAGAAGATCAAGCAGAAGTGCAAGGACAATCCCAGATACCACTACACGAAGCACATCCCGTACTTCATCTCGAAGTACGGCAAGGTCACCGATCCGGAGTACACCTGGAAGATGAAGGAGAAGGCGTTCTCGAACATCATCGTGACGTTCTCGACCTATGCCGTCGTGTCGCTGCAGGCCGGCTACAAACTCGTCGGCCGCTACGGCGACAAGGGCGTCATCTCGAAAATCGCTACTGACCACATCTCCGAAGACACCGGTGAGGTCGCCTACATCGAGCAGGCCATTAAGGACGGCCTCCACATGAGCTTCAAGGATGAACTCGACCCGGAAGAGCTGGCCCGGTGTGCCAAGAACTTCCATGTGGTCCCGGACTCCGATATGCCCTATATGGAGGATGGCACCAAAGTCGACGTCCTGCTGAACGCATCCGGCGCCATCCGTCGCCTCAACAATGGGCAGCTCGATGAGGTCGACCTGGGATTCCAGATGGAGTGCATCCAGAAGAAGATCAAGGAGACCGAAGACATCGACGAGAAGTTCGACCTGCTGTTCCGGTTCCTGAAGATCGTCAACGAAGACGAATACAAGTTCTTCTACGGCAAGTATGCCCAGTGGTCGACTTCCGTCACCGTCGAACCGGAGACGCTCGACTCATTGGGCCGAACCCAGAAGGAGGCATTCATCAGAGACGTCGAAGAGAACGGCATCTATCTGGTGAAACCGCCCGATGCCAGAATCCGCTACGACGTCGTCAAGGCGGTCTACGAAGAGTTCCCGTTCATCCAGCCGGTGCAGTTGTACATCGACAAGTTCGGCATTCCCAAAAAGAAAATTATGCGCAAGTGCATCGTCGGCACCAAGTACATGTACGCCCTGAAGCAGACGAGTAACAAGAACTTCTCGGCTCGCTCCATGGGACGTGTCGACAAGAAGGGCACACCTCAGAAGTCAACAGACAAGAAGGACAACCGCGCCGAGATCTCCCACAATCCGCTAAAGCTCGGCGAGGTCCACAACCTCATGTCGTCCGTCAGTGGTCGCGACATGGCCGAGCACAACCTCTTCACCAGAAGTTCTCCGGTGGGTCGCAAGTCGCTCGTCCGCATTCTCCAGGCTGCCGGCGATCCGACGAAGATCCACAAACTCAAAGTCAAGGGCGACTACCGCAACGTCAACGGCGACATATTCAACGCCTACCTCAAGACCTGGGGCATCAAGGTCGACTTCCTGACGGACATAGACAACGTCGAAGACATCTGGATGGACGTGGTGCAGCCGTTCTCCGTCAACGGCATCATCTTCATGGACACTCCGTCGAAGCGCGACGACTACCGTCGACTGCTCGACGCCTACAACCAGAAGATGGGCGACGACATCTACGTGCTCGACGGTAGCACGACACTGAACGACTACGTCTGGGACCTGGTGTTCCAGGAGAAGGAGTTCCAGAAGACGCCCGACTACATGAAGGAGGTCTGTCGAAACGCCACCGCCGGCGTCTATGCGGAGAAGCAGGAGACCGAAGAGTCCGACGACGACGAATGATGAGTTTCGGCCTCCGGATTCCAATAAACGTAAGCAAAAAGAAAGACTGCATGGAGCAGTCTTTCTTTTTTGTGCCCGAAGGCGTATGGTCAGTCGGTGTCCATCGATGCGGCCTCGCAGCCGTTGGAAGCGGTGGCCTCGGCAGCTTCGTTGGCCGCGTTCGCCGCGCCTTTCGCAGCCGCTGCTCTCAGGAAACTCTCGGCAATGGCATCGCGAGTGTCCTTATCGGCGCCGGTGTAGGGGAAACCACGGATGGTGTCGTCTTCGTCGTCTTCGTCATCTTCGTCGTCGCGGCCGAACTTGTCCTTGACCCAATCGATGACGCCGTCGATGATCATGAAGACGGCCATCAGCGCGTTGTAGAACCAGAACGCGATAGCAGCGATGCCAATGATGATGTAGACGATCGCCAGGAGTTTCTCGACGACGGTCAACTCACTCCAGTCCTTGGTCTCGGTGGTGTTGGTCATAGTGTTGGTCTTCATAGTGGTCTCCTTTCTTTGGACGAGTGGAATTTGTATAGTTTTTCTCGCCCTTTACCTCACCAGAATGATATATGTAACAAACTCGGGGAAATACGGCTAAGAGACAGTGCCGGGCAATGCACTGTCTCTTAGCCATCTAGGAGGGTTCTATGAAGCACAAGTCTTGCACAAGGTGACCGGGCTCATGCAACTGATAGCAAAATTTAGTTATGTGTGGTGCGGGTCATGATAGTTTAGGCGCCGCGGGGTCCCGCAAACCCGTGACGCCCAGAAAGGATGAACACGCACATGACTATGCGATGTTCACGGCGTCGCTCAGATGAGCCAGGCGCCGTCCGACGGACTGCATCCCATCCGCCTTAGACGAATGTACCAATGCCGGCATCTGTCGGCATTCAGGACGGCAAACACCTGAGTAAAGTGCAACTCTAAAGGCGGGTGATGCTAATGACTTACTCGACCGGCGTCTCTGTGACCGACGGACTCGACATCCTCGGATGGACCGAAGCCACAGAAATGACCAAGGACGAGCTGACGGACATCATAGCCGGCCGAAAGGAGCTGTTCAATCGCTTCTATCCACAGGTGGTCAGCGGTATGCGGGTTCGTGGTGGCCAGTTCATGGCCCACATTGCCAGATACCGCGACAAGAACATCGACGTCCTGTCGGCACCGACTCTGATCGACTACTCGATCTTCAGCAATGAAGACCAGAAGATCGTCTGGAAGGTGACCGGCATCGACGAATCCGATGTCGATGCGGAAATCAAAAAGCTTAAGACCGAAATCCACGACGGCTGTGTCCACAAGGGCTACAAGCCGCCGACGGAGTCCTTCAAGAATCTGACGGCGTTTCGTGTCTGCATGCTTCTGATCATGCGCTACTATCTGGAACGGGGCGAGAAGGACAAGCTCGCCGAGGTCTGTGCCTACACCGGCTACTCGATGTTCTATACCCTGTTTCGGAACTTCTTCCCGTACGGAATTCGTCCCGAAACCATGGCCTACACCATGAACACCATGACGAAGAAGCACAAACTGAAGCAGCAGAAAGACGTAGACGGACTACTCGAATACGGCATCGAACGCTGCGTCATTGCCTACCGTCAGAGGATCATGGACTGCACAGACCATGACATCATATACGTCATCAACCAGTTCAAATCTCGTCTGAGAGACTACTTCCGATCCATCGCCTCCAAGTACCACGAGAACGACAAAAAGAAGGAGGCCGTCTTCATTTCGACCAGTGCCGTCGCATCGGGCGAAGACGGAGACGAAACCGAATTCATCGACCGCGGCTCCAAGGCCGGCGACATCGAGAAGTATGCGACCCAGTACACGACGAGATTCTTTCAGAAACCTCTCGACGAAGAGATTCTCACCTATGCGTCGAAGCTCGGTGAGGTTCCCCGTCAGGAGATCAAAACCGCACTCACGACGCTGCGGTCCGACCGGGCCCGCATCCACGAATTGAAGTCGTTCTACGAGTGTCTCTTCTACCTGTATCTGGCGAACGACGACTCGCACGACTTGAATCCACACAGCAAAAAGTTCCTTGCGGCTATGGATGCCATCTACAAAAAAGGCAACAGCCGCGACAAAAACATCGTTGCGGTGAAGCAGTATCTCGACAGTTGGCTGACGGCGACGTCGGCTTCGTATCGCGAAGCCACACGTGCGCCGAGAATCAATGGATTCCGAAAGGCCATCTACGAGTACTTCATCTTCGCCGTGGCACTTCGAAGGTAGGTGAAACCCATGGTTCAGTACATCCAGGCACTCGAGGGATTTGACCGAGAGTGCGAAGCGATGCACGCCAACATCATCATGGGTGAGTTCATGGCGACTGAGTCCGTGGGTTCATCCATTAAGGCCGGCGTCCAGGCTGCCTGGGAGAAGTTGAAGAAACTCGTCCTTGGCATCTGGGAGAAGATCAAGTCCTTCGCCGGCAAGATCAAGAGCGGCGTTCAGGCACTCATCGCCATAATTCGCAAGAGTCCCGACGATGCGAACAGTCCCGGGAAGCATATTCGCGAGATGGAACAGTGGCTTCGTGCCAATGATGATCTTGCCGATGTCATAGCCGATTCTACTGTGTCTATTCTCAAGAACATCGAAGACCTTCGTGGTCTCGGCAAGAAACTCAGCAAAGCCGAACGTTTCGCACTCGATGAGCTCGAGAAGGATCTCGATGAGTGTCTAAGCAAATACGAAAGCTGCTCTAAAAAATTCAAATCGGTTGACGATGAATACAATAAAGCCAAGGACGAATACGACAAAGTATGGAAAGCATATCTCGAAAATAGCACCGATGAAAATAGCGATGCACTCCATGATGCTGAACATCGAACCCAAAAAGCAATAGATGCAAAGCGGGCTGCCAATCGTGAATACATGTCACAGTATGAGAAGGCTGGTCGCAAAACAGTTACGGGCGAAGTCCTTACTCAAGATATGATGCGGCAGCATGGTCTTGATTCTAAAAAGAATTTTATTATACCGAAGCGTGAAGGTGCCAAGGATTCGTACCTTGGTGACGGATTCATGGAACCGGCTACGGAGGCGGAGGGTGGACGTAGGTTCAGTCTCTCCGGCCTGAAGCAGAAGCTCATGGCAGCGCTTGGCCGTTCTGAAAAGGCGACCCAGGCATCGGAGCAGTTCATCAATGACATCAAGAGTGACTTCGAGTCGATCAAGAACTCGGCCTCCGATGAGCGCACCGCAAACAAGAAGCAGAGTCTTCTCAGCAAGATTCTGAACCTTGGTTCCCGGTGCTTCAACTTCATCAAGTCGATTCCCAGCAAAATCAAAGAGATGTTTGGCCATCTCTGGAGATTCTTCCATCGGCCGAAGTCTCAGGTGAAGCCGTACAACGGACCCAGTCCGGTGGCGGCCACCGATTCGTACCTCTACGATCCCGAGCTCGCAGTAGAAATTGGGTGATCTGATTGAGAACTGCAGCCGAGCGCAAACAGCGCACCATTGACTACATTTGCACCGCTCTCGAAAAGCTCGAGGGCAAGACCCACGTCAACGCCGACCGGTACCGCAAGAAATGGGAAGCCATGAGCGTCCCTGAGTTCACGCGGTTCATGGAGTCGGTTCGAGACAATCCGAAGAAGATGTTGGTCTACTTCGAAGTCATCGAATTCGAACGCGACCTGAAGCTTCATAACATCGAGACCTGTGCCAAGTTCATGCACGTGCCCCTCTACGAGTACGTTGCCATCCCGGACGTCACCGGCGACACCAACAATGTCGTCGTTACGCCAGAACCGGTGCCGGTCGGCTATGCCCACTACAAACGGATGCAACAGACGGTTCTGAAAAAGAACTCGACGTCGATCCATGTGGAGAAGAAGAATCCCAAGACTGGCCAGGTGGTCCAGTCCGACAAGACGGCCCGAAACACCGACGTTGAGACCTATGCGCTCATGTCGATCGGAGCCAAGAATGCCCTGCGAGAGTTCATGGGACCACGTGCCGACGACCCCGTCATGGAGTCCGAGATGTACTCAGCTATTGCCAATGACGGCTATGTCCGGCTCAATGACTTGACGAGCAACCCCGAAAATAAGGTCTCGGTCAACACGTTGAACGTCTACTTTCTGATGCAGGGCTTCATAACCAATCTCGTAGGTCCAATGGGTGACCTTCCCAAACCCACCACAAGCAAAAAATAACTCGCGCCTTTTAGCAGTGACGACGAAACGGAGACAGGGACTCATCACCCCTGTCTCCGTTTCTTTTTTGCTCACAGCGGAATGTATGCCAGCACCTCGTCCGGCCCGAGAAAGTTGAAATATGCTGTCTGGCGCATCACCGACAGACAGATGCGATAGTCCGTCAGCCAGCTCTGCTGCAGCTCTTCCTTCTCGGTCTGTTCCATCTCTGCCGTTCTGATGTCCCATTCGTGCTCGATTGATTCTAGCCAGTCGTAGCAGCCGAGTCTGTGCCTGGCCTTGACGACCGACATTATGGCATGCCTGTGACGTTCGTATTCAGAAATGACAGGACGTGGACTGTCCTGAGGTGCGATCCACAGTCCTCGGGATTCATCGGGCCAGATCACTCGTCATCATCTCGATCTTCGTCTTCCGACTCCCAGGTCGGGAGATCGCTCGGTGCCTCACCGGACAGAGTCTGACAGAGACAGACCTCGTCGTCGAATGACAGATATCCGCCGTAGCCGTTTGTGAAATCAAAGTCCATGTTGAAAATCTCCTTTCAAGTTTTCCTCATGGAAATGATATGTCCCTACGCCTTCGGACTTTTCGGGCTCGAACCGTCATCTAATGAACCGAAAGGAGGAACTGAATATGGCACTCAGTGCAACAGTATTTCCCAACAGCCTGGGCATCAGGCCCATGTTCACGACCAAGAACCCGACGTTCACGAAACAGATTGCCCGGACGAAGAAAAAGCTTATGATTCACAGCACGGCGACACCCGGTGCACCCGCAGAGAACTTCTTCTCCGGATGGGATTCGCCAAATGCCGGCGCATCGGTCGAGTTCGTTCTCGACGACAAGAAGATTCTCCAGTTCATGCCAATCGGCAAGAACGGCAACTGCATCAAGACCTGGCACTGTGGTGGCTCCGGCAACAACAGCTACATTGCCACCGAGGTCTGTGAGCCCATCGAGGCCCAGCTGATTCCGGTGAACTTCAAGGCTCAGCAGCGGAATGGCAAATACCCGAGGACCTACACGACGAAGCGTATCCAGATGGAGCTGAAGTACCGTGGCTTCTACAGTGGCGATATCGACGGCTCCTTCGGTCCCGGCACCGAAGCTGCGGTGAAGGCCTTCCAGAAGTCCGTCGGCATTAGCGTCGACGGCATCGTCGGAAACGGCACTCTGACGAAGCTCAAGAACCGGAAGGGCTCCTACTGCGAATACGACGTCGCCGGTGCCACCCCGTTCTTCAACAGCGCCTACGACAATGCGGTGGCCCTCTTTGCCGAACTCTGCAGATATGTCGGAGCCAGTCCCAGTGAAATCATCTGCCACCAGGACGGCTACCAGATGGGCATCGCTTCGAACCACTCGGACGTCCTCCACTATTTCCCGCTCCACGGCAAGTCGATGCAGGACTTCCGCAACGACGTGACGGCGAAACTCAACGGCAGCTATCGTCCGTTGAGCGGCAGCACTGTCACCGTGCTCGATCAGGACTTCGACGACGCCTGTCAGAAGGTCGCCGACGCTGGCATTGTGTCGAGCCCCGACTACTGGAAGAGCATCGACGAGAATGCGACAGTGCGCAACGACTACGTCATGGCTCTGCTGCGCCAGTCTGGCAGCTACTTCTGCAAGAAGAGCTTCAAGAACGCCCTGACGATGTTCAAGTCGAACGGCCTGTCGACCGTCGGACTCGAAGACGGCAGCTACAGCTTCGCCGACGTCGAAGACTTTGTCATCTATTTCGTCAAGAAACTGTCACTCTGCAGCAGCACATCGACGCCCAGTTACAAAGACGCCATCGACGCCTTCGTCACGAACGGTATCATCAACAGCCCCGACTACTGGAGAAAGATCGGCGAAACCAAGGAGATGCCGAACCAGTCGTTCGTCCAGGCTCTGTTCCGCCAGACCGGTGACTTCATGTGCCGCCGCGGCTACGTCTACGCCGTCGACGCCATCCGGAAACCCATCGGTATGAACTCCGTCGACTACTGGAAGGGCGGCAACTACGGCTACAGTAACTGCGTCTTCCTCATGAAGGCCATTGCCAAGGCAGTCTGAGCAAAAAGAAAGAGAGACACGTGTCTCTCTTTCTTTATGCCTTCTGGTCCGTAGCGTTCCGTCGCTCCAGCCACTTCGGCGTCGGCGGTCTGTCGGTGGCCTGCGCGATCTCGTTGGCCATGCCGGGCTCCGTCCGTTGCAGCAGCGTGTACCAGTCGACGCCGAGCCGACCCAGATAGTACCGGGCCCAGTCCCAGGTGGTGGTCTTTCGACCGTCCCTCTTCCAGGCAAGACGCATGGCATCAACGTCGCGAATCGACTGCATCAGTGCCTCATAGGCCGACCGACCCGGGGGCACCGGCGCCACCATGCGTTGGTACAGCGGGTGACAGTTCGCCGTCGCAACGTACTCGGTGAACATGTGACGCCAGACCGTCATGACGAAGGCGCCCTGGCTACTGTTGTGGTTGACGGCGCTGCCCATGTAACCGGACATGGACTCCATGACCTTACCCATGATCTGGAGATCGTCGGCCAGATGATCCGTTCTCGACCGCAGCACGTCTTCATAGGTCGTCAGCAGTTCCTGGACACGGTCTTCGTCCCGGATCAGATGGAGACCGGTTGCTTTCCTAGGCATGTTTCCACACCTCCTTTTCTAGTGGGCCGGGAGACAGAACCACGACGGTTCTGTCTCCCGAATGTTCCGTTAGTGGGTGACGACCCGGATGATGTTGTCACCGGTGCCCAGCGAGATCTTCTTGACGGGCTTCGCCTTGCGGCCCAGTGTCTTGATCTCGTCCAACTGCACCGTCTCCATGCGGAGTCTCGTACAGACGTCGATGGACTTCTTCGGCGTGTCGACATAGACGACGTTGTCGTGGGCGTCGACGGTCGCCAGATACGACGTCGCCTTGGAGCCACTCGGCGAGCCGATGTAGTCGATCTCACACTTCTTCATGGCGCCCTTCTCGGTGACGACGACGAGGTACTTGGCGTCCGGATCGACGGCACAGCAGCCGACGACGGCGTCTTCGTCCTGGAGGTTGATGAGGCTGGTGCCGACGGCCGCCGTTCCGTACTCGTGGATCTGGGACGTCCTGACGTAATTGAACTCGCCCTTCTTGGTGTAGAAGATGATCGGCGTGCTGTCGATGTAGTAGCCGACATGGGCCAGGAAGTCGTTCGCCTTCAGCTTCGACAGTCGCATGTTTCGGACTGTCTTGGCACCGTTGTTCGTCATGGCCATGAGGTCCGTCACCGGCATCTTCTTGACCATGCCGTCACGACTCGCCGTCACCAGATACAACGTTCCAGCTCCGGCCTTCTTCATCCACTTGACGGCGGCGTCGCCCTGGAAGTAGATCATGGCAATGATCTCACCTTCGAGCTTCGTCGCTTCGAATGCTTTGCCCGGCAGATCCGTCAGTGCCATTGTGTCGACGTCGCCAGCCGGAATGACAGAGAACTTTCCGAACGAATCGACGAAGAGCACCGTGTCGAGGTTCTTGACTCGAAGGATGTGTGTCGGATAGTCCTTCTGTTCGAAGTTGCCGAAGCCCTTCTTGCCGAGTTCCACCGCATTGACGGAGACCTTCTTGAGTCCGCCACGCTTCGTAACTACCAGGAAGTATTCGGTCTCGGTGTCGACGATGGCCTTCTTGTCGATGTCAACAAGCTGGGACTGACGAGGCTTGCCGTACTTCTTCAGTTCGTCGAGCTCGGCGGCAATGATGTCGTCGATGTACTTCTCGGACTTGACCATCTTGTAGAGGTCCTTCAACTCGTCTTCCTTCTCCTTGAGTTCCTTCTCGTAGCGCTTCTTGGCATCGGCCGAGATGGCTCCCATGCGCATGTCGAGAATCCGTTCGGCCTGATAGGAGCTCATGCCGTACTCCTTCATGAGATGGGAGACCACCTTGTCGTCATCGGACTTGGTGATGATGCTGGTGGATTTGTGGATGTTCTTCTCCTGGCACATCTCGATGAGGATCTTCAGCAGCTCGATGCGTGCCGACGTCTTGGCGATGCGCTTATTGAGAAGACGACGTTTGTACTCACGACGGACTCGAATCCAGGTGCGGATCAGGTCGCCGAGGCTCAGCTTGTCGAGCTTCAGCTCTTCGAGAACGACATTGAAGTCCACCGACAGGGTGTCCTCCATGAGCGTCATCTTGAAGAGCTTCTCACGGACCGCATAGGGGTCGTGGGCCTTGTCGACGAGAATGTAGAGACTGACGTGACGGACGACCGTTTTGGCATCGATCCAGATCGGGTCACTTCTGTCCTGGACGTCCTTGACGGCGAGCTTGCCGGTCTTCGTCGCCTTGACAATGGCACCAACAATGGACTCCTGCGTCACGCCCCAGGGGAGGTTCGTGACGTGGATGGCCCAGTTCTTGCCTTCGTCGAGGATCTCGGTCTTGGCTCTGAGACGCAGCGTTCCCTTGCCGGTCTCGCAGATCTGTCGAAGTGCCTCCGGATCGTTGACGATGTCACAGCCCGTCGGGAAGTCCGGCACCATGTAGACGTGGGAGCCGGTGTCGTTCCGGAGCATCTTCTTGGTCTCCTTGATGATCTCGTCGATGTTGTACGGCGGCACGCAGAAGGCATTGCCGACGGCGATGCCGGTGCCACCGTTGACGAGAAAGTTCGGATACTTCGTCGGCAGACTGACTGGCTCGTCCTTATTCGCCGACGTCGAGAACATCGTCTGGACACAGTCGGGGTCGTACTCCTTGAAGAAGCAGTCCCAGGCGTACTGGCTCAGACTGATCTCGGTGTATCGGTCTGCGGCGTAGATGGCCGAAACCTCGGTGCCACCTTGGCCGTAGACCCGGATCAACGGGCACTGTCTCTTCCAGTACTGGGACATGTTGATGAGAGTGCCGTAGACCGATGCGCCGCCGTGCGGGTGCAGCTCGGTGACTGCGCCGACGACGCTGATGGATTTCTTCTTGACTCCGGGCTTCAGACCCTGAAGATACATGGTGTAGAGGGCACGTCTCTCGACCGGCTTCAGCGAGTCGCTGAGGCGCACCATCATTCGCGCGTAGTTGACGTTCGCCGAGTAGATGATCATCTTCTCGCGATTGTAGTCACCAATCTCAATGTCTTCAGCATGATCTTCGCCATACTCGAAGTCTTTGATGACGTCGATACCTTCCCAGAGACGGCGACTGCCTCCGGATGATTTTCCTTCCTTTGCCATGGCTCACCGCCTCCTTTCAGTTGTCGATGTCGCGCAGTGTGATGTCAGCTTCACGGAGAAGCTTTCTCCTCTGCTCGCGCTGTTCGTTGCTGTCGCCATGGAGCATGGTCATGACACGAAGCGCCTCTTCAGCGTCGTGCATGGTGATACGCATGAGCTTCCGACTCTTCGGATTCGTCAGACTCGGGAAGATCATGGACGCATCAGACTCGCCGAGTCCCTTGTACCTCTGCTCGATGTCGATGTGGAATGAGCTGTCTGCAAGTTTCAGGAACTGCCCGATTGTCATGGGACTCCAGTCGTCGTTGATGGGATCATCCTTCGACGGCGCTCCGTTCTTGACCAACATGTGGAACGCCGGAGCCTGCTCCATGAGTCGCATCATTCTGGCGGACATCTGGTCGAAGATCGAGTCGACAATGAGACTGATGTAGCGGCCGTCGACGGATCCAACGATGGACTGGAGGCCCGGTTCGTACTGGAGCTCCGGATACTTCTTGGCCATGAGGTCTTCGAATGCTCCCTCCGGATCCGGTGCCGACCTACTCATCATCCTGAAGTAGCAGATGTACTCGAGAATGTCGACGTCGCAGGCACAGCGCTTCGCAAGAGTCTCGAGCTCCGGAAGATACTCGACGGTGTCTTCCATGAACCGGACGCGCTCTTTGCGATTGAGTTTCTCGACGTCGCCGGTGCCCTTGACGATGTCCTTCTTCGTCTTCGGCGTCACCAATGCGTAGTCGATGTGATCGGCGACAACCTTGTCGAACATGGCATAGTATTCGTTCTTGTCGAAGACATAATCCTTGCCGTTGTTATACTTCTTGGCATCCTTCTCACTGATTCGGTAGAGGGGAGGCACGCACTTGTAGAGTCTCCCCGCCCGGATAATCTCCGGCATGTGGATCAGGAAGAAGACACAGAGAAGGCTAGTAATGGCACTGCCGTCCACGTCGCCATCGGTACAGATGATGATGGCATTCCATTTCAGACGGCTAATGTCGAAGTCTTTGCCGAAACCACAGCCGAGCACTTTGATCAGGGTGCTCAGAGTATTCGACTCCATGACCGCCTGAGGTTTCATAGACAGTGTGTTTGCGATAACACCAGTGACGGCGAAGATCGCCTGACACTTGGAGTTTCGAGCCGATCCGACGGCAGCAATGGCAGAGTCGCCCTCTGCCAGGATGAGCTCTTTGTAGCCGGTGTAGTTGCGATCCGAGATGTTGGTGAAGATCTTCATCTCGGCGTCATCGAGAAACGTGCTCGGCTTCTTCAGCACCGTCGTCTTGATCTTGTGGGTTTCCTGACGAGCCTTGACGACTTGGCGCAGATACTGAATGATGCGTCTCAGCTGGCCGTTATTCGTCTCGAAGAACTTCGTCAGGGTGTCGACGATAGCCGATTTGCCCTGGGAAATGAATCCCTTCTGGCCGACACGACTCTTGGCCTGACCGGTGTAGGCCGGATCCGTGTGGTAGGCGTTGACGACGAATACGAGTCCTTTGCGACAGTCGTCCGTCGTCACTTCGAGCTTCGAGTTCGGATCGAGCGCCTTCGCCTGTCTCGTGAAGAACTGGGCGATGGCCTGCTGGACCGCCTGCTCGTGGGTGCCGCCTTCTTTCGTGTGAAGCAGATTGCAGAACGAGTCGCTTAGCATGTCGTCGGTGGTCCTGTCGTAGGAGAAGGCGAACTCGAGTTTCATCCACTCGGTGTCGCCGTCGTCGTTGGTGTATTGAATCTCCGGAACGTTCAATACGATGGGTGTGAATTCGAGACTGCTCGACATCCACTCGACGTCGGCGGCGATGCCCTGGTACTTCAGCGTCTTGGCCGTCTCTTTTCCCTTCCGGTCGACCATGTAACTCTTGAGCTTGATCTTCTCCGGAATGACGTAACTCAGATGACGCAGGTAGTCTTCGACGTCATCCGGCGTCAGTTTGAAACGACCCAGCCACTTCTGGCTCGGGATGAATTCGACGCGGGTGCCGTGCTTCGACGGCTTCGCCGGCTTCTTTCCTTCGTTGACCAGAGCATTGCCGTCCATGTGGACGCGGCGGGACTCTCCGTCTCTGGTTGACGTGATGGCGAACATGTCCGACAGCGCCGCCACGACTGAGTCGCCGACGCCGTTCTGTCCACCGCTGTACTTGTTGATCGTTCTTCCGAACTTCGACGAGTAGTGCTTCTTGTTGACAACGTCAAAGAGGATGTCCAACGGAATGCCTCTGCCGTCGTCTTCGACGATGAAGCGACACTCTTTCTCGAAGAACGACACCCAAATGTTACTTCCAATGGCATTCGGGTTCGTGTGTTCGTCGATGCAGTTCGTCACCATCTCGTTGACCAGGTGCATGGCGCCGGTGACGTCACCGGAACCGATGTACATGTTACGGGCGGTGCGGATCTGCTCGAACTCGTTGTCTTTGTAGACGTAGACATCGTCAACGATCTTTGGGGCTGCAGTCCCCGCTGTGTTGGTTGCCATACGTTCACTCCTTTGCTTAGATTTTTCATGTGCAATGTGATAGGAATTGCTTGATTGAACTACGTTGAGTTCATCGACTTGTTGTCACTCCTTTCCGTTTCTACCGGTGTGGGCCTTCTCAGACATCGGCAAACTTCGATGTTCGCGACCACCGAAGATGTGAATTTTGAGCTGGCATCACGAAGTCCCTGTGTACGCCCGAATGATATACGGCCATGGAATTTCAGTCAAAAAGAAACTGGATCAGGAGAGACGAAAGCGTCGGATCCCCATAGGAGTTGGTGAGTCTCCTCGGGGATCCGACTGATGTGCTTTGGTCCTGCCGCTCCATAGAGGCGAAGCAGCATCTGGGGTTCATGCCCCCTTGCGGAGGGACACGGAGGTCAGCCAACCGAGCCTCCGCGCGTCGGGTTCGGTTACCTCATGGGATCGTGTCCGTTGATCTACAGTGCGGGTTCGGAACGGACGGAATTAGACGTCGTTCCATTGTTTTCGGTGTTCCGGCCACCTCTGTTGCTCGAGTGGCAGTCTACCAGAACTCATCTAGAGAGTCGTCGCAGAGCGACTGACGATTCCCGCACAATGCGGTCTCCGCAGTTTTACGATGCGGTTCCTAGGCGACGTTATTCGCCCCAGGAGACCTCACTACGACGACGATTCTGGTTTCTGTTCTGCTGCCGACCCGAGGAGTTGAGAGCCGTTTTATAGGCCTGCTTCAGCACTGCGCGAGTCTTGAACTGGATGTCCGAGATATATTCAGAGACCAGCTTCTGATCCGACTCGCTGTCGGAGGCGAAGAGCTTCACCAGATTGCAGGCCTGGGCGACGGTCTCGATGGCCTTGTCGAGCTCGGCGTCTTCGAGACGACGGAGATCGACGGGCTCGCCACAGATGCGGCAGACCCAGGTGACCTTGTTCGGATCACGGTCGTCCTTGCGGAACTGCAGGGCCGGATCGAATGGGGCCTTGGTGTGGGTGCAGATGGCTCTTGCCTTGAGCTTACGGTGTTGGGTTGCCTTCTCGTTCTTGCCAATCGCGTCCATGTACTTGACGACGTCGCGATTGCCACTACGTCTTTTCGACATACGTAGGTCCTCCTCAGAATCTAAAGTTTTTTCACCCGTTTCCGCGGTCGTGTGTGAATGGCCACGGGCGTTTATGACTGAGTTCGATCGCCGTTAGGTTTCTATCGACGACTCGGCCACTCGAGTGACATCTTGGCGAAGAATCGACTCACCAGCATCGACCTCCGACCACCAAGATGATATACGGTTTGTCTATCTGTGTGGAAATCTAAATGTTCGGCTGTTGCCAGCCCGCTAACCAATGATTTCTACGGGAGGTTAGACAAATGGGAGACGCAATTCTGGTTCAGCAAATGACTGTATCTGGTGGAGGGGCTCCAGACATATACATGGTCCCAAATGGTGGATTTTCGTATGATCTGCCACTCGTTAGATCAGATATACCAAAATCTATATTTATTTCGGCTCGCAATGGAGAGTCGCCACCCTATCGAGGTACCGCATGGATCGATGTTGGCACCGATACAATATGGCGAGTGAATGTTTATAAGAATTCATATGAGACAACTATCATCCTCACGGCTACCATGAGTAATAATAGCTGGACTAAATTTAATATAACCGCTCCAAATGGCGCATATTGGTTTAACGACTTGGCATTCTTCTATTGAATCTCTTCTTGTACTAGGCTCTAATACTGAAGGCGAAGGCCTGAAAGGAGAGTCGAGACTATGAGTGACGCTCTTGGCATCATTGTAAACAGTGCGTCTGGATCAAATGGAAGTACGATAACGATTGTGGACTATGGGACATTTGAAAAAATTCCATATTCATATGCTGATCGTTATGGATATGCAAGACTGACATCAACAGTATCTGGCCAAAACACCGGCCTCATTTCGAATAATGACACCGCTAGAGTGACGCTATCCGGGGCATATGTATTTGCAATCGTGCAACTAACCAGCTCTAGAAGCGGATATGCATATGGCGGTTATGGTGGACTTGGCTTCGGTTTGCCGAATGCAACAGTTACATGCCCCGCATGGCTAAGTGAGAATGGGACTATGTCCAGTGGCAGCATTGGTACAGTTACATTCACAGATACTGAAGTGCAATTACATACTCCATATGGACTCGATGGAGCATATGGAAACTGGTACATCTTCGGCTAAAAGACCGGGGAGGGCCGGCGCGACGCCCGATCGACTACGTCGATCCCGGAGGCTCGCTTCGCTCGCAGTTTCATCATACGGATTCCAATAAAAATTACAAAAAGAAAGCCGTTGCCGGCTTTCCCTTTCTTTTTGCTCAGTTGTCGCTGGGGAGAATCCCAACGATCTGAGCCAGCTCCTTTGCAAGTTCGCGCTTCTCGACGAGCAAAGGCATGTCAGAGCGTGCGCCAGTGTTGATGAGATCAATGATCTTGTCGCGTTCGATGGTCTGGTACTTCTCGATCATCATGTCCATGGTGCTGTGCTTGGTGCTTTCGAGCGCACCGAATTCGTCAAAGGCTGTAAGACCCATGACGGTGGTGACGCCGTTGGCACTGACGATGTAGAGCTTGTAATTCAACCCAATGGTCATCTGGGCAATCTCGATGCCCGGGATAAATGCGTAACTCCAACGGAGAGTCTCATAGTTAACCATAGTCATGTTAGTAGTCCTTTCTTCGAGTCGGGCTCATGCGTCCCTTTGACTCTTTACTCACCAGAATGATATACGGCTGGATCCGTCGACTTTTCGGATTCTGTTCGGGATTCGCTGGGCTCGACAGCCACTTAACGGTCTATCACTCGCGAAATCACATCTCTATGAAAGGAGAAATCAACATGCTCGACCGTTCTTTGATCGACAGGAAGATTCATGACTCCGTTATGGAGACCTGCTTCGAGTCGATCGTAACGAGAGCGTTCATCGGTGCAGTTCCGATCGAACGTTCACAACTGTCTGCAGGTCTGACTCAGGGTCTCGAAGGCTACGTCTCCGATTGCCTGAAGGATCTCGGCGGTGTTAGTCTGCTCCAGAAGGCCATTGAGTCCGAACAGGACCCGAACCGGAAGCTCTATCTGAGTCGTATCTGGGAGGTCTGCAACGAGTCCGCCAACTCTGTGGTGGATCGCGTCGTCGAAGAAAACAAGGACGATGAGGCTCTGAAGGACGCAGCGGAGAAGGTCGCCATGACCGACGAGGAAATGGCGAAGTTTGCCAAGAAGTCCGACAACCTGGTGCCCGACGAACTGGTGCGAATCATTCAGCAGAAGACGCTGGACACCATCAAAGAAGAGAAGGCCGCCTACCAGAAGGACGCCGAACTCGAAGCCGAGATCAGCAACGCGCTGAACGTCGCCGATGAGGACGACGAGAGCTCCGAGCCCGACAGCCCCGGTGACGAAGACGGTAACCCCGTCGGCGGCTCCGACGAAGGTGCTCCGAAGGCTATGACCCAGCAGGAGAACGGCGCCAAGTCCGGTGAACAGATCGGCACCGACGCCAGTGAGAGCTGGAGTGCAGCGACTGAAAGCAAGATTGGCGACGCCATCAAAGCTCTTGGAAACAAGCTCGGCCACATCTTCAGTCCGAAGAGCGGCGGCACGGTTAAGTCTACTGGTGATACGTCATTCAAACCCTGTGCCAATCCTGAGTCGGTTTGTCCCATTAAGGTCTCCGATGTTGAAGACTTCTTCAGGAAGGCTGGATCGTCCAAAGACGATATGAACAAAGCCTTCATCGAAGAGCTGGGATACACTGCCAACAAGGCGATGACCTCCTATCAGGTAGATTTCATCACCATCCGCGGCACATTCAATCCGGACTATGTGGCATTTGCAGTTTCGAAGCCCGGCAATGATCAGGCATTCTGTGAGATCAAGCCGTATTATGGCCCGATATTCTGGTGCATGGTCCGCGGAGCAATCAACCTCGGAATTTTCAGTGATGAAAGCAAAGGTTTCTTTATGACGTTCCGCAAGGATAAGGACGGTGCCATCGACTACGGCATTCGTACCATCCGAAACGAGAAGTTCGGTCAAAAGGAGATTGACGCGTTCCTCAACGACGTTTTCGAGTCCTCGGCCAACGAATCCGATACGTCCACCGGTGACACTGGCCACTTCAACGACGTCAACAACGACAGGGCATCGGATGTCTGCAAGATCGACAGCCGTGAGAACATCACGAGCGAAGCCGACGAGATCATGAAGGACAAGATCATGGTTGATGCCGAGAAGCAGAACGACGCCGAAGCCAAGAAGGAAGTCGGCGAAGGCGGCAAGGTCTTCGAGTCCTGGGGAGCTTTTCTCGATGCGTACGAGAACCAGAGCGCCATGGAGGGCTTCTACAAGAACATCCGTCAGGTCGACGAGTACGCCGAATACAAGGCGGCACGTAAGGCCTACCATGAGGCCAAGAAGCTCGTCAAAGAAGGTAAGTACGACGAAGCCGACAAGCAGCTGCAGCACTGCATCGGTGCCAGCAAGGCTCTGTTGGCCAAGGTCGACGATGTTCCCGACAGCACAATGTTTGAGCGGGCGGCGCTGTTCATCTTCACTATCTCGACCACTGGTTTTGGTCAGTATTCGACCGGCTCCGATTCCCCGGTGAAGATCGACTTCATCAGAATCGTCAGCCAGTTCATCAAGAAGTGCGAGAATCTCCGTGCCCAGTGCAGAGCCAAGAAGATCAAAGAGTCTGACTTTGGCTCCGACCGTGCCACGAAGGCAACTGAATCCGACGAGGGCTTCGAGACGGAGCCGGATCCGAAAGAGGACAAGCCTCCCCAGACCGGCTGCAGCCACGCCTTCGTCGAAGATCAGAACGAAGCCGGTGAATGCGACAAGAAGTGCTCTCCCACCGGTGAAGAGATCGGCCAGGAGTGCCCCTGCGAAGAGAAGGCGTCTCCGAAGGTCGACAACCCCAAGGCCATGGAGGCCTACATGCACATGATCGCCGGTCCGAATCCTCGACCGAAGCACGCCACTGTCTTCTCGAAGATCCAGGAGTTGGCCTACGAAGGCATATGCGCCACTCGTGAGCAGTACTCCGGCATTCCGTTCGAGACGATGGCTGCCATCACCAAGGAGAACACGTTCCCGGCCTTCGAGTCGAACTCCAACCGTGGTCCGCGCCAGCGCATCGACAACGTCGCCCGTTACGCATTCGAATCTCTGGCGACTCCCGATGAGCCCATGGACCAGCAGGAGAATCTCGAGACGTCGCTGCTGACGGCCTCCGTCATCTACACGTTCTTCGAGACCCTCAGCACCATGAACCTCTACTCGCCGAAACTGGCTGAGATCCGAAAGTTCGTCGACGAGACTCTTCCGCTCGAGCAGAAGACGCTCGGCGACAAGCGCCTGCTCGAAGACGCCATTCGTTCCGTCGTCTCCGACATCAAGTCCAAAGGCGCCCATGCACGTACTGTTCCTGAAGTCGACGAGGCTCGCAACGATCTCCAGATCGTCCGTGAGCGCATCGGTATGCCCGGGTTCGAGTCCGTCCGTCCCAAAGCCGAGGCCATGATCAAGGACGCTCAGGAGTCCATCGACGCTCGGAATGACCGTATCGTTGCTTCGATGCGTCCGGTCCAGGCGGCCGTCGAATCTTCGACCGCTCTGATGCTTCGGACTCGCGACACCCTGAAGTTCGACCGCGTCGCCAACCTCATGGGCCGCAAGCCGAACGTCATGACCGTCAAGGCCAAGATCGATCCCCAGGCGAAGTCCAAGTACGTGGCCATCGAGTGCTACACCGCCGACAACAAGCCGGCCGGAACCAGCACTGTGGTCCTGGAAGGTGCCACCGAGTCGCTCGTCGACTACGTCACCAACGCCGTCAAGGGCTCGAAGCTCATGGGCCTCGACAAGCACATCGTCGTCAGCGATTCGCGCAATGCCAAGATTTATCTTGACAATGCCAACTGACACAAAAAGAAAGAGAAGCGCAAGCTTCTCTTTCTTTTCTATTCAGTTATGTAGTGCGCGTTTGTTTTATTTTCAAACATGTGTCGGCCGGCGCAACTGCCACCGGGACAGACCGTCGAAAACGCGACAGTCACTCTGGGGTATCGTCACCCCATGAACCCTTGGTGCGGTGGATTTCGTAAAGCGTTACTGCGTAAACCCGCACAGCCGTGCAGGATTCGTTAAGCTCTGATTCGTTTAACAGTTAAGCCCTAAGACGTAGACTTTGAGCGCTAAGCGTTCAGATACATCTGTGGCCGGATCTCTCGTCCGATCTACAGACTTTTTCCTTTACTATTGTAAGGAAAGCCTATAAAGCAGAAGGCTTGAAGCATCGGTTTTTGACGCACCCGATGCGCGTGCGGACGATACGTGAGTTTTCGTTGCGACGGCCGGCGCTATGTTCGAATCGGAATCAGTCCTCGTCGCCGATGGTGATCGTCGTCGTGGCATTCGACACGCTCAGCGCAACATCGACGTTGAGAACGAACTCGGAGATCTCGGCTTCGAGAGCGGCGACCTTGTCCTTGAGCTTCAGCGGATCGACGAGCGTCACCGGGTGCTCCTTGATCCATTTGGCGTAGACCTCAGTAGCCCGCGCCACGTCGACGTCCTTGGTGTCCTCCGTAGTCTTGCCGAGGCTCAGCGCCTTCTCTTCGACGCGAGTCTTTGCAGCTTCGTACTGGGACGTGCAGCCGCTCAGCTGTGACATCATCTGCTGCAGCATGGAGTTCTTGTAGAGCATGCCGTGGCTCTTCATGTCAATAGCCTCGGCGACGGTGTACTTCTTGCCACCGACGGTGACCATCGACTTCGAATTGCTGACGACCACCGCATTCTTGATGGCGTTGCGCCGCTCGATCAGATCACTGATGGACTGGTACGACGCCTTGATCATCTTCTCGACGTCTTCGGCGCCCATGGCCGACGTCGACGTCACGTAGTTGATGTAGACGCCGTCGTTGATCTTCTTCTGAATTCTGGCGTCGAGCATCTTCAGCTCTGCCAGTGCCTGAGTGACAGTCATGGTTTCTTTCTTCATGGTGTTTCCTCCTGTCTCGATAATAGTTAATGGTTATTAAGAGAGCCGTTGCCCGATCCTTAGAATTCTCAACGGCTGTCGTTCAGTCGAATGATATACGGACGAAACTGAAAGAGTGAGTCGGATGACTCACTCTTTCCTGTCAATGTTGAGATCTCGGTACGCCTTCGTCGCCGTCATGCGGCGTTCGTTGTATCGGGAGTCGAACCCGGCCTGGTACTGGATTCGAATCTCGATCCTCGGCTTCACCGAGTACCATTTGCTGAGACGCCCCGTCGTGACGATGTTGTCGTTGATCAACAGCAGTCCGGTGATGGCGTCGAGATACGTCTTCATGAAGTTGTCGACGTCGCCGGCAGCCATTGGCACGATGAGTTTCTTCTCGGCCAGATAGATCTCGGCGTTCGTCATGACCGTCACAGGCGGCGGAATGTAGGCGTCGATGAAGACGTGTGTCCGTGTGTAGATGATGTGCTCCTGGATGTACTTCGCCATGTACTTCTTGGTGACGGCGGCGCCGGCCACGTAGAAGTGAGGGAAGTCGCCGACCATGTGGTATCTGGGACGGGGCGTCGTCGCCGGTAGCAGGAAGAGTTCGTACTTGATCTCTCGCCACTGCTCGGCGTCGATGTACTTCATGGCCCGTTCCAGTTGCTTCTGGTTGAACGGGTACTGTTCCTGGACGTATTGCTCGAGCGCATCTGGATTGGATGGCACATGCCCAAATACAGCGTTGTATTCGTCCTCCATCTGCTGCACTGAGCGTGGGCGCTTGTGATGGTCCTTTGGCGGACTGGCCATTGGGTATCACCCCTCAGGGATAAACTTTTTGCCGTCTCGGGCCGCCTTGCGACGGGCCTCTTCTTCGAGTTCCATCTTCTTCTGCATCTTGTACTGGGCCTCCGTCAGATGCATGCCGTCGCCACGGAGAATGCCGGCCGGATCGAACGGATCCATGTCGACCTTGGCGCCGAGTGGCTTCTTACCGAGCGCCGTCTTGGCCAGCTGCTCTGGCGTCAGCGTCGTGCGCGTCAGCGCCTCAATCTGCATCCAAGCCTGGTCGACGACGGCACGGTTCAGCAGATACGACACCACATGGGGCATCGGATCCTGGAAGAGCTCGTTGATGAGGTCGTCGTAGCCGCGGCCCTCGAGAAGACGACCGGCCATCTTGTCGTAGGCGGTGTCGAGATTTTTCTCGGTGAAGCGGTCGATGTAGGCCTGACGCAGCAGGGGATTTGGCTGGAACTGCGGCGGCAGCTGCTTCGCCATATGGGGCGGGAACTCCGGTGCTACTACCGTGTAGAACAGATGGGCCTCCTGAAGCTTCTGGCGCACCTTGGCGTCACAGGTGACGAAGATGCAGGCGTTCTCGTGACTGAGTTTCTCACACTCGATGACGTAGGCTGCGGGATCGGCGACGTCGACACCATTGGTGGTGCCGTAGCGACGGACGTCCATGTCGACGACCTTGGCGCCGATGAATTCCTTCTTCATCTCGTTGAACGTAGTCGTTTTGCCAATGCCGGGGAAGCCGGCAATGATCATACAGTTGATGCGAGCTGTGAACCCGCCGGGTCCTTTACTCATGACGTGTTTCGTCCTTTCTGAAAAGATTAGGATTCGGTTCAGTCTCAAATAAAGAAAGAGAGCGGAAGACCCGCTCTCTTTTCTATCCCCAACTGTTGAACGTGAAGACGTTTCGTAGCCAGTTGGCCATGGGACTCGAGTAGTAGCCCCGGAGCATCGACGGAATCGTGTCAGTGATCGTCGTGCTGAGCAGTGCCATGGCAACCTCAGCCTTGATCTCCATCTGGTCACCGGTGAAGCTGACGCCGCACATGGTGCCCAGATACTCCTGAAGGGCGTTGTTACGAATGAAGTGAATCGGATGCCGCGCCGTCGTCACCATGAGTCGACTCGTCAGCGGCGTAATGTCGAACGACACGTCGATCTCGAACGGCAGGCCGTCGATGGTGAAGGCATCGGCGTCGGGTCCGCCTCTCTGGATCGACAGATTCGACAGCACCGCCGGATCTCCATGGAAGAGACCGGTGACGTTGGCTCGACAGAGGAACGGATACGTGTACATGTTCTCCGACGCCTCCATCTGCTGAGGGATGACGTACGGGTACAGGTAGCAGAGCGGCAGCAGGCAGTTCAGGAACCTCGCCTCAGGATCACCGGACGGCGAAATGAATCGACAACTGACCTTGAACGACCGGTCGTAGCTGCAGTCGTCGATCATCTGCGGGAAGACCATGCGGCCGCCCTTCAGATAGTTCGACGTCTGACTCAACAGGTTGCCCAACGTGCCGCCCAACGATCCGCCGAGGTCGTCACCGGCCAGAGAGACGGCGTTGACGATGTTCGCCAAAGTTCCGGTGCGGCCACCCGCCAGGAACTGGATGTCCTGGGCGATCTGGGAAAGGTTATTGTTAAAGAGAGACTCCATCGCCGACTCACGGGTCGACACCGACAGGTTGTCGCTGACGGCGGTTCCGTCGGCGGTGCCATAGAAGTGGATGTAGGTGTCGTCGTTGATGGCCGATGTCACGACCTTGCTGTAGGCCGAGCGAACCTCTCGTCCGACCCAGCCGAAGAAGCCATTCGACTGTGCCACCTTGTCGCTGGTCAGACTCTCGATCTTGTACCAGCTGTAGTCCATATTACGATACAGTGGTGCATTCGGTTTGCCGAGATAGTGACGGTCTCCGATGCCGGAGTAGATGGCCAGTGTACGGGCTAGAAGGTTGACGCAGTTGATGTACTTATTGTATGCATTGACACACTCGAAGAGCGTGCCCGTTAGCGACTGCTGATTGTCTGCGTCGTCTCCGAGTTCTCCGCCGAGCATGCCTCCGACGGTTGCGAAGAATGTGTCGGCTTCGTCACTGTGCATCTGAGGCAGATACTTGACGGTACACGGCTGCAGAGAAGCCAGTGTGTTGCCCTGCATGAAGAGCTCCGTATAGACACGGCCGAAGTTGTTCGTGTGGACGATGCCGTTTCCCGGCTTGTCCATGTAGCGAATGTCGGCCGTCGGTGTGATCTTCGGTGGAATGCCGATGACGTGCATCATGTTCTGGAGAGCCTGCTGGGCAGTCTCGTCCGTCGTCAGTGCTCGACCGGCCGACGTCGCATTGGCGAAGGCGTCGTCGACGGTGGCATAGGTGACGTCGAGTGCGTCGTTCGGATCTTCGAGATCCGCATAGAGCGTGTTGATGCTGGTGGTGTCGGCAGCCAGTGCCTGAGCCTGGGCGGAGACTCTCGATTCGGATCCAGCAGTACCGGCGATGACTTCTGTCATGGTCGGCTTGTTGCCGTCTCGATCTGCAATGTCCGAGTTCAGATTGCCTTTGGTGTCAAAGAGCAGATACCAGCTGTTGAGACTCGTCGACGACGCCGCGTAGATGGCGCCGTTGAGGGCCTTCGCCGTGGCGACACAGGACACCATGGTGCCGGCCGTGTACCTCGTCTTGGCTTCCGTCTTGTATCTGCTACCGTCGACGTCCATGACCTCGGTTCCGGGTCCGGACCAGGTCTGGAGCGAATGGCTCGGCTGAACGTAAAAGAACTTTGTCTCCGGCAGATACGTGATGTTCGATACCGGAACCTGACCGTTCTTCGTCGACACCGACGTCTTGACCTGGTTTCGATTCGTGTCGTCCATCAGAGCCAGCTGATTGAATAGAACGTATTTCTGGGGAAGGGTGTCCGTCACCGCAGTGCCGTCACTGAGCTTCGTCGTGTTTCGGGTGAACTTTCCACCGACACTAATCTTGCCAAGGACCCCGACCATAGATGCGTCGACGAGCTCGCTCAATGTGACGTAGGTGTTCTGGGGCACCGTCCCAACCTGGGTGTAGATGGTCATGCCGCCGAGCGTCGCCTTCTGATAGACGGAGGCGGTCGTCGTTGCAATGTACTTACTCCCAGCTTTGAAATCGTTAAATGCCATAGTTTAGTCACCTCACGTAGAAGGTTAACGGGGTGTTAAACGGCCAAAGAGAGACTCGGATCAGTCCGAGTCTCTCTTTTTGATCAGAAGTGACGGGCCATGGCGATCTGGTTGTGCTTGGCGCGAAGACGCTCGTTGCGAACGTCGTTGCGACCAATCTGCTTCGTCTCGCTCTGTCCGCCGGCATTGACGACAACAACTTTGTTTTCGGTGTCGCCACCGTAGTAGCTGTTGTTCGACGTCGCCGCAGTGGTTGCCTTCGGAGCCGGCTGAGATGCCAACTGACGAAGGATGCTGATGATTGTATCGAGTCTGGTCTCGGTGCCACGGGCAGAGTAGACCACAGAGCCGTTGCTGTCTCCGGGACCGTAGCCGAAGCTCCAGTCGGAGATGTTGCGACAGCCGGGTCCTGCACCGTAGCCGATGCCCGAACCGACGTTGTTGATGAAGCCATTGTAGCGGCGCACCATCATGGTGTGTTTCCGACGATAGTCGTTCAGGTCCTTCAGAACGGGTCCGTAGACCGGATTGCCACCGTGGCTCAGGTCCTGTCCGTTGCCGGCGTACATTTCGGTGTGCTGCATGTCGCCGTTGTTGCTGGTGCGATCCCAGTTCTGGTACAGGATGTCGCCGGGCTGTAACGATTCGACCGGCAACGAATTGCCGCCATTGTTCGTCCAGATAGTGGTGAAGTTCGGATTCTTGGCCTGTGTCGTCGAACTGGCCGACATGCCGTTGACGCCGAGCGCCTTCCGGTAGGCCCAGCCGACTGTGGAGGCGCAGGACGCTGCACCCTTGTCGGGATCCTGACGATTACCGTCGCGAGAGTAGAAGAGTTTGCCGTAGACGGACCGCATCTGATTGACGACCTTCTGCTGATCCGCCGATGCATTGCCGGACGGAGCGCCGAGGCTGTCGATCATGGACGTGTCTTCGGTATTGCCGCCGAAGACGCTGGCCGCATTGCCGACGATCTTGTTGATGTAGCCGCCGAAGATGTCTTCGATGGGTCCGTAGCCAATACCGAATCCGAGACTCAGCGGTCCCTGGTTTCCGAGTTCATTCAGAGCCTGACGTTCGCCGACGTCGAAACGACTTCTGACGCCGCGCTTGACGGATTCGGAGGCCTTCTTGTAGTAGTCGGTGCCGACGGTGTCTCGCTTGTAGTCCATGGCACGCTTCACGAATGCAGCGACCGACATGGACTGAGGATTCATACCTGCGAAAGCTTTGTCGAGCACCTTGGTGCCTGCGCCGTACTGGATGGCAGTCGACCAGAGGATCTCCTGCGCCGCACGAGAGTGACGGTTGGCATCGAAGCCACGGCTCTTCATGTGACTCCAGTAGGGCTTGTAGTAGTTCTCGAGCATGAAGGCGTGCTCGTTCGCCTGGAACTGTGCCGGATTCGCATTGGCCTCGGCCTTCCAGGCGTTGATGAACGCCTGATTCGAACCGGGCTTGACTCCCGGATGTGCCGATGCGTAGTACTGGTTCCAGAACCGGTACAGCGGAGAATTCGACTTGACGTAGGTGTTTCCGAAGGTGGCGAACTGGTAGGAGCCGAACGAGACTCCACCGGGGTCGCCGAGACCGCCGGACACCGTAGCCGGATTGCCGGTCGACTCGTAACGAGCCGAGATGAAACCGAGCGGGTTGGCTCCGAGAAGCGATGCACCGCCGGTCGTGTTGACGACGTTGCCCATGGCACCGGGTTCCGTCGAAGAAGCCGACGTCGCCAGAGTCGCTTTGTACATGTCGATGACCTGGCCGACGGTCTTGCCTTTGAACTGCTCCTGATTCGACTGCGCCTGTGCCCAGAGTGTGGCACTGGCAGCCGTAACGATGTTTCCGAACTTGTCGGAGAGACCGTCGATGAGGCCGTAGCCAATCGGACCGCGTCCAATGGCCCAGGCATTCGTCATGCCGGGAGTCAATTCGCCGAGTGAGTATTTGCCGTAGCCACGCATCGGGTCGTGGACGATGACATTGCCGGACGAGTCGAGGCCGGTGGCCGTGACGATGTGTCCAGCCGACGTCCACGGATTGCCGTGGCCAATGGAGTTTCCGGACATGACGACCGGAATGCCAGCTCGAAGTGCCTGCTGAACAGCAGAACCGGAGCCGAGACGAGAAGACTTCATGCCGAATGCGCCGGCTCCTCTGTCGAAGAGTCCTGCATTGGCGCCGCCGTCGGAGATGAATCCGTGACTGGCGGCGAACTGACCGACAGCAGCGGGGTTCATGCCGAGACCGAGCACATTTCCGGCATAGGCCAGCGCAGTGGGTCCACAGCCGCCCAGCTTCATAGTAGCGGTCTTGCCGTTGTTGAATCTACCGATGGGCATATTGGCCCAGCGCGGGTCATCCTGTCCACCGGGAATGCCGAAGCCGATGCCCGCACCGAGACCGACCGATGCACCGCGGCCGCGTCTGGATCTTCCGGTGGCCCTGTGGGAATTCATCAGAGTCTCCGTACGTTTCTCAGCGCGCGTTGTGTAGCTGAGTCCTTCGGATTCGGCAGCTGCCTCTGCGAAGGCTTCATAGTTCGTGGTGTCGCCAGCGCCGAAGATGTTCTTGGCACCGTTCCAGAGTCCACCCCAGACACCCTTATTCTTGAGATCGTTGTAGGCCTTTGTCGACAGGTTCGTGCCGTTGGCCTGGTTGTAGAGCTCGACTTCCTTCTCCATGAGACGGACGGCCTGGTCGATGTTGGCATCGTCCTGGTCGTTGCCGATTGCCTTGTAGAGAGTGACGGCGATCTTCTGAAGCAGATTGAATCCGGTCACTTCGGCGACAATATCCGAGATAACTGCCAAAACGCAGCCCATGCCAGTTGCCGAGCAGACGGCTCCAAAGATGCCACCGATGATGCTCATCTTGGTGTCGATGTAGGCTCTGTCAATGTTGAATAGTTTCTCAGGATAGATGAGTCCCTGGATGGTGTCACCAGCAATGACAACTGCAGAGATGATGTTGACTGCCGGTACGGCATACGACGCAATCTTGGCGCCGGCCTCTCCAAGGGCTGCGGTGAGTTTGCCGACCCAGGTGGCTTTGACGCCGGCCTTGATGATGTCGTCCGACGTCTCCGCCAGGAACTTCGTCAAGGGAACGCCGGCCCGCTTCGCCATCTTGGATGCGACTGCAGTTTCGAAGGCCTTCGATAGCAGCGAGAATGCCTTCTTGATGAGAGACGCGCCGCCGGACGCCGTCACGGAGACGAGCTTCGCTCCGGGTATCATACTGGCGGCTGCACGAATGGTCTTTGCACCGGCACCGCCTCTGGCGAGGGTCAGTCCGGTGTTGACGAGATGGTGTGTCAGATCGGTGTTCGCCACTGTGTCAGTGACGTTTCCGTTTTCGTCACGGCTCAATGCTCTTCTGCCCCAGAGACCACCACTGGTCTGGGTGCCGAGAAGCTTCGAGCCGAGTGCCTGTGCCGTACCAACAATGCCGCCGGTGTCGACGCCACTTTCTCTACCAAAGAGCATGGTCTTCAGTGTACCGAAGAGCCACTCTCTGGCATCGGAGTTGGCCAGAATGGCAGCAATCGCACCGCCACCGAGCAGAGTCGGAAGCCAGCCGGAAATGCCACTGAGGAGACCGCCTCCGAGGCCGAGGAGTTTCGACCACCAGGACTTCTTCTCTTCTCCAGTGCCGCCGCCAATGTCTCCCTGAGGAGCCGTACCGCCGAGAACTTCGTCGACAATGTCATGGGCTGCGCCGGATTCGTTTCCGGTGACTCTGGCATGAGCGGCTGCACGTTCAGCAGCTTTTGCTTTGCGTTCCTCCGCCTTGACCTGATGATCTTGGCCTTCGGCGATGTCACGCAGATATTCGGTCTGAGTGCGAAGTTCGTTCAGCTGTTCATTCTGGACGACTTCCTGTGGAGTCTGAGCTGCTCCGGACATGCCGGAACCGTTCTTCCACTGATCGTAGTTGTAGGTGAAGTTTCTCAGCTGCTCCTCGGTGTCGACGCCGGTGACGCCCATTCGACGGAGCTGCTTCATGCGGCGCTGCATCTCCTCAGCGGAGGCGCCGTACTGGTTGTACTGGTCAGCCTTCGCCCACTGGGAGCGGAGACGAATCAGTTTCTGTGCCTGCCGGCCCTCACGGGCGGCCTGCCGACGATTCTTTCTATACTGGCGACGGTCACGACGTGCCGAACGCCAATTGAACGCGTTCACATCACCTTCATTGGCGAATCCGTACATCGACTCCATTTCATCCATGAGGTCGTTGTTACGGAAGAGACTGCCAATGCCAGGCAGTGTGGCCATGGTGTAGAGAATGTTATCGAAAACCTTATTGGTCGATTCACCTTCGGCTTCTTGTCCGGCCCAGCGGCCTTTGAGAAGTCTTCCACGGTTCTCTTTCAGGAAACTGCCGAAACGCTTCTCCTGTTTCCGGCGAACCGGAGACATGAGCAGCGACAGCACCTGGAACGGAGACGCCAGCAGAGAACCTGCGGCGAAGAGTCCGCCCTTCAGCAGACCGCCAGTTGCCTTCAGGCCTCCCTTGAGGAAGCCCATGAGAAGCTTGCCGGCCGGCTCGAAGAACTTCTTGACGGTGCCGAAGACTCGGTCACCGAGATCTTTAATGGTGTCGCCAATGGACTTCTTGGCGGAGTCGCCGACGTCACGGATCGAGTCCACAAGGGGACCGAATGCCAGACGGAACGGCACCTCCATCTTCTCACGCATCCACCAGCCGAACTGCTCGGAGGTGGACTTGAACCAGGCCGAAGCCGGCTCAAAGAGTTCCAGTTCGATCTTCTTGCCGAGTTTTCCAAAGATGCCAACCTTGTCCTTCGATCTGTCGTTGGTCGGGTCCTTCTTGCCGAAGAGCCACGTGTTGACTTTGTCGGTGGTGCTCAGGAGACCGAGAGACGCACCCATAATGGCGGTGCCCATCGGACCTCCGAGTCCGAAGGCCGAACCGAGTATTCCGAGATGTCCGGCACCAAGTCCAGCTACGGCACCGATGCCGAGTCTCTTGAACTTCGCCAGAAGATTGGGCTTTCCATCGGTGGACATGCCCTTGATCTTCTCGGTCATCTTGTTATAGGCATTCGACAGAAACGTTCCAGTTCTCTTTCCGGATTCATCTTTCTTTCCGAAGAGAACTTCCTGGAACTTGTCGTTGTTGACAATGAGTGCCGCGGCACTGCCCATGACGGCGGCGCCGAGCGGTCCACCCGGAAGAAGTGTGCCCGACAGGGCGCCGATCTTTCCAAGAATGGTGGTATTCAGACCGGTGGCAGCACCAAGGTACCTGATGGCGATGCCGGCCGCCGCTCCTTTGCCGAGCAGCGGAAGAGACTTCTTGAACTTCTCGCGAAGCTCTTTCGAGATGAGACCGCCGGATCTCTCGCCGGTTTCTTCGTCTTTCTCTCCGAACATGGCTCGCTTGAAGCCTTCGGTTCCGGAGAGGATCGACAGGCCCGCTCCGACGATGGCTCCACCAATGGGACCGCCGGGTGCGAACATGCCGAAGAGCAGACCCATCTTGCCACCGGACAGCAGTGGCAGTGATGCACCGGCAATAGCCGCAGCAATGTGTTTCGGGGCTTTCTTGCGGAAGAACTCTCCAATGGACTTGCCGATCTTTCTGGCTCTGTCGGGGGCGCTGCGTCTCGCCTCTTCGGGACTGCTGGAGCCGGTTGCTCCGGCGGCAGTTTCACGAATCGTTTCGGAGACGTCGTCCATAGTCTCGACAATGGGAGCCTGGGGATTGTCAACTTCACCAGTCTCCGGGTTGACTCCGAAGACTGCCGACATGATACGATCGGCACCAGACTTCAGGTGTTCATTGACACCACCCTCGCCGGTGAAGAGATCCCGAGTGTATTCTCTCGCTGTTTGAGCAACTCTGGATTCGCCGATACGCTGACCGGCCTTCAAACTGAAGAACTTCGTGAGGAAGCCCTTCTTGCCGAGAGCATCTTCGACGACCTCTGCAGTGTGTTCGGTCGCCTCCGCCGTAGCAGCCTCTGCATCGACGCCTTCGGTGGCATTGGCATAGGCTGCATTGACTCCGCTGCGCCGTCGTGACTGTCGACGTCTCTGGTTTCCGGTGACGCCGTTCTGGATGGCTCGATTCTCACGGAACCGGTACTCAGTCGTGTCGTCGTAGCCTTCGCCACCCATGATACCGACACGGTTCAGGTAGCTGTAGAGGTCTTCGATTTCACTCGACAGAATGCGATCCCATGCGCTCGTCGGAACGCCACGTTTCCGTTTGTCGATGTAGGTGTTGACCCTGGCACCGAGCTCACGAATGAGTTTGTGCTTCGAGTTTGGGGAGTTGGCAATGGCGTTCTGGATGTGCCGCATGAGCTTCATGTCGGCATCGTACTGCATCTGGTCGGTCTTGCCCATCTCTTCGATGAGCTTGCCCGTCTGAGAGTAACGGCCACCATTCGCCGCAGTCAGATCAGCGTCGATGGACTTTCCGAAGTATTCGCGCAGTGCACTCTGCGAGATGAAGCCACGCTGGTCTGCCATACGGCCACCAATCATGGCAAATGTCGGGTTGGTGCGCTCCAGCTGTGTCAGTGCATCGCCGTAGTTACCACGTGACTGGTTGATGGCTTCGACGAGCAGATACAGCATGCGTTCGGCATCGGACTTCGTGCCGCCCTTACGGGCAATGGACTTTCCGAAGATCCGATTCAGTTCCTTCAGCTGGTCATCGGAGAGACCGCCTGCCGAAAAGATAGCGGAGTTTGCGATGTCGGAAATTCGTCTCTGAGTGCCGGCGTTCATCTGACTCCAGAACTTCTGGTTTCGAATGTCGTCGGCATTCATGGTGAAGGCTCGGTTGTAGAGGTTCGCCATCGGAGATTCGACGGCCTTCCTCAGCTCGTGGCCAATGACCTCACCGATCTCCTTCTCGGATACGAATCGGCCGGTCTTGTAGTCGTAGTATTCGGGCCCCTGGCCCTTAATGGCAGCCTTGATTTCGGCCAATTCTTTCGGGATGATGACCGTCAAAGCTCTCTGGGCTTCGCCATTCCAGTTCATGGAGTCCCGCTTATAGGAACCCATGTTGATGGAGCGGCTGACCTTCGGGTCAATGCCGAGCAGAGAGCCGAGCAGACCGAGCACCGGATTGGCATTCGCTTTGTAGCGGTAGGTACCCAGTTGTGTCAGAAGCGTCTTGGCCATGGCGTTGATCTGGTTGTCACCACGACTGAGCGCTCGACGAGAGTTTCTCGGAATGGCCATTCTCAGAAGGCCGTTCAGCAGAAGTGCCTGCGGTTGAACCTTACCCCTCGGTGAAATGATCATCTTCAGCATGTCGGGGTTCATCATGCCACTCATGGCCATCAGCATGCCGAGGTCGGAACCGTAGAGATTGTCTTTGACGATGTCCTTGTAGACGGACATGTCGAACCAGTCGTTCCGAAGGAAGTTGCTCGTCTTGTTACGAGACGCATTACGAGCGCGCTTGTCCATCTCGACTTGACGTTTCTCCTGCTTCTTCATCCACTGGGTCATCTGATCGAAGAAGGCCATCTGGGCCTGGTTCGTCGTCGACTGGTGGTTCGCCTGCTGAATGAGAATGCCGAGATTCTTATTGATGGAATCGAGCTGCGATTCGACGACTCTGAAATGACGATCGTTCATCGTCATCTGGGTCATCATGAGATTCGACAGGTGCTGCGTCTGGTACGACGTCGCCTTCAGTGTCGCACTGCCGAGGGCTTCAGTCATGTCGGCCATGCCCTTCAGTGTACGATAGTCGCTGCCCGTCGGATTCGAGTACGCCTGATTCGACGTCGTCTCATCAGTGTCTTCGATGTTCTGGGTGTTCTGGAAGTCTTCGAAGTAGTCGTCCCATTCGTCTTCCATCTCATCAGCCATGTCGCCGAGAGACAGATTGCCCTTCTTGATGTCCTTCCAGGCTTCGTCCATGACTCGCTTGGCTCGTTTCGTATAGGCCTGGCGATCGAACTGCAGTGAGTTCTGGCGAAGCTTCGTTGTGTTCTTTCTGATGAAGTCGGCGACGTTGCCGACTCCTTCGCGTGCTCCTCTAAAGAGCGTTGCGGTGTTCGGAGCCAGGTCGGTGAGGACGTCTAGAGAAGAGTACGCCACACTCTTGCCGAGGTTCCGAAACGTAGAAGTATGGGATGCCATGGAGGCTTCACCTCCCACATATAGGAAAAAGTGGCCTTGCGACCACGTTACCCGCCTGTTCGAGCCCAGCAAATCCCGACGTCTGAGCGACTAAAAGACCAGTTGAGCGTTAACTCAACTGGTCTTTCGAATGACGACTCGGCCACTGTCCCAAATCATTATCTATATCAATTCCAAAGCCACGTCTCCAGCTGTAGTCTGTCTGCCCAGCTCGTCTGGCTCGGACGCATTCGGGTCTGTCCATTCGACAGAACTTCGACGACTCAATTCTTCTGACTCCATCTGTCGAGACCGGCCGATTGGGATCGACGGGATTGACCAGCGCCCACGACACAACGACCTCCGGTGACCTAGTAGAAGCCCTTCGGCCTCATTCGACCACGTTCAGCCCGTCTGTGTAGGCGACGATTGACCCGCCAAACCCTATGACCAGTCCATGTGACAGGCGCAAGGAGTCTTCCGATAGAAATCATCTCCGTTCAATCGACTGTTTCCACCCTATGCGCCCAGGCCTTCCGGACCGGACAGCTTTTCGGACAGTCGAATTCGTTACGGAACAGACGTCGACAACGATTCGAAACGACGACGTTGTCGTCGGATGTTTGAATTCAGTTAAAGAGAAAAGCGGACTGGGTTTTTGTATCCCGCATCGGAACCCACTCACCTAAGCTCGGGGAATATAACCAGCTGGTGTCGAACGTCCACCCAAAACACAGGGCTCGGTTCGACACGTTAAAATGTCGAGTACCACTCGACGGCGCTGGACGATACGGAGAGCTCCACAGTTGCGCGAAACGGACATCTGCTCAGGGAGAGCGGTGGGTAGAACCCACAGGTCTCGAAGAGTTTCCTTCTGTCTCTGGCCGATCTGCCTTTGTCGTACCGCGACTCCGGTTTGGACGATCGGCTGCCCATCGACACTCGGCACGACGGATTCCCGTCCCACGTCGGTCGATGCCGCGTTACAGAAGGTGTTTCACATAAGATGGATAATAACGAGAGATGTCGACGATGCAACATCTCTCGGAAATGAAATAGGTCTGCAAGCCGGATAGACCGATTCATCTTCCTGCTAGAGATGAACGTACTCGCAGACAAAAAACCCGTCGAGGGCGATGCACGAAAAGGGAACGACAAGACTGTTGGATCCGGGATGGGGACGATCAAGAGGCATCGAGTGTGTGGAGCGTGGCGATGTGGACACCGCGCGTCCCGATGAGAGACGATCGTCGATTCGGCACCTGCGCCAGTCGACGGACTATACCCGAACCAAGGAGTGGCATGGCCGGGTGAGGTGAGACCGGTGGACACCAGACGGTGAAACCGGTTACAGAATATGTAGTCATCGCAAGAAGAAAATAATTCGAAGACAGAGAAGTGAGAGGACAGCCGAAGCTGTCCTCTCGTTGGGTTCTCTCAGGCGTCGGTGGTGGTCTTCAGCCACACCGGCACGCGGTTGCCGACCTTGAGTTTCTCGTGGCCCTTGGTGGTGACCACTTTGCCCGTCGGGGTGGTGCTGTAGCTGCCGTCGTCGTTGCGCGCGATCATGGTGGTGGCGCGCTTCTCCTCGGGAGACTGGACGGTGCCGATGCTCTGGACGGTCTCGGCCGGAGACGTCATGGGCAGCGTCAGCTTGCGGCCGAGGCCATTGGCACTGATGTACTGCTTGATGAGCAGCAGGGCGAAGTCGGTCAGGGCCTCGCCGCCGGCGCGGGACGTCTGGATGTCCTCAAGCTTGGCCATCTCGGCACGGTCGACGCCGAAGGACTTGACGATGGGCGCGACGAACTTCTCGCGGATGTCCTTGGAAGGCGTCATGGCCTTGGCCTCGTAGCCCTCGCCCTTCTTGGCGTAGACGGGGATTTCGACGTCGGGGTCATTGAACATGGCCGTCGCAAGGGCGACCATTTCGTTCTTGGAGAAGCCGTTGCCCTTGCCGGACATACGAGCTTCCTTCAGAAAATCCTGATACTTGCTCATAGTTTAGGATCCTTTCTCATAGATTGTGGCCGACACTAGAGCATCGTCGGCCGGACGTTACCACGTCGTTGCAGCGCATATAGATTTACGCGCCACAATCTAGAGAAGCCGGGGAGCCCGGAGGCGATTAGGCCTCCGGCTCCACTTCACCGCCGGGAACGGGACGATTCGGGTCGTCGGGTTCCTCGGCGAGGTTGTCCGTAATGATGGGCTCGTCCAAAGGACCGTCATCTTCATCATCACTCGGATTGCTGGCGTCCATCATGCGCTCCAGAGGAGATCCAGCATAGGTCGAAGTCGTCGCCGGCCTCGGACGACCACCGCCCATGGAGGCGATGTCACTGCGAAGGCTATCGAAGCCTTCGGCCATGGTGCGGATCAGCTGCGCCATGTAGGAGTTGTCGCCGTTGTCCGTCGGCTCATCGTCGTCGAAGTCATCGAAGACGACGTCCGGCTGCTGAGCTGCCCGACGCTGCTGGGGTCCCTTCTTCTGGTATGCGTTCATCAACGGACGAATGTCGACACCGCGACTGTTGAGCTCCATCAGCAGATCCTCCAAAGAAGCGCTGCCAATGTCTTCGCTGTCGTCGAGCAGATCGTCTTCGTCACCACTGTCGAAGTCGAGTCCGAGTGCACTGCCGTTGCTACGACGGCCGCCGCGACGTCCGCGGATGTACTCGTCCATGGACTCGACGTCATCGACGGAGAAGCCACGGTCCATGTCGAAGAAGATGTCGTCACCGCCGGTGTGGTCGTCGAGCCAATCGTTGAGAATGTCGAACATCTCGCCGCCACCGGAGCTTGCCTTCTTGATGTCGAAGACGTCGCGGAACGTCTTGATGCAGGCCTTGTAGAGCTTGGCCGCCTTCTTGGCCTGGCTCTTGAGCTTCCGCATCTTCTTCGTCGGACGGTCCGTCGGCTCCAACTGGAGCATCTTGTCGAACTTCTTCCTCTTGTCGACGATGTAGGCATCCAGCGCCACCAGCGTGCAGAGCAGCTTGTAGTGCTCCTTGCTGCGGCAGATCTGCCACATCGTCGCGGCATCGAGCTGACGCATCAGCCCGATCATAATCGCTTCATTGTAGCGCCCGCGCTCCAGGGTCTTGGTGAACTTCTTTACCCCAAAGATATCATTCATGACCTGGTCCATGTTGCGGGCGTAGACGGGTTTGCCGGCGGAGTTGCGATATGCCGTCTCCAACTGCGAGACGATGTAGCGCACGATGATGCGCTCCTTATCACTGAGCCTTACGCCGGCGTTGAATTGCCGTTTGCGTCTCATTGTGAGCCTCCTTAGTCGTCGTCACTGTCGCCGAACTCGGGGATCTCGTCCTCGTCGAGTTCCGGAAACGATTCCTCTTCGTCGTCTTCGAGCTCGCCGTCGTCGAGAAGCAACGAGTCGTCTTCCTTCTCGTCGTCTTCATCGTTGAACTCCGAATAGTCGTCGGTGGAATCATCGTCGGATTCTTTCGTGGCCTTCTTCGCCACCGAAGGACGTCCGTCGAAGAGGAAGAGCTCGGCGGCATCGGCATCGACTTTGCCGAGGAACTCGCTGAGAGCCTTGGCGACTGCCGCCTTGATGTGAGCCTCGCGGCCCTCTTCCAGAATGGCCATCGCCCTCTTGGCGATGTCGTCGAGCTGGTTCTCGATGACCATGCGGCCCTCGTCGCTGACCTGGATCGACACGCTGTCGACGGCCGCAACGATGTCCCTGAAGTCGTAGTGGGTGATCGGATTGTAGCCGAGAGTCTCTTCGAACTTCTCGCCCATCTCCTTTCGATCATCGACCGGGTTGAAGAGATTCAGCACCGGATCGAGATCCGCCTCGCTGTTCGCCGTAGCAGCATTGCCCAGAAATGTGAGCATTTCCTCACGGGTCTTGGTGCTGTGCGGCATGAAGAGATCGCTGTGTTTCATACTTGATCTTCCCTTCTTGATAGTTAATATTGCGTGAATCGTGTACGAGTTGGTTGATGACTCGATACAAATTCAACCGGTTTCCGAAATGCCGACGACTTCGCCGTCTGTACCTCTTCGGTTCGTGCCCGAAAAGACGGTTCCGCCGGCCCCTGTGGATTTCCCTCAGCGCTATGATATATGGCTTCAAAGTCGATTAAACATCGAGAAACGCCGACGTTTACGGGCCGAAGACAACGGCTTAACCCTAAAAGATTCCATAAGCGAGGTGATCCAATGGAATTCAGTGGATCAAATCTCTCGTTGTCCGGCGTCGACTTCATGTCGCCGGCAATGGAGATGCTCTACGGCAACGTCAAGACGAACTTCGTCTACACCAATAAGCGCTATCTACCGCTGCCCCGTGCAGCCGAAGGAGAGCGCCAAGGTCACGGCTGTGCCGTATTTTTCCTTTGCCCTTCTCAGGAGGACACCATCGACGAGATCAAGCGCGACTATCTGCGCTGGTATCTCGACCAGTACCGTTGGTACACAACGGACACCTACTTCCGTGAAAAGATCGGCAAGAAGTGGGTCATCCGAAACATGCGCCAGGAGATCAGAAAGGACTGGGAGTCCCAGAACTTCCCGCACATGCTGCGGTATCTGACGCCGCAGATGCGGTCGTCGAAGCTCAGCGAGAAGCCGAACATTCTTATTGACCTCGGCCAGTGGACACGGTTCTACTTCCAGTATTCGTTCAAGACGTCGATCCCGGTCGTCGTCAAGAACTTCATGACGTTCCTGGGCAACAAACTCAACGACCCGCAGTGGGCCGGCTACGGCACCAAACTGCTCTACATCCCAATCAACCTCTGGTTCGACGGCGTGCCGCTGGGCTTCACGAGACGCCAGCTGAATAATCCGCTGGCCATTCTCATGTATGCGGCCTATCGGTATCCGGAGCTCATGAGTCAGCTGCCGAGTGACCTGACCGTCATTCTCAGCGACGCCTTCCACGACCAGTTCCTACGCTACGAACTCTCGGACTTCACCAAGCGCAACTTCCCGAAGATCAAGATGCGTCTCAAGCAGTTCAAGAACTTCAAGTGGGACGACGACTCCGAGAAGGTGCTCGATCAGGAGTTCACCGAGCAGGAGGAGGACGAGACGTCGGACTTCAACAATTCCACCGACGTCGAGACCTACGACGATCCGAGAGGTGTCGGTTCTCCGAAGAGAACCCGTCAACTTCCGGAGGTCGACAAAGAGGTCGATGCCGCAGTCGACAGGTCCGTCGAGAAAGCTCGAGATGAACTGCGGCGTGCCAATCGAGCCGCCATCATCAACGAGATGAAACGGTCGTTTATTGGCGAACCGGTGGCCCCGGATTCCAATAAAAAGAGCAGTGAACTGGCTACGTCGAACTCCAATCGAAAGATCGGTGGCAGCTACGGCAAGCCGGTGTTGAATCAGACCATTGCCCCATCGACGAGTCAGCCGGAGCCGAAGACCCAGAAAACGATGCCTGATGTCGTCAAGGAACACGTCAATGCTGTTCCGAAGAAGCCGGTGGCTCCGACGCCTAAGACTGTGCCCGGCACCAGAGACGACTCCAGAGTCGGACGTCCGGTGAAACAGTCGAAGCTCGACATTGAAGACATCACCGAGAATCCGTCCATCTACGAAGAAGACGATCCCGGTCGTTCCGTCAATGTCCCTCTCCATCTCGAAGACGACGACATGGATGAATTCATCACCGAAGCCACCGACGACGCTCTTCTCGATCTGCTCGAGAAGGACGCCGACGCACTGCTCAATGACGAAGGTCAACTCGATGACCTCAGCGTCGTCGAGAAGAAGGTCCAGGAGAAGATCAAGACGAGCTTCATGCCCCACAGGACCGAAGCTCAGATGAGACGAATCGACGATCTCCGTGGTCGTCAGGACGCCGCCATTCCCCAGAGGACGACGGCTAAGGAACTGAAGTCGAAGGTCATCGAGACGTCGAACTTCAGCAACGCCATCACGACGTCGAATCCGGCCATCAAAGAATCGAAGTTCGTCAACTTCGACCGGGACTACAATACCAAGAAACTCCAGAGCGACATCGACGACTCCGTCAAGGCACTGAGCGGAGCCCAGGCCGGCATCTACGTCGTCGGCAAAGAGGAGCAGGACATTTCGACGCAGCTCGACCTGAAGAAGCTGGTGACGTACCATCTCGAAGACGAGTTCGGCGGCAAGCACACCATCAAACTCGAGATCCCGATCATCGTCGACGACAAGTACATCTACATCAACGGCTCCAGGTTGCTCCTCGGTCACCAGCAGATCATGATGCCGCTCGTCAAGGCGACTCGTGACACGGTACAGGTCGTCACCTGGTACAACAAGCTCATCCTCATCCGTGAGGGCATCAACGACACCAGAACCAGCGCCTTGAAGCGCTACATGGAGCAGCACCGAGACCAGTTCTCCATCGAACTGGGCAACGCCATGGCCAAGAATACCAGCAGTGGTTTCGCATCGACGCTGGACATCGACATGTACGCCAAGTACTTCATTCGGTTCAACGTCCACGGCAAACGCTTCGTTCTCGACCGCGCCGCCCTCATCGATCGGGTGTCGAAACTCTATCCGAGTCTTCCGATTCCGGAGAACACTCGAAAGAAAATTCCTGTCGGCTACGACACCGACAAGAAAGACTACATCTACGTCACTGACGACACGACACTGACGGATCTGATCCTGTCAATGTTGAACTCCAGTGAACGTCAGACGGTGTCCAGCAACACCAGAGCCTCCGAACGGAAGCTGCTGCGGTCTCGTGTCAAGATCATGACCCAGATCATTCCTCTGGCTCTGCTGCTGATGTTCTACGAAGGTTTCGAGACCGTCATGCGGAAGGCCGAAATCGACTACCGAGTCGTCGACAAGGACGCCGACCTCAGCGAGCTCGACCGTTCTCGTTACGACATCCTGGAGTTGGCCGACAAGTACATCATCTGGGAGCGCAATCCCATCTGGAACACACTTCTGATGAACGGCCTCAGCGAAGTCGATCTGTCGATCTATGACTTCGACGAGCTCGAAGACAAGGACACGTTCGCCAATCTTCTGACGAACTACTTCACATCGAAGGCCCACACGACGACCCTCATGCAGTACTACGACTTCATGGTGGCCGATCCGGCGACACAGGAGATCCTGAAGGACTTCAACCTCCCGACGGACTTCGTGACGCTGCTGCTTCTGGGCAACAAGATGCTCTGCGACAACTCGTACACGCCCATCAACGACGCCCACTCGTTCCGAGTCCGCTCCAACGAGATCATCGCCGAGTACGTCTACGCCAAAATCACCGATGCCTACGGTGAATACCGCAAGTCCCTGAACCGTCTCGGCCAGGGCAAGAAACCGAAGCGACTCAACGTCCGTCCTGACTGTGTCATCTCGGCCATCGTCAAGGACTCGTCTCTGACGAACGAAGCCTCCGTCCTGAACCCGATTCTGGAACTCGAGAAGGCCCGTTCCATCACACCGAGAGGACCAAGAGGCATCGGCAAACCGAGAGCCATGACACTGCAACGTCGTGCCTACAGTCCCAGCATGTTGGGCATTCTCGGCATGACGACGAGTCCGGACTACAAGGTCGGTGTCAACCGCCAGATGACCCTGGAACCGAACGTCACATCGACGCGCGGCTACGTTCAGGTCACCGAAGAGCAGGACATTGACAGCCTCAGCAACGCCAACATTCTGACACCGGCGGAACTTCTGTCGCCGCCCGGTGCACTCCACGACGACGGACCCCGTACTGGCATGGCCTACAAGCAGTCCCAGTACATGCTGCCCGTCGACGGCTCCCAGCCGGTGTTCTTCGGTAACAAAGTCGAATCGGCTGTGCCGTATCACATGTCGAGAGAGTTCGTCGTCTACGCAAAACAGGATGGCGAGGTCGTCGACATCAAAGAAGGAATCGTCGTTGTTCAGTACAAGGACGGAACCTACGACTCTATTGACACGAATCGGAAGATGAAAAACAATTCGTCGTCCGGATTCTACATTTCGAACCACATGGAGACCCACCTAAAGGAAATCGGCCAAAAGTTCAAGAAGAACGAAGTCATCGGCTACGATCCGAGAGCCTTCTCAAAGAATGACGACGACATCGGTGCTTCGATGAACATCGGCGTCCCCATCAAGGTGGCAATCCTTCCGAACTACGACATCTACGAAGATGCCGGGCCCATCACCAAGAAGCTGTCGGAGAAGTTTACGGCCTACATGGCCATGAAGGAGTCGGTCGGCATTCCGGCCCAGTCGTTCGTACAGTCCATCGTCGACGTTGGCGACGAGGTCAAGGTCGGTGATCCGCTCATCGTCTATGACCCGGCCCATGAAGACGAAGAGACCAACGCATTCCTGGCAGAGATCCGAGAGAAGCTCGGCAAAGACTACACCGACATGATCGACCTGAAGTCGATGCCTCAGGTCAGAACCGAATACGCCGGACGTGTTTCGGCTATCGAAGTCTACACGTCGGTGCCCGTCGAAGAGCTGTCGGAGTCTCTCCAGAAGATCGTCAAGAAGTTCACGAAGCATTCGGCCAACGTCATCAAGACGCTCGACAAGTATAAGAATCCTGGCGACATGAACTATTACAAGTGCGGTCAGGTCATCACCAACTCTCCGGATGTGGTGAAGGCCGACTACCAGGGTCGAGTCAAGGGCGTCCAGATCGGCAACGACGGCCGCGGTGTCGTCATCTTCTTCTACGTCGAATTCAAGGACATCGCCAAGACCGGCGACAAGGGCTCGGCATTCACGGCACTAAAGTTCATCACGTCACACGTCATCCCGGAGGGTTTCGAGGCCTACAGTCAGTATAGACCCGATGAAGAAATCACGACGGTCATTGCGCCCGGCGCCGTGCTGGCCCGTAAGACACCGTCGATCCAGGTGACAATGTTCGCCAATAAAATTCTGATCGAAATGAAACGTCATGCACTCCAGATGTTCTTCGACGACACGGATCCGAGAACGAATCCATCGAGCGACTACGTCACAGAGGTCTGACAAAAATGGAGAAGGGAGAGCCGAAGCTCTCCCTTCTCGTTTCATCCAACTCCGCCTTCACGTCCCGATATTCTCTCCTCACACGGGCTCACACATCGCCCACCTGTGGCACTTTCCTGTGCACGTTGTCGGACCGTTTCAGCGGTATCTCATCACCTTCTGGGGCGCTCTCGAACCGTTGGCTGCGAAATTCCAAGATCCGTATACCACTCACCGACGTCCTACGTCCAACACAACACGTTGAGATGCTAAACAATGCAGGAAAAATCTGATTTGAAACACACCTCGGCGCAGACGTCAGCTTTCCGGTGGCAGGAAGCAGATCCATGCAAACTCACGGAATTCGATGTTTGAGACCAACCCAGAAGATTACCGTTATGTACGCTCGGAATCCAAATTTACAATTCTACGTGAGCTGAATTGGCCCACGTAGCAAAAAAGAAAAATACAACGACGGGATGGACGCATCGTCCATCCCGCCGAAGGCTCTTTCACTCTATGAAGGCTAACATCCCATAGGACATCCGTGCCAGTGATTGACCATATGTCTACCTGAAATGTTTTTCTAAGTAGGCCGATTCGCCGTAGTTCAGAAGGTTCTCAGCGTTGTTGACGTGTGGCATGGTCCGATGTCCACAGAACCGACAGACGACTTCTCCGGAAAGTTCCGGCTGACCGAACGCTTTGGGTTTATTGCACTTGTGACAACGGTTCCAGCCGCGCCACGCCGTCGATGCCCGATAGATTGGAACGCCGTGGTCCCGACAGGAGCTGACGATCTCGTCGCTCAACAGGTCGAATCCAGTCCGTTCCAACTTCTCGTGCAGATAACCGTCATCGAAACTGGTGCCCCGATACCGTTCACTCTGGACGTTAAAATCCGTAGTGTCGAGCACTACGAATTTGAAGTCGCCCCTGGAGATGACCATTGAAATCTGATGACGCTCATTGTACTTATGGTTGGCCAGCTGCTTCTTGAGTCGCCCAATGACACGTGTCGTCTTCATGTAGTTCGGTCCGTTTTCGAGCTTGTACCGATCACGTGGGGTCATGTCACGTAACTGGAACGACTTGTCCCAGGCATTGTAACCCATCTGGCAGGCCGTTCCAATGATCTGGCGTTTCCGTTTCGCTTCAAGCTCGGCGATGCGACTCTCGGTGATGATCGCCTTGTCGGACAAGGCGACATTGACGTACTCGGTGTAGTCATGGTGGTACGACTCGACACAGGTCGCCAGCACATCGAGTCCGAAGCTCACCGCCAAAGCCGGCATCAGATCTCGATCCTGAGGCTCGGATTCCTTGTAGCCATAGTCGACCTGGATTCGAAGCAGCAAATACCACTCGCCACTGTCCGGATAGTGCCGGATTCTCATGTAGCCGACCCGTTCTAGATCGACCGGGTCGAAGTACTTCCGACGGAACTTGCACTGGCCGAAGTACGGCACATAGATCCAGTCGGTCTTGACGTTCGTCGGTTCGCCTTCCTCCGTCCGGAAGCCTATGCCGCCGCGCCCGGATATGTCGATGTAGTGCTCCTCCGGGAAATGGATTTCGTTCGATAGGACTCGATGCCACAGATCCGGCTTCTTCATCAGTTCCTTCTCGAGCATCGCCTGAGCTCGCTCCAGAAGAGCAATCCGCATATCGGTCTCGAGAGTCGGGAACCGATCTGAGTGTTCCGGATAGTAGTCGTGGTCCCAGAAGTCATAGTTGATGATCTCCCCGGCTTCGGCACAGGCGTCGATGTACCGATCTCGGTAGACCGTCAGATCCTGTAGGGTGCCCTTCGCAAGCATGTTGGCTCGCTCTGGCATGATGATGTGGCAGCGCTTCGTTCTCCAGTATGGTTTCGTGTTCATGATGTCGTCCTCCAGACCGATTTGTAATAATTTTCTATACACGTATAAGACTAAGAGCCACTATAATTATTATTCCAACTATTTTGAAAGAAACTATAAATACTATCAATACTATTCTTATTATAGGGAAAATTTTTCGAGAAATCTGGCCGACCCAGATTTCCCAAATTTTAGTAATTTTCTATACACGTATAAGACTAAGAGCCACTTTAATTTTAGTCTAACTCATTTTAAATAGGATAGAGAGTTACCAAATAGTATGTATTAAGTGGCTCTTAGTCTTATACGGCTTGAATTTTTACAATGGGCTCGAAACCGGGCTTTGACCGAAGTTTCGGATGTATCATATCCGACTGTGTAAAAATCTACGCAGACACGGCCAAGTCCGTATATCATAGGAGCGAGGTGATCGAAATGGAAGATGTCTACATAGCACATACCATGTATCTGAACGGAGATCTCGTACTGGACCGACAGTTGACCTGTATCGGAGATTTCCGAGATGTCGTAAACTACATCACGGCGATTCGTCGTATTCCCATAGTAGACTCGGAGAACATAGGTGGGGATGTCCGGCCTAGGGACGACTCCACCGGAGTCGTGGCCGAGATTACGAAGGCAACCTTCTACTCGGATAAGGACAGAGACGCCTATCTCTGGAACGACTCCAACGAACCATACGTTCTCCAGAGCTACGGAGACGTAGACGTCTCCGTCCTCGGCCTTCCGAAGAAGTACGGGAAGAACGTCTCCGTTCCGAGAGTCGTCGTTGACATCATAGGTAGGGACCGACAGGAGTTGGTCAACGCTTCAGCGATGGCCTCCCGGACTCTGAAGGAGCTCTTCTTCATCAACGGGAGTAGGACCGACGACGAGGCCAGTGGCCAACTGAAGACGCTGGCCAAGACCATCAACCTGTTGGACAACGAGCTCAAACGGTTTATTGGCCAACGGGAATTCAGTCCGATCTTTGACGGCATCGACAGCCGTCCTTCGATTCTCTTCTGTGGAGAGCAAGAGTACCGGAGCCGGATTCGGATGTATCTTCAGAGTGAGGAGATGCTCCGACGGTACCAGTACCGGGTCGACTCCGACGACTAGGCCAATTCGGCTCATATGTCTACACTGGGGAGGTACAAGACCGTAATCCAAAACGTCGAAAGGTTGGAGAAATCATTTTGCAGAAGAAGATGCGGATGTGCGAGGTGCACATCCGCGTTTTCGTCACTGTTTCCGGCCGGCGTATCCGGCTTTGTCTTTGAGTTTCGTCGGTTTCTGCGTCGTGTATCTGGCGTAGAGCTCTTCGAGTTCCGACGCAAGGGCCTTGGTGTTCTCGGGTCGCTTCCAGTAGCGAGGACTGGCCGGGTCGAGACTCAGCAGAGCCATGTGGACGATGTACTCTCCGAAGCGCTTCTCGTCGATGCGAAGCGCCTTGTCGAGCATGTAGTCGAAGTATCCGGCCATGTTGCCATTCTCAACCGAGATGGTCCAGCCGGCAATGGACCGATCCGTGAAGACCAACGGTGCATCGACAATGACGATGTCAATGGGACGATTCTTCGGATCATTGGAGACGAGTCGTCCTTTGGCAATGAGAATGAAGTCTGGGTTCGGTTTCGCCGGATCGATCTGGTTGCCGGTGGTGCAATTGGCGTAGATGATTTTCAGGCCGGGGTAACGTTCCTTGAATTTCCGGATCATGTTCAGGAAGTATTCGGTCCGGTGAGGCAGGATACCGAGACCTCTGGAGATGAGACGGGCCGGTTCAATGCCGAGTCCGGTTTCTTTATTCGAAGCCATAGATGTCACCATCCCGTATATGATTCTATTGAAAGTGAGGTGAGGGCCGTGCTAGAAGAAGAAAGACGTCGACTGACGTTTCTGATGCGAGACAGAACCGTCAGAACGTCGAAGAAGCCGTTGGCCCATAGAAAGTCTCGCGAGCTACTAGAGAAGGCTGACTGGGTGTTGATTCCGATTCAGCACACTCAGCGGACTTATATCGCTGTGGCGGCCAAGAGAATTCAAGAGATTCCGTTCACAGAGGCTCGAATCCGCTACCACATGATGTTTCGGGGACTGGAGTTTGGCGTTGGCCAGGTCGATCCGGAGACACTCTGGGACTACTACACGGTCGAAGTGGTGGCGACGTCGGTGGAGGAATTCTACCAGGCCATCTACAACGTCCTGGCGTTCCATCTCATCGACGAGATGAACGGCTACATCGACCACGCCGAATACCTATGGTCCATGTCCGTCGACGACATCGACATTCAGCTGCTGAACCAGAACGTCGTCGTCGACAAGTTCAGTCTCCACATTGGAGACGACGTCAATGATGCACCGTTCAACTTCCAGATCACGGACTACGTCGGCACGAGACTGAAGGAGCACTTCGGCATCTACGGATCCGAGTCGTATCGACAGTCCCATCGACTCGGAGGCAAATGGGAGACAGAGCACTGTCTCTTCATCTACGATGTCTCCGGAGAGCCCCACTGGGATCTGGTCAAGAAGTGTGAAATGAACGTCGCTTGTCGCATGAACCAGGTTGGATTCTACATCTGGGAGATTGGTGGCTTCCTGCTGCTGCCCCACAATGAGTTCCTGCCGATCACCCAGATCCATAGTGCAACGTTCTACATTATGCCACTGGATCTGTCGGACCAGGACAGCGGAGAGATGGCCAGTATCTGTCACCACTATGCCATGCCGAAGTATGAGTGGCCACCAATTATGGACTTTCTCGTCGTCAATGGGGAATCAACCAGCGGGTATGAGACATCGTACCACATCTGTGCCAATCACGGCTTCGATAATGTCAGTGGCTTCTCAGCGGAC
>Ga0310695_10001522_pt1 | contig 54450 bp, 42 predicted proteins | sample RumenRJG_04DNA_FD_203882 | JGI IMG/M metagenome (GOLD analysis project Ga0310695, IMG submission 203882) | Bovine rumen microbial communities from Lethbridge, Alberta, Canada - RJG_04 (v2) (version 2) | ecosystem: Host-associated > Mammals > Digestive system > Stomach > Rumen | place: Canada...
AACATCTAGACGTTAATCTGTCCCAGAACGACTATCCTTCGGTATCAAGTCTCGCAATTACCTTATTAATATAATTGACGGTTCGTTTCTTCATACCCAAGCACCCAAGGAAACGCGGTAGCGAATTTTTCACTCTTCACTATTCACTATTACCTTAAGTACTCGCTTCTTGTACTACTTCTATCTGTCTATGTAAATCTTTCAAAGAACACTCTTGCTTTTGTCGCCTCTGCCCGTTTTCAGGGCGAAAGCGGATGCAAAGGTACGACTTTTTTCCGAACCACCAAAACTTTTTGAGATTATTTTTATATTTTGGGGTAAACTTTTTCAAAGATTTGACATAAATCAAAGAACAAGGAACCTTTACACCTTATTATATATAAGTGGAGAGCAACTTTTCTTCCCTTTCTCTGACATCCTGAATGAAACGCTGGTAGGTATCACTTTCAGGATGGAAAGGACGATGGGCTAAAGCCTCCTTGATGGGTTTCCACTCGGAAAGGAACTGCTTGGCACGTTCACTGAAACAAGTTTCCACCAATCGCTCCCAAATATATTCCACCGCCTGAGATGACGGATGGAGCATATCCGGTTGATAGAAACGATAGTCGCGCAGTTCGTCGAGTACAATCTCATAGGCAGGGAAATAAAAGACCGAAGCATACTTCTTGGTCATCTGATCAGCAGCCATTAACAAGACAGACTTTGACAACTGACTGCCATGAAAACCGTACTTGGCATAACGTATAGGACTAACTGTCAAGACTACATGGACATCAGCCCTGCGTTCACGTAGGATTTCTACGGCCTGCAACAGACTATCAACACACTGTTCGACAGAGAGTTGCTCTTCCTGAAACAAGTTCTGGGGACGTTTCTGACAATTGTCCACAATCTCGCCTGTCTCCTTAAGGCGATACACATGGTTGGTGCCTAATGTCAAGAAGGCTATGCGAGGAGAGGCTTCACAACGCTGAATGGTATGGAGAACAGAGACAGGATTGTACATCACGCCATCGGGATTGACAATTACGGGGAAGCGCTCCTCGGCAAAACGCCGTCCAATACTATCAGCAAAACACGAGCCCACAAACAGCAACTGCTCTAGTGGCTCTATCCTGAACTCAGGTTTTTCCAACGTGACAATAGTCCTAAACTCCATAGCCTAACTCCTGCTGATTTGCATACCCGTTGATGACAAGCCCATCTCCACGAAACGAGCATTGGCATTAGGGCGGTTCTCGGCCAGAATCTGTCGGATACGTGCTGCTGCCTCCGGATCCTTGGCAATCATATAGAGATAGCCACCACCGCCAGCACCCGGCAACTTGTAGCCTAAACAAAGATCATCAACAAGATCGCTCAACTGGCGAACAGCCACAGGATTCGTCCCACTATCCAACAACTGGTTCTGTTCCCATGTCTTACGCACCAGACGACCCATCAATACAAAATCCTGCCGCTGGATGGCGTCATACATTTCCATGGCATGCTCCTTCATCTGCCGCAATAAAAGCAACTGGTCACGGTTGTTCAAGAACATTCGTCGAACGATTTCAGCCAGTATCTGCTTAGCAGTCCTGGTGATACCAGTATAATACAAGAGGTGACAAGACCGATATTCAGGCTGTGTAAAGACATCGGTAGGCAGCCATCTGGCAAGAGGAGCCTGTTCGAATCCCGGATTTGTCTGTAAGAGTTTCACACCTCCCAACACACCCCCAAACTGATCCTGCCAGCCACCGCCGGTAGTCAGCAGTTGCTCAAGCACTAAGGTGCGGCGTCCTATCTCATTCTTATCCCATGCAAGCGAGCAGAAGTCGCTGATTCCGCCCAGCACCGTCGAAGCCAGAATAGAACTGGTTCCGAGACCGCTGCCTGCAGGAATGGCCGAGAGCAATGTGAGTTCGATACCGCACCCGAACGCCTCAAGTTGTTGCCGGAGCGACGCATAGCGGTTGGCAGAGAACTGCGGTGCAAAACCAGCCAACGCCAATGCAGCCTTCGGGATAGAGAATGGTGATCCAACCTTAGCAAACTGCATGAGTTCCTCGAAGGTCTCCACCACCTCTGTAGCCCCCAGGTCGATGCTTCGGAGCGTGATACGCGGTTCACGACAAGGTTTGATGTATGCCTGCAAAGGAGGCTGTCCGTTGAGTTCGATGGCCAGGTTGACCACGTTTCCGCCCTCTAGAAGACAATAAGGCGGTGTATCAGTCCATCCACCGGCAATATCGATACGCACAGGACTGCGCGACCACACAATCTGATCTTGATAGGCAGCACAGCGCGGTGTCTGTAGTTGACTCAACACTTGCTGGGTCAGGCCCTGGCGCAAGAGTCCAAAGGCCGTATCGCCATCCCCTCGGAACATCGCATCATGGATGCGTGTCATCAACGGAGCATCATCGGACAGCGGTTCCGGCAGTGGTATCTGATGTTCCCGAAAAGCACGGGAGGCATCGTCCAAATCCAATTGATAGAACACACTATGTTCCCAGTTGTCAGCCAAAGCCGACCAGTTCTTACAACGGAAAGCCTCACGCTGTTTGAAAAGCCTCTTCAGGTTGGCCCGCGAAGAAATCTCTTCTGCGCTTAGTAAGAGTGAAGCACGTGAAGAATGGAGATAGGCCTCTATCTCATCGTATCGCAACACAGGGAACTGCTTGCGCCGCTGCTCAGCCCCATCAAAACGGTCGTCAATATGGTAAGAACGAACGACATACTGTTCCTCCTCTATGGGTACGATATCGATACATTGTCCAGGAGACAGGGATATATTCCAATCGTTCTCAGGAATGCCGGTCAAGACATGGCGACTGGTCAGCGACCAACGATGTCCGATGAAACTATTCTCAATCCACACATCCTTATTCTCTGGGCATAAGGTGACCTGCACCAAGGCATTCTGAACGAAGATAGAAGGATGAGGTTTGCGATCGTGATGCATGATCTGCCGCTGGTCACTCACTACATTCTGCAGTTTTTCCGTCGAGGAAATCATCTCGGAAGAGGTTCCGAAATGGTAGAACTCACCGCCTGCCAATGGCACAACAGCCACACTGAGTTGGTGCAATTCCTGATCTTCCAACACAGGAGATGTTCCCAACGTGCGCCCAAAGTCGGAATACAAGTCATAGAACTTGAGCGAGCCATCAGCATCATGACTTCTCTCTTTCAGAAGACGCACGGCTCGGTCACTGAGCAGCCACACCCCGATATCAGTCAAATAGTAATGCTGTTTCTGCAACTCATGCAACTGCTCCACGCTTGGTTTCTGAAGCATCTGCTTCAGCACCTGAGGTGTGCGCCGGTCTGATACAAAGACACCATGATTCTTAGCCACGCTGGCATCCAGCCATAGCCCATAGCATACCACATCGGCATCAGGTATAGGCCCCAGAGGCTGTGTAGTTCTGACAAGCACATCGCCACTGACAATCATTGTATTGATATTCCTCGGTGCCAGTTGCATCATGTGTTCATATAGTGGCAGTTGCAGAGATAGCAGGTCCTGAGCCAACCGCTGTCCCCGTTCCCAACGGAAGACAGGGATTGGGGTCAATATCTTTCCCGAAGGGGCATAAGCCGGCAACCTGCGACTTTGTCCTCCCGCATGAATCAGAATGCGCTTTTCTCCTGACAGCCACTCATCGAACGGAGCCGTTCCTGCCTCGGCGCGCCATGCCTGTTCAAGCAGCCACGTCGAGCCTCCTCCACTGCCCACACGATGCCCCTCCGGATCGCAGGTACAGAAATATTCCTTTGGCGACAATCCCGTTATCTGATGAAAGACCGTTTGCCCCGCATCATCAGTCGTCACCAAATTAGGGGGCAGAGATAATAGTTTTTTCATGTGTCATTGCTTTTCTGACTGCAAAGATAACAAAAAACAAGTGAAACATCATGATTTCTAAGAAAAATATCGTAATTTTGTCGCGAATTTGACTGAAGACCGATAAAACAACAAGAGATGAAAGTAAATATTCTGACCAAAGACGGTGTTAACTATCTGTTACCATTCATTCTTATCACATCATGCTTCGCATTGTGGGGCTTTGCCAACGACATGACCGGTCCGATAGTAAAAGCCTTCTCCAAGATTTTCCGCATGAGCGTCACAGAAGGTGCCCTGGTACAAGTAGCCTTCTATCTGGGCTACTTTGCCATGGCATTCCCAGCAGCAAAGTTCATCCAACGCTACTCATTCAAGGCAGGTGTCATGGTGGGGCTGTCCCTCTTTGCCATTGGTTCGTTCCTCTTCTTTCCTGCCAAACTACTGGGATTCTACTACCCCTTCCTGCTGGCCTATTTCATTCTGACCTGTGGACTATCGTTTCTGGAGACCAGTTGTAATCCGTACATCTATTGTATGGGAAGTGAAGAGACCGGCACCAGACGCCTCAACCTAGCCCAGGCTTTCAATCCCATTGGAGCACTGATGGGCATGTATGTGGCCATGGAGTTCGTTCAGGCCAGGATGAGCGGGATGACGACTGAACAGCGCATGAGACTGCCCGAGGTACAGTTTAATACCTTAAAGGACAACGATTTGGAGGTTTTAATCGGTCCTTATCTAGGATTGGGCATTGTATGTCTGCTGCTGCTGACACTTCTTTTCATCCGAAAGATGCCGAAGGCTGGCGAAACGGGTGCCACCAAGCCCCTTAAGATAGCCATGAGCGAACTCATCCGCATCAAGAACTATCGCGAGGGTGTGCTAGCCCAGTTCTTCTATGTTGGTGCCCAAGTGACCTGTTGGACATTTATCATACAATATGGCACTCGTGTCTTCATGGAAGAAGGCATGGAAGAAAAAGCAGCCGAAATCCTCTCGCAGAAATACAACATTGCTGCCATGGTATTCTTTACCGTCAGCCGTTTCATCTGCACATGGTTCCTCAAATACATTTCACCGGGACGTCTGTTGTCCATTCTCGGCATCATGGGTGCCTGCTTCATTGCCGGAGCCATCGTGTTTACCGACCGCAATGGCGTCTACTGCCTGGTGGCTGTCTCAGCCTGCATGTCGCTGATGTTCCCCACCATCTATGGTATTGCATTGCGTGGTGTGGGCGACAATGTGAAGTTTGCCAGTGCCGGCCTCATCATGTCCATCCTAGGAGGATCAGTGTTCCCGCCCCTTCAGGCACTTATCATCGACTCCGACATTGAACTCTTCGGTCTGTCATCGACCAACCTGTCATTCATAGTCCCCTTCATCAGTTTCATCGTCATCATCATCTATGGCCACCGGGCGTATGTACGCCACTACCTGTTAAAGCCAGGAACAAAGAACTATGCATGACATCATGTAAACGCCGTGGAAACCTTTGTCTCCACGGCGTTCACATCATAATAGGGAATATCTTTAATCAGGCATTCTCTTCCTGAAAATCGAGGTCAGCCTCAACGACGAAGCGCACTTCTGAGGAATCCAGAGCCGACAGGCCTTCACTCTTTGCCTGACTGCAGAGATAGTCGGCCACCTTCTCTATATCAACATCCACCTCATCGTCATCAGTCTCCAGGATACCACTCTCAAAGAAATAGTCAGCAATGGTATCGAACATCCACCCCAGTTGTTCGTCAGAGTATTTCTCTTTCAGGTCTGAAGGCAGTTGCTCACGAACAAACTGGATTTCCCGACGGGTCTCTTCCTCATCCATGAGGAACTCTTCATCAATATTTGCCATCAGAGTAAGGCATCAAATTTCTCCTCGAACTTCTGCTTCGACTGGGCACCTACCATTTTGTCGACCACCTCACCATTCTTAAAGAAAAGGATGGTTGGGATATTGCGGATGCCGAATTCAGCAGCCAAGTCCTCTTCCTCCTCCACATCACACTTGCCGACAATAATATCATTGCCATACTTCTCTGCCAACTCTGAGATGATAGGACCTACCATACGACAGGGACCACACCATGTTGCCCAGAAATCTACTACCAGAGGTTTCGAACCATTCTTCAAACCCTCAAAGTTCTCACTTGTTACTTGTACTTCCATAATTTCAATTTTCGATTTGACAATATACGATTAATTCACTATTTACCTATTTGATGGCAAAACGCATGCCATCTGTCTTCAATTGATTTTATAATCGATGGCGGGATGCTGCTCAATGAAATCAATCAATGTATGCCGCACATCTACCATTTTTTCCTTTGACCGTAGGAGCACATGATGCTTGCCTGTAGAATCGCGCAACTGGAAGAAGAGTTTCGTCTTTCCCGGACTCTCATCGATCAGTTCGCCCAGTTCAGCCACTATCTGGTCATTCAGCAGGTCGGTTGTGAGCGAGATGGTGATACGATCGATGGCTTTGTCCTTCACTGTCTGCAGGTATTCTACGCCTGTCACCCTGAACCCTAGCACATCACTGTTCTGGAAACGCGGCTTTACCTGTCCGGTAACATAGACCGATGCTCCTTCCGTGAACATACCGCTCATCTTACCCCAGTCCTCACCGAACAAGGCCAATTCGCCCGAACCTTCAAAATCCTCAATGGTCACAAAGCCACAGGGGTTGCCGCGCTTATCGAAACGCGTGCGGATAGCCGTCACGATGCCCGCCAGAATGACGGGTTCACGATCCTTCAACACAGACACGTCTGCCAAATCGGCACATTTGGTATTACAGAGATTCTCCAACACGATACGAAACTCGTCCAACGGATGGGCCGAAAGGTAGATACCCACCAAGTCACGTTCCTTGTTCAGACGCTCTATGTCGCTCCACCGCACATCCGTCTTGGGTACGGGCGGCGTGGCTATCTCCACATCGTCAAAAGCACCGAAGAGTGAAGTCGTGGCCTGCTGTTTGGCCGTCTGATAATTCTGGCCGTAGCGCACCAAGGTGTCGAGGAACATCTCTCCCTTGCCGTTCTCTGCAAAAAATGCCTCACGACGTATGCCGAAAGAGTCGAATCCGCCACTCAACGCCAAAGACTCGAAAGCCTTACGGTTGACACTGGCAAACGAGACGCGCTGGGCAAAATCAAAGACGCTCTTATAGGGACCGTTCTTACTACGTTCATCAATGATGGCCTGCGCGGCTCCATCGCCCAGTCCCTTGATGGCTGCCAGTCCGAAACGTATCTCGCCTTTCTGGTTAACACCGAACTTCTGATACGACTCATTGACATCGGGGCCAAGGGTAGCAATACCCATCTGCTTGCATTCGTCCATCAACTTGGTGATTTCCGTAATCTGGTCACGTCGGCGACTCATGATAGCAGCCATGAACTCTGCCGGATAGTTGGCCTTGAGATAAGCCGTCTGATAGGCTACCCAGGAATAGCAGGCAGCATGAGACTTATTGAAGGCATAACTGGCGAACTTCTCCCAGTCACTCCAGATTCCCTCCAATATCTTGGGATCATGACCATTGCTCTTACCGCCCTCAATGAACTTAGGCTTCATAGCATCGACGATATCCTTTTTCTTCTTACCCATCGCCTTACGCAAAGCATCACTCTCACCTCGCGTGAAGTTAGCCAGTTGTCGAGACAACAACATCACCTGCTCCTGGTACACCGTAATTCCATAGGTATCTTTCAGGTATTTCTCCATACAGTCAATGGGATAGGTGATCGGCTCCAGTCCGTTCTTACGCTTGATGAAATCAGGGATATAGTCCATAGGTCCCGGACGATAGAGGGCATTCATGGCTATCAAATCCTCAAACACCGTGGGATGCAGTTCACGCAGATATTTCTGCATGCCGCTGGATTCAAACTGGAATGTTCCGATCGTACGTCCCTGCTGATAGAGTTCATAAGTCTTGGGATCATCAATGGGGATATGGTCCAAGTCAACGTCTATGCCTCGCGTCAACTTGATATTCGCACAGGCCTCCTTTAACTCCGAGAGCGTCTTCAGTCCCAGGAAGTCCATTTTGATCAGACCTGTCGATTCAATCACATGACCGTCATATTGCGTACAGTTGGTTTTTGTATCCTTGAAGTCAGGATCGTCGGCCGTCGACACTGGAACCCAATCGCTGATAGGGTCGCGACAAATGATAAAACCACAGGCATGGATGCCAGTACCTCGCACCGTGCCTTCCAGCATCTTGGCATATTTGATGGTGTTAGCCAGAGCAGGATCTGACGACGCCTCAGCCTCCTGCAATTCCCTAACGGCCTTGATAGCATTCACGAGGTTCATCTTAGGTGTCTTACCGTCAACATCCGGCAGACGGTCCGGAATAGCCTTGCAAAGCGCATTACTAATGGCCAGCGGCACTTTCTCCACACGGGCCACATCCTTGATGGAGTTCTTCGTTGCCATCGAGGCATAGGTGATGATATGGGCACAGTTCTCGTGGCCATACTTGTCCTCCACCCATTTCAGCACCTTACCACGACCGTCATCATCGAAGTCGGTATCAATATCAGGAAGTGAGATACGGTCTGGATTCAGGAAACGCTCAAACAGCAAGTCATACTTCAGTGGGTCAATCTTTGTGATACCCAGACAGTAGGCCACCACGCTACCGGCAGCAGAGCCACGTCCGGGTCCCACCCATACGTCGAGTTCGTCGCGGGCTGAATTAATAAAGTCCTGCACAATCAGGAAGTAGCCAGGGAAGCCCATGGTCTTCATGATATGCAACTCAAAGCGCACACGCTCATCGACCTCCTGTGGTATCGGTTCGCCATAGCGTTCCCTTGCGCCCTTATAAGCCAGTTCTGCCAAATAGTCGGCTTCAAACTTTATTCGATACAGTTTGTCATAGCCTCCCAACTTCTTAATCTTCTTCTCGCCGTCCTCCTTGGGGAGTGGATTTTTGCCGTTTTCATCGGTAGTAAACTCTCTGAACAGGTCTTCCTCCGAGAACTTCTGGCGCCATTGTTCCTCAGTACCGAACGACTCGGGAATGGGGAAGAAAGGCATAATGGGATCATGGTCGAGACTATATATCTCCACCTTATCTAGAATCTCAAGCGTGTTCGATAGTGCCTCAGGCACATCGCTGAAAATGGCGTTCATCTCCGCCTTCGTCTTGAACCATTCCTGCTTGGAGTATAACATACGAGAAGGGTCATCCAGATCCTTGCCTGTCGACAAGCAGAGCAGGTGATCATGTGCCTCGGCGTTCTCCTTCTCCACAAAGTGCACATCGTTAGTGCAGACGAGTTTGATACCATACTCACGCGCCAGTTCAATCAGCACTCTGTTTGCCTGCTGCTGCAGGGGGAATGTCTCACGATTAGCACGTACAGAAGGATCGGTTACCTCATGACGCTGCAACTCCAGATAATAGTCATCGCCAAAGACACGATGATACCATTCCACGGCCTCTCGGGCTCCCGCCATATCACCATTGAGAATCTTCTTGGGCACCTCGCCAGCAATACAGGCCGAACAGACGATCAAGCCCTCGTGGTATTTCTCCAAATCTTCGCGATCTGTACGAGGGCGCATATAGTAGCCGTCGATCCATGAGTTAGACACAATCTTTATCAGGTTTTTATAACCTGTGTAGTTCTTGGCCAGCACAATCAAGTGATAGCCGCTTTGGTCTTCCTTGCCACGGCGGAGGGTCTTGGAGCCGTAACGCGATACATACATCTCACAACCAAAGATAGGTTTGAAAGGTTCCAGACCCTCTTTCTTTCGGCCTTTATTCACCCCCATCACGATGTCGTGAAACTCCTTGATACCAAACATGTCGCCGTGATCAGTGATGGCCAAGCCTCGCATGCCGTCAGCAATGGCCTTGTCCACCAGGTTTTTTATCTTCGACTGACCGTCAAGGATTGAATAGTATGTATGAACGTGTAAATGTATGAAATCTTCCATTTAGTTACAATTTTGGTGTCCAAAGTTACGCTGAAAAGTTGATATTGCCAAAAGAATCGTAGAAAAAGTTTGTTAATTGACAAAAAAGCATTACCTTTGCACCGGAATTTCCAAGACTAACCATGGGAGAAAGAATTAAGAAACTAAAAAAAATCAGGATCCATCGTGAGGGTACTGACGAGTTGCTTTATAGCCTCTTCATCATTATTGCTATTGCAGTAGTACTCTGGCGCTCCTTCGATACACCTATACCTTTTATCATCTTTGTCGGCATAATAGGTGCCGCATGGCTGATGATGCTTAACTTCTATCGCTGTCCCATTCGCTATTTCAATGGCGACACAGAGAAGACCGTCGTCGCACCTGCCGACGGTAAGATCGTTGTGATTGAGGAGACCGATGAAGACGAATACTTTCACGACCGCAGGTTGATGATCAGCATCTTCATGAGCCCCCTCAATGTTCATGCCAACTGGTTCCCCGTTGACGGCAAGGTTAAGTTTGTCAAGCACTTTGACGGCAACTACCACAAGGCATGGCTACCAAAGGCCAGTGAAGAGAACGAGCATGCCGACATCATGATAGAGACCCCTGACGGACAGAGCGTGCTGGTCAGACAGATTGCCGGCGCCCTGGCTCGCCGTATCGTGACCTATGCGAAAGAAGAAGAAGACTGCTATATCGACGAGCACCTCGGATTCATCAAGTTGGGTTCACGCGTCGACGTCTATCTGCCACTTGGCTCTAAGCCCTGCGTCAAGATGAAACAGCCCACCACTGGTGACCAGACAGTCATTGCTAAACTGGTATAAGGGAAAAACGAATAGTGAAAAGTGAATAATTTGCTACCGCCCAATGATTAAGAAGCATATCCCCAATACCATCACGTGCTGTAACCTGATTGCTGGTTGCATTGCTACCTATTGGGCTTTCCAGGGGAAATACGAATGGGCTTTGCTGTTTATTGTCATTGGTGCTGTCTTCGATTTCTTCGACGGCATGACTGCCCGTCTGTTGCATGTCAGTTCACCCATTGGCAAGGAACTTGACTCATTGGCCGACGACATCACCTTTGGCTTTGCGCCATCGGCTATTATTTTCAGTTGGCTATGTGGCTATCATTTTCATGAACTGCCCTCCCCTATTGCTTTCATCATGCCATTCACGGCATTCATCATGGCAGCCTTTTCTGCACTACGTCTGGCGAAGTTCAATCTGGATGAGCGTCAGGCTATGGGATTCATTGGACTCCCTACACCTGCCAATGCCCTTTTCTGGGGAGCACTCATCGTAGGAACAGGCGATTTCCTGACCACATCACCTTATTATGTATATAGTGTCATTGCCGCTGTCTTCGTATTCAGTTATCTACTGATAGCCGAGATTCCCATGTTCGCTTTGAAGTTCAAGTCCTGGGGTTGGCGCGGCAATGAAGTGAAGTATATATTCCTTCTTACCTGCATCCCACTCCTAGTGCTTCCGCTTATCCTCTTCCAGAGCATCAGCGGCCTTGCTGGCATCATCGCCTGGTATGTTATCCTCTCAGTGTTCACCCAACGGAAAGGCGACAAATAATCTATGGACATATTGTTGGGGATTTTCATCGGCATATTGGTCATCGGTGCCATTGTCATCCTGGTGGTCTTCTACTATCTGCGTAAAGGATTTCGTTTCGTAAAGCGGATGGTCAGGGGCGAGATGACAGACGAAGAGTTTGAACGACTGTCAAAGAAACACCACCGCAGAAATGACGGTCCGTCGTTTGACAAAGACTATTTCAAAGGGACCAACAGACAACAATCCCAGCAGCATCAGCAGTCCAGTCAACGCCGGACTACCAGGACTGCAGAGGGCTTCACCATTGTTGACCGGCGCGACCCCAATAAGGCCAGCAAAAAAATATTCGCCCCAGACGAGGGCGAATATGTAGAGTTCACAGAGGAGTGATGTGGCTGCTGTCTGTTGGCCAACTGCTAAAAGCCAATTGCAAACTGCCAACTACTAATTATGCACCAGTGTACCTATTTCCTCTCCTGCCATCACTTTCTTCAAGTTTCCTACGATGTCCATGTTAAAGACATAGATAGGCAGATTGTTATCCTGACACATGCATATAGCCGTGAGGTCCATCACCTTCAGGCCTCGTGCCAGTACCTCTTTATAAGTAATATCTGTGAACTTGACTGCAGTAGGGTCTTTCTCTGGATCTGCCGTATAGATACCATCCACACGTGTTCCCTTCAGCATCACGTCGGCCTCAATTTCTATACCTCGAAGCGAGGAGCCTGTATCAGTTGTAAAGTAAGGCGAGCCAGTTCCTGCCGAGAAGATGCACACCTGCCCCTGCTCCATAGCCTCAATGGCTTTCCACTTGGTATAAAACTCTCCGATAGGCTCCATGCGGATGGCCGTAAGCACCTTGTTCTTCACGCCAACAGCACCCAGTGCCGACGAGAGTGCCAATGAGTTAATGACCGTGGCGCACATACCCATCTGGTCGCCCTTCACACGGTCGAAGCCCTTTTGACTGCCACTCAATCCACGGAAGATATTTCCGCCACCGATGACGATGCCAATCTGGACACCCATCTCACTCACCTCTTTAATCTGCTGAGCATAGTCACTCAGACGCTCAGGGTCGATACCGTAGCCCTGTTTCCCCATCAGGCTCTCGCCCGACAACTTCAATAGAATTCTCTTAAATCGTGCCATAGTTTTTTTTCGTTATTACGTTTAATCGTGTAATCGTTTAATCGATTTATCGTGATGTAGTTATATCGTTATTTCGAGGCTTAAATCACGAACTGCACCTCTTTGAAAGCATAGCGGCGTACCTGTCCGTTCTCGTCACAGAGCACCAGATGACCATCATCCTCAACATCTATCATCTCGGCCTGGAACACTCCATCCTTATCGACATAGGAATGGAATCCGTTTCTGCGATACAGATGCTGTCGATATTCACTTCCTATGACAGTTGTGTCCCAATGCTCAAGGATATCTGCAAACTCCTGTAATACCCGGTTAAGCACATGTCCGCGGTCGAACTCGCAACGGCCATCCACCTGCACCATAGAGAGTGGATTGGGCGCATCACTATGAAACGGTCGCTGGTTGACATTCAGACCAACACCCAATATGCAGTCCTTGATACTATTTCCCTGCAAACGGTTCTCTATCAGGATGCCACAGACTTTCCCGTCATTCACATAGACATCATTAGGCCATTTCACCTCACTTCGCGGGAAGAGGTAGAAGTCCAAAGTACGACGAACCGCATTCGATATCGCCATCGACAGGAAGAACTGCTCACCAGCCTTCACCCACTGGGGATGAATCAGCAGGGAGAACAGCAGGTTTTTCCCTCGCTCCGACTCCCAGGTGTTAGTGCCACAGCCACGTCCTGCCGTCTGGTAATCGGCCCAGACCACGACGGTTTCGTCTGCCTGACTGTCATGCTCTTTCAGCCACCGATTGGTAGAGTCTGTCTCGTCAATATGTACAACCTTGAAATTCATTCTGCAAAGATAAACAAAAATATCGGGAAAAGAGAAATTCTTCTCGGTTTTTCTTCGTATCTTTGCACCGAAAAGAAAAGACAGCAATCATCAATGGGCAACAAAACACTTACCGCTATACTGATTCTGCTCGTCATGCTGCTGGCAGCATGCAACAAGGAAGACAGTGTGAACATCTCCGTCACATCGACGACGACAGACATCCTATATCCTGTGGTCAACCAGAAAACAGAGGTGACATTCAACGTGTCGGCTGACTGGAAGGCATCGTGCAATGCCAATTGGCTGAACATTTCACCCACAGAGGGCAAGGCTGGCAACAATACCATCACGGTGACCACCACACAGACCAACCGCACGAAAAGTGCGCGCAGTGCCATAGTAACCATATCGGCAGGTGATTCACAGACGAGTGTGACCATACGCCAAAGCGGCGAATATGGTCTTTTCGACAAGAAGGAATACCATGTGGATGCCGAAGGAGGAACGCTGTCACTACCTTTTTCCACCAATGTGGACATCAAGAAACTGTCGATGGTCTATAACCCGTCACTCGACTGGATTGAGTGGGCCGCAGAGAGCCGCGCCTCCTCCAATGAATGGAGAGGACAATCCCACGATCTCATCATCAAGCCGAATACAGGCAAGGATCCCAGAACGACCATCTACATACTGGCGATGGTGACCGATGGCGACAACTGGATAGGGCTCGACACCTGCTATGTACAGCAGGCCGGTCTCAGTTCCGGCTATGTATCGACCGACTTCTCTCAGGACGGCAAGATCACTGTGATGCAGCGAGCCTCGCAGGGAAAAGGCATCCCTGTGGTACTGATGGGCGACGGCTTTGCTGACCGTGACATTGCCGACGGGACCTACCAGACCATCATGGAGAAAACCATGGAGAACCTGTTCAGCGAAGAACCGATAAAATCATTGCGTGACTATTTCACCATCTACAGTGTGAAGGCGGTATCGAAGAACGACAATGTGGGAGAGAGCTATTCCACGGTGTTCAGTTGTGTGCCTGATCCCCAGACATCAGGCATCAATGCCGATGCTGGAATGGTGATGAACTATGTCAGGAAGGTGGAGGGCATCGACTCTCTGAACACGCTGGCTGTAGTCATCCTCAACACCAATATCCATAAAGGCGTGACCTATCTCTACAGGAACCAGAAGACAAACAAGCCCCTACAGTTCGCCATCGCTTTCTGTCCTGTCATTGAGAGCCTCAATAGCGAATTGTTCCGCACCGTGCTGGTACATGAGGCGATTGGCCATGGTCTGGGTAAACTGGCCGACGAGTATGGCTATAAGGAGAATGGTTCACCAACAACTGAGGAAACCGAGGAACTGAAAACCTATCATACCTACAACTGGCTAAAGAATGTAGATGCCACCAACGACGAGGAGAATGTAGACTGGCATGCGTTCATCAACGACCAGAGGTTCGCTTCCGAGGACATCGGGGTCTATGAAGGAGGCTACACTTATACGTTGGGCATCTATCGACCGACCACGGAGAGTATGATGAACAGCAACAGCAGTCCCTTCAATGCACCGAGCCGTAAGGCCCTCTACGACCGCGTGAGACAATTGGGCGAAGGGCTGTCAGCATCTACACACGAAGAGTTCGCAGCCTTCGACGAACTCCATAAGCCGCAACAGTGGTCATACACACTGAGCAGAGGATTCGGTATGCTTCCTCCCCCTCACTTCGCCCAGCCTGTGATGATGTATTACGACAAGTAGTCCTCTTTATACGATGGAACAGGAGAATAAAGACGAAAAGTATATGCGCATGGCGCTGGCCGAGGCACAGAAAGCCTGCAACAAGGGTGAGATACCCATTGGGGCCGTCGTTGTATGCCAAGACCGTATTATCGCCCGTGCCTACAACCTGACAGAAACCCTCACCGACGTGACTGCTCACGCTGAGATGCAGGCCATCACGATGGCAGCAAACGAACTCGGTGGCAAGTATCTGACTGGTTGCACGCTTTATGTCACCGTGGAGCCCTGCCCCATGTGTGCCGGAGCCATCGGCTGGGCCCAGGTACCCCGTATCGTCTATGGTGCGCCCGACCCCAAACGAGGTTTCCGCGAGTATGCCCCACACGTTCTTCACCCTAAGGCAGAATGCATAGGCGGCATCCTTGAAGAAGAATGCCGCCAGTTGATGCAGGATTTTTTCAAATCCAAAAGATAATTCTTAACGAGCCACTACCTTACGTCCTTTCTGGATGTAGATGCCCTTGCGGGGACTATCTATCTTGCGGCCTTGCAGGTCGTAGAGAGGCGTGTTGTCAGGAGCCGCGATACTACTGGCAGTTTCTATGCCAGATGTTTCCGCTGCCTTGACAATCAGTGTGTTGTCGGCAGCCTTTGTGACCAGATATTCCTTATGGCTTCCGCTGGGATAACAAATGGGCTGGGGTGCACTGTCCTGAATGGCTTTCGATGCCAGGAATACCCGGTAGGTTCCGACAGGCAGAGCGGCCAGTTCTATCGTCGATATATGACTGAAATAGCTGGCCATGAAGCCGTGGCCGCCTTCTACAGGTGCCATGCCGCTGGCTTTGTCGCCGGTGTCAAAGAAAGTATGGAAGAACGCCTCCTGACCATCGCCGTCGAGGAAGGCCAGTCCGATCTTGCCGTAGAACGTGAGGTGGTAGTTCTGCCAGAGGATGCCGTCGGGAGCAGAGAGCACCAAGTCGTTCAGTTCGCCCACCGTGAGGTTGTCCTCTACTGAGATATGCCAGCACGACTTGTAGGTAGTCCCCTCGAGGGGTTCTGGGTCGCAACGCAAGTTGGTGACGATAGACTGATCGTAGTTGAAATGCTGTGTGGTGCCCTGTGGCGCCATGTCTTTGATGTCGTAGAAGCCGTCGGCAGTGCCGTTCCAACCCCAGTTGACGTGTACATAGCCGTTGCTGTTGATGCCGTCGATGACGAAGGCATGGCCGCCCTGGGCAGGATCCTGGCCGCACATCAGGATGGGCCGTCCTGCCTTGAGTTCATTTTGGATGGTCATCATCCATTCGGCATCGTCCTGACAGTACTCGCGGTCGACGCATCGCATGGTGAGCGAGTCGAACTGGAACACTTGTGCAAAGGCGTTGGCGGCGACATAGCCGGTAGAGCCGCTGCCGCCGGCAGAATAGTTCATGTGGGCAGCAGCACCGGCATCTGCCATCAACTGTCCGATGGCGTTCTTCTCCTCTTCGGTGATGAACCATGAGTTGGTGTAAGAGTCTTTCATCAGGTCCCACCGGTAGGTGCTGTTGATGTCGACCAACTGGCGGTAGGAGTTGGCACCCATGGTGTAGTAGCCTTGGCCCTTACCCTGAACCGGATAGCGGTAGAAATAGAGTATCTGTGCCATGGCCGTCGCCACACATCCTGTCGGAGCGAGGGCACCGTTGACTTTAGGGCACATCGAGTTGAAAGGGTCGCCCTGTCCCCACTTGGTGGTGAGTAGTGGTGCCACCTCGTCGTACTCTTGGTTGAGAGGGTCGGTGGTGCCTGCCTCCAGCGAAGTGCTGACAGCGTTCAGCCAATAGCGGAAGGCACAAGGCATGTCGTCCTTGTTGTAAGTTGTCGACGAATAGCCCAGCACGGGAGTCTGACTATCGTTCTTGCTGATGATGGCGAAGCCCTGCTCATGGCCGTAGACGGCGTAGCCTTGCGCCTCGTCGAGCAGCACCATCGTGGCGGCTTCGGCCGACGTTTTGCTGAGCACCTGCTGTGCAATCTGTCTCATCTCAGCCGCCCGCCGTGGTTTGGCCGTGGCGACGGTGGCGATGACGAGCATCAGTAGAAATAGGTTTGTTCTTTTCATGGAAGTGTTATGATTGAAAAAGAGCGCACAACACGACATTGTGCGCTCTCTTATTGTTAGACAATGAGTTTACTGCTGTCCGGGCCAGCCGGTAGTCCACTGGAAGGCGAAAGCGAAGCCAGTGTAGTAGCCATCGCCATTTTTCAGACCGAGCATCGAAGCCTGGTAGACATTGCCGTTGCAAAGGATGTTGCAATAGTCGGGCACATACTTTTCTACCCATACGAAGTCGAACTGGTCGGCGGTGCAGACAATACCATCAGCATCGTAGACGAGATCGATGGTGTTGTCGGCATTGTAGGTGAACTGGATGCCGGTATCCGTAGAGAAGCCGTTTCCTCCCTTACCATAGACTGCTATGAAGGGCTGAACAATGCGGTAGAGGTTGGTACCCTCAGCATGCTGGATGGGCACGTTGCGTGCAGCGGCACCATCTTCTGTGAACGTATAGTCAACGAAAGTGCAAGCACCTCCAGAGACCCAGTTATAGTCAGAGTGTATCTTTACAACGACCGATGCATTCTGCTTATTAGTGATGGTATCGCGGGCAGCCACTTCGGCCTCGCTCAATGTTAGCGTGTAGGTATAGTCGACACCCTTCTTCATGTTGTCAGCCTTGACGTTGATGATAGCCACGCCCTGACCATCATTGAATGTCACTGCACCATTGGCATCGTTGGTGAAGATACCATCCTCACTGGCCTCAGTGGTGAAGTTGGCGGTGTAGGCACCGCTGGTGACGGAGCGTACGATACGCACCGGAATGGTGATCGAAGTCTCCGAAGTGGTGACGGTAGCCGGAGCAGCCGTCTCGAACGACACGTTCTGGCCCATGGGTGAATAGGTGACACCCTCTACGTCGGTGTTGCAGGAAGTCATCACTCCCAGCATGGCGACTGCCAGACCTAATAGAATCTTGTTTATTTTCATAATGTATGTATTCTTTAATTTGGAAAGTGATGATTACTTGTCTTCAATCGGGTTCTGATCTGTGTCCTCGCTCATGTTCTCGTTACCGTCGAACTCTTTCTTAGGAATGGTGAGCACCCACATATAGCACTCGGGATCGTCGCTGGGACGGTTGGCCATGAGAATGTCAGGATTGTTAGGCCAGCCCTGATCGGTGGTACGGCGGAAGCCCTGCTTCAGACGACGGATGTCGAAGATACGTCCGTATTCACCCCAGAGTTCGATACGGCGCTGGTCGATGATGGCCTCGCGGAGCGAACCGGTGCGGTCGCTGGTCAGACGGCCCAGAGCGGTGCCGGTCTTCGTGCAGTTGTAGGCAGCGTCGCGGGTCTGAACGAGGGTGTTCAGATACTGCTGTGCCTTGGCATCGTTGCCGAGCATACATTCTGCCTCGGCAGCGGCGAGGTACATCTCCTCGATACGCATCCAGACATAGTCACCTTCCCAAGTGCTGAGCGACTTGAAGTGGAACTTGTGCTGCTGGTAGCCGCCGTCGCCGTTGTTGGCGTCGTTGGGATCCCACCAGCAACGACGTGTGTCGGCAGTGCCCATCAGGTTGTAGGTGTCCTTGTTGATCTGCTTATTGGCACGGTTGTAACCGGCGTAGAGCGAAGCGGTGACGTCCATGTGAGCATAGAGCGAAGCGTACATACCGGCCTGATCGGGGATGATGGTGGCACCCCACATCACGTTGCCAAACGAGCAGGTGTTGATGAAGTTCGACTGGTTCATGGCGTACTTGCTGGGATCTACGGGCTGGATCTGGTACTTACCCAGGTCGATGGCCTTCTCGGCAGCCTGAGCAGCCGTTGCCCAGTCTTCCTGAGTCAGGGCGATACGGGCCTGGATGCCCAGAGCCACGGGATAGGTCACATAACTCTTGTTGTCGGTACCCAGCGTGGTGTTCTGGCTCTCCTCCAGATAGGCCACAGCCTTCTTGATGTCGGCGTTGATCAGGTCGTAGACCTGCTGCACGGTAGCACGTGGCTGACCCTTGGTGCTGGCCGATGTGGGCTCAGTATAGATAGGTACGCAAGGATCGCTCTCGTGGCCTTTGTAGGTACGGGCGAAGCACTGTGCGAGCATCCAGTAACTGTAGGCACGGACGGCATAGGCCTGGCCGAGCACATACTTCTTGTCGATGTCGGCGGGGTCGAGACCGGGCTCCATGGCGATGAGGTAGTTCACGTTGGCAATATAGGTATAGTAGGCATACCACAGGTCGTAGGAACGCCAGGCACTGCTGGTGTAGGCATCCTTCACATCGTAGGTGGCATCGAACCAGAACCAGCCCGAACCCATTTTCGACATGATGCAGTCATCGCCCATCACATCAGCCATCAACGCATAGGCTGAAAGGCCGAAACACTGGTGGGTGTTACCCGTTGTAGACCAGCCAGAGGTGTACATCGAACGATAGAGACCATTGAGCGAAATCATGGCAGCATCGTTGCTTTCGGTCATTGTCGTACCCGAAACAGCCGTGGTAGGCGATGTCTCAAGTTGATCCTTGCTGCAAGAAGTGGCCAGAGCCAGTGCAGCAAAACCCATGAAAATATATTTTAGACTTTTCATTGTTTATATCCTTTCTTTAGAAGTTAATATCAAGACCAAGTGAGAACGTCTTGTTGGGAGCGTAGCGATAGTTGGTGCCGCCAGAGAAGTTGTACTGGGGGTCCATACCCTTCAGGTGAGAGAAGATAGCCACGTTGTCGAAAGAGGCATAGGCACGCACCTTGCTCATATAGGCCTTTCTGGTGATGCTTGCCGGCAGGGTGTAGCCCAGCGTGATGTTCTTGATGGCGAAGTAAGAGGCGTTCACCAGGAAGTTGTCGGTCAGCGTGCGGCTGTAGTTCAACTGAGCACGGGGGATGTCGGTGATGTCACCGGGCTGACGCCAGCGGCGGTCCATATTCGACGACCATGTGTTGTAGGCATAGGTGTTGTTCATCGAGCCGTAGTAGAGGGCATCGTAGATCTTACCGCCGATAGAGTAGGTGGTCATGATGCTCAGGTCGACGCAGCGGAACAACTGCAGGTCGGTAGAGATGCTGCCGTAGAGGTCGGGGGTACGCTTGCCGGCGAAGTAGCGGTGGCTGGAAGCGACGGCATAACTGTCGGTGATGTATTCGCCACCGGGAGTGCGGCCGATCTCGTTGCCCTCAGCGTCGAGCACGGGAACGTAGCAGTTGCCCTCGTCGTCCATGTGGTCGTATGCCCAGTAGAGTTGTGCACCCGTCTGTGGGTCGACACCGGCGCTCTTAGCCACATAGAAGGTGTGGATGTCGAAGCCTTCCTTGATGATCTGCGAGCCGTTAATGATCTGGTTCGACTCTTCGGTCAACTTGAGCACCTTGTTCTTCATGGCGGTGCCCATCCACGACATGTTCCAGACCACGTCCTTGGTCTTCAGCAGGGTGCCGCTGACCATGAACTCCCAGCCCGAGTTGCGCATGTTACCCACGTTGGCATCATAGCCAGTGAAACCAGTAGACAGAGCCATCGGGTAGTTCAGAAGCATATCGGTAGTCTTCTTGCTGAAGAACTCAATGCCGAAGCGCAGACGGCTGTCAAACACAGAACCATCAAGACCGATGTTCAGCATGCCGCTCTTTTCCCATGTCAGATCCTTGTTCTCAAGTGTGCTCACGAAGCCACCGATGTTGTTACCGTTAGGATAGGCCAGTGAGTAGAGGTTCTGCCAAGCGTAGTAGGTCTGCAGGTTCTCGTTACCGTTCTCACCGTAAGAGATCTTGAAGTTCAGGTTGCTCAGCCAGGTGAGGGGCTTCATGAACTCCTCGGCAGAGACACGCCAGTTACCACCGACCGACCAGAAGGTACCCCAGCGGTGATCCTTGTGGAAACGTGAAGAACCGTCAGTACGGATAGATGCATCGAAGTAGTACTTGTCATCGAAGTTATAGTTCACACGACCCAGCCATGACTCGATATCGTGCTCATAAGAGTAAGAGTCGGCATCATAGATAGAAGCACCGGGACGCAGTTCGTCGATACCATCCACAATGTTGGTCTTACCGGCTGACAGGTAGTTGTAGGTCATCTGATAGAACTCATGAGCAAACAGTGCACCGACGCTGTGCTTGTCAAACTGGCGGTTCCAAGTCAACTGCTGGTTGAAGGTGTAACTCTGCGTGCGCATGTCTTCCTTACCAATCATACCACCGGCATTCTTCTGGTTGCCGTGGAACTTGTTCTTCGTCTGAGTCTCGTTGCGCTGACGATAGTCACCACCGAAGTTCAGCGTCAGTTTCAAGCCCTGAGCCCATCCCATCTTAGCATCGTCAGAACCGAAGGTCAAGTAGGTACGAACGCTGGCATTGTCAGTTGTATAGTAAGTACGGTCGAGTGTCAAGTCGCCCAGAGGGTTAAAGTCAGCAGCCGTAGGACGTCCGTCCTCACCGTAATCAGGCTGACGGTTGCCGTAGTTGTCCAGCACATCTTGACCGTTGATGTCCTTACGATAGAGTTGGTAGATAGGTGCCATGAACTGCGAGGTGTACCAGGGGTTCGAAGTACCTGTATCGTTGAAATCAGTATAGTCAGTCTTTGTGTGAGCCAAACTTGTGCTCAGGCCAGCCTTGAACCAGTCGGTAATCTGGGTGTCCACATTGGTACGAGCGTTGTAACGCTGGAAACCAGTGTTCATCAGAATACCCTTCTCATCAGTATAACCCAACGACATCAAGTAGGTGGTACGGTCGGTACCGCCGTTCACAGAAAGTTGGTGATCATGGCGCAGGGCACCCTTGTTGTAGGTTCCGTCGAGCCAATCCTCGTTCCAAGCCGACTCAGCATCAGCACGAACCAGACCAGTAGCAGGATCGATCAACTGATTCCAAGTATAGTTCTTGAAGGGGTTGTACATCTCACCACCGAAAGTAGTAGACAACTGCTGGCGAGCCACGGCACATGCCTCGTCGTAACTCAGGCCGTTGCCGAACTGCTGTCCGTTGCGCAGAGCCTCATAAGTGATCTGTACGAATTCCTTCTGGTCTACGGTCTCATAGCGAGGCAGTGCACGCCAAGACCAACCCACAGTGTTGTGCAAGGTTACCTGCAGGTTACCTTCCTTACCCTTCTTGGTAGTGATGATGACCACACCGTTGGCAGCACGGGCACCATACAGAGCCGATGCAGAAGCATCCTTCAGCACGGTCATGGACTCGATGTCCTGAGGGCTGATGGTGTTCAGAGCACCGTTGTAAGGAATACCGTCAACCACATAGAGGGGGTCGTTGTAGGCATTGATAGAGCCGAAACCACGCACAATGATGCTGGCATCGCTACCAGGCTGACCACCACCAGAGGTCACTGTCACACCAGCCACCTGGCCGTCGAGGGCTTTGGTAACGGTAGAAACAGGGCGCGAGTCAAGTTTGTCACTGCTGATAGCAGCGGCAGAACCAGTGAACGATGACTTCTTGGCTGTACCATAAGCCACCACAATCACCTCGTCAAGAGCCTTATTGTTGCTGGTCAACAAGATGCGCATGTTAGGACGGGCACTCACTTCCAGAGGCTCCATACCCACATAAGTAATACGCAGCGTGTTCTTACCAGCCGGACAGGTCAGCGAGAACTGACCATTAGCGTTAGTTGCAGTACCGACATTGGTTCCTACGACCATCACGGTAGCACCGATAACGGGCTGACCGTCGTCTTGAGACACCACGGTACCATTGACTTTTGTCTGGGCCATCGCACCTCCCACGAACAGGAAGAGGACTGCCAACAATGTCATGAGTCTTTTTTCCATAAATCTCTCTCGTTTTTTGGTTTATAATGTTTAAAAAATTAGTGTTTGTATTATCTTCCTTTGTTTGTGGCTAATAAATAAATATGTACACGTACATTATTATATAAGTCCAACTTACTTTGCTCACTCTTTGCAAACCTCCCGCCCGGAGGTGTGCAGAGGGCACAGCGAGGGAGGGGCAATTTGTTACAGAGTGCAAAAGTAATTAATAGTTTTTAAAAAACCAAATATTTTTTTTAAAAAGTTAGTTTTTATGCGCAAAATGTACCAAATTCAATAAAAAAGGGCTAAAAAGAGTGAAAATTGCCATGAGTTTCGTTTGTATGCTAGTAGTATCGCGGCTCCTGACAACACGCCTCTCTACGACCTGCAAGGCCGCAAGGCGGATAGTCCCCGCAAGGGCATCTACATCCAAGGTGGGCGTAAGGTCGTTGTAAAGTGAGAGTAGAACCAGAACTTCAAGATAGTATATTATTAACAGGCAAGGGCAGGACGAAAAATCCTGCCCTGTTTTGTTTGCAGATTCGGAAATAATCGGGGAGGTCGAAACTCAAGGAGGAGATGAACAAGCAAAGCAAGTCGTTTAGCACAAATTATAAAAAAACATGTTATTTTCAGCGGAAACATAAAGAAAAAATAATATTTCCGCTGATTATAAGAATATTTTTTGTATATTTGCAGCGAATTTCAATCACAAGGAGAAACATCTATGATTATTGGACGTGAAAAAGAACAACGTGAACTGCTGAGTCTTCTCGAAAAGGAAGAGTCGCAGTTTTGTGCCGTTTATGGTCGGCGGCGTGTAGGCAAGACATATCTCATTCGCGAGACCTTTAACTACCAGTTCTGCTTCCAGCACACAGGTGTGGCCAAAGGAACACTTCGCCAGCAACTGACTGCCTTCCGAAACTCCCTGATGGCAGCAGGTATGGACAAGTGCAACATACCAAAAAGTTGGATTGAAGCCTTCGAACTGCTAAAACGGTTCATAAATAATGCTCCTGCGGGGAAAAAGGTGCTCTTTATCGACGAACTTCCATGGATGGATACCCCCAAGGGTAATCTGATAGGTGCATTGGAAAGTTTCTGGAACGGTTGGGCTACAGCACGTCGGGAGAAAGACATCGTGTTGATTGTATGCGGCAGTGCCACTTCATGGATCAGCAAGAAACTCCTGAAGGACAAGGGAGGGCTTCGCGGAAGACTGACTCTCCGCGTAAAACTCGTTCCATTCACACTCAAAGAGTGTGAACTCTTTGCTCAGGGAGCCAACCTTACCCTAGGCAGGAAGGACATACTGGAACTATACATGATTCTCGGTGGCATACCCTACTACTGGAGTTTCCTGAAGAAAGGATTGAGTGTAGCACAGAATGTGGACCAACTGTTCTTCACGGAGACAGCCCAGTTAAGAGACGAGTTTGAAGCGCTTTATGCTACATTGTTCAAACGCCCGGAGAACTATCTCAAGGTTATCAAATGCCTGAGCGACGGCAGACGTTCCGGCATGACAAGGGAGGAAATACTGGTAGCGAGTAAACTCTCGGACGGAGGGACATTCTCCACCATATTGGAGGAATTGGAAGAGAGTGGTTTCATCCGTCATTTTGCCTCTGCCGATACTGCAGAGACAAATGCATTATATCAGTTGATAGACAACTATACGCTGTTCTATTACCTCTGCATCAAAAAGAATGCTTTTAGCGATGAGCACTTTTGGCTCAACACCTGCACGTCGACATCTCATAACACATGGAAGGGACATGCCTTTGAGCGTGTTTGCCTCCAGCATGTTGCACAGATTAAAGCAGCCCTCGGTATCTCTGGCGTACAGACAAACGTGTGTTCATGGTTCGTCCGCGGCACAAAAGAACGGCAAGGAGCACAGATAGACTTAGTCATGCAACGGGCCGATGGCTTTACGGACATCTGCGAGATGAAACATTCCGCAAACACCTTCTCCATAGACAATGATTACGCTAAGGACTTGCAAAACAAACTTGACGCATACCGAGAACTATCGAAGGACAAGCGCACCCTTCATCTTGTCATGGTAACAACGAACGGTGTTGCTCACGACAACTACTACAACATGGTACAAAAAGAGATAATCATGGATGAGTTGTTTACCTAAAATGCCTGCAAGACATCTTCATCCAAGGTAGGCAAAGGTGTTAATTCATCACTTGACCTGAACGACGAGATACCGGCTGGTGCTCCAGAACTGCTGGGGGTTCTTGATGTAGAGCACATACTGGCGGTTGGCATCGCGCTCAAGGGTATAACTGCCATCAGGATGGTTGGTGAGCAACTTGGCGTCACGCGACATCAACTTGATCTCCTTGTCCACACGGATATCGATTTTCGTGAAGTAGTCTTTATTGAAATTGGCCTGCAGCACCTCGCCGCTCTTCAGGATATTCTGTTCTTTCAGTTCCTTTTTCGTGCCGAAGACGAACCAGGCGGTGTGCAGTTCCTTATCCTGGGTGCTGATGGTCTCCTCCTGACGGATGTTCTCATCCTTCAGTTGTACGACATCATCGGAGAGTTGCATCACCTGCTCGTCGAGTTCGGCAATATGGATGTCCTTGGCTTCCAGTTCTTGACGGAGCACGGTCAGTTCACTCTCCTTCTGCTCCATCTGGGCCGTCAGGTTAGTCACTAACTTACGCAATTGCTCGTTGGAGTTACTACTCTGACGCAGTTGGGCGCGCAGTTTGTTGATGAGTTCTTTATTCTGGATCATCGTCTCCTGTATGAACTGCATGTTCTCCTGGATGCGAGCAGTAGCATTGGCACCCTCACCACGCCGTTCCACAGTGACACGCCCCTGTGCTTCGTTGATGGCACGGAAGCCCTCCTCTATGCTATTGAAGGTCTCAAGCATGTCGTTAATCTCGTTGTCCTTCTGAACATTCACCCGCTCCAGCGAGTCAACCTTCTGGTTCAACGCGTCCGTCTCCTGCGTGTTAACCTTATCCTTACACGCTGTCAGTGCCAACAGGCACAGGGCCACAAAAAGCAATTTCTTCATTGTATAACTCTTAATTCTTAACTCCTACTCGCCGCAGGCGACAACTCTTAACTCTTAATTCTTAACTAGTTCCGCTACCAGCAAGTACTATGACTATCTCTCCTTTTGGAGCATGCTCCGTGAAATGGGCTATGACCTCCTGCAACGACCCTCGCACACTCTCTTCATGCACCTTTGATATCTCGCGGCACACACTAACGAGACGCTCAGGGCCAAATACCTCGGCAAACTGCTGAAGCGTCTTTACCAGACGATAGGGTGATTCATAGAAGATCATGGTGCGCTGCTCATCGCGCAGGGATTCCAGTTTGGTCTGGCGACCTTTCTTCTGAGGCAGGAAGCCCTCGAAGGCAAAACGGTCACATGGCAGCCCACTGCTCACCAGTGCAGGCACAAAGGCAGTGGCTCCTGGCAGCGTCTGCACCTCAACGCCTGCCCTTACCGCCTCACGCACCAAGAAAAAACCCGGATCGCTGATGCCTGGCGTACCAGCATCACTGATCAGGGCGATGTTCTGTCCAGCCAGCAAGCGTTGCACAATCCCTGTACTCGTACCATGCTCGTTGAACTTATGGTGTGACATCAGTTGGTTCTTGATATCGAAATGCTTGAGCAAGATGCCCGAAGTACGGGTATCCTCCGCCAACACCAAGTCCACCTCCTTCAAGATACGGATGGCGCGCAGCGTCATGTCTTCCATATTCCCCACAGGCGTGGGTACAATATACAGTATTCCCATTCAAGCAGCAAAATTACAAAATAATTGAGAATTAAGGATGAAGAATGAAGAATAATGAAAGATTTTAAAAATAATTATGAATTCAACTCTCGGAAGCGATTGACGATTTGACGATTTCTTTCAGTCGCTTCGCTTGGTGAAAGCGCTGGCAGAGCAATAACCCAATATTGAAATTGAAAAACAAATTATGAAAATGTAAATGGGCGAGGCCCCGCAAATTGTAAATTACAAACATCCGAAATCTAAATAAAAATTTTTTTTGTAAAAAAAGTATCACATCTATCACTTTTCCTTTATTTATCGTGGTTTAAACGATGATAGATATGGTGATAGATGTGCTACATTTTACATTATTTCACACTATTTATGGGTAAAATGCTTGCAAAATCGATGATTTTTTAGTATCTTTGTAGGGTAATTACCAATAATGATTCAGTAGCATGGAAATAAAAGATTTTGATTTCAGTCAGGTCTCGGCGGGCTATCGGCTCTGCTTCAACAGCCAGTGTGAACGATGCGGCGACTGCATTCGCTACGTAGCCGGACAGCATCTGCCCGCCAACATCGAAAGCGGCCCGGCCATCTATCCCAACGCACTCGCCGACGGCCAGTGCCACTACTTCGTCGAGGCGTGTGACATCAAGGCCGCCTGGGGATTCGAGCCCCTCTATGCGCATGTGGAGCCCCATCATCGCGCTCCCATCCGCAAGAGCATCACCGCCTATCTAGGCAGCGTGGGCACCTACTACCGCTACGACAAGGGTGAGCGCCGCCTGAACATCAAGCAGCAGCGTGACATCATGGACATCCTCGCCAAGTATGGCTACACGGACGGCCTGCACTTCGCCCACTATGAGGCATCCTACGACTTCTGAACATGTTCCAGGCCTTGGAACAACTTATTCCACCCCTTGGAATATTTTGTTCCACCCTATGGAACACCCTGTTCCAGATAATGGAACAACCCGTTACACCCTATGGAATGAAAAGCAATGACAATGAATATAACTCAGATCAAAACCACCAAGCAGAACAAGTGCCACCTGAAGGTGACCACTCTGGGCGAGACCATGAAGAGCGTGGCTGATGATGCCACCTTCCAAACGGTAGACATGCTGCGCACCTTCATGCGCTATGCCACGTCCTACTCGTCGTTCAAGTACATGCACCGCCTACCCTACATCCTGCCTGCGGCAGCCATGAAGGCCGACAAGGGCGGCAACCTCGTCGTCGTCCACAACAACGGCCTGATAACCCTGAGCGTCGGACCCTTCAACGACTTCGACGAGGCCGAGGCCATGAAACGCCATGCTGCCGCCCTGCCTATGACGGTGGCCGCCGTGCTGGGCAGCAGCGGCAAGACGGTGAAGATCATCGTCAGCGTGAGCCGCCCTGATGGTATCGTGCCGCAGGGTGAAGCCGAGGCCGAGCAACTGTTGCAGCAGGCCTGTCCGCTGCTGTGCCGCATCTACGCCATCATCGTGCCCACAGCCACCAACGACCGCACCGTCACCATCAGCGCCGCCCTGCCCAAGGGTGAGACCATGCTGCTGCACACGGGCTTCCGCATGACCTACGACCCGCATCCGCTGCTCTGCGCCAATCCTGCGCCATTGCGGTTGTCTGAGAAGATGGCGGTTTTACAGGACTTGCCATCGACGGATGCCGCTGCCAACATGTCGGACGCCGACAATAAGTCGGCCTCGACCGTCAGCCAGAAGATGCTGGGGCTCATTCAAATGCTGCAGGAGCGCTATGCCTTCCGCATGAACACCGTGATGGGCTACCCTGAGTACCGCTCGAAAGAGAAGTGGCACATTGGCTGGCAGCCCGTCGACGAGCGCGCACACAACTCGCTGGCTATGGAGGCACGACTGGCTGGTCTCGACGTGTGGGACCGCGACATCAACCGCTATCTGAAGTCGAACATGGTGCAGACCTACAACCCCATCGACGAATATCTGTGGCAACTGAGTGGCAAATGGGATGGTACCGACCACATCGGACGGCTGGCACGCACCGTGCCCACCCGCAACGAGCACTGGCCCCGCTGGTTCCGCATCTGGTTTCTCGGCATGGTGGCACAGTGGCGCGGCATGACCCACCGCTACGGCAACGCCCTCGCGCCGCTGCTCATCTCGCGTCAGGGCTACAACAAGTCCACCTTCTGTAAGTCACTCATTCCCATCGACTTGCAATGGGGCTACTGCGACAACCTGGTGCTCTCCGAGAAGAAAGCCGTGCTGCAGGCCATGAGCCAGTTCCTGCTCATCAACCTCGACGAGTTCAACCAGATCAGCCCCCGTGTGCAGGAGGGCTTCCTCAAGAACCTCATCCAGTTGGCATCGGTCAAGGTGAAGCGCCCCTATGGCAAGCACGTCGAGGAGTTTCCGCGACTGGCATCGTTCATCGCCACCGCCAACGTCACCGACATCCTGACCGACCCCACAGGAAACCGTCGTTTCATCGGCATCGAACTGACAGGGCCCATCGACACCTCCTACCGCATCAACTACTATCAACTCTACGCGCAGGCTATGGCATTGCTCGATCAGGGCGAGCCCTACTGGCTCGATGAAGAGCAGACGCGACTGGTGATGGAGTCGAACCTGCAGTTCCAGCGCCGCTCGGCCGTAGAACTCTATTTCTTCGAGTGTTTCGCCATCCCCGACACCTTCAACGACGGCGAGTGGATGAGCCCGACAGCCATCTACCAGCACCTGCGCAAGGTGGCAGGCTCCGCCATCGGCAATGTGGGCATCGTCACCTTCGGCCGCTTCCTCTCGAACATCGACGGTCTCCAGCGCCGCCGCATCCGTTCCGGCAACCAGTATCTGCTGAAAAAACTCGACTTCCGCTAATCATCTGTCACATCTGTCACCAATCTGTCACCCCACAAACCCCGATAAACAAAGGGAAGGTGACAGATGTGACACTTTTTTCGAAGAAAAAAATTATTTTAAAAGTAGCAGCGCTGCATGCATCTATCCTCTAATCATCTGCCGCATCCATCCAACAAAAAATGCAAAATGATGAGAGCGGTAGCAAATTTTTCACTTTTAACTCTTCACTTTTCACTTAAATTGACTATCTTTGCACCATGATTTCATATCCCACAACAGGCGAGGCACACCGCCCAGGAAGAATAGAAGTAGTGTGCGGCTCGATGTTCTCGGGCAAAACGGAGGAACTGATACGCCGAATGCGACGCGCCCAGTTCGCCAAGCAACGGGTGGAGATTTTCAAGCCCGCCATCGATGTGCGCTATTCTGAGGAAGACGTGGTGAGCCACGACCAGAAGCATATTCAGTCGACGCCTATCGACTCGTCGGCCAGCATCCTGCTGCTGGCTAACGACATCGACGTGGTTGGCATCGACGAGGCACAGTTCTTCGACGACGGCATCGTCGAGGTGTGCAACACCTTGGCCAACCATGGTGTCCGCGTCATCGTGGCCGGACTCGACATGGACTTCAAGGGTGTGCCCTTCGGACCAATGCCTGCCCTCTGTGCCATAGCCGACGAGGTGACCAAGGTGCATGCCATCTGTGTGCGCTGCGGTGCCTTGGCCTACGTGAGTCACCGTAAGGTGGACAACGACAGACGGGTGCTGCTTGGCGAGACTCAGGAATATGAACCGCTCTGCCGCGAATGCTACCAGAAAGCCACGCTGGGTTGATTTGAGATTTGAGGTTTGAGATTTGAGGTTTCTTTCAGTCGCTTCGCTTGGTGAATGAGGTTTGAGATTTGAGATTTGAGGTTTGAGATTTGAGGTTTCTTTCAGTCGCTTCGCTTGGTGAATGAGGTTTGAGATTTGAGGTTTGAGATTTGAGGTTTGAGATTTGTATGATGACATTGACAAATAAACCGATTACATTCGATAAATTCGTGCGCTGGCTTGTCTGGGGCATCATCGTTCTGGCCGTAGTCTGCCTTATCAACTATCTGGGCAGCGTGCTGCTGCCATTTGCCGTGGCCTGGCTGCTGGCCTACCTGCTTTACCCTATCGTCAAGTTCGTGCAGTACCGCCTTCACGTCCGCAATCGTGTACTGAGCATCATCATCACCCTGGTGGGGGTCATTGCCCTCCTATTCGGCATATCCTATCTCATCATCCCACCGATGATAGAGCAATTCCAGCGACTGGGCAATCTGGTCACCATTTATATCCATTCAGCGGCCAACATCGACAGCATCCCTGAGGCAGTGGGCGAATGGACCCAAAACCACCGTAAGGAACTGGAGGATTTTCTGCATAGCGACCGCTTCACCGATGGGCTGAAAGCCGCCCTGCCGCAGATGTTCAACGTCGTAGGCAAGACGGCCAACATCATCATCAGTATCGCGGCCTCGCTCATCACCTTATTATATATGTTCTTCATCCTGCTGGACTATGAGTACCTGACGGAGAACTGGATCAAGATCTTCCCAAAGAAGAGCCGTCCGTTCTGGCGCGAACTGGCTACCGATGCAGAACGGGCACTGAGCAACTATATCCGCGGTCAGGGACTGGTGGCACTCATCATGGGCATCCTCTTCTGCATAGGCTTCACCATCATCGACTTCCCCATGGCTATCGGCCTGGGCATCTTGATCGGCATCCTCGACCTGGTGCCCTATCTCCACACGTTCGCCCTCATACCCACGGCCTTGCTAGCCCTGCTCAAGGCTGCTGACACAGGACAGAACTTCTGGGTCATCTTCGCTATGGCCGTCGCCGTCTTTGCCATCGTACAGGTCATCATCGACATGGTGGTAACGCCAAAAGTCATGGGCAAGGCCATGGGACTCAACCCTGCCATCCTGTTGCTGTCGCTCTCCATCTGGGGCGCTTTGCTAGGGTTTATCGGCCTGATTATCGCCCTCCCGCTAACCACGCTCCTGATGGCCTACTACCAGCGCTACATCACGCGCGAAAACGAGGAAATCGCTGAAGAGGCAGAAAAATCATCGGAATAAATTTGGCTGGTTCAAAAAAAGTTCGTACCTTTGCAGCCGATTTCGTTGAAATCACCTTTAAAGGGGGATCCGCTAGCTCAGTCGGTAGAGCACAACACTTTTAATGTTGGGGTCTTGGGTTCGAACCCCAAGCGGATCACAAAAGAGAGGCTTAAGGCCTCTCTTTTTGTTTGCTTGGGAATCTCACCCACACCTGGAACCTCCAGTTTCTCTTCTCTCGTAAAGCCCACGATTCTGCCCCTTTTTGTCGGCAGGATTTACAAAGAACATGAGTTTAATCGGATTCTTTGAAAAAAGTTTCTGAATCGTTTGGTCGTGTGGTTAAATTTAGTTACCTTTGCAGCGATGAATAAGAAGGAAAAACTTATCAAGCGGTTCCGGACATTGCCCAAAGATTTTACCTTTGAAGAGGTAGAGGCATTGTTCAACGGCTGTGGCTTCACCCTGGAGAATAAAGGTGCCACATCTGGATCGCGAGTGAAGTTCTATAACGAAAAGGATCAGAATTCGTATATCATGCACAAGCCCCATCCAAGTAACATCATCAAGGGCTACATGATGCGAGACATCTTGAACTATCTATTGAAGAATGGCTATATAAAATAAGGAGGTACAATTATGGGATATTTGAAGTATAAAGGCTACACAGGTAGCGTCGAGTATAGTGAAGAGGACAAATGCCTGTTTGGTAAGGTACAGGGCATGATGAGGGATAGCATCACATACGAGGGTGAGACCGTTGAGGAACTAACCAAGGACTTCGAGGGTGCTATTGATGACTACCTGCAGATGTGTGAGGAGAAGGGCATCACACCCAGGAAACCTTATACTGGTGTGCTGAACGTCAGGTTAAGCCCAGAGATACATAGTGGTGCAGCAATGGCAGCCAGCAAGGAGGGCATCACCATCAACGCATTCATCAGAAATGCTGTTGCCCGTGCCTTGGGTATGGCACTCTAGTTTCATGCTCAAAAAATTCCGCCAGTTGGGGCGCAATCCCAAGCGGATCATAAGCAAAAAGGCTCGAAGTGAAAGATATTTCAAACTTCGAGCCTTTTTTGTTTAGTTCATCATTGCTATTCCAGATACTTTGCAATGACCGACAGGCACTGCTCACTACTGACTGGCTTTGCCAGGAAATCATCACATCCGGCATCAATAGCCAACTGTCGGTCACTCTCGAATGCATTGGCTGTCAGAGCGATGACCGGCATTTCCGGATGCGCCTCTTTTATCTTTGCCGTTGCCTCCAAGCCGTCCATCACTGGCATTTTGATATCCATCAGCACCAAGTCAATACCACCAGCCTCAACCATATCAACAGCCTCCTTGCCATTGCATGCCCTGACATACTCATAACGCTTCCTAAGGATATAAGTCATCAGGATATAGTTGCTGTCATTGTCTTCCGCAATAAGAATCTTCTTCATGTTGATAATCTATTTCGTTAATTTGTCACAAAAGTAGTACTTTTCTTTGGCATTCCCTTGCTTCTTTTGAAACTTTTAACTAATTTTGCACGAGAAGGAGGTATTTTATCCTGATAAGTCAATTACTAACAACCATTATTTATAACGAAACATGAAACTTAAACTGTTCACTTTTGCACTGACACTTGCAGCATCGCTCTCGGCTCAGGCCCAGCACACAATGGATGTCAACACCAAGAAACTGGGAGCACCCGTATCGTCAACCATGTATGGTCTGTTCTTCGAGGACATCAACTATGCCGCTGACGGCGGATTGTATGCCGAACTCGTGGCAAACCGCTCGTTCGAGTTCCCCAACCATTTTGCCGGATGGGACATCTCGGGCAAAGTAACACTGAAGGACGACGGTCCCTTCGACAAGAATCCCCACTATGTGCGCCTGGCTCCCTCGGGACATAACGATAAGCACACCATGATTGAGAACCGCGGTTTCTTCGGCATGGGTGTGAAGGGTGGCGAGGAATACCGCTTCAGCGTATGGGCCCGTGTGCCTGATGGCGGCAGTTCCAAACTGTGGATCGACCTTGTTGACAACGCCACGATGGGCGATGACCAGAAGTTGGGCAATGCCAGCGTAGATATCAGCGGCAAGGAATGGAAGAAATATACCACCACCATCAAACCCAAGCGAACCTTTGCCAAGGCCCACCTCCGCGTGTGGGGCGACAGCAAGGTGACGACCGATGTGGAGCATGTCAGCCTCTTCCCCGTGAAGACCTATAAAGGTCGTGAGAACGGCCTGCGCGAGGATCTCGCCAAGGCTCTGGAGGATGTTCACCCCGGCGTGTTCCGCTTCCCCGGCGGATGTATCGTTGAGGGTACCGACCTCGCCACGCGCTATCAGTGGAAAAACACAGTGGGCCCCGTTGAGAACCGCCCCTTGAACGAGAACCGCTGGCACTACACCTTCACCAGCCGTTACTTCCCCGATTATTATCAGACCTACGGACTGGGCTTCTTCGAGTTCTTCCAACTCTGCGAAGACATCGGTGCCGAGCCCCTGCCAGTGCTCTCAGTAGGACTGTCCTGTCAGTTCCAGAACAAGAGCGAGAGTGCCCATGTAGCCATGGACCAGTTGCAGCCATACATCGATGATTGTCTCGATCTCATCGAGTTTGCCAATGGTCCCGTGGATTCCAAATGGGGCAAGGTGCGCGCCGACATGGGCCATCCCGATCCCTTCAACATGAAGTATATCGGCATCGGCAACGAGCAGTGGGACACGCCATACTTTGAGCGTCTGAAGCCCTTCGTGGCAGCCGTTCGCGCAAAATATCCCAACATCAAGATAGTAGGTACCAGCGGCCCTGACTCCGAGGGCAAGATGTTTGACAAAGGCTGGGTGGCCATGAAGGACCAGAAGGCCGACCTGGTGGACGAGCATTTCTATCGCAACGAGCAGTGGTTCCTGGGCACCGCCCCCAAGGATCGCTATCCCAATTGCGGCGCTTTGCGCTACGACTCCTACGACCGCAAGGGGCCGAAGGTCTTTGCCGGCGAGTATGCTTGCCACGGCAACGGCAAGAAATGGAACCATTTTGAGACATCGCTCTATGAGGCTGCTTTCATGACAGGCATCGAGCGCAATGCCGATATCGTCGAGATGGCCACCTACGCTCCCCTCTTTGCCCATGTTGAAGGCTGGCAGTGGCGTCCTGACATGATCTGGTATGACAACCTGCGCATGTTCAAGAGCGTCTCATACTATGTGCAGCAGATGTATGCCATGAACAAAGGCACCAACGTGCTCTCTCTCACGATGGACAAGCAGCCCGTGGCAGGCCAGCCCGGTCAAGACGGACTCTTCGCATCCAGCGTCTTCGACAAGACAACCGGTGAGATTATCATCAAGGTGATAAACACCTCGAAGCAGGCACAGCCCATCACCCTCAACCTGCAAGGCATCAAGGGAGACCGCACCGCCGAGACCCTCACCCTGAGTCACAACGGTTCGATGGATGACGAGAACACCCTCGACCAGCCTGAGAAGATCAAGCCCGTGGAAGGTTCTGTACAGTGCACTTCTGACAAAAAGCAGACGGTGCTCAACGACCAGTTGCCAGCCATGTCGTTCCGACTCTATAAGATTAAGAAATAACTTTCTCGCTCTCGCAAATACCTTTTGCTCAGTCTTTAGAGGTGAGAGGTGAGTGTTCGATCTCTCACCCCTCACCTCTAATAGTTGAGCATGAGAAACATGCAAAACTTGAACGACTAAGACACTATTTCCCAAAATTATTTGGTGTTTATTGGAAAAATCAGTAACTTTGCATCCTATTATGGCCGTAGCAAACCTGATAACCAAGAACAGCGACGAACACCAGTTTTCGTTCGAGGTGCTGCCCCCTCTGAAGGGGACAGGCACGGAGCGGCTGTTTGCCGACATAGAAAAACTCTGCAAACTGAACCCCGCTTTCATCAACATCACCACACATCATAGCGAGTTTGTATATCGTGAAATGAGCGACGGACGCTTCGAGCGTCAAAGCCTGCGCCTGCGCCCTGGCACCATTGCCGTGGCAGCAGCCATTCAGCAGCGGTTTAAGGTACCCGTTCAGCCCCATGTGATATGCAGCGGAGCGACGATAGAGGATATTGAATATGAGTTGCTGGACTTACAGTTCCTTGGCATCACCGACCTGCTGCTGCTTCGTGGTGACAAGGCAAAAGAGGACCGTGTGTTTACCCCGACTCCAGGCGGACATCGTCACACCACTGACCTGATTCGCCAGGTACAGCACTTCAACGAGGGTTTCTTTGCTAATGGCGAACCCATCAAGAATCCTGGCGCGAAGTTCGACATCGGCGTGGCCTGCTATCCGGAAAAGCACGAAGAAGCGCCCAATCTGGAAATGGACATGCAGTATCTGAAAGAGAAGCAGGACCTGGGTGCACAGTATGCCGTGACACAACTGTTCTACGACAACGAGAAATACTTTGCTTTCGTCGAGAAGGCACGCCAGATGGGTATCACCATCCCTATCATACCTGGTATCAAACCACTGGCCAAGTTGAGCCAACTCAGCGTGGTACCCCGTACGTTCCATTGCGACATCCCCGAAGCGCTGGCACGCGAGATCGTGAAATGCAAGACGGACGAGGATGCCAAGCAACTGGGCATTGAGTGGACGGTAAAACAGTGCCGTGAACTCTACGCACACGGCGTGAACGATATACATTTCTATACCGTGGGTGCTGTGGACTCGGTGGTAGAGATAGTGAAGCAATTGAAAGAAAAAGAGTGACATTCAATGAGGTCATAGGACAACAGGAAGTGCAAGAGCGCTTGGTGCAGATGGTCAGCGAAGGCCGTCTGCCACATGCCATGATGCTCTGCGGGCCGGCTGGCAGCGGCAAACTGGCACTGGCAGTGGCCTTCGGGTGCTATCTGCTGAACAGGAAGCCGAATAATCCGATGTTTCCGGACGATCCGGATAATCAGGAATCTCCTATGCTACGCAAACTGGAGCATCCAGACCTGCACTTCACCTACCCTACCATCAAACTGCCGTCAATGGGTACCGACCATAAACCGGTCAGTGACGATTTCGCCCGCGAGTGGCACGAACTGATCATGCAGGGTCCCTATTTTACGCTTGACCAGTGGCTGACTGCCATCGGAGCAGAGAATCAGCAGGCCATCATTACGGCTGGCGAGAGCGATGAACTGGTCAGGAAACTGTCACTCAAATCAAGCCAAGGCGGATATAAAGTCAGCATCATCTGGCTGCCAGAGCGCATGAACATCGAATGTGCCAACAAACTGCTGAAACTCATAGAGGAGCCTCCCACACAAACCGTTTTCCTGATGGTGTGCCAAGAGCCCGACAAATTGCTGGAGACCATCCGCAGCCGCGTGCAGCGCATCGATGTGAAGAAACTGCCGGATGACATCATCCGACAGGCTCTCATTGAGCGGCGAGGCATCGACGAGGAGTCTGCGCGGCGCATCAGCCGCATGAGCAACGGCTCATGGATGAAAGCCCTCGAGGCCCTGCAGGTGGACAATGAGAACAAGCAATTTCTGGATTTGTTCATCCAACTGATGAGACTGGCCTACCAGCGTAACGTGAAGGAACTGCGCAAATGGAGTGAGACGATGGCTGCTTTCGGCCGTGAGAAGCAGAAGCGCTTCCTGGAGTTCTTCCTTAGAATGACGCGTGAGAACTTCATGTACAATTTCCAGCAAGCCGACTTGTGCTATATGACACAGGAGGAAGAAGCCTTCGCCCGCAACTTTGCCCGTTTCATCAACGAGGCAAATGTTTTGCAACTCTATGAACTGTCCAATCGGGCCATCCGGGACATCGGACAGAACGCCAACGCGAAAATCGTGTTTTTCGACTTTGCCCTGCAAGTCATTGTATTGCTAATTCAAAAATAGAAATAGATGGAAGAGAAACAAAGAACCTATGAGATACGAACTGGCTGCGACAGAGGACTCTGCCGCGCTGCCGTAGGCCGTCAGGACCGCCAACTGAACACCTATGACTGGCTGGCCGATGTACCTGGCAACACCGATACGACCGACTTGGTAGAGGTACAGTTCAAGCATACGCGTAAAGGCTACTACCACAACGTGAACAATCTTCCGCTGAAGAAAGGTGACATCGTTGCCGTTGAGGCCAACCCAGGACACGATATCGGCGTGGTAACATTGACCGGCCGACTGGTAAACCTGCAAATCAAAAAGGCCAATCTGAAAAGCGCCGATGACATCAAGCGCATCTACCGCCTGGCACGCCAAGTGGACATGGACAAGTTCCGTGAAGCCAAAGCACGCGAGCATGCCACGATGATTGAGAGCCGTGAGATAGCCCAGGGCCTTGGTCTGAAGATGAAAATCGGTGATGTAGAATACCAAGGAGACGGACAGAAAGCCATCTTTTATTATATCGCTGACGAGCGCGTGGACTTCCGCCAACTCATCAAGGACCTAGCCGCCGCCTTCCACGTTCGCATCGAGATGAAGCAGATCGGTGCTCGTCAGGAGGCAGGCCGCATTGGCGGTACCGGTCCCTGTGGACGTGAATTGTGCTGCGCTACATGGATGAAGAATTTTGTGAGTGTCTCCACGGGTGCAGCCCGCTACCAGGATATCTCGCTGAACCCCCAGAAACTGGCAGGTATGTGTGCCAAACTGAAGTGCTGCCTGAACTACGAGGTCGATGACTACATCGAACATGGCAGGAAACTGCCCAACCGCGAAATCGTACTACAGACACTTGACGCGGACTATTTCTACTTCAAAGCCGACATCCTGGGTGGACTGATTACCTACTCGACCGATAAGCGTATCGCCGCCAATCTGGAGACCATCACTGCCGAACGGGCTAAGGCAATCATCGAGATGAACCGCCGTGGCGAGAAACCTGCCAGTCTGCAGGACGAAGGCCTGCAACAGAAGAAGAAACAGGAAGGCCCAGTAGACCTGCTGGCCGGCGACAGCATCACCCGCTTCGACAAGAGCAAGAAGAAAAAGAAGAAGAAAAAGCCTCAGCAGCAGGCTCCTCAAGGTAACGAAGCACCAAGCAACAAAGAGAAGAAACACCAGAAACCTCAGGAGCAACAGACCAAGAGCGAAGCAAAGAATGAGCCCAAGGAATAGATGGACAACCGCCCTTCTGGGCCTCGTCATATTGGCTTTGGCGGCCTGTCAGCAAAGGGCTGCCTACAGCCATTATGAGCCAGTATCCCTTAACGGATGGAACCGTGAGGACACGGTTAAATTCTCATTCGGCCCTGTCACCGAAAGCAATAGTTTCAGAAAGACACTTGGACTGAGGGCCAGTCTCGACTACCCGTTTACCAACCTGTCGCTGATTGTTGAGCAGGAAGTGATGCCATCAGGAACAGTAAAATGCGACACCTTGGATATATCACTGATTGACATTGATGGCTCTCCTAAGGGAAAAGGTGTCAACCATTATCAATACGATATTCCGCTTAATAGTATCTCATTGCTCGCAGGCGAAACTCTCTATGTAAGCATCCGTCACAACATGAAGCGAGAGAATCTGCCAGGCATCAGCGATATCGGCCTTACCCTAGAAGAACAGCCTTAATAATCGTTTACCCTATGACGCCCTGCATCTATGCGCAGGAAAACAAACAAGAGGAATGTAAAGCCCCACAGAGACGAACCGCCATAGGAGAAGAACGGCAATGGAATGCCGATAACAGGCGTCAGGCCCAACACCATACCCACATTGATGAATACATGGAACAGGAATATGGACAGCACACAATAGCCATATACCCTTCCGAAGGTTGACACCTGCCGCTCAGCCAAATGGATGAGACGCAGTATCAGAGCCAAGAACAGAAGCAACGCTCCAGCAGCCCCCACAAAGCCTTCCTCCTCACCTACTGTGCAGAAGATGAAATCTGTCTCCTGCTCAGGCACGTATTTCAGTTTTGTCTGCGTGCCGTTCAGGAATCCCTTTCCTTCCAGACCGCCAGAACCGATGGCTATCTCACTCTGATGCACATTATAGCCGGCACCCTTCAAGTCATCCTCCAGTCCCAATAACACATTGATACGCGTTCGCTGATGCTTCTCCAGTACGTGGTTCAGTGCATAGTCGGCAGAACTGAAAAAGAATATCGAGCCGATGGCAAAACCTCCTATCCACAGGTAAACCTTCATTTGGGTTTCCAAAGCCCTCCATATCAGATAGCCCACCAGTAGCACACTCAAGGTCACCTGCACCCAAAACAGGTCGAAGGGAATGACATAGATCGAGAAGAGCAGACAGAGCAAGGTAATGCCCAGACAGAGCCCCAGCACACGCATGGCCTCTTGCCAGTTTCTGCTGTAGATGCCAACCATAACCGTCGTAAACAGTTGTATCAGCACAAACACAACAAACTTTCCTACAGAGGTTGGCGTGTCGAAAAGCAACGGTTCAGCGTAGCGGATACCTAAGACGAAATAGAGCACCATCGCCACACCCGTAAAGAGAACGCTGCCCGTCATACCCTCACGGTAGAGCATCAGGAAGAACGACAGATAGACCAGTGCCGATCCCGTCTCGCGCTGTCCCACGATGAACAGCATCGGCACGAAAATGATGGCAAGCGTTATCAACAGGTCTTTCACCTTATGGATATCGTAGCCGTACTTATCCATGAACTTAGCCAGCGCAAGTGCCGTGGTGAACTTAGCAAACTCGGCCGGCTGCAGCCTCAGCGGTCCCAGCACCAGCCACGACCGGGAGCCCTTGATGGTGTGCGGATTGAAAATCGTTGCAAAAAGCAACAATAGCATAACACCGAAAAGAACATAGGCAAAAGTGCTATAGAAGCGGTCGTCAAGTAGTATCAGCACCAATCCCAACATCAGCGAAGTGCCTATCCACACAATCTGCATACCTGAGCGTGTCGATAGTGACAGCAAGTCAGTATCACCATAGGTATAACTGGCACCACAGACACTCACCCAGCCGAACGACAGCAGGGCGACATAGATGAGGATGGTCCACCAGTCGAGTGAGCGGAGCAAACCTGGATTCTTATCTGACTTCTGTGCCATAATTGATGCGTTTGTTCTGTATTTCGGTGGCTTTCCTCTCTGAGGCCTCCGATAATTCTCCTTTTAAATACTGTTCCATAATCAGGCCACCGATGGGCACACCATAGGTGGCACCCCATCCGCCATTTTCCACATAGACGGCTACGGCAATCTTGGGCTCATCCATCGGAGCAAAGCCCATGAACACCGAGTGGTCGTGGCCACGGTTCTGTGCTGTACCGGTCTTGCCACAGGGCGTAAAGTCATAGTGGGCCAGCGCTTTGCACGTACCTCCGAGAGCCGCAGATCGCATACCCAGCACCACATAGTCATAGGCCTCGCGACTGGCCATCGTGCGGCGACGCTGCGTGTACAGGCTGTCCAACTGCTCCCCCTCAATGGCTTTCACCACATGAGGTGTGATAAACCAGCCGCGATTGGCAATGGTCGCCCCCAGGTTGGCTATCTGCAAGGGCGTAGCATTGACCTCACCCTGTCCGATGGAAATGGAGATAATTGACAGTCCATTCCATGTCTTATAGGCCTTGTCGTAGAACTGTGCATTGGGTATGAGTCCGCGTTTCTCACCGGGCAGGTCAACACCCAACTGATAGCCGAAGCCCATCGACACCATATAGTCACGCCATTTGTCCATAGCCACCTGCACCGTGCCGTATTTCTCTTTGTTGTTGATCATATGGTACAGACCCCAACAGAAATAGCCGTTACACGAAGTAGAGATGGCGGGTACCAACGGCAACGGCGACCCGTGGCCGTGACAGCCCACGCGAAGGCCCTTGAAGACAAAGCCATGATAGCAGGGATAGGCCGTTTGACTGGTGATGATGCCCTCTGTCAGGAACGTCAGTCCCTGAGTCGTCTTAAAGGTAGAACCTGGCGGATACTGACCCATAATGGAACGGTTGAGCAGCGGCTTCCATGCGTCGAGGCCCAGTTCGCGCTGACTCTTCGCACGCTTACGGCCCACCATGATACGAGGATCGTAACTGGGCGAACTGACCATGCACAACACCTCACCAGTTTGTGGCTCAATGGCTACAACAGACCCTATCTTTCCTTCCAAAAGACGTTCACCCAGAGCCTGCAATTGCAGGTCGATAGCCAATGTGAGATTCTTGCCAGGCACAGGCGAATGGTCTAACTCGCCATGACGATAACTGCCCTGAATACGTCCATGCGCATCACGCAACAGAATCTGCACACCTTTCTCACCACGGAGATACTTCTCGTAAGAGCGTTCCACACCCAGTTTTCCAATATAATCGCCCGGCTGGTAGTAATCGTCTTCCTCTATCTCGCCCTGCGACACCTCGGCCACGTCACCCAGCACATGGGCGGCGTAGGGATACTCATACTGGCGGATACTTCGCTTCTGCACGTAGAAGCCTGGGAAACGGTATATCTTCTCCTGAAACATGCTGAACTCCTCGTCCGACAACTGGTTCATGAACACCTGCTGTGTGAAGGGCGAATAGCCAGGATTCTTCGAGCGGTCCTTGATAGATGCCATCCGTGCATCGAAGTCCTCGCGGGTGATGTCGAGCGTCTGACAGAGTTCCACCGTGTCAAGATGATGCTTCGCCTCGTTGATCACCACCATGATGTCGTAGGCCGGCTGGTTATAAACCATCAGTTCACCATTGCGGGCAGTAATGATGCCTCGCGAGGGATAGTCTATCTTCTTCAGGAAAGCGTTGGAGTCGGCATTCTTCTTGTAGTCGTCGCTCATCAGTTGTAGAGTGAACAGGCGTATGATATAAATGGTGACAATGAGCACCGCCACGCCACCAATCACATACTTCCTATATTCAATTCCGTGTTCTTTCACCGCCTACTTCCTGACACTCTCAAACGTGAATACCAAAACCAAGGTGAGCACAACACTACCGCCAATGCTCTCCAGCCAGTTCAGCCAGTTGAAGAAACTGAACGACTCAAGCGTAAAGAACACCACACAATAGACAACCAACAAGACAGAAGCCAAGGCCACGAAGTTACCCCAGCCAAGGGCTTTTGCCGAAGCCTTGATGTTTTCCTCGGCATCACGTGGCAAGAACAGTTCTATCAGATAAGGCTGAAGAACGGCAGCCAGCGTCATACTGGCCGAGGCCAGTCCTGGGGTATTCAAGAACGCATCAACGCTCAGTCCCATCAGAAACGACCACAGCAGCAAGGCCCACTTGGGATAGTTCCTAGGGAAGATGATCACGAAATAAACATAAAGCAACGGCATGATGCAATGGTCAATCCTGATGCGATTAAGCACCAGGGCCTGCATCAGGCAGAGCAGCACCAGCAGCGACAGACGGCGAATGGAATCCAAGAGCATAACAGTCTAACGGTTACTGGGGTTATACAATTCGAGCGAGTCGAGGGCGGCCTTCTCAAGATGCATGCGCTCAATCATGCTCTTGTCTGTGATGACACATACATCACGCAGGGTCGAGAAATCCGTCGACAACAGGATATGAAGTCTGTATGACATACCGTCAGGCGAATCCTCCACATCAACAACCTTTCCCACGGAGATGCCTGAGGGGAAGATTGCCGAGAAGCCGCTAGTCTCCAACCAGTCGCCCTTCTCGAACCTCGCATGGCGGGGGATGTCCTCCACCAATGCTCGCATAGGATTCTCGCCATTCCATGTCACATAGCCAAAGTAGCCACGGCCACGAATCCTACAACTAATGCGCGATCGACGGTTCAACAGGGGGAGCACCACTGAGTAGTGCTCACTGGCCTGATAGACCACGCCCACCAGACCCGTTCCACAAACCACACCCATATCGGCCTCCACGCCATCAGCCTTACCGCGGTCGATGGTCATCAGATTATCCAGGTTGTTCACTGAGTTCGACACAACCTTGGCGGGTATCCACTCAAATTGGCTGATATGTGCCATCTCCTGCTGCTGCAGTTCCGTCGAGTCTACACCCATGTCCATCACCTGTTGACGCAGTCTGCCAACCTCTTGTTCCAGAAAGATGTTACGTTCTGACAAATGCTCGTTGATGGAGGTCAACGAGAAGAACTGCCTGACAGCACTTTCCCACTCGTACACCTTACCCACCACGGTATTGGCTGACGATATCCACACGCTGCCCTGATAACTGTTGTAACCGAACAGCATCAAACCACTGACCACTTCCAACAAAAGGAAGATCAGCCAGTGGTAGTTCTTGGTGAGAAACGCCTGCAGGTTATGCATTCTATCTCATGAGGAACGAGAAACGATCCACATTCTTCAGGGCTATACCGGCACCCTTGGCCACACAGTGCAAGGGATCCTCAGCCACAATGAATGGGATGTTGATCTTGTCAGTCAGGCGCTTGTCGAGACCACGGAGCAGAGCACCGCCGCCAGTGAGGTAGATACCATTCTTCACAATGTCGGCATAGAGTTCTGGCGGTGTATTCTCCAGGGCAGAGAGCACTGCAGACTCAATACGAGCCACCGTCTTGTCCAGACAATGAGCAATCTCCTGATAGCACACGGGAACCTCCATCGGCAGGGCTGTGATACGGTTCGGGCCATGAACCACATAGTCATCGGGACCCTCATCGCCCAGGTCGGTCAATGCCGAGCCCACATTGATCTTCACACGCTCAGCCATACGCTCCGACACCTTCACATTGTGCTGGCGCGACATATACTCCTGAATGTCAGCCGTCAGGTCGTCACCTGCCACCTTGATACTGCTGTTCGACACGATGCCGCCCAGCGAGATGACGGCAATCTCCGTCGTACCGCCGCCGATATCCACAATCATATTGCCCTCGGGGGCCTCCACGTCAATACCAATACCGATGGCAGCAGCCATAGGCTCGAATATCAGATACACGTCACGGCCGTCAGCATGCTCAGCAGAATCACGCACAGCGCGCAACTCCACTTCGGTTGAGCCGCTAGGCACGCCAATCACCATGCGGAGTGAAGGCGAAAAGAAGTGACGACCCGTATGCACCATCTTTATCAGGCCACGCATCATCTGCTCGCAGGCAGAGAAGTCAGCAATCACACCATCGCGCAATGGGCGGATGGTACGTATGTTGTCGTGTGTTTTTTCATACATCATTTTAGCCTGTTGTCCCACAGCGATCATCTTATCGGTGCGGCGGTCGAGTGCAACGACCGAAGGCTCGTCAACCACGATCTTGTCATCACTGATGATAATCGTGTTGGCTGTGCCAAGGTCCATGGCCAGTTCTTGTCTAAAACTAAAGAATCCCATTCTAATTTACAATTTGACGATTTAGGATTTACAATTTGGATTTATTTTGTAAACCAGTTATGGATGGCAGTATCATAGTGTGAACTCACGCCAAAAGCACGGGCTGCAAACATCCGGCGGTCCTCAATGTCGGTCTGCGCGCCCTTCTTGTTCAGGATGTCAAGCAGCACGCCATACTCTGCCTTCGAAGGCACGATCACCACGTCCTTGAAATTCTTGGCACCGGCACGAATCAGCGAGATGCCACCAATATCGATCTTCTCGATAATATCAGCCTCTGAGGCTCCGCTGGCCACCGTCTGTTCAAAGGGATAGAGGTCTACGATGACCAAGTCTATCTCAGGTATCTCATATTTTGCCATCTGCTCACGGTCACCCTCATTGTCACGACGGCCCAGAATACCTCCAAACACTTTGGGATGGAGCGTCTTAACACGACCGCCAAGGATAGAGGGATAAGTAGTCACATCCTCTACTTTCTGACAGGGATAGCCCTGCTCTTCAATAAACTTCTGCGTACCTCCCGTCGACAGGAACTTCACGCCTTCTTCATTCAGTTTCTTCAACAACTCGTCCAATCCGTCCTTGTGAAAAACGGAGATGAGTGCCGTCTTGATTTTCTTCTCTTCTGCCATACCTGATAATTAATCTTTATATGATAATGCTATATATAACAAATAGGCTGCAAATTTACGAAATAAATATCAATTATCCATTATCAATCATCAATTATTTTCCCGCTTCCCCCAAATAATTATCAATTATCAATTTTTTCTTTGCAACACGCCATAGTAGGAAGTACTCTTGCTCGAAAAAACAAAGATTCTTTTGGGTTTTTACGCGCTTATTCGTACCTTTGCACCCATGAAACTAAAAGATTTTGAAATCATGGCCCCCGTTGGCAGCCGCGACTCACTGGTGGCAGCCATCCAGGCCGGTGCCGACTCCATCTACTTCGGCATCGAGAAACTGAACATGAGGGCCCACTCTGCATCGACCTTCACCATCGATGACCTGCGCGAGATTGCCCAGACCTGCAGTGAGCACGGCATCAAGTCATACCTAACCGTCAACACCATCATCTATGGTGAGGACATCCCCTTGATGCATGAAATTGTTGACGCGGCCCACGAAGCCGGCATCTCCGCCATCATCGCCAGCGATGTGGCCGTGATGACCTACTGCCAAAAGGTGGGGCAGGAAGTACACCTGAGCACTCAGTTGAACATCTCCAACATTGAGGCATTGCGGTTCTATGCCCAGTTTGCCGATGTAGTGGTGTTGGCCCGTGAACTGAATATCAACCAGGTGACGGAGATTCACCGCCAGATTGAGGAGGATAACATCTGCGGCCCCAGTGGTGAGCGCGTACGCATCGAGATGTTCTGTCATGGTGCTCTCTGTATGGCCATCAGCGGCAAGTGCTACATGAGTCTCCACGCCGCCAACCGCTCTGCAAACCGTGGCGAGTGCATCCAGGTATGCCGGCGCAGTTATACCGCCACCGACAATGAGACAGGCTATCAACTGGCTATTGACAACAAATACATCATGTCGCCAAAAGACCTGAAAACTATCCGTTTCATCGATAAATTAATGAACGCGGGCGTACGTGTATTCAAGATTGAAGGCCGTGCCCGCGGACCGGAATATGTCTACACCGTGGTGCAATGCTACAAAGAAGCCATCCAGTCCGTACTCGACGGTACTTTTACCACAGACAGGAAAGATGCGTGGGATGAGCGTCTGGCCCGTGTTTTCAACCGTGGCTTCTGGGACGGTTATTACCAAGGCCAACTGATGGGCGAATGGAACAAGGAATACGGCTCCTGCGCCACTGAGCGCAAAGTTTATATCGGCAAGGGTGTGAAGTATTTCTCCCGTCTGGGTGTGGCAGAGTTCGCAGTCGAAGCCAACACCTTCGAGATTGGCGACAAGTTGCTGGTGACTGGTCCTACCACGGGGGTGATGTATCTCACTGCCACTGAGATTCACGACAACGATGGCCGTCCCGTTGAAAAAGCACCACAGGGACAGCGTGTAGCCATCCCTGTGAGTGGTAAGATTCGTCCCAGTGACAAACTATTCAAGTTGGTAACTGAAAGAACAGAGTAGGAAGATTGGCTTAATAACCAACCTTTCCTCCCCATTTCAGATACCAGTTTCTAGGTTCATTCAAGTCAACTTTGATTTCACCCTTCATGGCATTAACCTCATTGCTGCCTCGACGGGCATAGATGCGGTTAGCCAGGAAGGCCGGCTCGTTGCGATAGAGTGCCATGCGCATCAGGTCGTAGAAGCGCAGACCCTCGAAAGCAAACTCCAATGCACCCTCATCGGCAATCATGACATCGACCAAGTCCTTCTGATAGTCAATACGAGCCAGTGAGTCGGTGATTGTCGTATCGTCAGGCATGGCGTAGTACTTGCTGATATACGACAGACCCGATCCACGGCTGTGCAGACCCTGCATGTTAGGTGTGCCAGTTGTCGCCGTCGTAGAACGGGCGATGTAACGGGTGTCGGGGAAGTCGAAACTCTTAATCCATGTGGAGTCAGCCGTGTAGTAAGGTATCACCTCACTACGAATGACCTTGTTGCTCAAACCACGAGCCAGAATCTGATAGGCAAAACGCGGATAGCCGGCATGATTCAATGCCTCTGCCAAGTGTAGCCATATCATCTGACGGCGCCAGATATGCGTATTACGCGTACGATACTTAGCGATGGTCTGTGTCGTCACACGCTGGTTGTTATAATAGGAATGTCCCTCATTGTAGGTAGCATAGAAGCGAAGGTCACCCTGCTGGTAGTCATCGAAACCCACATCCTGAGGCGCATAGATGGTGTCGCCGTCCTGATAGACACAGAAGGTCTGTGCAGCCGAGAGGGTCATCAGACTCTTCGACGGAGTGAGGCTCACCTCGTGCCACTCGTTGGTAACGGGGTCGAATGAGTTGAACACATTGCGCAGTTCGAAATAGTTACCATTATAAGGGATGGAGTCGCCCGGAATCATCGTGATGAGTTCACCCTGCGAAGCGTAAGTCTCTGTATAGACAGAACTCAACGTACTAACTATTCCCGTCCAGTTGGCGTTTGCCCACTCTATGCGGTCTGTTCCTGTGGGATAGGTGCTGTTGTCACCGTTACGCTGCGAGATATAGCGATAGTACCATTCGGCAGCCTTCTTGTAGTGACCAGCCCAGAGGTTCAGTTCACCCAGCAGTATTCTTACGGGGAAATAGAACAATGTGGAATTGGTCTTATAGCCAATATCACCATAATACGGATGTTCACCGTTCAACTGGAGATAGCGGTCTTCGGCAACTGGTGTCAGGTCGTTGATGAGCCAGTCGCAGATATACTGCATATCCCTGGTGGTGCCATTCTCCAACTGCTCAGCCTGCTCCTTGGTCATGATGGGCTCTGTGATGAAGGGCACCTGGCCGTAGTTCATAGCCAATTGCAAGTAGGTCCAAGCACGGAAGCACTTCACGGCTGCTATCTCACGCTTGAAGATGGTGTCGTTTCGGCTGTTATGAAGAACGGAATCGGCATGAGCCAGAAAATAGTTACAGTTGTTGATGACGGCATAGTAGTCGCGCGGCTGGTTATACTTGTTGTCATCAGTGATATTGAAGAGCGCCACATTACGCAGGTCGGCCGACGTTGCATCGGTGACATCTGTCAGGTCGCCGCGTGCCTCACCTAGCAGGATGGTCCTGTCGGCCAGGTTCTGCAGTTTCTTCATGATACCCGTAACGCTATAGATGGTGTCGGTGGCATCATTCAGGCTATGCTGGTCGTCGAACATCACGTGGTCAGACTCTTGCTCGAAGAAATCCTCACAGGACGAGAGTGTTGCAGCGCCAAGGAATCCGACTACACCGACGAATAACAGTTTATATGCTTTGGTAATCATAATTATAATTTTCAATTATCAATTTTCAATTATAGGTTAATCTTCACACCAGCCACGATAGAGCGGCTCTGACCGACACGTCCGAGGTCGATACCCTGACCGATGACATTCGAGGTCATGGTAAACTCTGGATCGGTGCCCAAGTACTTGGTGAAAGTCAGCAGGTTGTTACCCTGAATCCAGAAGCGCAGGCCCTGGATGAACTCCGAGTTGAGCGGCAGGTCGTAACTGAGGGTCACCGTCTTCAGGCGCAGGTAACTTCCATCCTCTATCCAACGGTCGCTGAACCGAGCGTTACCCATAGGATCCTGGAAAGCCACCTTCGGCATGTCGGTCTGCTGTCCTTCCTTCTGCCAGCGATTCGTCATGGCCGTCGTCTGGTTCATGAAGCGGCTGCCAGACTCCAGTTGTGAGCGCATGTAGTTATAGACATCATTACCCAGCGAATAGTTGAAGCGAACGTCAAGTTTGAAATGCTTCCAGGCCAGCGAGGTAAAGATGTTACCATAGATATCGGGGTTCGGGTCGCCAATGACAACACGGTCGTCCTTATTGATCTCGCCATTGCCGTCAACATCGACAAAGTGCATGTCACCTGCTCCGAAATAGGTACGGGTCACACCGTTGTCACCCAGGATATAGAGTCCTGCTTCATTAGCCTCCTCAGTCGTGGCAAACACGCCTTGTGTCTTGTAGCCATAGAACAGGTTGGCAGGTTGTCCTATTTCCGTACGTATGGTACCACCATAGATATCTTGCTCCAAGTAAGTGGCATTGTCTGCCAGTTCCTTGATCTTATTCTTATAGTGACCTACACTGGCACCTACCTGCCACTGCCATTCCTTCAGGGCCAGTACCTTCACGTTGGCAGTCACGTCAAAGCCTTCGTTCTGCAGTTTGCCGCCGTTGGTCCAGTTCTTGTCAAGACCAGTGAGGAAACTCAGTGCCTGATAGTTTAGCAGGTTATCCGTGTTAGAGCGGAAATAATTCAGGCTCATCGACAGGCGGTTGTTGAAGAAGTTGCCTTCAATGCCTGCATTCAGCCTGCGTGTGGTCTCCCATTGTATCGAGGTATTGCCAATGCCATCGATGCTCAGGCTCGAGATGGCAGCCAAGAACTGCGATGCACGGAAGTAGGTACGGGCAGCAAAATAGTCGATATCATCGTTACCGCTGATGTCGTAACCAGCCGTCAAGCGCAGATAGTCTATACCACTGACATTGGCCATCCAAGGCTCGTTGGTCAGCACCCATGAAGCCTGCACTGCGGGGAAGATGCCCCATGCCACGCCAAACAGTTTCAGACCGCTGGCATTCTTTCCGAAGCGGGAAGAACTCTCGCCAGTGAGATTGGCCTGCAGGTAATAGCGGTTCTTATAGTCATATTCTGCCTGGGCATACATGGCCATGGAGTTCCATGAGTCGTTGGCACCTTGCAACTGCAGGTAGGCGTTGTTATTGCTGATATAGGGGGTCTTATCACTACCGGTGTTGTAGCCCAACTGCGAATTGAGGGTATAGTTCTCCCAGTTGATACGCACGCCGCCAAAGACATGGAGGTTGTGTGCGTCATAGCGGTTGGTCCAGTCCAGACGGGTATCACTCATCACCGAGTTCTGCTTGGAGAAGAGCGAACGAACCTCGTTGTCCACCTTATTATTGACACTCGACACATAGTAGCGGGGCACACCATTGATAGGTATGTAGTACTTCTCGTTGGTATTGACCAGATTGTAACTGAAGTGTTCGCTGAGCGAGAGGTGGTCGTTGAACTTAAACTTCGGCTTAACGGCAAGATTGAGCATCGAGTTCTCAAAGCGGTTCTTGTTTGGCGCATCAGCATACTCGTTCAGAGCCACGGGATTGGCCAACTTCCAGTTGTAATTGCGGTAGTATGCCAATGCCTCCGTGAGATACGATTCCTCGTCGATGTCCAGGTGATCGGTGATATACGATGTATTGCGGTCAGGGTGGGCATAGTTGTAGGGGCTCATGAAGGGGCTCTTCACGTATGCCAGGAACGATGGCGATGTCGTCGTACCCTCATCGTAACTCTCGGGTGCACCGTCGTTACGGATGTTACGCGTCTGGTTGGAGAACGAGGCATCGAAGCGCACGTCGAGTTTGCTCAGCAGTGCGATGTCGGTGTTGAAACGGATGTTCAGACGATCCATATCGTTATACTTCAATGGACTCTTGGCCATGGTGTAATTGACCGACAGGTTGTAGTTGGCCACGTTGTCACCACCTTCCACATTGACACCATAGTTCTGGGTCACAGCCGTCTTATAGACCTGTTCCTTCCAATCCGTATTGTTGTGATAGTGCTTATAATAATAGTACGTGGGATCCTCGTTCAAGAACTTGAACTCAGTACTGGTCGTACCCGTAGAGCCGAGCAGTTCAGATGCATAGCCACGATACTGGTCACCGTCGAGCACCGAATAGTACTTCGGCTCTAACACTACACCTGCAGAAGCCGTAGCCGTGATACGGGTAGCCATGGACTGACTGCGGTGCGTCTCGATAAGGATGACACCGTTGGCACCCTTTGCGCCATAGAGAGCCGTCCCATTACGCATCACCGTCACCTTGGCGATGTCGGCAGGGTTGACATTGTTCAGGATATCGTTATAGAAGCCGTCATGCAGCAACGTGCGGCCATACTGCTGCTCGACGATAACTCCGTCGATGACAATCAGCGGCTGAGCATTGACGTTCAGCGAGTTGAGACCCTGCACGAACATCACGCTACCAATACCTGGCATACCGCTACGCGCCGTCGTATAGACCTGTGCACCCAGTTGCTTCTGAATTTCATCCTTGATATTCAGCGCATTGGTGTATTGGAAGTCGGAGGCGGCATAGTTGCTGAGCGAATTGGTCTGTGCCTGATATTCCGCATCAAAATTGGCGGAATAGAGGCTGGCTGTCTTCTGCCGCTCGTCAGCCTGCAAACCAATCTTCACAGGATTGTAGTCGGGTGAGGTGATGAACAGCGACGAGGTGAACAGGGGCACCTTGATCTCGTAGGTACCGTCGTCCTCCGTCAGCACACTGAAGCCAGTGATCTCGGCAGCACGCACAATAGCACCCGCAATGGGCTGCTGGGTGACAGCATCGACCACACGACCTTTCACGATTCTCGTCTCATACGTTTTCTGTTTCGGAGCCGCTTTGCGAGCCACGACCTCAGCCTCTTCCTCATCGTCCAGATCGTCCTGAGCGACAGCCGTCAGAGGGAAAGCCAACAGAAATGAAAGTCCAAATAAGATATATCGTTTCATATACTTCATGTTTCAAGATTAGTAAATGCGTGATTATTCCTCATGCGGTTTCACGATAATGCAGTCAATACGCATATAAGCCGTGTAGGTATGGTTTCGGCGCTCCGCACTCAGCAGATTAGAATTCAGACGCAGGATGACTTGTGAGTCACTCAGTCCGAAGGAGCAGGTGGGAATGGTGATGTTGCTGGCCAGCAGCACCGAGTCCACCTTGTGGTGGTCAGTGATAAAACTGTAACGGTTTCTGGCCGACAGCGTCGAGTCGTTTTCCGGCAGATAGCAATAGGCCGACTCCTTGGCATCCTGATGGTGATAACTGATGGAGGCGGTGAACTTACAGGGCACAGTATCCGTTGCCAGCGAGTCGCTTGCCTCAGCAGGCACGAACACGGCATAGATATCGTAGCCGACATTCGACAGGAGTCCTGGCAACTTAAAGCGCACCTCGCCGTTCGACTGTCCCTTGGGGGCAACAATGACGAAGCGGTTATCCGACACCTTATTATAATATGGGCTCCAAGTACCCACATTCAGATACTGTGGGTCGTTGGTCTTGTCTTCATCCACACCATCCAGGTAGTTACGGCTCTCACCTTCCACCAGTCTTTCCCGGAAGAAGGTACGCTTCTTGTCGATATGCCAGTCGTTGCTCTTCAGCACCTTGCCGTTACTGCAAGCCACTTCATCGACACCGGCAAAGACGCCACCCTCAGCAAAAGGCTTCGGATACTGGTAGTAAGCCATATCGCTGCGACCCCAAGCATATCGGCGCATATTGTAGTCGTAAGCATTGACCGACATTGCCGAGTCGGTATTCCAGACATACTCACCACCCACCATCTTGGCGTTGCGGGTCTGACTGAACACCGTGCCGTTGATGGCACCCAGGCGAGGCATCACCCAACACAGTGAGTCACGCTTCAGCACCTCATCGTCGTAGTTGAAGTAGGGTTTGTATTCTGCCACCAACTGATTCCATACATTGTTGGTGGGAACCACCATCCAGAACACGCTGTCCTCGGAATTGACATAGTCCAGATACTGGAACATATCATTGGTCAACACCTCCACAGAATCCAGGTACCAGGTCTTACCATCTTCATCAATACCGCCTGCTACACTCTTTGAGGGCACGAATTCATACTCATTGAATGAACTCACGAAATTGCCTACACTGTCAAGGTCGGCATCCGATGTCAGGGCCTCAAACACATTGGCAAGATAGTCCACCTTCTTGTTCAGGGTGTACAACAGGCCGTTAGCCGTCAACTGATTAGTGGTCAGCAACTGGCTATTGCCCAACGTCTGCGGTGTCAGAACCAGATACTTGCCGTTCATCATAATAATCGAGTCGGCACCCGTCTTAGCCACCGAGTGGTTATACAGGGCGATATGGTTCTGTACAAACTCCTTGATGGCACGGTTGTCCTTTTCTTTCTTACCCAGTTGCTTCTCCTTGTTATAGAGGGCTATCCACTGGTCAGCCTGCTCACTAGTGAACTGATCGTCGGTGGGAGCAAAGACCGTGAACACCTGACTGCTGGACAGGGAGGCATCATAGCCTGTTGCTTCCATCACACGGACGAAATTATTCAAGTTGCCGTTGTCCTTAATGGTGCTCCACAGGGTGCCTGATGCCGCACCTTCCGGCATACCGGCATCATAGTGGTCGTTCCACGTATCGGTACATCCCACGATGGTGAGGGCTGCCAGCGCAAGCCCTGCCACCTTAGTATATATATTGCTTCGTTTCATAATTCTCAATTCTCAATTGTCAATTTTCAATTCTCAATTGTCAATTCTCAATTAGTTCGGATCCTCCATGACGCCCTCATCGGTCACACCATAGACGCTCTTGGGTACGAGTTCCAGATAGTCGAGCATGATCTCGTTGTTACCCAGACCTTCCGATACGCAGCGGAAACGCAGATAGTAGTCCTTGTTAGGCTCCATGTGAACGGTACAGATCACGATGCGCAGTGTATTCGGAATATTAGCGAACAACTGTCCGGCATTGTTACGGATTTCACTCAGAGAGCCTGCTCTCTGTCCGCCCAGACAGCCTCTGTAGAAGCCCTTGTTCTTCAACTCCTTCAATTCCTCACTCTTCTCTTCATCGGTCAGTTTTTCGTAGTCGGTATGTGCATTCCAATAGGTCGAGCCTAAGATGGTCTCGTGACTCAGGTTACGACGCATGTCGAGAGGTATGCCCTGAGGCTCCAGATGGCCTTCTGTGCCAAAATACACCTGAGCGATACCACGTATATCCATGGCTGCATAGCCCAGTCGCACCTGATAGTCACCCTCTGTTGGAACGGGCGGGATGCGGAA